>Ga0224723_1001023_pt1 | contig 17821 bp, 13 predicted proteins | sample Balambano_FR2_Me_FD_161647 | JGI IMG/M metagenome (GOLD analysis project Ga0224723, IMG submission 161647) | Freshwater sediment microbial communities from Lake Towuti, South Sulawesi, Indonesia - Balambano_FR2_MetaG | ecosystem: Environmental > Aquatic > Freshwater > Lake > Sediment | place...
ACAATTGATTTTGACAGTTACAAGTTCCATCCACGATATTATTTACCCCGAACATTTGCAGGCAGGCAGTGTGGTCTGTGATGTGGCACGCCCCCGCGATGTTTCTGCAATGGTGGCGGCGGTGAGAGATGATATATTAGTGATTGATGGCGGCATGGTGGATGTGCCAGGTCCCGTAAATTTTCATTTTAATTTTGGCTTTCCAGAAGGAAAAGCATACGCCTGCATGGCTGAGACGATTGCTCTGGCTTTGGAAGGTCGTTTTGAAGATTATACAGTTGGTAAAGAAATTACATTGGAGCGCGTGCAAGACATTACTGCAATTGCAGAGAAGCATGGATTTCGTATGAGTGGTTTTCGGTCTTTTGAAAAAGAAGTAACACAAGAGCAAATTGAAATGGTTCGTAAAAATGCAAAACGCAAAGGACGTGTTCTAGGAGGCTTACATGGCTAATGCTCGCCTATTGGTAGTAGAAGACGATGTTGATATCGCCAATATGCTCAAGATTTATTTCTCGGGCTTGCAATTTGATGTAGATGTGGCGAATCGCGGAAGAGATGCTTTAGAAAAAACAAAGCAGGTTCTGCCGCATTTAATTGTGTTGGATATTATGTTGCCAGATATTGACGGTTATGAAGTTTGCCGTACGTTACGCACTAGCACACGCACCAGTCACATCCCTGTAATTTTTCTGACGCAGAAAGATGAACGCAGTGATAAATTACAAGGCTTGGAATTAGGTGCGGATGATTACATCACCAAACCGTTTGATATTGAAGAATTAAAACTGCGTGTGCAAGGAGCCATCCGCCGCGCCGAACGGGAAAGCCTGACCGACCCGCGTTCAGGTTTACCTGCGGGACGCTTAATCGAAGAACAATTGCGCAAAATTATCCGCGAAAAAAATTGGGCATTGCTCGATGTGCGCGTCAATAATTTTGAAGCCTTCAAAGATGTGTATGGATTTGTAGCAGGTGATGATGTGCTTCGTTTTGCGGCGATGTTAATTGGTGAAGTGGTAGATGAACTCGGCACACCGAGTGACTTTATTGGTCATGCTGGAGGTGATAACTTCATCATCATCACAACCAATGAAGCGGCTCCATTGATTCGGCAAAAGGTCAAACAACGCTTTGCGGAAGAAGTGCAAAGTCACTACAACTTTATAGACCGCCAACAAGGATTCATTCAAGCACCCAAAGCAGAAGGTGGCGTGGAAAAAGTGGGCTTTATGACGTTTTCTGCGGGTTTGGTTTCACCTGAGTTACATAGTTTTGCTGATATTCGTGAAATTACAGAGCTAGCGGCGGAAGCCCGCAGGCAAGATGCTGCGGCGGCTTCGACTGCCTAAGCAAGTGAGTTTTTAGCATCATGGATAATATTAGCCTCTTAGTGCCTGTCGTAGGGCTAATTGTAATTACGATAACATTCGTAACATTGCGTATGATGTTACGCTCACAAACTGTGACACAGGCTAAATTTACTGCTCCAACTTTCCCAGAATCTACACAATCGAATGATGCAGTCTTAATCCTTCAACCCGGTGGGCGCGTTGAGTATTTAAGCAATCGCGCTAGGTCATTTTTTGGTTTGCGAGAAAATGAACCATACGATTTAGAACGCCTCGCCAGATATGTGCGCCCATCTGATGATTTTTTGGATGTTTGCTCTGCACCAAACTCCAAACGTGTTTCTATCAGCGGCAGGTTGGTAGAAATTATTTCTTATGAAGTGCCTGGCACATACCCGATGATGTTAGTTGCTTTACGCGGTAAAGAAGGCATTGCAAGCGTAGAACAAAGCAACGGTGACTCTAGTGAAATTTTAGAACTCGCAACCGAATTTAGTCAGAGCATTGCCGCCAGTTTAGATTTAACCACAACCGTCAATTCAATTCTCAACAATGTTGGCAAACTTGTACCATCCGATGTGCTTGAATTGAAAATATGGGATGCAGAAAGAAAAGTTCTTGTCCCCCATCGTAGTCGCTTAACCACCACTGGCAGATTAAGCACCACAGGCTCATTAGCCAACACGCAATTTGGAAGCCTAACCCAACACGTTGCCAATAAAAAATCTCCATTGATGATTGAAAACGTACAACAATCTGAATTTATCAATGGTGAATTAATTTCTGTGCAATCTTATTTGGGCATTCCGTTATTGGCAGGCGGAGAATTAGTCGGCACATTAGAAGCAGGGCAACTCAGCACAGGCGCATTTGGTCAACACGATTTAGATTTGCTCGTGCTTATTTCTGGTCAAGTCGCAGTCGCCATTCGCAATGCAAAATTATATGAAGATGAACAACGCCGCCGCGCCGAATTAATTGGGCTTGCCAACCTCAATCAATCCATCGGCTCAGTGCGTGATATGCAAGATATGTTCACGCGTTTAGTACAAAGCATTTTGCCATTATTCCAAACCGAAATCGTTGGCTTCCTGTTATATGATGACGATAAACGCACACTCGAAGGCAAAAATCCATTTCACGGTTTGCCTACACAAGTTGTTGAAATTTATCGCACCAGCATTTTGCCCGATAGCCCCGCCGAAAAAATTATCAACAGTCGCGAACCCATCATCACAAAAAATGCCATGACAGATGAAACTTGGCGGAATTTAGGTCTAGCAGATGTAGCCACTGCCGCCAGTTTACGAGACAATGCCCTCATCCCGCTTCTTGCTTCGGGACACATGCTCGGCTACCTGCAAATTGGACATCACACCCGCGGCACTACGATTTTCAATCAAGAAGAAATTCGTTTAATGAACATCGTTGCCAGCCAAGCCGCCGCAATTATTGAAAATGTTTTATTGGTACAACAAGCCCGTGCGCGTGCTTTACGTGCCGATGCTTTGCGTCGTATTGCCAGCCTTTCTGCTTCTTCTGCTACTTTAGAAGAAATTCTCAAATACTCTATGCAAGAAATTGCTCGTCTCTTCCAAGCCGACATGGGTGCTATCTTCTTATTAGATGAAACACGCGGTGTATTAAGCCTCAACCGTGAATCTACTTATGGCGTTTCGGAAGAAATTAGCAATACCTTCGTGCAAATTTTTGTGGATGACCCCAATTATCGTTACAGTGTTTCAGGCAGTAAAAAATCTTTCTTATCTGGCAGGCTTAGCACAGATAGAAGAGTGTTACCTGCATATCGCAATTTGTCGAACGCATTAGGCATGGAATCTGCCATTGTGGCACCGTTGGTTGTGCGTGAAAGAAGCGTTGGCGAATTAATGCTCGGAAGCAGTAAAGTGAATCACTTCAACCCATTTGATTTGCAAATTGCCACTACGGCGGCAGGTCAAATTGCGTCGGCGATAGAATCTGCTGAGTTGTTGAAGCAGACTGACGACAAGTTAAGGAAGCGGGTTGACCATCTTTCTGCCGTTGCGAGAGTCAGCAAAGAATTCGGCATCTCGTTAGATTTGAAACATCTGCTTCAAGTGATTCATACAGAAGTGGTGCGTTTGGCTCAAGCCGATTCTGCTACTGTGATTTTGTTTGAACCCAATACTGATTTATCAAATCCGCGCATTCAACTTTCGGTGGGGCATGAGCATCACCCCGGTTTGAGTTCTGCCGAACGAACAGCCATCAAAGATAATGCGCCTTTCATTGTTTCAGATTTTATTCAAGATGGTATTTACCCTCCGTATGAAAGCGCACGCTCTGGAATTATTTTACCGATTGCACATCATTCACAAGTGTTGGGGTTGATGAATGTGTATTCTAACCGTACAAAATTTTTCTCTGCCGAAACCGCCGAGTTAATGCAAATGTTGGCAGTGCAAGCAGGAATTGCACTGAGCAATGCGCAACGCTATCAAGCCGAGAGACAACGCAGTGAATTAATTGGGCGCAGGTCTGAGACGTTGGTTCGCTTAACCGATGTTAGTTACAGTTTAGGTCATGACCAACCTTTAGACCAAGCCTTGCAAATTATCGCGCGTGGTATTCGAGATGCAACCCCATTCCGTGTGGTGGTGGTGAGCATTTTAGAAGTAGATGCAAATCAATTGCGCCGTGTGACGGGGGTTGGGCTTCCGCAAGAAACATTGAATGAATTGCTTTCACGGAAGCAACCGTTAGCCAGTGTGCAACAATTGATGCGCCCAGAGTTTAAGGTCAGCCGTTCATACTTCATCCCAGCAGACCAAACGCCGGTGATGCCACCAGATTTGCACAAAGTCACATTAGACGTCAATACCCAACAAACCAAAACTCCGAACTCATGGAATTCGGAAGATTTCTTCTTAATTCCATTAGAAAATGCCGATGGTCAAATGGTCGGCTTGATTAGTTTGGATGACCCTTCTAATGGATTAAGACCCGATATTGCCACCATTGAATCAGTAGAAGTGTTTGCCTCACAAGCGGCATTGTTGATTAGCAATGTCTTGCGTCAAAATGATTTACGCACAAAGATGGAATCGCTTTCATCTGCATTGACCCGTCAACAAAAATTATTAGATGTGGCAAAAAATGATTTGCCTATTCTGCTCCGTAAAGACTTAGAGCAAACCATTTCATTACACAATTTAGACCGCCGTGCTCAACGTGTGCGTGCGGGTTTGGCAATTACCGAATCAGTCAGCCGCCAATTGGATGCAAACTCGGCGCTTTCGGCTTTGGGGCGCGAAACATTAACCCAATTAGGAATGTCTGTGGCACTCATCGCAGAAAACCATGCAGACGGTCCGCGCTTGATGCACATTTTAGGAAGCCTGCCACGCTCTACCAATGTAGATGCGTTGTTTGGTCAACGTAACCCGTTGCGGGCAGTACTACAAAGTGGGCATTCTGTATTAATCCCTAACCTTGATGAAGATGATGAATGGCGTGATTCAACTTTGCTCACCTCGCTTCGCGCTAAAGGTGTGATTTGTTTGCCCATTTTAGTTGAGAATAAGCCTGTAGCGGCGATGTTAGCCACGAGCCCAGAACCCATGCAGTCTTTCACTGGTGAAGACCGCCAAGTGTATGCACAAATTTCACAACAAACTTCATTGATTCTGCAAAATATTAAATTACTCGACCAAACCCGCCGCAGATTAGATGAAGTGAATCTACTGCTTGATTTCAGCCGCCAACTCTCAGGCATGGAAGCAGATGCGATTATCAAATCATTGCTGGATAGTGCCAGAAGAGTCATTCAAAATGCTCATGCTGGCGCCGTCTTGGTTTGGAATCAGAAAAACGAATTACTTACGCCACGCGCCGTGTCTGGGTATGCTGATAATGAAAGCATGTTGAAAATAAATTACCGTTTGGGTGAAGCATTACCCGGTAACGCCTTTCTCAATAAACGTTCACGCCGTGTAGATGAAATTAACTTTGCGCGTGACTACAACTTATCTGCTGAAAATCTTTCACATTATCGCCAAGCCACCGGTGGACGTTTACCCGTTTCATCATTGCTTGTTCCAATTGTTGCCAATGAACAAAATTTAGGATTATTGGTTTTAGATAACTTCAATACCACCGGCGCATTCCGCACTGAAGATGAAGCCTTGTTAATTTCATTAGCACAACAAGTGGCTTTATCTATGGACAACTTGCGCCTCGTTCGCGATACCCAAGAACGCGCCGGACAATTACAAGCCCTTAATGATGCCTCTGCTTCGTTGACTGCCAGCTTAAGTAGTGAACAATTAATTAATTCTCTGCTTGACCAACTTCGCCCCATCCTTCCGTATGATACTGCCACACTTTGGTTGCGCGAAAAAGAACGCCTGACAGTGGCATCTACACGCGGTTTTTCAGATGTTGAGCAAAGACTTGGTTTATCTGTGGCTGTGGCAGATAGTGCTTTATTCAAAGAAATGGCTCAAACCGGTCAAGCCATTCTCGTTAAAGATGTGCGTGAAGACCCGCGCTTCCCACCTGTCGAAGCACCTCGCTTATCTTGGTTGGGTATTCCATTGATTTCAAAAGGCGAAATGGTCGGCGTGTTAGCAGTAGAAAAATGGCAAGCCAATTACTTCACACGTGAACAAGTGCAAGTCGGTTTAACGTTTGCAAGTCAATCAGCAGTTTCTTTAGACAATGCACGTTTATATGAAGATAGTGTGAAGCGTGCCACAGAACTTGACCAACGTTCTCAACGCCTCACAACACTCAATCGTTTTACTTCTGCCTTAACTCGTTCTTTGGATACAGACCAAATTTTGAATTTGACTGCCGAAGAATTGTACAAAGGATTAAATGCCAAACGCGTCTCTGTCGTGACTTTTGAACGGGGTCAGGCACTTTGGAAAATTTCCACGCCTCGAATTCGCGCCAAACTGCCACGCATTCTTCCAGATGCGCCTATCTTCAACCGTTTACGCGAATCGTTAGGCATCTTCAATACAGATGATGTGCGTAATGAACCAGATTTACATTCATTAATTGATATGTTTGGTGAACATGCTACTGCTTTATTAATTTTGCCACTTGCACCCAGCCAGCATTTGACCGCATTACTCTTTGTGCAAATGGTTGGCGATGCTCGTTTTGGAGTGAATGAATTAGAAATTGCTCGTACCATTACGAATCAAGCCACTATTGCGCTTGAAAATGCACGCTTGTATCAATCATCAGTGCGAACAGCAGAACGCTTTGCGGTGTTAAACGAAACCAGTTCATTGGTCAGTGCCAGTTTAGATGCAGAAGAAATTTATCATTCTGTTCACAAAGCGGCAGAACGTCTTATGCCTTTGGATACATTCGTCATCACCTTGCATGATGAACCCAACAACCAAATTGACCCTGTGTATTTATACGAACGTGGCAAACGCTATTTTGGAGAGCCAGTGCCATTTGGTAAAGGTATGAGCAGTGAAATCATCATCACAGGTGAACCTCAATTAATTTCAAGTGTGACCCCTACTGTTTCTGAAGAATCATCTCATTTTGGTGATGAAGAGAAACAAGTACAATCTATTGTGGCTGTGCCTATGAGTTTGGGTGGTAAGACACTCGGTATGCTTTCTGCGCAAAGTTATTTACCAGATATGTATAGCGAAGAAGATATGCAAATTCTTGGTACATTGGCAAACCAAGCCATTGTGGCGATTCAAAACGGACGTTTATTCGCTGAGACGCAAAAGCTCGCTTCTGAACAAGAAGCCCGTGTACAAGAACGTACAGCGCAATTGAATCAAGAAAAACAAAATACAGATACATTGCTTCGTATTCTTACCGAAGTTTCTTCCAGTTTAGATTTAGACCGAACGTTGAATCGTACATTGTCATTGCTAAATGACACCTTAAGCGCAGAACAAGGTACGATTTTGCTTGTCAACCCAGAAGATAACTTGTTGCACTATCGCGCGGGTTATGGATATTTATCTGACCGCGTCAGCCCAAGCGCACGCTCTTTCACATTGAAAATTGGAGAAGGGTTGGCAGGTTGGGTGGTTAAGAATCGGGATGCAGTTTTGGTTGAGGATTTGTATCAAGATTCCCGTTGGGTGCGAAGCGATGCTTCTGGTCAAGACCATAGAAGCGCGATTGTTGTTCCAATGTTGGTTGGTGAAGATGCAATCGGTGTATTGATGGTATTTCATCGTCAAGTTAATTTCTTCAACACCGAAATGTTGAACTTGGTGAAAGCAATTGCAACACAAGTTTCTGTAGCCATTAACAATGCAAACTTGTACGAATTGATTCGTGACCAAGCAGAACGGCTTGGTTCTATGCTTCGCAAAGAACAAGTGGAAGCCAGCCGTTCACAAGCGATTTTGGAAGCCGTTGCGGATGGTGTCTTGGTGACGGGTCCTGATAATCGCATTACATTCGTCAACACATCGTCTGTGCGAATTTTGGGTGTGGATGAAGCCCGTTTGCTTGGTGGTTCTTTGGATTCGTTTGCAGGTTTGGCAGGCGCGTGGACAGAAACAATTGCGCGTTGGTCACAAGACCCGTCTTCGTATCAACAAGGCGAAATGTTTTCTGAGCAATTGACCCTTGAAAATGGTCGCATTATTTTGGTGCATCTTGCGCCAGTAATTTTGCAAAATGATTTTCTAGGTACAGTATCTATTTTCCGTGATATTACGCGCGAAGTAGAAGTTGACCGTTTGAAATCTGAATTTGTGGCGACAGTGAGCCATGAATTACGAACACCAATGACTGCCATCAAAGGTTATGTAGATATTTTGACCATGGGTGCGGCAGGTGCCTTGAATGAAAATCAAATGCACTTCTTGGTTGTAGTTCGCAACAACATTGAACGCCTTAATGTCTTGGTGAATGACTTGCTGGATATTTCACGCATCGAATCTGGACGTGTGACACTGAATTCTCGCCCTGTCAATTTGTATGAAATTGCCGAAGAAGTTGTGACAGAGACTTTACGACGCTCACAAACAGAAAATAAACCAATGGCACTTTCGGTTGATGCACCTAAAAATTTACCGCCCGTTATCGGAGATAAAGACCGCGTGCGTCAAATTTTGAGCAACCTTGTAAATAACGCTTACAACTACACACCAGAAAATGGAACGATTCATGTCAACATTCATCAACAAAATGGTGAATTACAAGTAGATGTACAAGACAATGGCATTGGAATCAAAGTAGAAGACCAAACCCGCCTCTTTGAACGGTTTTACAGGGGTGAACATCCTCTAGTGTTGGCTACACCCGGAACAGGCTTGGGCTTGCCGATTGTCCGTCAGTTAGTTGAAATGCACAAAGGCAAATTATGGATGCAAAGCACAGGTGTCCCTGGTGAAGGTAGTACATTCTCCTTCACCCTGCCTATTGAGAAAAATGGAGCATAACTTAAATGGCAAGAATTTTAATCGCAGAAGATGAACCCGATATTCGTGAACTTGTAGCGTTCACGTTACGATTCGCAGGTCACGAGGTAACTACAACCAACAATGGCGAAGAAGCCCTGCACAAAGCCAAAGAAATGATTCCGGACTTAATTATGATGGATGTGCGTATGCCGAAGATGACTGGTTATGATGCTTGTCGTGCCATGAAAGCAGACGCATCGTTAAAAGATATTCCTGTTGTCTTTCTTTCAGCCAAAGGACAAGATGCAGAAATTCAAATCGGTTTAGAAGCAGGCGCAGAAGAATATCTACTCAAACCTTTCGCACCAGACCAATTGGTAGACCGTGTGAAAGCAATTTTAGGAAAATTTGGAAAATAAAAGTACTCAATGAGCGCAATTATTCTTGACGGTTCGATGGTGCATTATGAAGCATTAGGTCGGGGCAGACCTATTATCTTCTTGCACGGCTGGGTCGGCTCATGGCGATATTGGATTAACGCCATGCAAGTCGCATCCACATCGTTCCGCGCCTATGCGATAGATTTATTCGGCTTCGGCGATTCCACACGCGACCCATTAAGATATTCACTAGACCAACAAGCCGAACTCATCAATCGTTTCCTTGAAGAAATGGGAATTGGCAAAGTTGCTATTGTTGGTCACGACCTTGGGGCATTAGTCGGTTTTGCATTTCTCAAAAAGTGGCATGGTAGTGTCGACCGTATGATGGCAATCAACTGTCCCGTAGAATATGACGCGTTGAGTCCGCGTATGAAAACTGCCACCATGAACGAATTGATTGATTGGCTATCATCCAAAACACCTGAAGCGACATCTGCCCTTGCAGACGCTTCAAAAGTGGACCCCAAAGCTGTTACTGCTTCGATAGACAGTTTACAAGCCGACAATTTGTTCCCCAATGTTCGTAATTTGGGCGTGCCATGTTTGTTTGTATACGGTTCAAATACGCCAGCACTTACTGTGCCTTCGCAAGAAAAAGCTGATGCCTTACCGCAACACATGCACCAAATTAACTTAGATGGCTTAGGGCACTTCCCCATGTTAGATAACCCGCCGCAATTCAACCGCTTGTTGACAGATTTCCTCGCATTAGATTCAGGACTCAGCCCGCGCGAATTGCAATTGAAAGAAGAGTGGAAAAGAAGAGTGAGATAAAAAAAGCCACAAAATTTTTGTGGCTTTTTCTTTTGCTCTTACAACTTTCTCAAAAACCATTTGCCCGTAGCAACCTCTTGCACATCGCGGGCGAAATCTCCAGCGGTGGCATATCTATCATTGCGGTCTTTTGCCATTGACTTCGTAATCACTTCTTGCCAAACGGCAGGGATATTATCTTTCACTTTACGCACATCTGGAATTGGTAATTCTGAATGTGCATTCAACAAAGCGGTGGTTGAGTTGCTCGAAAAAGGTAATTGACCCGTGAGCAAGCGATATAACACCACACCCATAGCATAGACATCCGAACGTCCATCTACATTTTCACCTTTGGTTTGTTCAGGACTCATGTAAGCAGGCGTGCCAACGAGCCACTCCCCTTCATCATCTACAATCTTTTGTGATTTTGCAATACCAAAATCAGACAAGAATGCTTCACCAGTGTTATCAAATAAAATGTTTGAAAGTTTTACATCACGATGAACAATATTTTGTGCATGAGCCGCGTCTAACGCATCTGCCACACGTTTAAGAATATGTGCCGCTTCGCTGATTTTAATTTCACCCTGAGTCTTGAGGCGGTCATCTAAACTTCCGCCCGACATATAACGCATGACAATATAGGGTTGTTGACCATGCCAACCAAAATCATAAACTGGCACAATACAAGGATGTTCTAACGCGGCAATTAATTCGGCTTCACGTTGAAAAAATTCACGATTGACATCATCCAATGTGCGGTTATACATTAATACTTTAACAATGACTTGACGGTGCATGTAAGGGTCACGCGCCAAAAAGATAAGCCCCATGCCTCCCTGTGCTAATTCGCTTTCAATTTCATATCGTCCGATTTTGGATGTGCTCATTAGTCTCTGCCAGAAATTAGAATGGCGTGAGTATAGAGCAATTTTTGATTTATGGCAACTTACAGAGTTGTGAAAATTATTGAGTGGGTTAGTCACAGAGACCACAGAGTTATCAGAGATTTTTTAATGTTTTCTCAATGTTCTCAGTGACCTCTGTGGCTAGATAGAATCATTCCCAATCAATTTTTTGACGACCTGCAAACCCCGCTTCAATCTCATGCCAAAACTGAATCTGCTCTTCATTATATTTCCAACACAGATAAATTTCCCTGCCATCTCTCAAACAGACGAAGTCTATCAACCCTGTCGTCAAATCTTTAACTTCAATTCCCATATCTTGAATCTCATGTAATAATGAATGCAAACGGTCAAAATCGGGCAAGAGTTTACTTAATTTCGCATTCCCACCATTGCCCGCAGATTTTTTCGCTAAATCCCATAATTCGGGTTGGCTGGCTTGAATCTTTTCGGCAATCGTCATCATCTCCCCCACCATTGGGCGGACAATTTCTAATAAATTATTTGCTTCTTTGGGTGTGTAGTATTTGGGCATGAAGTGAGTATAACGGAAACAAGTAGACAGGTAAACACGAAAACATGTTACCTGTCTACTTGCATAATTTTTATATCTTCACACTTCGTAATCTCAAACTATTTGTGACCACGAAAACACTACTAAATGCCATTGCACCAGCCGCGAGCATCGGATTCAAATATCCAAGTGCGGCGGCGGGGATTAACACAACGTTGTAGAAAAATGCCCAAAACAAGTTTTGTTTAATTGTTGATAAAGTTTTGCGTGATAAGTGAATTGCTTTTGCAACGCCACGCAAATCGCCACTCATCAAAGTTATCGGAGCTGCCGCCATAGCGACATCGGTCCCAGTGCCAATCGCTAAACCAACATCTGCTTGCGCAAGTGCAGGCGCGTCATTCACACCATCGCCAACCATTGCAACGACATTTGGAGAATTAGAGATTAGAGATTGGAGATTTTTAACTTCCGAAGATTTTCCTTCGGGTAAAACCTCTGCCAAAACAACATCAATTCCAACTTGTTTCGCAATTGCTTCGGCTGTTTTTTGGTTGTCGCCCGTCATCATTGCTACTTTCAAATTCATGCTATGCAAATCTGCAATGGCATCTTTTGATGATTCCTTAATCGTATCCGCCACAGCAATAATTCCAGAAAATTGATTATCAATCGCAACCAACATGGCTGTCTTTGCTTCTGATTGCAAACGAGATATTTCAGATTCAAAATCCGCAATGTGAATATTTTTTTCTGCAAACATTTTCTTATTCCCCACCATCACATTTCTTGACTCGACTTCAGCTTGCACGCCAAACCCCGGCATAGACTTAAACCCAACAGGTTCCGCAAGTGTTAATCCGCGTGTAGTGGCTTCTGCCCAAATCGCTTCACCTAATGGATGTTCACTTCCTTTTTCAACCGATGCGGCGAATTTAAGTAATTCGTTATTGGTAATTGGTAATTGATTGTTAGTAATAATGTCTGTAACCGCAGGCTGACCTTTTGTAATCGTTCCAGTTTTATCTAACACAACAACATTCACATTCCCAGCGCGTTCGAGGGCTTCACTATTCTTAAATAAAATTCCAATCTCTGCGCCTTTGCCAGTGCCAACCATAATGGCAGTTGGTGTGGCGAGTCCCATAGCACATGGACAAGCAATGACAAGCACTGCAACCATGTTAATTAAAGCAGTTGTGAAGGGAGAATTTGTAAATTCATAACCAGTAAGTGGAACAATAAAATACCAAACCGCAAATGTAATTAATGAAATCACAATCACAATTGGCACAAACACAGCAGAGACTTGGTCTGCTAGTTTTTGAATCGGTGCTTTGCTTCCTTGTGCATCTTCTACAAGTTTGATGATTCTGGCTAAGGCAGTTTCTTTACCAACTTTTGTCGCTTCAAATTTGATTAACCCAAGCTTGTTCAATGTTGCGCCGATGACTGTATCACCTTGTTTCTTTTCAATAGGCAATGATTCACCCGTCAGCATAGATTCATCAACTGTGCTTCGTCCTTCAACCACAACGCCATCTACTGGAATGGTCTCACCAGGTTTAACGATAACTGTATCCCCGACGCGAACATCATCAATGGAAACAGAAACCTCTTGCCCGTCGCGAATGAGGCGTGCGGTTTTGGCTCTGAGTCCCATTAATTTTTTAATCGCTTCAGACGTTCTTCCTTTTGCTCGTGCTTCCAAATATTTTCCAAGCCGAATCAAGGTGATGATGACTGCGGCGGTTTCAAAATAAACATGTTGATGGATGTTTGCAAATGTAATCACGACTGAATAAAAATATGCGGCGGATGAACCCATTGCAATTAATACATCCATATTTGCGGAGCCATTACGCAGTGCTTTGAACGCGCTGACGTAATATTGACCACCGACAATGAATTGCACCGGCGTTGCTAAAAACCACATAAACAATTGAGCCGTAAACGAGGCATGACCTGCATTGGTAGGAATTAAACCAAAATCCATTGACATGGAATAAATAAAAAGCGGCACTGTAAACAAAAGACCAAGAATGAGCATGTTATATTGATAATTGATTTCATGCTCGCGTGCTTTGGCTTCGGCATCTTCACTTTCATTACCAAGTTCGATAGTTTCAAAACCAACGTTTGCAATCGTGCGTCTTAATTCGGCTTGCGTAATAATGGTTGGAATATATTTGACTTGCGCTTTTTCGGTTGTAAAACTGACATTGACTTGTGTAACGCCTTCTTGTTTTTTGATAATGTTTTCAAGTGTGCGAGCATCATTATCATCAGATAAATTTTTGATAATTAATTCTGCTTCACCCGTTGCAACGCCATACCCCGCGCGATTGACTCGTGCTATAAAATCATTGATTCCTAATTTTGCAGAATCAAAATCTACTGTGGCTCTTTCGGATGAAAGATTCACAACTGCTGAATTGACACCATCTAATTTTTTTAGATTGCGTTCAACAGTGGCGACACAGTTGGCACAGGTCATACCAGTAATAGGGAGGGTTAATTGTTTTGGAGTCATAAGAGTTACGAGAAATGAGATATGAGAAACGAGTTGAGTAATGCATAATTCGTAAAGAACTTGTCTACCTGTTTACTTGTTTACATTTTTATAAAGTAATCAAACCTTCGGCTGGATAGTTAATTTCAGCAAGTAAAGCCTTGATAACTTGTTCGTTAGCAGGTTCTTCAAACGTGATTTCGACTTTCTTTGTGGCTTCATCAGCTTTGACAGATTGCACGCCTTCGAGTTCGCCAACTTCCATTTGAATGGTATTGATACAATTTCCACAGTGAATGGCGGGGACGTTATAAGTTACAGTAGTCATTTTTTTTCTCCTTGAGAATAATTTATTGGGATACGACAACTAATTCGCCAATCATGCCAGCGATTTCATGTCCTTGAATAGAACAAAAGATTTTATACGTACCCGGTTCGGTAGCTGTGAAAGTTAATGTACTTGTTCCACCAGCAGAGGTAGAAATGTGTAAGTCATAATCTACATCTGCCCCATGTGCATGATGTGCTCCACCGCTATCACCTTCTTTTTTAACATTAATCACATTGATTTCTTGGACAACAAAATCATGTTCCTGTGCGCCACTGTTGGTTAATATCAACACCACTGGTTGGTTTGCAGGGACAGTTATTTCAGCAGGTTCATATAAAAATTCGTTCATATCCACTGTGATTTCGGTCGCAGGGATTGCATTGCTTGACCCACATGCAGAAAGGAATAAAATGGTTATTACTAAAACTAATTTTTTGTAGAACATATTTGGAACTCCTAAAGATTTTTTATTTCAAGATATGGTCTCGATACGTCCCTCAAAAAACATTCGGGACTACTCGACCATCGGACTAACCGACTATTTAGACCTATTAGACTTGTAAGACCTTTTAGACCTTATTAGACATCTCAAACACTTCTGTAATTTCTTTCAACACACGTTGACGTTCTTTTTTGTCATTGCCTTGCACGGCTGTAATGACGCATGAATTCAAATGGTTTTCCAAAATTTGTGTGCTGACCTTGTTCAAAGCCGCATCAATCGCTTGGATTTGGCGAATCACATCAATGCAATAAGCATCTTCTTCCACCATGCGAATCACCCCACGCAAGTGACCTTCCACAGTTTTCAATCTTCGGAGTGTGTTTTCATTTTCCATCTCAACCTCTATTTTCCTGATGTAAACTTTCCAGATTCTCTTACCCCCCCCATAGGGGTAGGGATAGGCAAATAATAAAGTAAAGAGGCGCAAATTGTCAAGCCATAATCTAGCGTGAATAATGGATAAGATTTTTCGCTTCAAATCGCATCGGGATAAATCCCTCGCTCAGTACATGGAAGCCCCTACGGGGCTCATTCCACCAGTCCGAAGGACTTCCATGAACTGAGGAAGGGCTTCAGCCCGCACCGAGCAAACGCTAAACCTTATTCACGTTAATCTATCTTTCATAGCAGAGTATAATCAGCACAAAAAGAAGTAGAAAATAAATTAAAAATATTGTTTGATATAAAATAATGTGCTAGTAAAATTGTTTGATGAAAATAAACCCTGCAGATTTGCATCAAGTGGATGTACTCAAAGAAGCACCTCTCGAAGATTTGAAACTCATCGTTGAGAAATCTATTTTGCGTTCGGTTGAGGAAGATAGTTTTTTCTTTTTTCAAGGCGACCCAGCCAAGTATGCTTATATTTTGGTCACTGGCAGGGTGAAATTAGTGCAATCAAACCCTGCTGGGCAACAAGTTAATTTGCGGACGATTAAAGAATGGGAATTGTTTGCGGCGTTGGGAGCGGTTCGTCCAGATGCCACCTACCCCGTCACTGCACAGGCACTTGAGTCAAGTTCGGCATTGGTAATTGAAAGTAAGTTGCTTCGAGACATGATGCAAACTCGTCCATATCTCAATATAGGATTGATGCAATTGATGACGGGCTACATTCAAGAAATGCAAAATCGCTACCGTGAATTAGCAACAGAAAAAGTGGAACGTCGCCTCGCCCTGACGATCCTTCGGCTTGCTTCACAAATTGGAATTAAGTCTCAGGGACAGATTGAACTTCCGCTCTCTCAGCAGGATATTGCTGAGGCGGCGGGAAGCACCATTTTCACGGTCAGCAGAACACTGTCGGAGTGGGAAAAGCGTGGGTTGATAGAAACAGGCAGAGGTCGAATCGTGATGCGAAATCCGCATGGGTTGGTAAAAATCGCTGAAGGTATTGAATCCTCATAAAAATATAAAATCAAAACGGGGAAATTTCATTGAAACTCTAACAACTGATTACCGAAAATTGATTACTGGTAAATGGTCTTACTTGCGCTTAAGCAAAGAAGAGTTTTGCGTTTGCGTGTATTGTTGGCACATGAACGAAGAAACTCAAATTCAAAGCCACTGGACAGTTGAAGAAGTGCTTAGGCGAAAACCTAAAACTGCCCACGTCTTCGTCAAAAATCGGACGCAATGTGTAGGTTGTTATTTGCAAAAATTTTGTACGATGCAGGATGTGGCAGAAATTTACCAATTGAATTTGAAAAAAATTTTGAAAGATTTAAACAACTATAAAAAAGGAGAATAATATGGAAGTACTATCTTATATCTGGCAATACATTGTTGAAGTGTTTGGCTTGGCAATTGCCTATGTGTTTGCGGCAATTTTCCTCTTCTTGGTGTTGAGACAATTTCACTCTAAGAAAATCACTGTCGCGCTGATGGTTGTATTCATCGGCGTTTCGATTGCGTTTTACATTCCAAATGGAACACCAAACGCATTAGCATATCCCGCTTCGTTACGTTCATACGGACCTGGCGAAAAGCCCGATTTACCGTATGAAAATGTATTCAAATTCTTCACAAACTTTAACAATTTTGAACAAATTGAAAACATCGCACGTGACCCCAATGATGTGCCCCAAGACATTGTTTACAATGAAGATGGCATGATTGAAGTTCATCTCACTACCACTGAGGTGATTGCAGAAGTTGCGCCCGGCGTTACCATCAACTATTGGACGTTTGATAATGCTGTGCCCGGTCCATTCATTCGTGGGCGTGTGGGTGATACAGTTCATCTCACAATTACGAATTCCGCGTCAAGTTTGCACCCACATAATGTTGACTTTCACGCAGTCACAGGTCCAGGTGGAGGCGCGGCGGCTACTATCGTTGGACCCGGTGAAACCAAAGAGATGACCTTCAAATTGCTCAACACTGGTTTGTTCATCTATCACTGTGCATTTGGAAACCCAGGTTTACATAGCACGCATGGCATGTACGGATTAATCCTCGTTGAACCTGAAGGTGGCTTACCTCCTGTTGATAAAGAATTCTATGTGGTGCAAGGTGAGTTTTATGCAGAAGGTGCATTAGGCAGACAAGGCTTACAACTCTTTGATACACAAGCCTATCTGGATGGCAAACCACAATATATTGTTTTCAATGGCAAAACAGGTGCATTGATGAATAATATGGAAGCCGAAGTTGGTGACACAGTTCGCTTTTTTGTCGGCAATGGTGGTGTGAACTTGATTTCAAGTTTCCATGTGATTGGTGAAATTTTCGACCGCACCTATCGTGAAGGTGATATAGTCAGCCCACCTGCAGAAGGTTTACAAACTACCTTAGTCCCTGCTGGTGGTGCGGTGATGATTGAATTCAAACTTGAATATCCCGGCAACTACGTCCTCGTTGACCATGCCCTTGCTAGAGTGGACCGTGGTGCGTGGGGTGTGCTCCATGTAACTGGTGAAGCCGACCCAAGCATTTACAATGGCGATATTCAAACAGGTGGCGGACATTAAACATGGAATCAAGGAGCTTGCTCCTGTAACTTCGCCAGCCAAACAAAAAAAGACTTGCTCAATTGAGCGAGTCTTTTGTTTAGTATAATTTTCAGGATGAAAAACAAAACGCCTCTTTTCTTGACCTTATGCCTGATTCTGTT
>Ga0224723_1001024_pt1 | contig 17811 bp, 21 predicted proteins | sample Balambano_FR2_Me_FD_161647 | JGI IMG/M metagenome (GOLD analysis project Ga0224723, IMG submission 161647) | Freshwater sediment microbial communities from Lake Towuti, South Sulawesi, Indonesia - Balambano_FR2_MetaG | ecosystem: Environmental > Aquatic > Freshwater > Lake > Sediment | place...
TAGCGGTGTAATCGGTTTATCACTCCGTCCTGTTTTATCTGTTTTAATCGATCGCGCAATTATCAGCATTTATGAGGATTTTTGAGTTTATGGCGAAGCGTTTTTCTCTAAAGCAGTGGTCAGGAGTTTCCTTGCTGACCGCATCCCTGATTATGATTGCAGGCTGTACGGCTCCGACTGCAAACAATCCAACCGAAAGTTCTACGGCTCCTGCTGCTCAGACTGCGCCTTCTAATCCTCAGGAGCTAAAAACCGTTAGGGTGCAGCTTTCCTTCCTGAAGCAAAGCCTGGATGCTCCGCTGATTGTGGCAATGAACAAGGGCTATTTTGCCGAGGAAGGACTGAACGTAGTCTACGAGCGGGGCTTTGGTAACGCTGACACCATCAGTAAACTGGGGGCTGGCTCCTTTGACCTCGCTTTTAGCGATATCTATAACGCGATGGAGTTCAACAGCAAGAACCCCAACGATCGCATCATGGCAGTTGCTTCGGTTCACAGCAGAGCACCCTTCTCAATCATCGCTCTGAAGGAAAGCGGTATTAATTCACCCAAAGATTTGGCAGGCAAAAAACTGGGCGCACCCGCAGGTGATGGACCTCGGAAACTCTTCCCCGTCTTCGCAGATCAGGTCGGGATTGATCCGAACTCTGTCGAGTGGACAACAATGGAGCCGAAGCTGCGCGAAAGTTTCCTACTGCAAAAGCAGGTTGATGCGATTAGCGGTTTTGCGACCTCTGCCCTTCCCGGTTTGCTCAAGGGCGGCAAGCAGATGAGCGATCTCAACGTTTTCTATTACACCGACAACGGCATGGATTTCTACGGTAACTCAATCCTGACCAGAGCGAGTTTTGCTGAACAGAATCCCGAAGTTGTGAAGGGTTTTGTCCGGGCATATCTGCGCGGAATGCAGGATGTGCTGCGCGACCCAACGGCAGGACTGGACGCAGTGATGGCATCCGATGAAAGCAAGCTGATGGATCGCAACGCGGAAAAAGTTCGGATGGAGATCGCGCTGGAGCGGATGTTTATCACGCCGGAAGTCGAGAAACTGGGACTGGGCGCGATCGATCCAAAGCGGTTAGAAACGACGATCGATCAGACCGTGGAAGGCTTTGGCTTGCCCAGCAAACCAGCCGTTGCCGATATCTTCACCGATCAGTTCCTGCCGCCTGAATCCGAGCGCCAGTTGCCCCCCGCCAGCGAGCGTAAGCCCTTGAGCTAAAGCTTTCGGTTCATCAGCAGACGGTGGATGAGGCGATTCAGTTCATTTCAAGTCCATCGTCTGCAGTGTGTTTTTCGGCTATTCTCCTTCACTCTTGTCGCTTCCTTATGTTTCAACCGATTGCCGATTCTGCTACTGCGCAGCCTGTCCTTGCTCTTGGCGAGCCTCTGCTAGAGTTTGACCGCGTGGGGCTGGAATATCCCTTTGAAGGCTCGATGCGCCGCATTATCGAAGATGTCACCCTCTCAGTCCAACCTGGAGAGTTTGTGGCGATCGTGGGCCCAAGCGGCTGCGGCAAAACGTCGATTTTACGAATGGTGTCTGGCTTGAATCCTGCCCCGATCGGAGCGGTGCGCTACCGGGGAGAGACGATTCGCCGCCCGATGAAAAATGTGGGCATGGCGTTTCAAAATCCGGTGCTGCTGCCTTGGCGATCGACCCTGGACAACGTGCTGCTGCCCCTGGAAATTGTGCAGCCCTACAAGCGGGAGTTTAAGCAGCGCAAAGCGGAATTCGTGCAGATGGCGCAGGATTTGCTCAAAACCGTGAAGCTTCAGGATTTTCAGAAGCAGTTTCCCTGGCAGCTTTCTGGAGGAATGCGGCAGCGGGCTTCGCTCTGTCGGGCATTGATTCATCAGCCAGAAATTTTGCTGCTGGATGAGCCGTTTGGCGCACTTGATGCCTTCACGCGGGAAGAAATGTGGGTGATGCTGCAAGCTCTCTGGATGCGGGTGAAGTGCGTCAGCATTCTGATTACCCATGACCTGCGAGAAGCGGTTTTCCTTGCCGATCGCGTTTATGTGATGGGGGCACGTCCCAGCTCGATTATTTATGACGTGAAGATTGATCTGCCCCGTCCCCGCACCCTTGAGATGGAACTCTCAGACGAATTTAACCACTATTTCTCAAATATCCGGCGACACATCCAGCACTAATTTCCTATGAATCGATTCCTCAAATCCAAGTCTGCCAGCTTTGTGCTGCCGTTTATTGCCACGGTACTGCTATTCATCCTGTGGGAACTTGCAGTAATCATTTTCAAGATTCCACCGTTTAATTTGCCCTCGCCGTCTAATATTTTCCAGGCAATGACCCAGTTTGCGCCGCAGCTCATCACCAATGCGGGTCGAACGCTCTGGACAACGCTAGTTGGGTTTTCAGTTGCCGTCCTGGTTGGGGTGCTTTTGGGATTCCTGATTGGCTACTCGCGCATTGCCTATCTCATGCTTTATCCGCTGCTGGTAGCGTTTAACACCATTCCAAAGGCGGCGATCGTGCCTCTGCTGGCAATTTGGTTTGGTGCAAATGCAATTCCGGCAACGATTACAGCTTTTCTGCTGGCGTTTTTCCCGATCGCCGTAAATGTAGCTCTGGGGCTAGACACGGTTGAACCCGAAATGAAAGACGTGCTGCGATCGCTGGGCGCAACTCAGGTTGAAACCTTCCAGAAGGTTGGCTTTCCCCACACCCTGCCCTATATTTTTGCCTCACTCAAAATTGCTGCCTCTTTCGCCTTTATTGGCGCAGTTATTTCAGAATCGGTTGCTTCAAATGCGGGGCTGGGCTATCTGATTGTGCAGGCAACGGCAGACTTCAATGTACCCCTTGCGTTTGCCGGGCTGATGGTGCTGGCACTAATGGGGGTGATTCTCTACGGCTTCTTTGTGCTGGCAGAGAAGAAGATTATTTACTGGGCACGCTAAGAAAGCGCAGGCAAGAAGGCTAATCCGCAAATAAGTCGATCGGTAAATGTCCATACATCTCGTTGATGCCGTCTTCGTCAGCCGACTGGCAGGAGACCAGCACGCCTCGATGCTCTCCCTCATAGGAGCTGGCGTAGCAGGACATCGCTCTGGAATTGAACTTGATGTAAACGGGTCCCTCGATCGGCTGAAGCTCCTGACTCGGCTGATATCCCAAGGCTTTGGCGTAAGCGGTTAAGGCAGCCTGCCCCAGATCGATCGAATCTGCACAAATCCCCAGCATCTGGTAATCCGACTCTGCCGCAACTTGGAGCAGGGCTTGTCTGAGCTTGGGGCGATCGCTGCAGGTTTGCTCTCCATCCGGCAATCTGTTGGGCTGATTCAGGCAGCTAAATTGCTTGAGGAGGGCTTGTGCTTCAGCCAGCGTTAGAGCAGCAGGACTAGACATAAGTGCTACAGATAATCATTTTAGAAATCAGGAAAACTGAACCAAAACTGATCTCGATCACAGTAAGAGCTGAAGCCCCAAGACTAAATAGAGAGAAGGCTTCTTTTGCCTCAATTAATATTGCTAGAAATTCACAAACGAAATCAATTTTTGAAAAATGACTGCTGCTCTTAAAGTAGGTTTGGTTTGATCCCTGAATAGTTTTCGTCAAAATTGAGCAGCCAGCAATGAGGAAAATACTCAATTTTCTAACTCGAATATCAAGATTGCTAGAGCAATCCTAAAGAGAATCTGAACATCTATCTACTCCTGAAAAGCGTTAAAAGTCCTGCTATGTATAGGTTTTTCAGTTTTTAAGCTAAAGAAATAAATAACTAGCCTGGATGAAAATCTAGATTAGATGATTTTTCAACCAATTAGATACTCATTAGATACTCACATCCTATGGAGAAGACGGCTCAGGGGGTTTCATCCTGTCGGCACTGCCAATTTTACAAGATGGAGGGGCGGCGTGGCGGACTTTGCCATCAGCTAGGCGTTTTAGTGCAGGGACGCTGGCGTGCTTGTCCATTTGCTGCTCCGCTGTTTGCTGCCCCTGCTTCAGACACATCGTCGATGCTATCTTTGCAAGCGGCTCTAGAGTTAGAAGCTTTGCCTGCTGATACCCTCTTGGCTCTGGAAGAACATCCTGATCCCATCCCAGGACTGATTGCGTCCAATTCGTATTCTGTTTAAATTCGTAGTAATGGCTGGTTGGCTCTGGCGAATGTTTCTGGCAGACACTTTGGCAGACCCTAATTATGGCATCCGAGCGTAATCTGATAGACAGCTATGAGCAGCTGATGACTGTGAGCCAGAAGGTGTTACAGAGCGGTCATTGTGAAGCGGCTTTTCACGCCTTGCAGGCAGCGCTCCACTGTGCCAAGGCTCTTAAAGACGAGCAGTGTCTCATTGCTGTGCAGCGTGAGGCAGAAAGACAGCATGATTTTATCAACAATCGATCTCCCGCCCATCGAATGTCTACCCGCTCTGCTCAACAACGGGCAGGCACAGACTTGTACGAAATTTTAATTCGACAATCGAGTGTTCATATCAATCGAATTCAGCACGAACGTCGGCAGGCAAATATGACCAATCTACCGAGTGTTTGGAATACTTAACTTTTGACCAGGGATTACTTGGCTAATATCTCCTTTAATGCGGTCTTGGAGCCGATCGCCATAAACCCTGATGTCTATTCAATAGCTATTCAAGAGTTTCTTAAATCTAGAACGGAGAGAGAGGGATTCGAACCCTCGTTAGAGTTACCCCTAAACAGCATTTCCAGTGCTGCGCCTTCAACCACTCGGCCATCTCTCCAGGGGGTATAATGCGTGACGTATTCCTGGTCACACGAGAGATATGGTAGCAGAAATTAGTCACATAAGTTCGTGTCGTTCTAAAAATATCCCTTTGCTCTTGTCGCTTTGCTCTCATGAGATTGCCCCTTATCAACACAGTAAGAATCATTCAGGCGTGATGCAATACCGGGCAATGTCTTAGCGATTAGCGCAGTCAGAAGGGCATTGCAGCCACTATCATAGGCTATTGAAGCATTGGCGATCGAGGCATCGGCTGCTAGACCAGATTTCCCTTTGCTAGAGCCTTGCTTGAAGCAATTTGAGGCTGATTCATGACGCGCGTTTACACCGTTCGGATTCACCATCCGCAGAAGGGCACCTGCTACACCGTTCAGGTTCCTGAAGATCGCTACATTCTAATGAAGGCAGAATCGCAGGGGGCAGATCTTCCCTATTCCTGTCGCAACGGCGCCTGTACTGCCTGTGCGGTTCGGCTTCACTCTGGTGAAGTGTATCAGCCAGAGGCAATGGGTTTGTCTCCTAAGCTGCGTGAACAGGGCTATGCGCTACTTTGTGTTAGCTACCCGCGATCGGATCTGGAAGTCGAAACCCAGGACGAAGACGAAGTGTATGAGCTTCAGTTTGGGCAGCATTTTGGTAAAGGAAAAGTGCGACGCGGTCTGCCGCTAGACGAGGAATAGGACGTATGGCTGACCCTACTGTCAACGCTGTCGGACATCAACCCACTGCCGAACTGCAAATTTTTCTCGATGTTGCGACCGAAGCCGCGCTTGCAGGTGGCGCGATTTTGCAAGCATTTACGGGCAAGCTGGAGCAGATTCAGGAAAAAGGACGACCGGGCGATCTAGTGACAGAAGCCGACAAGGCAGCGGAGGCTGTCATTCTGGAGGTGATTCGACGGCATTTTCCCAGTCATGCCATTCTGGCAGAAGAATCTGGACGCTCAGGCGACGCAGGCGATTTTCTCTGGGCGATCGATCCGCTCGACGGCACGACGAACTATGCCCATCAGTATCCTGCCTATGCTTGCTCGATCGGGCTGCTAATCAACGGTGTTCCTCAGGTTGGTGTGATTTTTGCTCCGTTTCAGCAGGAGCTATTTCGCGCGGCGACCGGGCTGGGGGCAACCTGCAATCGACGATCGATCCGGGTTTCGCAGACTGAGCATCTGCGGCAGAGCTTGTTAGTGACAGGCTTTGCTTACGATCGCCACCAGACGACAGACAATAACTATGCAGAATTCTGCCATTTCACCCACTTAACCCAGGGCGTAAGACGAAGCGGCTCAGCCGCACTGGATCTGGCGTATGTTGCCTGTGGGCGTCTGGATGGGTTTTGGGAGCGGGGCTTATCTCCCTGGGATATGGTGGCAGGAGTGGTTCTGGTGCGCGAAGCGGGTGGAGAAGTGACCGCATACGATCGCAGCACTTTTGACTTTGCTTCAGGGCGGATTTTGGCAAGTAATGGACGCATTCATCAGGTAATGAGTCAGGAATTGCTGCAGGTCAAGCCGATCGTTGATAGCCAGCAATTACCGTCTCCCAAAAACTAACAATTTCGCGTGCGATCGCCCAACCGGATGCGGATTCCACAGTTCTCAATGGTCAGATAATCACAGTACACTGAAGGGAACCCTAAACCTGTTGGGGTGTGGAATCAGCAGCATGGCTTTCAAAATTGAACAAGGGCTATTCAGTCTTAATTTTACGGATTACCACGCAATTTTGGGCGTTGCGATCGATGCAGACTTAAAAGAAATTCGGAAGCGATATCTGCAAGTTGCGCGCCGTCTGCACCCAGACAGCAATTCCATTGCGGACGAAACCGATCGACAGCGGGCAGCAAATCTGTTGTCGAAGCTGGTTAACCCTGCCTACGAAAAGCTGTCCCAAGAAAAAAACTACAGCGAATACTGCATTCTGGTGCGGTTGAAAGGACAGCAAGCTCTCCAGCAGCAAGAGACCGTAGCCCTGACGGCAGATGCCGCGCTGAAATTAGCAGCCGCGAGCGATGTGGACAATACCTACCGGGCAGCCCTGCGCGAACTCTCGTCTCGCCAATACGAGCAGCTTGACCAGGCGATCGACTTCATTGGGCAAATCAGCGAATTAAATCTGGTCTACCTGATGCGAAAGGAAAAACGCAAGGAGTCACCGCTGCCGTCGCCTCAAAGTCTCTCGTCAAACTCTGCATCCAAAACCGCTACTGCTCAAGCACCAGCTCCTGCGGCTCAGCCTACACCTGCTGCCCCCCCTACCCGCGATGCCTTGATCGAGTCTTACCTGTGGCGCGCCCAGGAATTTGAAAACCGCAAGGACTTTTCAAAGGCAATTCTAGAACTTCGCGAGGCATTGAAACTGGAGCCGACTAACAGCACCTGCCATAGCCGATTGGGAGTCGTCTTTTTTAAGACAAACCAGCTTACGATGGCAAGAATTCACTTTAATAAGGCATTAGAATTGAACCCCCAAGATGCGGTAGCCTTGGAAGGTAAACGTAAATTAGAGGGCCCAGGCAGCAAGACAGCAGCCGCTAAACCGGACGCAAAAGGCAAGAAGCCCAATGCGGGAGGCGGAGGCTTGTTTGGTCTGTTTGGCGGTAAGAAGTAGTTCTAATGGTTTATCAACCGCCTGTCGGAGCGCGAGATCTGTTTCCCCTAGATGTCGCTCAAAAACGCTGGATCGAAGAACGTATCCAAACGATCTTTCACCGCTGGGGCTATCACCGGATTATTACATCTACTCTGGAGCGGCTCGAAACGCTGATGGCGGGTGGGGCGATCGATCCGGCAACCGTGATCCAGCTTCAAGACCTGGAAGGGCAACCGCTGGGACTGCGTCCTGAGTTAACTGCCTCGATCGCCAGAGCTGCTGTTACTCGCATGGCGGGCGTTCCCCATCCGCAGCGGCTCTACTACAATGCCAACGTATTTCGGCGGGCGGTGCAGGGCAACCACAATCGCCAGCAGGAGTTTTATCAGGCAGGCGTGGAGCTACTGGGCGCGGGCACTGTTGCGGCAGATGCCGAAATTGTGCTGCTGCTGGCAGACTGTTTGCAGGCGCTGGGACTGCCCCACTGCTATCTGATTCTGGGCGATGCAGGACTGACGCGATCGCTGCTGTCGGTGTTTCCGGGAAACGTGCGCAATCAGGTGCGGGAAGCCATTGCTACCCTCGATCGAATGTGCCTGGAAACCATGAACCTGTTGCCAGAACTACGAGAACGGGCAATGCTGCTGCTCGATCTCCGCGGCAACCCAGCGGATGTGCTGCAAAAAATTTCTAGTTTGGATCTGGAGCCTGCCCAGCGAGAAACGGTCAGCAATTTAAAGCTGCTGCTGGAACTGCTGCAGGCAAGTCAAGCGCACGGTCAGAAGCCCCTCGCGATCGTCCTGGACTTAAGCCTGATCCAAACCTTTGACTACTACACGGGAATTGTGTTCGAGGTAGTTAGCGGGGCTGCATCCGGTCAGCGTGTCCTCGGTCAGGGTGGACGCTATGATCAGCTTCTAGAGCTTTACCACCCGCAGGCAGCCTCCTGTCCAGGCATTGGCTTTGTGCTCAACATTGAGGAACTGCATCAAGTCTTACTCAGTCAGGGAAAACTGCCGCTGCATATCCCTGCGGGCGACTGGCTCGTCGTGGCAACAACACCTGACGCGATGGCAAATGCTTTTGCCTCTGCCGCATCTCTGCGGGAGTCTGCTCCATTAGTGCGAGTTGAGGTGGAGTTAGGCGATCGATCGAACCCTGATGACATTCGGGACTATGCCCGTCAGAGACGAATTCGTCAGATTGCCTGGGTGAACGCAGATGGGCGATCGGAGTCAGAAACGCTAGGCTAATCTTGTTGCCTCAGAGACTGCCTCAAAAGCCCCGGAACTTGAATGAGGTTCGCCCCGTCCAGGATGGGCAGTCTAAGGTGAGGCGATTTGAATGCAACTCTGTTGCTTGAACTACATCAAGAGTTTGCTCAAATCTGCCTGTCGAACTGACCGATGCCGGTCATGTTGATTAGAGTTAATTAAAGTGATTAAAGCCGCATTGGGACTGATTGTCGTGGAACCATTGAAACCCCCGTACCCTGCTTTGGATTTTGAAACCCCTGCTAATTCCCTGCATGAAGCGCAAGCGAGTAGGCAAATGACAATTTCGACTCGCGGGCAGTCACTGCTAGCTCGGCGCACGGTCTCTGCAAGTCATTCTCGAAATGCAAGTGCAGCTTCTTTTCAGTGGCTTCACTCAACGCGCAATCTTGATTTTTGCCTGCTCGCCCTTTGCTCTTGCTTACTTGCAGTGCTTTGTCATCAGGTCGTCGTGATTCCCGGAAATAGTGCTGCCGCTGGTTCGATCGCTTCTTCTGCGGCGACGACTCGCTCTGCTCAGCTTGATTTTCTGCTGAAAGCAGGTTTGTTCACAGGCAAAGGGCAGCCAGAGATAGGAGAAGATCCAGTTTAATTACTTCTTTAATCGCCACAGTGACGGCACAAGCGATAGACTGCATAGAGCGAAAACGATTTCCTTTCTTGCAGTCCCATGATTTTGCATAGCCTGATTTACATCCTGGCAGTTTTGGGTGCGAACTACACCACGACACCAGAGTGGTTTATTCCGCTGCCTCTGTTTGGGCAGGTTGCCTTTGGAACCTTTTTGTTTGGCGCGACGTTTACTCAGCGCGATCGCCTCCATTCTGCAGGTCGGGTCTGGGTCTATGGCACGATCGCCGTCGCCGCCTTCGCAAATGTCTTGATGAGTGCCGTTCTCGGAGTACCGCTGCGAATTATCATTGCGTCGTTTACTGCAATTTTGCTTTCCGAGACTGCCGATACCGAGATTTACCAGAAGCTGATTCAGCGATCGTGGTTTGTCCGCGTTGCCGGAAGTAATGCGGTCTCCATTCCGCTAGACACGCTGCTGTTTACCCTGATTGCTTTTTGGGGTGTGCTGCCGCTGGATCAGATCTTTGCCCTGCTCGTGGGTGAAACTGTGATTAAATACTTGGTTGGGGCGGTCACTGCCCTCTATCGAGGTCGTCAACCCAGCCCCGTTTAAAACGAATCCTAAATGATAAGGGACACTAAAGCTAGCGCAGGAAGCTTGATGTCAGCCAGAGAATCACAAAGGTGACAATCGCTGCAAAGCTGTCTGTGGTTAACGATAGCGAATTGAGCTGTGGCTGAATCAAGTTTGCAAGCTGTGTCCCTACTACGACACCGATCATCAACCCCAGCAAGGTCAGCAGCGTTGCCCGCAGGAACTTGTTTTCTTTGCGGTTTAGAAAATAGATGCTGAGACAAATACCGAGGGCAAGTGGCAGGGCTGGCTGCATCACAAGGCTGAGGAACCCAGCCGCAAGAAACAGACCTGCGGGCATAACAATCTCATTTCGGCTTGGCGCATCAAGAAACTGCTGCAGCCAGCTCGAAGGTTGTTTCGGCACAACAGGGGTGGATTGAGGAACCGGATCTGCTAGCTTTTCGGGGAAGCGAATGCGATCGGGCACCTTAATCTTGCCTTCCTGTCTGAGGCGGAGTCGATCCATCAAGATGGCATCATAGGCGGCTTCAATTGCCTCAACTTGCTTTCGCTCGCTGCCGCAAGCCTGAACAAGCTGATTCTTAGCAGTCTGAATTTCGTCGAACGATGCATCTTCATCCACCCCTAGCTGTTCGTAGGGATTCATATCGCTCATTGCTGACCTCCGGAAGACTCCCTTGACGTAGTTCGATTATGATTGGCATTAAGAATTTTGAGGATGAGAGCAATCGCGACGCTCGCCGCCTCATTCCAAGTTTCGGTTAATACTGCTAGCCTATAGTTTAGCGATCTACTCAGAGTTTGCGAATAAAGTTGATCAAAATCATTACAGCACCTGCTGCCTGACCCAATCCTCATACTGCAAAACAATGGCTTACTCTTTTCTGGATGGCTAATTCTTTAATCAATAAGTCAATAATAGTTCTCAAATAGTTCTGATAGCAGCCTATTATGCAGAGTATATATCTATTGTGAACCTCGTCGAAGTGGAAGCGACTAGTCGCTAGAAAAATTTATCTCAGCTTTAGACTCGCTGCTGAGGTTTTGCCCATCTACGCTCACTCACGATTGCTAAGGTTATGGCTATGGCACCAGCCAAGATTCTCGTAGTTGATGACGATCCCGCAATCCGGACGCTCATCCACAGATTTCTTTCTAAGCAAAATTATCAGCTCGAATCTGCAGAGGACGGCAAAACGGCTCTGGCGGTGTTTGAGCAGTTTAATCCCGATCTCGTTATTCTTGATGTCAATCTGCCGGATGCGATCGGATACAACCTCTGTCAGGAAATGCAGAGCCGAACCGGGGTGTTTGTGCTGATGCTGACCAGCCGCAGTGACGAAGCAGATAAAATTCGCGGATTCTCTCAGGGAGCAGATGATTATCTGACCAAGCCCTTTAGTCTTGGTGAACTGGAAGTGCGAGTTGGCGCAATCCTAAAGCGTCAGCGACCGGTGACCGCTGCTGAGCAGCAGTGTCTTACCTTCAGCAGTTTGGCGATCGATCCGGTGCGGCGAGAAGTCACATTAAATGGCGACATGGTTCCACTCACGGCTCTGGAATTTGATTTGCTGCATTTCCTTGCCAGCCATCCGGGACGGGTTTGGCGGCGAGCAGAGCTGATCCAGAAAGTCTGGGACTACGAATATGTGGGCGACCAGCGCGTTGTGGACGTTCACATTGGGCAGATTCGTAAGAAGATCGAGATTGATACTTCTCAGCCTGCCTTGATTCAGACGGTTCGTGGAGTGGGCTACAAATTTGAAGCACCACAACTTGAAAAGAGTGAAGTTGCAACCTGATGCTGTGCCTCCCCTGCTGATCGACACTCACTTGAGCAACCGAAAAAGCTGGTAGATTGGCATCTCAACCAACGCTACCAGCCATTCAGCTTACTGATGTTTGATCGATGAAACACTCAGCCGCTTTACAGTTCTCTCCTGGGGAGAATTGTTTGCTGAATGCGACTAGGCAGCCCAACGCTGAGCAACAACTTCTGCCAGGTCAACAACACGCTGGCTATAGCCCCACTCGTTGTCGTACCAGGCAACTACTTTGACCATATCGCCGCCCATTACCATTGTCAGGCTCGCATCAATGATCGACGAAGCATCGGTTCCCCGGTAGTCGCAGGACACCAGCTCTAGATCGCTGTAAGCCAAGACGCCCTTTAGTGGACCCTCAGCCGCGTTCTTCAGCACCTCGTTCACCTGCTCCACGATCGTCGGCTTCTCAACCTGCACAACCAGATCCACGATCGAAACGTTGGGGGTGGGAACGCGCAGCGCAATACCGTTCAGCTTGCCTTTCAAATCCGGCAGCACCAGGGCTACTGCTTTTGCAGCGCCTGTTGTCGTGGGAACGATGTTGAGCGCGGCAGCTCTTGCCCGACGCAGGTCGCGGTGGCTGGCATCCAAAAGCCGCTGGTCGCCCGTGTAGCTGTGGGTGGTGGTCATAGTACCTTTGATAATGCCGAAGCTCTCATGCAAAACTTTGGCGACCGGCGCAAGACAATTGGTAGTGCAGCTCGCGTTGCTGATAATGTTGTGCTTGCTATGGTCGTAGTCATTATGATTCACGCCGACCACAAACGTGCCATCGTCACCTTTGCCCGGAGCCGTAATCAAAACTTTTTTAGCTCCTGCTTCCAGATGCTTCGATGCACCTTCTTTCGAGACGAACACGCCCGTCGATTCGATGATCAGATCAATATCCCACGCTCCCCAGGGCAAGTTGAGGGGGTTGCGATCGGATGTACACTTGATCACCTTGCCGTTGACCGTAATCGTGTTGTCGTCTGCGCTCACATCGGCATCAAACTTCCCTAGCATGGAGTCGTAGGTAAGCAGGTGAGCGTTCGTTCTGGGGTCGGAGGTATCGTTGATGGCAACTACCTCAAAATTGCTGCTTTCGCGTAATGCCCAGCATCGTAAAAAGTTTCGTCCGATTCGCCCAAACCCGTTGATTGCTACTCTAATCACTGCGTCTTGCCCTCTGTAGAACGAATAAAGATCGATAGTAGTGAACCAGATCATACACTTATAGGAGTTTGCCTCTCAAGAGCCGGGGATCGCGGATTAGCGGCAAAAAGCAGGTCTTTTTAACCCTGTAAGAATACTTAAACCTTTGAGCAGTAAGGGTTTCAGTGAATTGAAGATAGTAGGTTTTTATGCCTACTATCTTTTTGTGAGACTTCTTAGTCCAAAAAGGAGAGTGAGAAGTAAGAAGTTCTTCTAGAGAGACTGCTTTCACTGCGCTGCATTCACAGCCTCATCATAGAGACGATGAGTCGCAATATAATCAGCCACTGCTTCCGGTACGAAATAGCGGATCGATCGCCGCTGCTGACAGTACTGGCGCACAAGGCTTGAGGAAATCTGCATCATCGGCATTTGCAAAAGCTGCCACTTCACTTCGATCGCCTCAGCCTCAAGCTGCTCTGCGACTTCTTGACAGCATAGTTTCAGCAAGTCGAACGCGATGGTGGGCATGTGATTACCCGGAGAGAATGGCTTCGCCTCAAGCTGCTTCAGATCTGTATTCCACCGAGGGGCAACCAACCATAAACATTGCGGAGCTAGCTCACGGCGACCCACCCAGCGCGGTAGTGATTGAAAAGCATCTAGCCCCAAAATCCAGTACCACTCAGAAGCGTCGTAGTTTCGCTGCAGCACCCCAAGGATGTCAATTGCATAGGTTGCATCATTGGTAGCAGCTATCAGCTCAAACTGAGGCAGGACAAACTGCGCATGGGAAGCGATCGCCAATCGCACCATTTGATAGCGATGGTGAAAGGAAACGGATTGGCTCTTCTTTTTGTAAGGGGAATGAAACGTGGGAACCCACAGGATGCGATCGAGCGACACCTGCTCCAGAGCAGTTTCGGCAGCTAGCAAATGCCCCCTGTGGATTGGGTTAAATGTGCCGCCAAAAATTCCGACCTTTGTCATACAAAAATTTTTCTTTTTTTCAGGAATCACTCACTTTTTTTCAGGAATCACTCAAATGACTGGTGAAGTGATCCTGGATCTGTTTGTTAGACTTACCCGTTACAAGCGATACCAAAAGGTGAGAATTTTTGTTTTTTTTGAGGCTAGCGGTTTTCTTTTTTTGAGGGGAACGCTAGGATGAATCCTCAAAATTGCTTTTTCAACCGAAAAAAGGGAATTCATTCGCTCGATCTTTTAGGATCGTCCGCTTCAAAATCTGGCAATTTCGATCAGAAAGCCGATATTGTGCCAACAGCGGAATACAAAACCCGGTGTTAGAGAGATATCGCAAAAAAAGCAATTCTTGCTATGATATCGCGTGTTATTTGGTGTGGTGTAAGGAGCTATGATGCTGAACTCTGTAGACTTCAGCGGGAGACCATTTCATTTCATCGGCATTGGTGGAATCGGAATGTCTGCTCTCGCGTATGTACTCACCAAGCGCAAACTGCCTGTTTCTGGCTCAGACCTTTCTCTCAACCATATTACGCAGCGGCTTCAGGAGCAGGGCGCGCACATTTTCTGGAGTCAGGTTGCTGATAATTTAAATGCATTTTGTCCAGCAGGAATTTCGACAGGGGCTGACCTGTCATCCGGTTCAAGCTGGGCTGTGCCGACCGATTGTTCGCTGCCTCAGGTAATTTGCTCAACGGCAATTCATCCTGCTAATCCAGAATATCGTGCTGCGCTGGAGATGGGTTGTCCGATTTTTCACCGATCGGAATTGCTCGCCGCTTTGATGCAGCAGCAGTCTGGAATTGCCGTTGCCGGAACCCACGGTAAAACCACCACGAGCAGTATGATTGGCTATCTGCTGCTCAAGGCTGGACTAGACCCCACGATTATTGTTGGTGGCGAAGTCAATGCCTGGGAAGGCAACGCTGTTGTGGGTCAGGGGCAATACCTGGTTGCAGAAGCAGATGAATCTGACGGTTCGCTGGTGCGGCTTGCGGCTGAGATTGGCATTGTCACCAATATTGAACTCGATCATCCTGACCATTACGCCACATTGGACGAGGTGATTGATACATTCCAAACCTTTGCACGGCAATGCAAAACGCTGATTAGCTGTGTAGATTGTCCGACGGTACGCGAAGCCCTTCAGCCCACGATTACTTACAGCCTGGAGCCGTCCTCTGGAGCAGATTACACAGTCGATCGCGTTGTCTATAGCGCAACGGGAATCTCTGCTCGTATCTGGGAAAAGGGAGTGCCGCTGGGACAGCTTGAACTGTGCCTTTTAGGGCGACACAACCTCAGTAATTCGCTGGCGGCGATCGCAGTAGGACGGAAACTCGGCTTGCCATTCGAGCAGATTGCAGAGATTTTGGCAACGTTTGAAGGTGCCCGTCGTCGCTTTGAGCATCGCGGAGAGCACAACCAGATTCTCTTTGTTGATGACTATGCTCATCACCCCAGCGAGATTCAGGTGACACTGGCAGCAGCCCGTCTACGCGCTCAGATGACCACACCGCCCAGAAGAGTGGTTGCCGTGTTTCAGCCCCATCGCTACAGCCGGACGCAAACTTTCCTGGAAGAATTTGGTCAGGCGTTTGCTGACGCAGACCTGGTTGTAATTACGGACATCTATAGTGCAGGCGAACCGAATCCAGGAAACATGACGGGACAGCAGGTTGCAGAAACGATCGCCGCTCACCATTCTCAGGTGATCTACCAGCCAACGCTGCAAAGCACGACAGCCTTTTTGATGGAAACCCTACTCGCAGGAGACCTGGCAATCTTTCTAGGAGCAGGAAATCTAAACCGAGTTATTCCTGAGCTAACTTCTTTTTACCAAAAAGTCGATGAAAACCGGGTAGAGGCTTGTGTTAGCCCTGCTTAGCGGCGTATTTCTCTCTCCGGGTGTGTTCTGCCGCTCTGATACTTTACCGTTTCTTGCAAGCATTCTCATCCTGCATCCCTTATGACCCTCTCTCAAGATCCAACAACTGCCGCCCCTGTTCCACCCAGAATGGGACACCGAGCAGTGCCTGACGCTTCTTTGCTTCCCCCTTTAGGGCGACAACCCCAGCCGATCCGTCTACCTGGAACAGATTGCCTGATCAAACCACAAGTTCCCCTCTCGACGCTGACTTCCTATCGCGTTGGGGGTCCCGCAGAGCTTTACGTTGCCCCTCGAACGCTCGAAGATTTGCAGCTTAGCCTTGCCTGGGCGAACGATCGCGGTCTTCCAGTTACCTTCCTGGGTGCAGGCAGTAATCTGCTGGTGAGCGATCGCGGCTTGCCAGGGCTGGTGATTTGCACCAGAGGGCTGCGCTACACCCACTTTGAGGAGGAAACGGGGCAGGTTACGGCAGGGGCAGGAGTTTCTCTGGTTCGGTTAGCGTGGCAGGTGGCAGAGCGTGGATGGCAGGGATTTGAATGGGCAGTGGGCATTCCGGGAACAGTGGGTGGAGCTGTGGTGATGAATGCTGGGGCGCATCGATCCTGTACCGCAGATATTTTGGTTCACACTCGCGTGCTGGAGCGATCGGGCGAGCCGTCGCTGTTGCTACCCAGCGATCTGAACTACAGCTATCGATCGTCTAGTCTGCAGACGACCGCAGCCAGCAAAACCCAACCCCTCCGCCTGGTAACCGAAGCAACTTTGCAGCTCCAGCCGGGAGAACGCCCAGAAACCGTATTAGCCACCACCACTGACCATCTCAATCAGCGGCGGGACACTCAGCCCTATCACTTACCGAGCTGTGGCAGCGTGTTTCGTAATCCTGCTTCTTACAAGGCGGGTTGGCTGATTGAGCAGACAGGCTTAAAGGGGCATCGAATTGGCGGGGCACAGATTGCCCAACGTCATGCAAATTTCATTCTCAACTGCGGTGGTGCGACTGCGAATGATATTCTAAACCTGATTCGCCATGCTCAGGAGCAGGTCGATCGACGCTGGTCGCTCTGGCTGGAACCGGAAGTCAAGATGCTGGGCGAGTTTCAGATGGCATAGGTTCTTCCGATCGCTTTTGATTCGGTTCGCTTTCAGCGATGTTTTGACGTTGTCACCTATACTGGAGAGGTTGGAAACATTGCACCCCCTCCTGGGAGCCATTGCGTCCTCGCAATTAAGTTTTGCCAGGTGGGAATCATGGTCAAGTAAACATTCAACCCCGTAGCGAGAGAGTATGTCAAAAGGACAAGGGTTTGGCTTCGGTCTGGGCAAAATGAAAGAGCTGACCGAGGCATTTAAGAAAGCTCAGCAGGTTCAAGAAGGCGCGAAGAAGCTGCAGGAAGAGCTGGAGCAGATGGAAATTACCGGAGAAGCAGGCGGCGGCTTGGTGAAAGTTGTGATGAGCGGCAACCAGGAGCCTCGTCGGGTGGAAATTTCGCCAGATACGCTGGGCGAAGGCGCAGAAGTGCTGTCTGACCTGGTGACGGCAGCGATGAAGGATGCCTATAACAAATCCACCGCCACGATGCGGGAACGGATGGAAGAACTGACTTCGGGTTTGAATATTCCTGGAATGTAGCTCAGATATGGCTGGATAAAAATAAAAGTGTTTTTAGCAGTTTCCCGGCTTTTCAAATCAGTTGAGCCGGGATTAAATTTTTAATATTTAGCCAACTTGAGTCAAGATTAAACGGAGCACAATCGCAGCAAAACTTTGAAGATGCGATCGCCGACTACATCGAATAAAGCTTGATTAGTAAGTGTTTCCCAAATACTAATTCGATGATTTGCAAGTACAACAATTCCTAAACGTCTTGCCTTCATGAATCCAGCATATGCCTGATATCCAGCCGTCCCGCCGCTGTGCCAAAGAATCAAGTCTTCACATTCTTCAAACCTGACAATCAACCAGCCGAGACCGAGACCGATTAAATGATTCGTCATGAAACAATTCATTCTGAATTCGCACAGTACGGCACCTTTCAAATGCCCGCTGTAGGTAGGAAATTTTTGTGTGAATGTTCGCAGTTAGGAACTTCAGTAAATTATGTCCTGTCGTGAACTGAAGCGCGATCGTCTCGGAGAACACCAGCTACAACGCCCCAAAATTTTCTTTTTGCGATCGCGGGTTCCACACTTTCCGCAACAATG
>Ga0224723_1001025_pt1 | contig 17776 bp, 14 predicted proteins | sample Balambano_FR2_Me_FD_161647 | JGI IMG/M metagenome (GOLD analysis project Ga0224723, IMG submission 161647) | Freshwater sediment microbial communities from Lake Towuti, South Sulawesi, Indonesia - Balambano_FR2_MetaG | ecosystem: Environmental > Aquatic > Freshwater > Lake > Sediment | place...
CCGCTGGGCCGAAGCGGCTTGGGCGATTTATATGACCACCAGTTCGAACTGCGGCGCGATGTGGTGTTCAACAGGCCCGGGCTTTACCGGCTCAAGCTCGTTCACCAAATGCGTACCGACACCTTGCCCGAGGTGTTGGCTGTTGGCGTGCGGGTGGAGCGCCAGGAGGCTGCCGATTATTGATCCAGCGAATTTCTGCGTTTATTTCGGTTATTTGCGTAACCACTGCTGGGGGTCGAGCGCCTGTGTGTTGCGCCTGATTTGAAAACGCAACTCCGACACACCCTCGTTGTTGACGGTAACCTGGCCAATCTCCTGGTTGGTAGCTACGCGCTGACCGCGCTTCACATACACTTCCTTTAAACCGGCATATACTGTGAAATATTCACCATGACTAATGATAACAGAGTTGCCAAACAGATTCACCACAGCTACCATGCGCACCTCGCCCTCAAAAATGCTTTTCACCTTTTCGTCTTGCCGTGTTTGAATGGTAACACCTTCGCTGGGCACTTCAACACCCTTGAGTACCGGATGTTTGTTGCGCCCAAATTTTTGCGACACAAAACCATTAGCCGGCCATGCAAACTTCAACTTGTTGTCTTCAAAAGATGCGGAGAGAGCCACCGTAGCTTCTGCTATTTTTTTGGCTTCGGCAACCCTGGCTGCTGCTTTGGCTTCCCGTGCTTCGCGCGCAGCACGCTCAATCTCTTCTTTGATGAGGTCATTGATGAGTTTGTCTATCTGCGCAACTGCCCTGCGGGTTTCTTCCAGGTTGGCTTTCAACTTCTTCTCTTCCTTTTGAAGATTTTTTACGATCCCGCTTTGCTTTTCTTTTAATGTAGTGAGTTGATTTTTTTCCGACTCCTCGTCAGCCAGCAGCTGGCTCTTCGATTTTTTAATCGCATCGGTAGCCCGCACCTGCTCGCCTAAGATGTTCTGCACACGGGTAATGGCCTCAGCCTGGGCCTGCCGGGCCTTACCATACTGCTCCATGTACTTCAGGCGCATCAGCAATTGATCGAATGTTTGTGCGGAAAACAGAAACATGAGCTTGTCTACTTTGCCACTGGCCTTCTGGGCGGTGAGCACCATGGTGGCATACTCCTTTTTTAGTTGAGCCAGGTCTTCTTCCAGTGCTTCTATGATGTCGTTGTTCTCTTCAATGTCAGCATCCAACAGTTGAATTTCTGATTGAATAGATATAATGAGTGCCTCTTGTTGCTGAATGCGCTGGTTTACCGCTGCCAGTTCACCCAAGGTGTTTTTCTTTTGCTGCGCGGTTTCGCCCAGAATACGCTCGGTTTCCTTAATACGTTCAAGACTCTGCTGTTTTTCTTTCTGCAGTTGATTCTTACTCCTCTTCTGGGCAAGGCCGGTGAGTGGAATAACCAGAATGAAAAAGATAGCAAGGTGTTTCATTTGCGATCACACTTGTACTAAAAGCCAGCGTAGTGGGGGTGTGCAGCCATCATAAATTTTCCTACCAATAGGCAAAGGAGGCACGGGTTACCTGCGTTGGTACTTTTTCGGGATATTAAACGGAAAGCGCAACTCGCGGTCGCCCACCTCTGCCTTGCTGTATTCAAACTCAATGGTATTGTTCATCACGCCTGCAGCCGTTTTGTAGAGTACTGTAATAACGCCATTGTAGGGAAAAATCTTGGGCCCTACCGGTTGAAAATTACGGTATAACATTTTTAATGAATTGTTCGAATTACTTTCGCTCAGCTCTACACGTTCAATTTTATTGCTGGCAGCGTTAACAAAATTCAAAATATGAATAGTGCCACGGTTTTGTTTAACGATACTGAAGGTGCCATCGCTGGTAATTTCATCATCGGCCAGCCGCGATGAGATGAGGTTTCCGAACATAGCTGCCTGGATAATGCTGTAGTTAATCTCAAAATTAAACCGCTTCGATAATTCCGTAAACTCAAAAACGTAATACTCCTTATCTACATTGCTGCGGATGGTTATAGAATCTTTGTTGATCAGTGCCCGCGCGCCCGAAACGCCTACCACCGATATGTCCATCCAGATCACACTGTCTTTGCGCACCCGAATGGTGGCTTTCACCTCGCGTGCTTTTTTTTCATCTGTAAAATTGATACGCGCTTTGCCATGAAAATATTCAAAGTCGATCTCTTCAATGTCCAGGGGTTTGGCCGTGGAGGCAGAGGGCGTTACCCTGCGGCTGCAGCCTTGTAAAAAAATCAGCGTGAAGAATGTAAGTGCAACTAATCGACTCATAGAAAGAAGTTGATAAAGCCAGTGCTGCATGCAGCCCGGCAAAAATAATCAATACAGCCTTCTATTCGCGATTTTTTTGTCGATCAACTCGTTGCTGGCATCCAGCACTTTAGCCTTTTGCCACTGGCGCACGGCCTCGTCTGTCTCGCCCAGCTTAAATAAAATATCTCCGTAGTGTTCGTGGTACACGGCACTCACTTCACCCACTGCCATGGCACGCTCCATCACTTTGCGGGCTTCCTTGTACTTTTCGCGCATAAACAAAACCCAGGCATGGGTGTCGAGGTAGGCGCTGTTATTGGGATGATTTTTGATGAGCTGGGCCGACATCTTCTCCGCTTTCTCGAGGTTTACCTTGCGCAGCGCCAGGTAGTAGCTGTAGTTGTTTAAGATAAGGTCGTTGTTGGGATTATAGCTTAGTGCATCATCATAAGCCTTATCCGACTTGTCGTAGTCTTGCGCCCCGTTATACGCATCGCCCAGCATGCCATTAATTTCTGCCACCAGCCCCTGGTTGGCTGTCGACAATTTTTTGGCCTGCTCCAGCGCTACAGTAGCTTCGCGGTAATGGCGTTTGCGCAGGTTGGCGTAGCCATTGAAGTAATGCACCATAGCCTGGTTGGGAAAAAGCTCCAGGGCTTGCCCGGCATGTACGCGCACGCTGTCAAATTGCTCGAGCTCGGTTTCCAAGTATAACAGATTTTGCCAGGTATCGAAATTGGTGCTGCCTAATTTTACCGCTTTAAAATACTGCGCCAGCGCCTGCTTGTTCTTTTTCAGCATGAGGAAATGATCGCCACTTACCACATACACGTTAGGTTGATCAGGATACTGCAGCACCAGTTTTTCGATAAGTTGTGCCGTAAACTCTTCGATGGATGCATCCACCACCGTGCTGTTGGCTTGCTGCCCGATGATAGAGTTGTACGTGCCTACGATGATGATTTTGCTGTCCAATTCTACCGAGGGGTCATCAAAAACCGTTAACAGCAACTCGCGTGCTTTGGGCTCCAGCCCGTTATCGCGATATAAACCAGCCAATAGCATGCGCGCATTTCCCGCCTCGGGGTTTTCGTCCAGATGCTTCTCCAGGTAAGCAATGGCCTGCGCCAGTTGCTTGTTTTGTGCCAGGGTTTCTGCCAGCGCTAACACGTAGCGCTCCTCGCCCGGAAATGCCTCAATCAATTTTTCTGCTTCCGCCAGCCCTTCGGTTATCTTGCCTTGCTCAAAGTATATTTTCTGTTTTTGCAAAGACGAGGTCTCGTTCACGCCCATCAACCGTTCGGCCCGGTTGTAGGTATCCAGCGCCTTTTCTGTTTTCTTATCGTACAGGTAAAACGCGGCCAACTCATACAGGTATTCTTCTGTGTTGCTTACCTCCGCCAACATTTTTTCAATCAGGCCGGTGGCTTTTTCAAATTGCATCAGGCTACCATAGATATTGGCCCCCAGCAGATAAAAATATTTGTTTTTCGGGTCGAGCGTGATAGCCGTTTCTACCGCTTCAGCCGATTTTTTGAGATCGTCAGGATTGTTGCTTCGCGACAATATCTCCGCCATTTTGTAGTGCACCGTGGGGCTATAGGGATTTAACTCTACCACCCGCTGAAAAAAATGGTAGGCTTTGGTGTAATCTTCCAGCATAAAATACTTCTGCCCCTCGGTGAAGAAAAATTCGGCCTCCCGCCTTTTTGCATCGGTAAGCGGTGTCTCCGTAGGTTTCTTTTTTTTGTCGCGTTGGGCTGTTGCATCATGGCCTGCACAGGCCAGAAAAAGAATGCAGACAAGAATTAGATGGTGTTCCGTTCGTATCAAGCAGATGAGCTGAAATCCCCAAGGCTTACATCTTCGGGGGAGCCATCAAAATTAACGAAATTTCCCAAGACACTGTTTCGCAGCACTGCGTAGGTTATGCGGCATTCACGCTGCACAATTGAGTTTTCAATACGCGAATTTTTAATGACGGTACCCGCACCCACGGAGGCGTGCGGCCCTATGACGGAGTTTTCCAACACCACATTCTCACCCACAAAGCTTGGCGCAATAATCACCGTATTAATGTTTTTTACGCTGGCAGCTACCAGGGGTTGGTCTTTAATGAAATCAAGGTAACGCTGATTGGTATCGACCAGCGCGTTCTTGTTTCCGCAGTCCAACCACTCTTTTACCTGGCCGGTTAGCAGCTTAGCACCTTTTTTCTGCAGGTTGATCAGTGCTGACGTAAACTGATATTCTCCTTTTTCTTTGATGTCGTTATCGAGCAAATACTGCATTTCGGCTTTCAGTTTTTCGCCTTCGCGGAAGTAGTAGATTCCGATAATGGCAAGGTCAGACACAAAGTGTGCGGGCTTTTCCACCATTTCGGTAATCTCGCCTGCTGCATTGAGCTTCACTACACCAAAGGCGGAGGGGTCGGCCACTTGTTGCACCCAAATGATGCCATCGCGCGAGGTATCGAGGGTAAAGTCGGCTTTGAAAAGTGTGTCGGCAAAGGCTACCATTACTTTCCCCGTAAAGAGTTCTGCCGCAAACAGCAGCGCGTGCGAAATGCCAAGTGCTTTTTCCTGGTAGTAGATTTTGCCTTGCGCGCCTACCTCGCTGGCTACTTTTTTCAAATCGCGCTCAACCTCTGCCCCAAACGAAGGATGGATGATAAAGCCGATGTTTTGTATTTTCTCCGGGCACACCTTTGCAATGTCTTCCACCAGCCGGTGCACCATGGGCTTGCCGGCAATCGGGATGAGTGGCTTGGCAGTGGTGAGGGTATGCGGGCGCAGGCGCTTGCCCAGGCCGGCCATGGGGATAATAATATTCATGGTTGTGATATTACGCAACTAAAGATACGGCCAAAATCAATCAACGCCCTGCTGCCAGTGTTTCTTTTCGATGAGAAATATCAAAGCCACAAAGCCGGCCAAGGTAAGCAGATGAAAAGTGGTGGCCATAACCTGCGAAGAAAAAGTAATCGTGTTTACCGTCACCACCAGCACATAGGTAACCAAAATATAGAGCAAGCCGCTGGCTGCCCGATAAGGAATAGGATAATACTTCTGGCCTAAGACATAGCAAACCACCGCCATGCTACCATACACGGCTACTGTTATCCAACTGCTGCCCTCGTAGCCCGCCACCGGAATAATGAAATAATTCAACACAATAGTTGCTACCGCTGCCCCCACAGTAATGACTGTGCCTACTTGTGGGCGATCGGTAAGTTTAAACCAAACCGACAGGTTGTAGTACACCCCCAGTAGCAAGTAACCCAGCAACAGAATGGGCACCACGGGCAGGCTTACCCAGTAGTCTGCATTTTTCAGGAGCAAAAGTTTTAAAACATCTAAGTTGATGCCTACCAACAGCAGGATAAAGCAACCCGTGATGATGAAATAGTGATTGACCTTTGCAAAAAGTTGAGGTGAATTTTTGTTGCCGGCTTGCGAAAAGAAGAACGGCTCAGCGGCCATGCGAAAAGCCTGCACCGCCAGGCTCATAAACACCGCGAACCGGTAAGCGCTGCCAAATACACCCACAGCAAACTCAGCGGAACGGCCTGAATAGAAGTTGGCCGGCAACCAGTGCTGCAACAAAATGCGCGAGAAGAATTCGTTCATCATGCCGGCAATTCCGGTGAGCATAATCGGGTAGCCGTAGGTGAGCATAGGTTTAAGAAATGCGCTGTCAAATGCCGGACGCCACCGCACCAGCGTTTTCAAAAAAAACAAAAGGTAAAAGGCATTGGCGATGAGGTTCGCCAGAAACACATAGCCGATGCCCACTTCAGCATCGAAAGCCACCAGCAGGAAGTACAGGTTCAGGCCCGAGAGAATAATCACATTGCTGATTTTGTACAGCGCAAACTGCAGGGGCTTCTGTTGAAGGCGCAGGCGGGCAAACGGGATAGCAACAATATTGTCGATCCATAAAATAGCGCTGAGCCATACAATAAAGTCGGCATGACCGGTTGATCCCAACATACTGCTGATACCCGCAGCAAAGGCAATGAATACCAGCGAGAGGCCCGTGCTGATGATCATCACCCACGTTTGGGCAACATTAAAGATGCGTGTAGGATCAGCGCCCGGCCGGTTGGCAAAACGAAAGAAGGCCGTTTCCATACCAAAAGTGAACACCACGTTGAGCAGCGCCACGAACGACATCAGGTAGGTAAAGACTCCGTACTCTTCTGGCGCAAAAATACGCGTGTGCAGCGGGAAGAGTAGGAAATTCAGGAAGCGCGGCACAATGCTGCCAAGCCCGTACAGCATTGTTTCTCCGGCCAGTTTTTTTATTTGCTTCAACCTGATGCGGGGGATTCAGTCTTTATTTCCCGCTAAACTGCGCGGGCCGTTTTTCAATAAATGCGCTGGTACCTTCTTTAAAGTCGGCAGTGCCGGCACAGGCACCAAAGCTCTCAGCCTCGGTGGCATAGCCGGCCGTCTCAAAAGCATATCCTGCGTTCACACTTTTGATGACATGCGCCACCGCTACCGGCCCTTTCTGTAAAATGCGTTGCAACATGGCGGCAGCGAGTTCAAGTGCTTCGGTTTTGGAATCCGCCACATGGTTTACCAATCCAATCTGCAGCGCCTGTGCTGCCGTAATGGTGTCGCCAGTAAGCAACAGCTCAAGGGCTTTGCCGCGGCCCACCAGTTGCGGCAGTCGTTGTGTGCCTCCATAGCCGGGAATAATGCCCAAACTTACTTCGGGCTGTCCAAACCGGGCGGTTTGCGTAGCAATGCGCATGTGGCAGGCCATGGCCAGTTCGCAACCTCCGCCCAAGGCAAATCCATTCACCACGGCCACAACCGGCTTGGGTAAATTTTCAATGGCCATAAACAATTGCTGGCCGGCTTCCGCCAGGGCTTGCGCTTGCAGGGCATTGAGTGCCGACAATTCTTTAATGTCTGCTCCGGCAACAAAAGCTTTCTCACCCTCGCCTGTCATGATCACCGCGCGTATTTCGGTGTCGGTAATAACCGCTTGCAGCAGTTGGCGTAACTCGGCCATCACTTCCTGGTTCAGCGCATTCATGGCGGCCGCGCGGCTAATGCTAACGGTGAGTATATGGCTGCTGAGGCTGGTTTGCAGGTGCTGGTACGACATAGTTTTTTTTGTTTAACAGGTTAACCTAACAATGCTGGGTTGTTTTTCAGGTTTTTCAAAATATCGTGGGTCATTTCGTTTAAACCGAATCTGTGTTGCCAGCCCCAGTCGTGTCGGGCGGCTGAGTCGTCAATCGACTTTGGCCACGAGTCGGCTATGGCCTGGCGGAAATCGGGTTTGTACGTAATCTCAAAGTCGGGAATATGTTGCTTAATGGTAGCAGCCACCTGTGCGGGGCAGAAACTCATGGAGGCGATGTTGTAGCTGGTGCGCACTTTTACGTGTTCAGCCGGGGCTTCCATTAAATCGAGTGTGGCTTTTACGGCATCGTCCATATACATCATAGGCAGGTAGGTGTCGGCAGAAAGAAAGCATTCGTATTTTTTTTCTTTCAGCGCCTTGAAGTAAATCTCCACGGCATAGTCGGTGGTGCCGCCTCCGGGCGGTGTCTTCCAGCCAATCAGCCCGGGGTAGCGCAGGCTGCGCACGTCTACTCCGTATCGCCTGAAATAATACTCACACCATAGTTCGCCTGCTAATTTGGTAATGCCGTATACCGTGGTGGGATCCATAATGGTATCCTGTGGTGTGTTATGTTTTGGAGTGGTGGGCCCAAAGGCTGCGATTGAGCTTGGCCAATACACTTTGTGCAGTTTTAGTTCGAGCGCGGCCTCCAAAACAAACAGCAAACTGTCCATATTCAGCTTCCAGGCCCAGCGTGGATCTTTCTCGCCCGTGGCCGAGAGCAGCGCAGCCAGGTGGTAGATTTGAGTGACGTTGTTTTTTTTTATCAACTCAAAAAGCTTGTCGCGCTGCATCACATCAAATTTTTCGTAGCGCCCTTCCTTCAAGATGCCCTGCGCGTCTTTGATGTCGGAAGCAATCACGTTGTCGTGGCCGTACAGGTTCCACAGGCCCTGCGTAAGTTCAGAGCCAAGCTGGCCTCCCGCGCCAATCAACAAAACAGTGGTCTTCTTCATGTTTCAAACGAATGCGGGGCGAAGTTATTGAAAATAAGCATTGCCGATTGTCGCGCGGGCGTTGTAGTTTTGGGCATGTCGTTGGCCGATTTCCTGGTACAAAAAAGAATAGATGCGGCTGCTTTCCGCCAGGCCGAACCCGAGCGTTGGCGCGAGTGGGAAGAGATTTTTGAGAGCGTGAGCCCCGCAAGTTTTGTTGCCCAGAAGCTCTACCTCATTAACCCGGTAAGACGAAAGTATCCCCTCGCGGCTGCTGAGGCATCGGCTGCCCACAGCGCAGCATCGGCCAAGCCGGCATCTGCGCAACCTGTAGTTAAACCGAAAATGACATAACATGTATAGCACGTTACAACCCGTTTTACAAAAGGAACTCGATGGCATTCGCGAAGCCGGGCTCTACAAAAAGGAGCGTATCATCGTAACCCCGCAGGGCGCTGACATCAAGACTGCCGATGGCAAAGAGGTTATTAACTTTTGTGCAAACAACTACCTGGGCTTATCGTCTCATCCGCGCGTGGTGGAGGCGGCTAAACGGGCAATAGATACGCATGGATTTGGCCTGTCGTCAGTGCGTTTTATTTGCGGCACCCAGGACATCCATAAGGAGTTGGAGATGAAAATCTCACAGTTTCTGAAAACCGATGATACGATATTATATGCGGCCGCTTTCGATGCCAACGGTGGTGTGTTCGAGCCGCTGCTGGGCGCGCAAGATGCGATCATCTCCGATGAATTGAACCATGCGTCCATTATCGATGGGGTGCGTCTGTGCAAGGCCATGCGCTATCGGTATAAACATAACGACATGGCCGACCTGCGCCAGCAGCTGGCAGCCGCGCGCGCGGCAGGCGCCAGGCAGATCATGATTGTTACGGATGGCGCTTTTTCAATGGACGGCACCATTGCGCAATTGGATAAGATATGCGACCTGGCCGATGAATTTCAAGCACTGGTGATGACAGACGAATGCCACTCTACCGGCTTTCTCGGCAAAACAGGTCGCGGTGTGCCTGAACACTGTGGGGTGATGGATCGGGTGGACGTCATCACCGGCACGCTGGGCAAGGCACTGGGCGGGGCATCGGGTGGATTTACCTCGGGGCGAAAAGAAATCATCGAGTTGCTCCGGCAACGCTCACGCCCTTATTTGTTTTCCAATACGTTGGCACCATCCATTGCCGGTGCGAGTATCGAGGTGTTTAACATGCTGTCGGAGACCACGGCTCTACGTGACCAGCTTGAGAAAAACACGCTCTATTTCCGAAACCAAATGACCGCTGCCGGCTTCGATATCAAGCCGGGTGTTCACCCCATTGTTCCGATCATGTTATACGATGCCCCCCTGGCCCAGAAGTTTGCCGACCGGTTGCTCGACAAGGGTATTTACGTGATTGGCTTTTTCTTTCCGGTGGTGCCGAAAGGGCTGGCGCGCATACGCGTGCAGATTTCAGCCGCACATACCCAGGCGCACCTCGACAAGGCCATCAGCGCATTTACTGAAGTGGGCAGGCAATTGAACGTGGTAAAGTAAGTCCTACTTGTGGCGCCTCCAGGCCAGTGTAACGTCCGCGGGAAACAAGCCGTAGATCGCTTCCGATTCATCGGGTGGCAAGAAATAGATGTGTGCTTTCCTGCCCTTTATTTTAAGGCTATACAGGTTGAAGACAGGCACGTAGCGCACCGATTTTATCTGACTGGCATCGAAGCGGTGTGTTTTGTAGGTACCCACTATGGCAATTTTCTTTTTGCCTACGGCTACGCGCCTGATGCGCGAAGCAAAGAGGGTGTAGATGGTAACAAACAACAGGCCCAGCGTAAACAACAGGTAAGCCGCCACCTGACCCTTTAAGGTATTGCCATGTTGCAGAAACATGATTGCCGCTATACCCCACTGCAAAGCAGCAAATCCGAGAAAAAAATACCTGGCAAAGTAGAATTTTACCAGACTGGCTTCTTTCATTTTGCGTACTGTTTTGGTTTTCAACAACGAATATACGAAATGAGTTAACATTAGGTTAACTTTCGCTTAATGTTAGTAAAGCAGGGAAGGTAAGCGGTTAGCCCGAAAATCAAATGTAGAGGTGGGCGAATACTCAGCGCTCTTGCGGATCGGCAACTTCGGGCTCCTCGGGTACTTCATCCCACTTTTCAGGCTCTTCGTTGTGCAGGTATTCCAAAATTTTCTGCTCAACCTGTTTTAATTTCAAACCGCGCACGTATTTGCCGTTGCGTGCCAGAATAAGCCGCCCGGTTTCTTCAGAAATGGCCATCACCAACGTGTCGGTACTCTCGCTCATGCCAATGGCCGAGCGGTGGCGCAGCCCAAAGTGCGGGGGCAGGTGGTCGTTTTCGCTCACCGGCAGCACACAGCGGGCGGCCTTAATCCTGCCTTTGTAGATAATCACGGCACCATCGTGCAGTGGACTGTTTTTATTAAAAATGGAAAGCAGCAGGCGCTTGGTTACTTCGGCATCCAGCGGGTCGCCTGTCTCGAGATAGAATTTGAGTTCGGTATCGCGCGAAAAAACAATCAGCCCGCCCGTGCGGGTGGCCTTGAGCGTCTTCACTGCGTCAATCACCTGATGCACGTCAAAGTCATCGTGATAATTACTACGCCAGGTGCCGATATTTTGCAAAAAATTTTCGCGGTTAAACTCGGCACTACGACCAATCACCAACAGGAATTTTCTGATCTCGGGCTGAAACAAAATGATCATGGCCAGCACGCCCACACCCATGAACTGGCCCAGAATGGTGGCGAGCAGTTCCATCTGGGCGGCCCGCACAATGAGGTAGATGAGGTACAGGGCGATGATGCCGAGAAAAATGTTCACAGCAAGGCTGCCGCGAATGAGTTTGTATACCTGATACAACAGAATCGCCACCAGGCTTATGTCAACGAAATCAACCCCGCCAACCTCCAGAAAGCCGATCTGAAAAGCAAACATCACAGTTCAAAGTTAACGGATAAATTGGTTTGCTGTGGGCCGCCCGGCCATGCACTTTACTGCATGCGTTGCCGCAGGGCCACTTCTTTTAACACCGCGGCACATTGCCCCACCAGCTTTTCGCGCGGATATTTTTTTTCTGCCAGATACCTGGCTGCCTGCTGGTAACTGTTAAGCGCTGCGGCATGCCCAAGAAAGGGCTGGATAACTTTTACGAAATTTTCGGGCTGATGTGGGTCTACATACACGCCACATTGTTGCGTTTCAATTTCCGTTTTAATATCTCCGCCAAAATTGATGATGATGAGTTTGCCGGCTGCCAGCCCATCAAAGTACTTGTTAGGCGAGCCGGTCTGCAACACCGGTGCAGGTAAGAAGCTTACCCACACGGCATCGCTTTCTTGTAACAGTCCGCGCGCCCCTTCGCGATTTCTAAAAGGTTCAAAAGTTAAGTTGCTAAGCTCAAGGCTCGCTGCCTGCTGCCGCAGGGTTTCTTGCATCGCGCCCTCGCCACACAGCGTAAAATGCACGGGCAGTTGGGCGTGTTGGCTGGCGGCTGCGGCTTGCAACAGGTGGTGCAGCCCGTTTGCTATCCCTAACGTGCCGATGTAGGCTATCCGCAAAGTAGCGGTGGTGGGGCGTGTGGCGGGCTGAAAGAAGGCAACATCCGCCATGTTGGGTATTACCTCTACGCGAGTGCCGGGTGCTTTTTTTTCGATATAGTCGCGGATGCCATTGGACAGTGCAATGAGGCAGGCGGCCTGGCGATACAGAAACTTTTCCATGGCATAAAGCAGCTTTTTTGCCAGCCGATTCTGTATAAAGCCTAACTGGATGGGTGCTTCGGGCCACAGATCGCCCACTTCGAATACAAAGGGCACTTTTTTAAACCACTTGATGAGCAGCGCAGGGATGGCCACGGTAGGTGGCACGGAAATAGCGTAAACCAACGCGGGTTTGGGCAGCCGCCAGGCCAGCCATGTGGCCTTGCCAACAAACCTGGCAAATGCCCATAGGCGCCTGTAAAACGGAAAATAATTGTGGTAAGCAACCGGCAGATAATGCACTTCTACGCCCTCTACCTGTTGCACCTGGTACCGCGGTAAGGCATGGGCGGTAATCACCACGGGAGTTAAGCCCTGTGCTAACAACCCTGTGGCCAGATAATAAGAGCGCAGTGCGCCCCCGGTGTGCGGTGTTTTAAAGTGCTGGTGAATGATGAGTACTTTCATGTATACTACCACACGCCATACGCGTGAGCAGTGCAAAGAAAAGAAAAGAAAGGCGGGCTAAAAGGACGCTATGCCAAACCTTTGGCGTGGAGTGGGCAGCCGGAAAATTTGCTTAATGCGGCTTAGGCTGGCGGCTGCGGGCGTAGCTCATAATATTCAGCACCGCAGTAGCAGACGGGCTCTCTTCCGCATCGGTAAGGCGGTGGCTGAGGTCTTGCAGGTCGGTAAACTGCAGTTGCAACTCAGCATCGCACTCCAGTGCTTTACTGATCTCCCGCGACTCCTCCTCCGAGGTTTCGTGGTACAGAAACCTGATCAGGTCGTTGGGGGTAAAAGTTTTTATCATAGGCAAGTTGGTTGTGAACCATTTTCTTTCGCAAGTTGATGAGCGCGTAGCGCATGCGCCCCAGCGCGGTGTTAATGCTCACCCCCGTACGGTCGGCAATTTCCTGAAAACTCATGTGCAGGTAGTGGCGCATAATGAGCACCTGCTTCTGCTCGGTGGGCAGTTCTTTCACAAAGTCGCGCAGCCGCGTGCGCGAGTCTTTCATCAGTTGGGCCGACTCGTAGCTGTCCGAACTGAACTGCATTGAATCAAAAACGCGATGGCCATCTTCCAGCACCACCTCCGGGTAGCGTTTGTCTTTGCGGAAATAGTCGATTGCCAGGTTGTGCGCAATGCGGCTTACCCATGGCAAAAATTTTCCTTCTTCGTTGTAACGGCCTTCTTTAATGGTGTTGATCACCTTAATGAAGGTATCCTGTAGTAAATCTTCGGCCACATACCGGTCTTTCACAATCAGGTAAATGGCGGTGTACACACGGGATTTATGGCGGTGAAGCAGCATCTCAAAAGCCCCTTCGTTACCCTGCTGATATTGCGCAACCAACTCGCTGTCGCTGCATCTTCTGTCTATCATCCTGTCTCACATTTTAGGTAACGTAAAAATGCCAGTCGATAGTGTGGAACTTTAAGTGAATGATAAATTTGGTTAATGAAAAGTAGAAAGATTCGCGTAAACCGCAAAAAAATCCTTAAAAATCTTGTCCGAAATAAAATTTCTTTTCTCTTTGTCACGATTTTTTTGATGTCGATATATGGCTGCCAGCAAAAAGCGCGTTATCAAAAGTTTGGATAATCTTAACGAGGAGTTAAAGGAGCTACTCCGGCAGCAATACCCCAACGGTTACGAAGCCAGCATTACCCGCATTTCCAACGCTAAGAAAGAACCCATTTTTGTTTTTCCGCTCGAAACCGATGACGCTACTTACCTGGTAAAAGTGCCGGTAACGAAAAATAGCGATGGTGGCTACGATGTTGACGCAGGCGAAAAAGACGAATTTGAAAAGCCTGAGGCCGATGACTTTGACAACAGTAACGATGACTTCGACAACGAGGGTGACGACAGCGACTTCGATGACGAGGGCGGTGGTGGAAAAAGCCGCGAAGCCAGCTACGATCCGGACTTTGATAACTAAAAGCCATCTCAAAAGTCACCAGGTCATGGCTGAACTTGTTTCAGCGTCTTGTCTTTTATAGCTCTGATGCAGCCTTCCAAACGAGTTCGTAATGGCAAGTTCTGTAAAAATGATTTTTGAAATGACTTCTACTTTCTGAAATCTTTTTCTCCATTCGAACACCATCCGCATGGGTGGTGTTTTTATGTTCTCTACTTACGCCTTTCAAATTCATGACCAGCGATGCACACTTAGACGAACTCGACCCCCGCGAGTTTATCATTATTAAACGGGCGCGTGTCAATAACCTGAAGAACTTAAGCGTGGCCATACCGCGCAACAAGCTCGTGGTCGTGACGGGGCTGTCGGGCTCGGGCAAGTCGTCATTGGCTTTTGATACGCTGTTTGCCGAGGGGCAGCGCATGTATGTAGAAAGCTTGAGTGCCTACGCGCGCCAGTTTCTGGGAAGAATGGAAAAGCCGGAAGTAGATTACATCCGCGGAGTTTCGCCAGCGATCGCCATCGAGCAAAAGGTAAACACCCGCAACCCACGCTCCACGGTGGGCACCACCACCGAAATTTACGATTACCTCAAGCTGCTTTTTGCCCGTGCCGGAAAAACCTTCTCGCCAGTGAGCGGCAAGCCTGTAAAACGCGACACGGTAACCGATGTGGTGAACTTTATTAACCAACAATCGGCCGGCACCAGGGTAATGGTGGCGTGCCCGCTCGCCATTCAGAAGGGGCGCCACGTGCAAGACGAACTCAATCTGTTGCTCAGCAAAGGCTTTGCCCGCGTGTTGGCGCAGGGCGAAGTGAAGTTTATTGAAGAAATACTGGCAACAACTCCCACCGAAAAGCCGAAAAGAAAAACGGCCACCCATAAAAGCAATGCAGAAATTACAAACCTCGAAGTGCTTATAGACCGCGCTGCCGTTAATGCCGATGATGAAGATCTCACCTTCCGCCTCGCAGACTCGGTGCAGACGGCTTTCTTCGAAGGGCATGGCGACTGCTATGTGTACATAGAAGGCCAACCCAAAAGTCACTTCTCCGATCGGTTTGAATTAGATGGCATCACCTTTACCGAGCCATCGCCTAACTTTTTCAGTTTTAACAATCCCTACGGAGCGTGCCAAACCTGCGAAGGCTTCGGAAAAATTCTCGGCATTGACGAAGACCTCGTCATCCCCGACAAAAGTTTGTCGGTGTACGAAGGCGCCATTGCCCCGTGGCGTGGCGAGGTGATGAGCCAGTGGCTAAAACCGTTGTTAAAAAATGGGATCAAGTTCGACTTCCCCATTCATCGCCCCTACCACGATCTCAGCCGCAAAGAGGCAGAGATATTATGGAACGGCAATGAATACTTTCACGGCATCCGGGCATTTTTTAAGTACCTCGAATCCAAGGCTCACAAAATTCAATATCGGGTGATGTTGTCGCGCTACCGCGGCCGCACTACCTGCCCCGACTGCCGCGGCACGCGCCTGCGCAAAGATGCTTCGTACGTAAAAATTGCTGATACCTCTATTACCGATTTGGTGCTCATGCCCGTGGAAGAAGTTTACCATTTCTTTCAGCACCTTACCCTACCGCACCATGAACAGAAAATTTCCGAACGCCTGCTTACCGAAATCAAGTTCAGACTGGAGTACCTGGTAAAGGTTGGGCTGGGCTACCTCACGCTCAACCGCTTGACCAACACCCTGTCGGGCGGAGAATACCAACGCATCAAACTGGCCACTTCGCTGGGCAGTGCCCTGGTGGGCTCCATGTATATTATGGACGAGCCCAGTATTGGCCTGCACCCGCGCGATACCGAGAAGATGGTGGAGGTGCTCCAGTCGCTGCGCGACCTGGGCAACACCGTTATCGTGGTTGAGCACGAAGAGGAGATTATGCGGGCGGCCGATCAAATTATCGATATCGGGCCCGATGCGGGCAGCCATGGTGGCCAACTGGTGTTTCAGGGCAGCCAACACGATATTGATCAGCGCGTCAATTCGCACACGATAAATTACCTCAGCGGCCGCGAAAAAATAACAAAGCCTTCCCGCAGGCGTAAATGGAAAGACAGCGTCACCATTACTGGTGCGCGCGAGAATAATTTGAAGAACCTGACTGTAACTTTCCCGCTGGGTGTGCTCACGGTGGTTACCGGTGTAAGCGGATCGGGTAAGTCCACGTTGATCAAAAAAATTCTGTACCCCGCATTGGGGCGCCTTACTGGCTCCATATCTGAAACACCGGGCAAGTACGACAAGCTGTCGGGCGACTATGGGCACATCACACAAGTGGAGTTTGTAGATCAGAACCCGATCGGTAAGTCGAGTCGCTCTAATCCTATCAGCTACGTGAAGGCGTACGATGCCATACGCCAGTTATATGCCGACCAGCCGCTGGCGCAACAGCGCGGCTACAAGCCCTCCCATTTCTCTTTTAACGTAGAGGGTGGCCGTTGCGACCATTGCGAAGGCGAGGGCGTGATAAAAGTAGAAATGCAATTTATGGCCGACATTTACCTGAAGTGCGAGGTATGCCAGGGCAGGCGCTTTAAGCAAGATGTGCTGGAGGTTGCATACAAAGAGAAGTCGATCGCGGATGTGCTCGACATGACCGTGGAAGAAGGGCTGGAGTTTTTTAAAGATAAAAGAGCCGTTTACGACAGAATTTTGCCCCTGTTTGAGGTAGGCCTGGGCTATGTAAAACTAGGGCAGTCGTCTAACTCGTTAAGCGGGGGTGAAGCCCAACGCGTGAAGCTCGCTTCTTTTTTGGGAAAAAATAATCCCGACACCAGGGGCCACATTCTCTTTATTTTCGATGAGCCCACCACCGGCCTGCACTTTCACGACATATCCAAACTGCTCAAGGCCATTAACGCATTGGTTGACGAAGGTCACAGTGTATTGGTGATTGAACACAACCTGGAGATAATAAAGTGTGCCGATTGGCTTATCGACCTGGGGCCAGATGGTGGCGATAAACGCGGAGGACAATTACTATTTGCAGGCACCCCCGAAGAGATGGTAAAAAAAGGAAAGGGGTACACTTCCCAGTTTTTGAAGGCTAAACTTGCGTAACTTGAAATTTACACGCGAAAAAGGTTAGACTGGAAAACGATTAAGTTGTAAAGGGCATCGTTACTCCATACCTGGCTACTCCCCATTTCTCTCTTTCCACCGCTTATGCGACCATAGCCAGTTTTCGGGCTGGCGGTAAATGCACTTTTCCGTCTCCACTATATAATTGTCAATCAAGTGAAATGTATCGGCTTGGTAGGGCGGCTCCGACAGCGGCACCAACTCAATGGTGTAGTAGCCACGTGTTACTTTTTCAACGGATGCGTAGAAAGCCGGGTACTGGGTGAGTTGCGCCAATTGATTGATGCCCTGGAAAAAGGCAGTGCGCTGCTTAAGAAACGTAGCCCAGTATTTTTTGTCGTTGTGATGGCCGGGGTATTGATCGGCCACGATAGCAATGCCGCGGGTGATGTGCCTACGCTTCAGCACTTCGCGGGCTACATCGTTGCGCAGCACCGGGTGGCCCCCGAAGCGGGTGCGGCCGTATAGCGACAGGGCATTGGCGCGCGCGCCCACCTGGGGTTGGTACACAAAATCCACCGGCACCGGCAAGCTACAGCAGCCTGCCGCCAGCAGCCACTCCCAGTTAAACTGGTGCGAAGCCAGCAACAGCATCGATTGGCTTCGCTCTGCCAGGGGTCGCAATAGCTCCGGATTTTTGTAGTGCATGCGTTGCTGCAACTGCTCCTTACTCATCGTAAGCAGTTTAAGCGCCTCCACGC
>Ga0224723_1001026_pt1 | contig 17775 bp, 15 predicted proteins | sample Balambano_FR2_Me_FD_161647 | JGI IMG/M metagenome (GOLD analysis project Ga0224723, IMG submission 161647) | Freshwater sediment microbial communities from Lake Towuti, South Sulawesi, Indonesia - Balambano_FR2_MetaG | ecosystem: Environmental > Aquatic > Freshwater > Lake > Sediment | place...
GTCGTCAGCACGCCGATCACACCTGTACGTGTGGCGGCGGCGGCGGGCTTGACGGCGGGTTCGATGCCGATGATGGGGATGTGTGGGTGGTGGGCACGTAGCGGGTGCAATCCGGCGGCGCAGGCAGTGTGGCAGGGAATGACGATTGCCTGCGCGCCCTGCGTAAGCAGAAACGTCGTGATGTCTTCGACAAACCCGCGCACTTCGGCGGGGTCGCGCGGTCCATAGGGCAGATGCGCCTGGTCAGCATAATAGAGTGTCGTCACATCCGGCAACTGGGCGTGGATTTCGCGCAGTACCGACAGCCCGCCAACGCCGGAGTCGAGCAGTCCAATTGTTGTCATGCTACCTCACCCCTAAATCCCCTCTCCATAAACGGCAGAGGGAACTTTGTGAGCCGCAGAGGGGTTGTGAATGAAATTTTCATCCTAACAGCCGCTTTCGGGGCAAGGTCGCCACGCGAACGGCGCGGCGGGCATGTCCGCCGTAATGGGGTCAAACAGGACAAGCGGCTGCCTTTCGCCCGTCTCGACATTGTAGAGATGGATGCCCGCATCCACTCCCATCTCAATGCTGTAGGCTATCCAGTTGCCATCCGGGGACCAGCGCGGATTATGAACAACGCTGCTCAGGATTTGCTTCGTTTCTCCGGTTGCCAGTTCCACGATGCTAATCGAATGTGTGATGCTCGTGGTGTATGCCAGCATCGTACCATCCGGTGACCATTCGGGTGGATGCAGCGACACGCTGACATCCAGTGGTACGCGCAGCACAACCGACTCGCTGACGAGATCATAGATTTGCATGGTGCGTCCGTCGCGATCCAGCACATAATACGCCAGCATCGTCCCATCCGGCGACCAACTGACCAGTGGCACGTCGGCGCCAAGCGTGTCGGTCACACGCTGCACCTGCTGAGTCGCTACATCGATCACCGCCAGCCCCGCCGTGAACGGTGCAGCGTCGAAATAGGCGATGCGTGTACCGTCTGGCGACCATCGCCATATCTGGATGAGCGATTCGGGTATCAGTTGTACAGGCGGTGATTCGCATGAACGGGTGATACAGGCGGCGTCGAAGACCCACAGACCGCGCGCTGCCCCTGCGCAGGCGTAGAGACCGTTATAGCCAGACAGGGTTCGGCTCTGGCATTCGGCGAGGCGATCAAACACCTGTGTGCGCAAATGTCGGTTGGTCAGGTGATGCAGAATGTAGTCGTCCTGTATGCCAGCCAGCAGCAATTCCTCAGAAGTGACCCATCCCTGTAATACGTGCAGTGTCGTGGGATAGAGTATATGGTAATTCATGTCAATGCGGACATCGTTCAGGGCGACCAGATCAAACGCACCAGAGTTGATCGTCAGCGTATACGCCAGCACTGTACCAGCGGGCATCGTTGCGCCATACGCACGGGCGGCGGCGATGCTTCCGGAGCCGAGCGCGAGCAGCAGCGCCACGCGCATCAGTCGTGCTAGCACGCAGCCTCCGGGCAGGGACGCCAAACAGCGGAAATGCGACTGGCGCGAACGATAGACCATGCCTGTAACGGAAATTGTGGATTCAAGATCAGGAAATTCAACTCCGAACTCGTCTCTGTCACCGCCAGGACACGACTGCCATCGGGAGACCAACGCGCGCCTAATAGCGTCTCATCAATGTTTCTTGTCTGATACAGAATGAGGACATCGTTATCTTGATGGAGCGCCAGCAGCGGTCTGCCTCCGTCGCCGCCATAGCCACTCGTGTCCGCTGTTGAGACCAGATAATCCAATCTGTTCGCGCTTCGGAAGTAATACTCCACCACCGGTCGTGCTTCCAAAGATGTAGCCACAGGTGGCTGCTCCCCAACGTCGAGCAGGCATGGATGAATGGAGCGTTGTGTATGACAATCGAACATCAGCCAGTGGGTGTTGCCCAGCCATGTCGCGTCGCCCGATAAAGCAAGTTCTGCCTGATAACCAAACGTAATCTGGCGGGTGGTGACATCCATAACTTCCAGCACACGTTGTGGTTGTTCCCAACGGGCGATGGACTCCAACAAAAGGTAGCGCTCATCATGCGAGAATTGAATCCCGGTGATAGTCGTTTCTGTGCGATGCTGCCACGCCTCCTCGCCACGCCGTTGAATCATGACGCTTTGCTGGTCAAACGTCGTGCAGGCGACGCTATCGCCGCGCAGACTGACCCGACTTTCCAGCAGGCGGCACGTCAGCGGAATGTCATCTAAAGGTTGAATGCCATCTTCTAACGTCCAAGCTAAATACGCGCGTTCAGTTCCACCGGAGAAGAACAGCAATCGTTTGTAATCAAGCCAGCCCGCGAATAGGGGTGCTTTCTGTGTGTCCGCATCTGCGAGTCGTAGCAGCGTGACGATGATGCTGCGTTCGGCGTCTGCCAGGCGAATGTGTGCGACCGTATCTTTGATTTCGCTGTAGGCAAGCTGCATCGGCAGCGGCATGGACGCGCCAAGCGTGCGCGCGGCTGCAACAGCAGCGAACAGCAGCGTGAAGAGCGCCAGCAGGCGCAGCAGACGGTCAATCATGGCGAGTTAGGCATCCAACTATTATCGATTCTTAATCATGGCTTGTTACCATTCGTCCGATACTGTTTTTTCTGAGGTGAATTGTTTCACATCATGAGCCAATTACTCCGTCACGCTGCCTTCCTTGCCTGTCTCATCTTGTGTATGTTCCCCAGCGTATCCACTGTTGCACAGGATACCACACCCCTGCGCGTTGCCATCAAGCCGCAGACGCCGTTTGTCATGTACAACACGGACGGCAGCTACAATGGCTTTATCATCGGTCTCTGGGAAGCGATTGCTGAACAGAACAACTGGACATTCGAGTATGTGCCGCTGGAGACTGTGCCTGAAGTGTTGGACGCGGTACGCGCAGGCGACGCGGAGGTCGGCATTGCGGGCATCAGCATCACGCGCGAGCGCGAAGAAACGCTCGACTTCTCACAGCCGATGTTCAACGCCGGGTTGCAGATCATGACGACGGTTGGCGGCGAGTCGCCCGGGATTGACCTGATTTTGCGTTTCTTCTCGCCCAGCCTGCTGCTCGTCTTCATCGTCCTGTTTGTGGTGATCATCCTAGTGGGGCATCTCGTCTGGGTGGTCGAGCGCAAGAATCCTGATTTTCCCGATGATTACCTGCCCGGTGTCGGTGAAGGCATCTGGTGGGCAGCGTCCGCATTGATTGGCGGCAGCGACAAAATGCCCAGAAGCGCGATGGGACGTGTCGGCGCATTGATCTGGATCGTCACGGGGATCGTCCTGATCGCCTTCCTGACCGCCGACCTGAGCGCGCAAAACACGGTCGCCCAGTTGCAAAGCAACATACGCGGGTTTGACGACCTGCCCGGCAAGCGCATTGTCACCGTCGCCAATACGACATCGGCGGACTTCCTGCGACAGCATAATCTGCTCTTCAGTACCGTCGCTACTATCGAAGCGGCTTACCCACTGCTCGAAAGTGGACGTGCTGATGCCATCGTTTTTGATGCGCCCGTGCTGCGGCATTACGCATTTACTGACGGGCAGGGGCGTGTGACCCTCGCAGGCGGTGTGTTCGCGCGGCAGGATTACGGGATTGTCGTGCAGCAAGACAGCCCGCTGCGTGAGCTGATTGATCGGGTGCTGCTGGCATTGCTGGAAGACGGCACATATCAAGCGATCATGGTGCGCTGGTTCAGGACGGAGTAAAAATCTCCGCCAAAAGTCCGATGCAGTCTGCCCGTAAATCTTCGATGATATTCGTACTGAATAAGATGTGGTGCGCCCGGCGCTGGAGACATAAAGGCGGCTATTCGGATATTGCTTTAGCAACATTCTCACTAAGCTCGGGGTCGCCAGCCGGACGCAGGCGGCGCTGTACGCTGCCAGCATCGGGCTGGTCAATTTGACGAAGAAATAGTGTTACTCGATTCAGCCGCCAATCTCAATCACGACCGGAATCGCATGCGCCAGCAGGCGATTCGTCGCCCTGCGGCTCATAATCGGCTGTGTCAGTTCTGCCTTCTGCTTGACCGCATGCGGTTGATTATGAATAGCATCATGCCATAAGTTTTATTCATAATCGTCAACCGAGTGAACGTCTTTTGCATCAGACTTTCGGCGGAGATTCACGATTGTGCAGCACTGCGCGAATCGATGTCCCCGCGCCGGGCGTGCTGGTAATCGTTAACGTGCCACCGATCAGCAGCCCGACCACCAGCAGTGCCAATACAGCCCGATGTGGATAGCAGCGACGAGTTTGGTCTTTATTGCGTTTTTTGTACATTTCAGAATTCATGTCGAATTCCCTGTCCGTTGCTATCATTGATGGTCTTACGCATAACCTTATGCAAAGTTGCACAAGTGGAGCAGGCAATGACAGTTTCGATGTGGCTGGCATTTGACGTGGGGACTACAGGCGTTAAGGCGGCGCTTGTCACACCTGCGGGCGAGGTGATCGCCAGCGTAACGCGCGAGTATCCGACGGAAATGTCGGACGGCGGTGTTGTCGAGCAGCATCCGAACCTGTGGTGGAGCGCTGCCTGTGCCACCGCGCGCGACCTCACCGCCCATGATGCGATCAACATTGTGAGTATCACGGTCACCGGACAGATGCAAGACCTGATCCTGGTCGATGCTGACGGAATACCGCTGCGTCCTGCTATTCTGTACAGTGATACGCGCGCGCGGGAAGAGGCAGATGCAGTAGCGATGAAGCTCGGCGCGCAGCGGTTGACCGACCTGACAGGCAACGAGCAGGGGGCAAGCGGCTTGCTGGCAAAGCTGCGCTGGCTGCACACGCACGAACCCGCGACGTTGGCGAAGGCACATCATCTACTGTTGGGGGCGGCGGACTGGCTGGTGCTGCGCATGACGAGCGTAGCCGCGACTGATACGACAACTGCCTCGACAACAGGATTGATGGAACTGGCGACGCGCGACTGGCTGATTTTGCAGCGCGGGGCGTACAGCAGCGACATTATCGCGATGGCGGTGGGTGCGAATGTCGCACCACTGCTGCCGAAGCTGGTGAACGGCGGTGCGCAGGCAGAGCTGTTAACGACGGACGCGGCGGCTGCGCTAGGTGTGACGGCAGGCATCCCCGTCCATCTTGCACCGGGCGATGCAGGTGCGGCGACCCTGGGTGCGGGCGCGGGCGAACCCGGAACACCCTATGCCTACATTGGCACAAGCGGCTGGGTGGCATACACGAGCGACCAGCGTGGTGATCCGACGCAAGGCGTGTTTACGCTGGCACACCCTGATCCGGCGCGTTACCTCTGCGTTGCGCCGCTGCTGACAGCGGGTGGCAATCTCGACTGGGCGAAATCGATTTTTGGCGTAGAGTCGCACGATGCACTGATCGAGAGCGCAACCGAAGGCTCGCCGGGCGCGAAGATTGTCTACCTGCCTTATCTGAACGGCGAACGCTCGCCCTTCAGCGATCCACTGGCGGCAGGTGCGTTCATCGGATTACGTGCGCACCACACGCAGGCGGATATGGCACGGGCGGTGCTGGAAGGTGTCGCGTTTGCTTATCGCCATGCGCTTGAGGCGCTGATGCCGACGGCTGCCGCGCGGTTGACGATGGCGGGCGGCGGCACGCGCTCGCTGGCGTGGTGTCAGGTATTTGCGGATGTGATCGGTGTGACGGTAGATGTGGCAACGGATGCGCAGAATGTTGGTGTGCGCGGCGCAGTGCTGGCGGCACAGGTGGCGCGTGGTGAGAGGACGACCTATGCGCCTGCGGGAATCGTGCCTGTGCGCATTACGTTGACGCCGAACCCCGACCTGCGTGCGCATTATGATCATCTGTTCAGCATCTATAAAGCCGCGTATCCAGCGTTGAGGTCTGTTTTTCAGGCACTTTGGAATTGAACCGCCAAGACGCCAAGATTAAGATGATTTGTCTTGGCGTCCTTCGCGCCTTGGCGATTTAATTGATTTTACAAGCGTGAAGTTGCAGGTTTTTACTCATCACTGGAGCATGTTATGGCACGGCTGGCAGGCAAGATCGCAGTTATCACAGGCGCGGCACAGGGCATCGGTCGTTCTATCGCCGTTCGCTTTGCCGAAGAGGGGGCGGATATCGCTGTGTGCGACATGAACATTGATGGTGCGCGCGAGACGGCGGCGCTGTGTGCGCAATATGGCGTGCGCACACTGGCGGTGCAAACGAACGTTGGGCTGCGCACAAATGTCGAGGCGTTTGTATTGCTGTGCCGCGAGCAGTTGGGCGTGCCGCATATCCTGGTCAATAACGCAGGCATTTTCTTCAATGCGCCGTTTGACACGCAGACCGACGAGATGTGGGATCGCATCATGACGATCAACGTCAAGAGCGTATTTATGATGTCGCAGGCGGTCGTGCGGCTGTGGCTGGAACACAACAGTGCGGGCGCGATTGTCAATCTGGCGTCGATCAGCGCATCGGTGGCGTTCGTCAATTCGTCCGCCTACTGCACGACGAAAGCCGCTGTCGCCTCGCTGACGCGCTGCATCGCGCTCGAATACGGCCCGCGCGGCATCCGCTGCAACTCGATGGCTCCGGGCATCATTGACACATCCATGCTGCCGTCGGCGGAGGACAGCCAGCGCTGGGCGCGCGAGAAGCTGCCGCTGCGGCGACTGGGCAAGCCGGACGATGTGGCGGACGTGGCGCTGTTTCTGGCGTCGGACGACTCGCGTTATGTGACGGGCGACATGATCTATGTCGATGGCGGCTGGATGCTGGAGTGAAGCGTTTGACTATAGCGTACTTTGGAATACCAGAAATGGTCCATTCAACAGGTGTGTTATCTGAAATATTGACAGGCGCTTATATTTCTCAGGCGTGAGCGCTGACTGGACAAAGCGAAGATAACGTGCTTCATCGTCAGGCTGGTGCAGTGGGACAATCAGGTTGAGCGTGTTATCGCCAATTGCGGGATACTTCTGCGGATTGAGGATATTGGCTTCGACTTTGGCTTCCGTCATAACACGAAACCGTAGCGTGACTGAAGCTTCGGCGACGTTGCGTGTCTGACTGAAGGTTCTTTGTTTGGAAAACAAGCGCGCTAAAAGCTGACGCTGTGCGTTATTAAACTCAATATCGCTTTCTATGAGCTGCTCATCCAGTACTTGTGAGAATACACGTTGTACCAGTTCCTCGACACGCACTGTCTCAAAGAAACTTCCATGAACGAGGCAAACTTTTGTCTGACCCCGTTTTTGTCCACGTACCAGGTAAAAAACGTCGCGCCATTGTAGCGAGTCAACATCATCACCCGCCTGCACCATTTGTGAACGCACCTGACTATTGTCACCGCTCAGGACATCGCCAATCGCTTTTTTTCCGCTTGGGATGGTTGAGTTGAACGATGAAACGCTATAGCCTTTGCTGCTCTTGAGTTCGATTAATTCACCACCTGAGAGTTCGGAGTTTGGTCTGTTCAGGCGGATGGATAAATCAGGGAAACGCCCCGCTGATTTTGACGAGAGTAGCTCATCATCGAACGGAAAGTCTTCAAGCTTTTCAGAAGTGATAAGAGCATCCGACTTATCAACCAAATCCGCGAAAAAGTGGTAGATCGAGCATATCCGGTTCATCGGAGTTGACCTTCACTGGCGAGGTGTTTGGCCAGATTTCATTGAGCTTGTCTGTATGAATGTAATCCTTGTAGAAACGTGTAATGCTATCCGCCTCGCGAATAGATTTCAGCCTTGTTTCGATGCAAGCTACATTATCGGGGTCAATCTCTGCCCCAACTGTTCCTCTGCCGAGTTGTTTTGCAACCACCAGCGTGGTACCAGTTCCAGCAAATGGATCAAACACGACATCTCCAATTGCTGAAGATGACAGAATGATACGCAGCAGCAGGGCGATTGGTGCTTGTTGTGCGTGAAAACGTTCCCCATTGTCTCGCCGCAATGCTTCATCGCCTGCAAAATAGCCGGAGGTCAGTTCGCGAATGTCATCCCAAACATCGGTGACAAACATGCCGTTTTCGCGCTCGTATTTGTAATTCGCAGGCAACGGCGGCGAGATGCGCAATTTGTTGAAAACACGCGGCGCTTTACCTTTGGTGGCAAAGGCTATGATCTGGTAGTGCTTACCATAACGACTTGTGCCTGGCACTGCCGATGTCATTTTTTTCCAGATGATCAGATTTTGAAATGTCCAGTCTGTTTCGCGCAGGCAACGCAAGACGAACTCTGTATTCTTTTCGCGCTGCATAAAGTAAAGCGCACCACCTTTGGATGTTCTCTCATAAATCTGGTGCGAAATCTGTGCCATCCACTGCCAGTAATCTTCGTCCGATAACTTGTCGTTATGGTAGTTATAGTCTTTGTCTTGATTGAATGGCGGGTCGAGAAATGTGACATCAAGTTCTGGCAAATGAGTGCCGGATGCAAGATAGTCAAGACAATCGCCCTGGAAGACCTGCTTTTGCATGGAATGCGCCCATCACAATTTACGGAATGACACACTAAGGATACCACGTTACACTCACCTTCCATTATACCGATGGATACATAATCGCCATGACCGACACACTTATCCCCACCTTGCCCGCTGTTGAGACATTCCTTGCCCGTGAGCAAAAGCTGCTGATCGGCGGGCAGTGGATCAGCGCCGCCAGCGGCGAAACCTTCGCGACGCTCAACCCTGCGACCGGGCAGCCGCTGACGCGCTGCGCGGCAGGCGACGCGGAAGACATTGACCGCGCTGTGCAGGCAGCACGGGCAGCATTTCCCGCGTGGGCAGGGCTGATGCCCGCGCAGCGCGAGCGGCTGCTCTATCGCTTCGCTGACCTGATGGAGGCGCACAAGGAAGAACTGGCGCAGCTGGAAACGCTCGACAACGGCAAACCGTTCAACGTGGCGTTCAATGTCGAAGTCAACGTCGCTATCGGGCAGATGCGCTTCTACGCCGGACTGCCGACCAAGCTGACGGGCGAAACCTACCCCGTATCATCCCCTGGCTTTCTGGTCTACACGCGGCGTGAACCGCTGGGCGTCTGCGGCGCGATCACGCCCTGGAACTACTCGCTCGTCATGGCGACGCAGAAAATCGGTCCCGCGCTGGCGGCAGGCAACACACTGATCCTCAAGCCTGCCGAGCAAACACCGCTGACCGCTATCCGGCTGGCGGAACTGGCGCTGGAAGCGGGCATCCCAGAGGGCGTGTTCAACTTCGTTACGGGTTTTGGCGAGACGGCAGGCGCGGCGCTGACGCAGCACCAGGATGTCGATAAAGTCGCCTTTACTGGCTCCACCGAAGTCGGCAAGGCGATCATGCGGGCGTCGGCGGGCAATCTGAAGCATGTGTCGCTGGAACTGGGCGGCAAATCGCCAATGATCATCTTCGACGATGCCGATATTCCCGCCGCGTCAGAAGCGGCGCTGTGGGCGATCTTCGCCAACAGTGGGCAGAACTGCGTTGCTGGATCACGGCTGTTTGTGCAGCGCGGCGTCTATGATGCGGTATTGGCGGCGCTGGCGGACAAGGCAGCGGCGCTCAAGGTCGGCTTGGGGATGGATAGCAGTTCCAATATCGGTCCACTGATTTCCGCCGTGCAGCTTGACCGTGTGATGAGCTATGTCGCACATGGCGTGACTCAGGGCGCGTCACTCGTCACGGGCGGTGGGCGTGTGGGTGGTAATCTCGCACAAGGCTACTTTATGCAGCCGACGATCTTTGCCGATGTGCGCGATGAAATGCGCATTGCCGCTGAGGAAATCTTCGGTCCAGTGCTGTCCGTCCTGCCGTTCGACACCGAAGCAGAAGTGATTTTGCGCGCCAATGCCACACGTTACGGCTTGGCGGCCGGCGTGTGGACAAATCATCTGGCGCGGGCACATCGCATGGCAGCTGCGCTAAGGGCGGGCGTGGTCTGGATCAACACGTACGACTGGTTCGATCCGTCGGTGCCGTTCGGCGGTATGGGCGAAAGCGGCTACGGGCGTGAACTCGGCGCGCAGGTGATGGAGATGTATACCGATGTCAAGTCGGTGTGGGTGAAGATTGAGTAACGAGTAACGAGTGATGAGTGACGAGTGATTAGTTAGGGACGAGGTACACCTCGTCCGCGCATAGGAATCTAATCGCCAAGGAGCAAAGAGCGCCAATAAATTGATGTCGATCTTAGCGTCCTTGGCGTCTTGGCGGTTCGATCAAAATACTTCGTGTGGAGCTACGCATGCAACCTGATCTTTCAAAGAAAGTCGCGATTGTGACAGGCGGCGGCAGCGGCATTGGGCGGGCGAGTGCGCTGGCGTTCGCCGCGGCGGGTGCGTGCGTCGTCGTCGCCAATCGCACGCTGAGCAAGGCAGAGGCGGTGGCTGGCGAAATCGCGGCGGCGGGCGGCGACGCGCTGGCGCTCGGCGTGCAGGTCGAACGCAGCGATGATGTGCAGCGCATGATTGCCGAAACAGTTGCGCGTTATGGCGGCATCGACATTCTCTTCAACAATGCGGGCATCAGCCCGTCCGGCAGTGTCACGGACATCAGCGAGGCGGAATGGGATGAATGTCTGAACATCGACCTGAAAGCTGTCTTTCTCGGCTGCAAGTACGCCATCCCGCATATGATTGAACGAAGTGACGGCGTCATCCTCAGCACGGCGGGGACGTTCGGTTTGCGCCCGGTGCGCAACAAGACTGCTTACGCCGTCGCCAAAGCGGGTGTGATCCACCTGACAAAAGCGATGGCGCTGGATTACGCGCGCCAGAACGTGCGCTGCAATGTGATTTGCCCCGGCTATATCGACACGCCGCTGACGGCGCATATTCCTGATGCCGACCGCGATTCCTATCTGGACGCCGTGCAGCCGTTGAAAGGCGTGATCCAGGCAGATGAAGTGGCGCAGATGGCGGTTTATCTGGCGTCGGATGCAGCGCGCATGGTGACGGGGCAGGTGTTCGTCATCGATGGTGGTCAGCAGGCGGGGAGCTTCTGACTGTGGCGATGCTGATCCATGCAGCTTACGCCATTCATGCTGACGGCAGTGTACAACCGGACTTTGCGCTCATCGTTGAGGGCGAGCGCATCGCGGCGACAGGCAGCTATCGCGATCTAAGCGCGCAGTACCCCGATGCCGAACAGGTGGGCGGGGCGGGCTACCTGATGCTGCCGGGCATGATCAACGCTCATGATCACGGGCGCGCGTTCGGCACGGCGTCGCTTGGCATCGCGGACGACATTCTTGAGTGCTGGCTGCCGAGTCTTGGCGCGCTGCCAGGCATTTCGGCGGAACTGGCGGCTGCATGGGAAGGCGTACAACTGCTCAAGAGTGGCGTGACCGCGACCGCGCACAGCCATAACCCGGCGACATGGGCAGGCATGGCGGATGAATGCCCGCAGACCTTGCGCGGCTATCGGATGGCGGGCGTGCGCGTGGCGTTTCATCCGCCGATGGTCGATCAGAACCAGCTTGTCTATGCCGATAGCGAGCGCTTGCTGGATTCGCTACCGCCGGAACTGCGCGCGGGCGCGGCGATGCAGCCGCCGTCCATCAGCCATGATGATTACTTCGCGCTCTGTGACGATCTGTACCGAAACTATCACGATCCCAAGTCGCATCTTGTCCATATTCAGGTAAGTCCGGCGGGCGGGCAATGGTGCAGCGATGCGCTCATTGTGCGTTCGACCGAGTGGGCGCGGGCGCACAACACGCGCGTTCAGATGCACATGCTCGAAACACGTTATCAGCGCGAGTATGCCCATAAGACATGGGGCAAGAGTTTCATCCGCCATCTGCACGAGATAGGTGTGTTGGGTGACTGGCTGACGCTGGCGCACATGGTCTGGGCGGACGAAGCAGATTTCCCGCTGCTAGCAGAACGTGGTGTCGGTATTGCCCATAACCCCAGCAGCAACCTGCGGCTGCGCAGTGGGATTGCCCCTGTCGCGAAGATGCGTCATGCTGGCATTCGTGTGGGTGTCGGGCTGGATGGTCACGCGCTCGATGATGATCAGGACTACCTGCGCGAATTACGCCTGGCGTTCACGTTGATGGGCTTCCCTCACCCTAAGTCCCTCTCCCCAGTGGAGAGGGGCTTGAGAATCCCTCTGGCTGTGGGGGGGGGAGAAGGCGGTGAGGGCATCTGGTCGTTGGGAACCCGCGATGCGGCAGCGATCACTTTCGGCAACGCGCCGCTGGGTCAGCTTGCGATCGGGATGCTGGCGGATGTCGTGCTGCTGGATTGGGACGCGCTGAGAGGAGCGTGGTCGCCTCATGGTTATCCCGCTGCCGATGAGGTTGCGATGTTCACGCTCCATCGTGCCAGCCGTGCGCATGTGCGCCATGTGATAGTCGGCGGGCAGTGGCGGTTGCGCGATGGACGTGCAACAGGAGTGGATGAGGAGGTCATTGCTGGCGAGATACGTGCAGGGCTGGCGAAAGTTGATTGGGATGGACTGCGCGCGAAGCGACGCGAAATTGCGGTTCTGCTGCCGTACATGCGGCGTTTTTATGCCGACTGGAACTGAAGGTTGAGCGTATATTAGGATTACGGAGATAATGAAAAGGTTACTGGCGATTGGAAGTGTGCTGATCATGATGCTGACAGGTGTAGCAACTGCACAATCAGATTTTGTCTATGGCGATGCGTTGCCTGACGCACCGGAACTGGCGGCTCGCGGCGATTATGGCGTCGGCGTGCGCACATTGACGCTGACGAACCCAGGACAGATCGATATTCTTAATCTGAGCGAGGCAAACCCCACCGCCACATATGACCGCGTACTGACGGTGGACGTGTGGTATCCGGCGGTCATTCCCGACGGCGTTGAGCAGCGCACGGCGTATGAAGGCACGATCGGGCGGGCAGATCAAGGCACGGCGCGTCCGCTGCTGTTCGCAGGGCGTGCGCTGCGCGACGCAGCGCCGGATGCGGAGGGTGCTGCTTACCCGCTGGTGATTGTCTCACATGGCTACCCCGGCTCGCGCTACATGATGACGTACCTGACCGAGAACCTGGCGTCGAAGGGCTACGTGGTGGTGGCAATCGATCACACGGAATCGACGTATGCCGATGTTGCGGCGTTTGGCAGCACGCTGCTCAATCGCTCGTTGGATCAAATCTTTCTGATAGACGAGATGGCGCGCCTGAGCAGCGACAGCGAGTCGTTCCTGAATGGTTTGCTCGACGCCGAAAACACCGCGCTCATTGGCTATTCGATGGGCGGTTACGGGGCGTTGAACGTGATCGGCGCGGGCTATGGTCCGGTGCTAGGTGGCTTCCTTGGTCCGGTCATCGGTCTGCGGCTGGCAGGCGCAGAAAGCTATGCGGCAGATGCGCGTGTGAAAGCAGCTGTGCTGTTCGCACTCTGGGGCGGCAATCTGGCGGCGGCGGGCGCGCCGGGCGTGAGCATCTGGCAAGATGCAGCGTTTGCGGGCATTACTGTGCCGACGCTGTGGATCATCGGTTCTCGCGACGATGTGGCGTACTACGATGCGGTCGTGAACATGTTCGAGAACAGCACCAACAGCGACCGCACGCTGCTGACGTATATTAATGCACTGCACAATGTCGCGCCCAACCCGCCGTCGCTGGAAGCAGCAACGTTTGCCGAATACGAGTCGCTGTCGGAGCCTGCATGGGATTCGCGCCGCCTGAACAGCATCAACCAGCACTTCATCACAGCCTTTCTGGGGCAGCATCTTCAGAGCGATGGTGATATGGCAGCATATCTGGATGTGGCGGTCGAAAGCTCAAATGATGGGGTATACGCCACGAATGACGCGGGTGCGTTTACGGCTGCACATACGTATTGGCTCGGCTTCCAGAACCGGACAGCAGTCGGCATGGAACTGCGCCGCGAAAGCCCATAGACTGCGGGCTATAATTGTTTACACAGGCGCACGGAGCGCCGCTTTATCTACGCTCACAGGAGACACCGCGATTATGCAAACGGATTTGCGCGGGCGCGATACGATTGCGCCCGAACTGGAATGGACGCGCGACGAAATTGACACGCTGCTGGATGTGGCGTTTGATTTGAAGCGCAAGCGCGCGATTGGCGAGGCGCACGCCACGCTGCGCGATAAGGTGCTGGGGATGCTGTTCTTTTTCACCAGCACGCGCACGCGCGCCAGCTTTGAGGCGGGGATGGCGCAACTGGGCGGTCACGCGATGTTCATCGACAGCGAGACGACGCAGATTTCGCACGGCGACACGGCGAAGGAGATCGGCGAGATCATCGGGCGCTACACCGATGGCATCGCGATTCGCCAGTGTGACTGGAACTTTGGCAACCGCTACATCCGCGAAGTGGCGGCGGCGAGCCGCGTGCCTGTGCTGAACATGCAGTGCGACATCTTCCACCCGTTCCAGATATTGGCGGATATGATGACGATTCAGGAGAAGTTTGGGCGCAACCTGCGCGGCAAGACGATCAACGTCAGTTATGCCTATGCCAGCAGCTACCAGAAGCCGCTGAGTGTGCCGCAAAGCCTGATCTTGCTCATGACGCGCTACGGCATGAATGTGCGGCTGACGCATCCGCCGGAATTCGCGCTGATGCCGGATGTTGTGGAGCAATCGCGCGAGAACGCGAAGAAGAGCGGCGGCTCGTTCGAGGTGCTGCACGACTTTGACGAGGGCTTTAAGGGCGCGGATATTGTCTATCCCAAGTCGTGGGGCTGCTGGATGACGACCGAAGATAAGCAGGAAAGCTCTTTGATCGGCAAGCAGTACACCGACTGGATTACAGACAGCCGCCGGATGGCGCTGGCGAACGAGGACGCGGTGTACATGCACTGCCTGCCCGCCGACCGCAATATTGAGGTGACGGACGGGGTGATCGACGGTCCTCAGAGCATTGTCTACGACGAGGCAGAGAACCGGTTGCATGTGCAGAAGGCGGCGATGGCGCTGACGATGCGGTAGGGGTGTTGGCGGTTATGGGGCGAGTCGCGGCTGCGCGGCTTTGCCCCTTCTCGTTAATCTTCGTCAGTATGCTTCATATATGATTGACGCACCAGAAACATGGCATAGTCAATTTCTGATAAGGTCGAAATCCCAAACTCTACATCTCCATTGCCCCAACGACCCATTCCCGTAACATCTCGGCATTTGGCTTGAGGGTCATTGATTTCATCAAATCGCAGATTGAGGGTCAATCTCAATCGTGACTTTTGTGGTATCACATCTACAAAGTTGGTTGTCGTTTTATAGGCAATGTAAAGTTTTTTGACCTCTTCCCTTATGGTTGGATCAAGGTTTAAGATTCGGACACGGAGCGCGTCAAAAATTTCTCTGGTATTTCCATTGAGATATTCAAAGTGGTCAAGGGTAAGGTGTTCTCCTTTGCCATTTGCTGGTTCACGATACTTCTGTAGAGTATTTTCGTCAATTTCAGGGTATGACCAAATTTGTAGTGCCAGTGAAGCCAGTTCTTGAGCGCGATCGCTTATCTCTTGAATGCCCCAGCGCACTAAATCCCGAAGTGATTGATTGATACGTAATGGGCTATCGCGAAAACCTCCTTTCATATCACGTTTCTCAGTAAATACTCGGTCGCTCAATTCGGGGTTGTAACCCGTTAAAGTTAGGTTTCCTATGGTGTGGACATATCGAGACTGAACTTCTTTCCAATTGTCTCCCAACATTATTTGCCATTCGCGAGAGAGATTTGGATTTTGTGGCAGTATATGTTCAATCGTGTACTCGTCAGTATCAACAAATTCCTTGCGCTGATGATTTTCAAGTTTACTCATAAGGTAATTTCTACGAAGGCGCAAGTTATAGACATCCTTCATCACAAATTCAGACCGGAACTCATCATCCTTTGGAAAACGTCGATAACTATCTAGATTAGCAAATGCAAAACGAACGCTGTTACTGTAATCATTCTTGTTGATTGATCGCTTGAACGTTGCGAAAGTCTTGTTCATCGAGTTTGTGGGAATACCAACGATGGCGCGCCTGAAAACGTAACTTTCGATTATCTGCAATATTTCGATGAACCCATCGCGCGATAGCGTTTTATGACGCTCAAAATCATCAAATGCTTCCAGCAAGAGTGGGTAAGCGACATCAACTTTCAGAGCATTTATGTTCTCAAGTAGCTGTTCAATAGTTCTGTCTGTGTTGCGGTGGGGCAAGGCTAAGCGAACATAATATTGAGAGTAGAGTGCGATGTCTGCTACTACATCTAACACATGCTTTCCAAGGATGAATTTTTTGAAGTCCACATAGACTTCATCAATATTTGGGATGGTTCCTGCTTCAGATTTCATTGTTAAGTAATCGCGCATGAAGCGGTCAAATAAAGTGACGTATTCCGTATGACCAAATCTTTCCTCCATTGGATACCAATATTTCAGATAAGTCTCTTGCTGAACCTCAGGTGATAGCCCCATCAGTACATAGTTTCTAATCAAGTCCGCCTGGCTTAAATCAAGTCCTGTCGAATTAAGGCTCTCAAATATCAACTGTGGATTGTCATACTCCCTGTTTAGTGAAACGTCTACAATCAGAAGTTTGCTCAATCCTTCAAAAATTGCGTCGTACGATAAACCCGATCCTTTAACCGCCTCAACGAAAAACTTGAAGTTATCCAGTAGTCGATGAGACGATTGGGTTGGTAAGTCCCCGCCTTCGATCAAGGCGATGTAGGTATCCTTATCACTTCTGGTCAGCATCAATTTATAACGAAGTTCTGCCTTCATTTGTCTATTGAAAAGATAATAGTCGTTAATGGTATCTCTGTTGATGCCATTACTTTCATCATCGCCAATTACGTTGGCTAACGCTATCAGAATGAGAGATACGGTTGTCAATCGTTGCTGCCCGTCAATCACTAGCATCTGTTGTGTTGACGATGCGTGATAAATTCCCTCCTGGATATAGACTACTGACCCTAAAAAATGCGCCGGAATAGTTGAGTCAGTGGCAACGCGGAGAATATCATTCCACAATTGCTGACATTGGGGGCGCGTCCAACTGTAAGTCCGCTGATATATGGGAATGACAAGTTGCTTTCGTAAAGCAAGGAATTCAAGCAGTTTAGCTTCACTAGCCTTCATATTTCCTCTATAAGAACCAAGGCTCGATTTACATTAGTGCTTTTAATGATGCCACAAAGATAACAAATAACAAAAAAGCTGTAGCGTTGATTTTAAAGTAACAATCCTATGCAAACAAAATCATCTTCCCGCCTGCCTTCACAAACTCATCCTATGTCACGGCTCGCCCGCTGTGCCTGCCGCCAGCCCGTGCGTATTCCCGTCAGAATCTTCGTCGCTCTCTTCCGGCGTAAATTCGATCACCAGTGGTGCGTCCATCGTCATCCCTCCTCTACACCCGCACGATATATGGACATTCTACCCCGTTCAGCACCGACACCAAATTCTCCGCCGCCAGCAGCGCCATGCGCGCGATTGCCTCGCGGGTTGCGCCGCCTGAGTGCGGCGTGGCGATGAACGTGGGCAGCGTCAGCAGCGGGCTGTCGGTGGGCGGCTCGGTCGCGAAGACATCCATTGCCGCGCCCGCCAGATTGCCGAGCGTCAGCGCATCGTACAACGCCGCCTCATCCACCAGCCCGCCACGCGCGGTGTTGATGAGGAACGATCGCGGCTGCATCTGTTTGAGCGTATCAGCGTTGACGAGGTGTGTTGTCGTCGGGGTCAGCGGCAGGTGCAGCGACAGCGCCCATGACCGCGCCCACAACGCGGGCAAATCGACCGGCTCAGCCGCACCCCAGTCGCCCTGATAGTACGGGTCGTAGGCGACAACGGGCATACCGAGCGCCAGCGCCCGCCGCGCCACTTCGCGCCCAATCGCGC
>Ga0224723_1001027_pt1 | contig 17770 bp, 19 predicted proteins | sample Balambano_FR2_Me_FD_161647 | JGI IMG/M metagenome (GOLD analysis project Ga0224723, IMG submission 161647) | Freshwater sediment microbial communities from Lake Towuti, South Sulawesi, Indonesia - Balambano_FR2_MetaG | ecosystem: Environmental > Aquatic > Freshwater > Lake > Sediment | place...
GCATCTTCCTGCAGGATGTCACCGGCCGCGAGCTGACGCTGCCGCTTTCCGCCCTGGTGCGCTTCTACGCCCCCAACGACCTGTCGCTGGCCGACAAGAGCGGGATCTATCTCTCGCGCTGGGGCGAGTTCCTGTCCGCCGAGCCGCGCGAGGCCAACACCGAAGGTGGTGTGTTCCCGGCGATCTTCGGCACCTTCGCGATGACCCTGCTGCTGGTGATCGCGGTCGCGCCATTCGGCATCGTCACCGCGCTCTATCTGCGCGAATACGCCCGCCAGGGCCGCATCATTGCCTTCGTGCGGATCAGCGTGAACAACCTGGCCGGCGTGCCCAGCATTGTCTATGGCGTGTTCGGGCTTGGCTTCTTCGCCTACATCCTGGGCGGCAGCATCGATGCGCTGTTCTTTCCCGAGCGCCTCCCGAACCCGACCTTCGGCACCGGCGGTCTGCTGTGGGCGTCATTGACGCTGGCGCTGCTGACGGTGCCGGTGGTGATCGTCGCAACCGAGGAGGCGCTTTCCGCGGTGCCGCGCAGCATGCGCGAAGGCAGCCTCGCCTGCGGCGCGTCGAAGTGGCAGACGATACGGCGCATCGTGCTGCCGCGCGCATTGCCGGGGATCATGACCGGGCTGATCCTGGCGATGGCGCGCGGCGCGGGCGAGGTCGCACCGCTGATGCTGGTGGGCGTGGTGAAACTCGCGCCGGAACTGCCGATCGACGGGTTCTTTCCCTTCGTGCACCTGCAGCGCAGCTTCATGCACCTGGGCTTCCACATCTACGACGTCGGCTTCCAGAGCCGCAATTCGGAAGCCGGCAAGCCGATGGTGTTCGTCACGACCCTGCTGCTGATCGCGTTGATCTTCTTCATGAACATCGGGGCCATCTTGATCCGCAACCGGCTGAAGCGGAAGTTCCAGGGCAGCCGGTTCTGAGGAGGGGCGAGGGCGTGAGCGTTGAGACCGCAGAACAGACCCTGGAGCGTGTGAAGCAGCAGCGCGCCTCCCAGGACTACGGCGAAACCGAATACCACCCCAAGCAGGGCGGCAACGGGGTTGCGCTGTCGATTCACAAGTTCAATCTATGGTACAGCAGTTTCCAGGCGCTGTACGACAACACCTTCGATATCGAGGATGGGCTCGTCACCTCGCTGATCGGGCCTTCCGGGTGCGGCAAGAGCACCCTGATCCGCTGCTTCAACCGCATGAACGACCTGATCGACGGGCTGAGGGTGACCGGGCGGGTGACGCTGCACGGCGACGACATCTATGCGCCCTCGACCGACGTGATCGCGCTGCGCAAGCGGATGGGCATGGTGTTCCAGAAGCCCAATCCGTTTCCGATGAGCGTGTTCGAGAACGTGGCCTATCCCCTGCGCGTCGATGGCGTGCGCGACAAGGCGCTGATCGCCGAGACCGTGGAGCGCAGCCTGGTCAGGGCGGCGCTGTGGGACGAGGCGAAGGACCGGCTGCACGAAAGCGCGCTCGACCTCTCGGGCGGCCAGCAGCAGCGCCTGTGCATCGCACGCGCCATCGCCGGCGACCCCGAGGTATTGCTGATGGACGAGCCGTGCAGCGCGCTCGACCCCATTGCCACCGGCAAGATCGAGGACCTGATCGATGAGCTGAGGGGGCGCTACACGATTGTGATCGTCACCCACAGCATGAGCCAGGCCGCCCGCGTCAGCGACAACACGGCGTTCATGTATCTTGGCCGGGTGATCGAATACGGCGCCAGCGACACGATCTTCACCACGCCGAAGGTGCAACGCACGCAGGACTATGTTACAGGACGTTTCGGTTGATGTAAAAACATCGAAAGTTTTTGTTGGAGGCCGTCCATGGCAGGCATGACGATCCGATCCTCGATCCGCGCCGCATGTGCCTTCCTGTTGCTGCCGGCGATCGCCGCCGTGGCTGATGCGCAGGTGATCGCGCCGGGCGCCCAGCGCGATCCCATCCAGCGGCGCGAAACCATCCTGGTCACGGGGAGCTCCACTGTCTTCCCGTTCACCAATGCGGTGGCGCAGCAGTTCGTGCAGGCGCGCGGCCGCCCCCAGCCGTTCATCGACGGCACCGGCACGGTGCGAGGCTACAATCTGTTCTGCCAGGGTTCCGGCCTGCGCTATCCCGATATCGCCAATGCCTCGCGCCGGATGAACAGTCTCGAGTTCAACCTGTGCGGCGCGCGCGGGGTAAATGAGATCATCGAGATCCCGATCGGCTATGACGGGATCGTCGTGGCGGTGCGCAAGGAAGCCGTCGAACTGCGCATCACGCGTGCCCAGCTCTGGACCGCGATCGCACGCGAGGTGCCGCGCGGCGGCCAGTTCGTGCCAAATCCGTACACACGCTGGCGCGAGATCGACCCCGCCCTGCCCGACTGGCCGATCGAAGTGCTGGGCCCGCCGGCCACATCGGGCACGCGCGACAGTTTCGTCGATCTGGCGATGCTGCCGGGATGCAACGCCGTGCCCGAGGTGCGCGCAATCGCCGATGCGGCACGCAAGCGCGCCGTCTGCACCACGATGCGCGAGGATGGGCGCTGGATCGACGCCGGTGAGGACGACGAGAAGATCGTCGCCCGCCTGGTCTCGGCCTCGCCCGGTCATCTGCAGGGCATCTTCGGGTTCAGCTTCCTCGTCGCCCATGCCGACCGCCTCGAAGGGGCAACGATCGACGGCGTCGAGGACTCGGCCGAAACCATCGCCTCGGGCCGCTATCCGCTGTCGCGCCCGCTGTTCATCTACGTGAAGCGTGCCAATCTGCGCGCCGTGCCAGGACTCAAGGACTTCGTCGATGATTACCTCGCCGCGCTGGCAGCCGACTCGTACCTTGTGCGGATCGGGCTTGTGCCGCTGCGCCCGGAACGGCTTGAGCAGGTGCGCCGCCTTGTGCGAGACCAGGTGATCATGAGCAGAGCCCCGCAGGGCTGACACGAACAGGAGATGACGATGCGACTGACGACGCTGCTGGCCGCCGGTCTGGTCGGGCTGGCCGGATTGCCGCTCGCGGCCGATGCGCAGGCGCCGGCCGACTGCCCGCGCGGCGCACTGGATGCGCGCTACTGCGACCGCGATGGCGACATGGTGGCCGACACCCCGACCGACCCGCGCCAGCAGGTCGATCCGCCCGTGCTGGTGTTTGCCTATACCCCGGTCGAGGACCCGGCGGTGTATCGCCGCGTGTGGCAGGGCTTCATGGACCATCTGGCGCAGGTGACCGGCAAGCGCGTGCAGTTCTTCAGCGTGCAGTCCAACGCCGCGCAGATCGAGGCGATGCGCGCGGGCCGCCTGCACGTCACCGGCTTCAACACCGGCGGCAACCCGCTGGCGGTGAACTGCGCCGGCTTCGTGCCGATCGCCATGATGGCCAGCAAGGATGGGTCGTTCGGCTACGAGATGGAATTCATCGTGCATCGCGACAGCCCGATCCAGACGATGCAGGATCTGCGCGGCCGCACCATCGCCTTCACCAGCGAAACCTCGAACAGCGGCTTCAAGGCGCCGTCGGCCCTGCTGGCCCAGACCTATGGCCTGCAGGCCGGGCGCGACTTCAAGCCCGCCTTCTCGGGCCGGCACGATAACAGCATCATCGGCGTCGCCAACAAGGACTATGACGCCGCGGCGATCGCCAACAGCGTGATGTTCCGCATGTTCGAACGCCGCGCGGTGGACCCCGAGGCGATCCGCAGCATCTACAAGAGCGAATCCTTCCCGACCACGGGCTACGGCTATGCCCACAACCTGACGCCGGCGCTGCAGGCCAAGATCCGCGAGGCCTTTTTCACCTTCAACTGGGACGGCAGCGACCTGCTGAAGGAATTCCAGAACACCCGCCCGCCGCAGGAGCGGTTCATCCCGATCACCTACCGGCAGCATTGGCAGGTGGTGCGCGAGATCGACCAGGCGATGGGCGTGCAGTACACCTGCCGCTGACATCCGTGGCATGATGGACGGGGCGGCGTGGCCTGCGCCGCCCCGTTCGTTTTGCGGAAGGCAGGGGATGCTGCAGCTGATCGGGCTTTCCAAGCGCTACCGCACCGGCGATCTTGCGCTGGATGGCGTGAGCCTGGAGGTGCCAAAGGGCCAGGTGATGGCCCTGATCGGTCCCTCGGGCGCCGGCAAGTCCACCCTGATCCGCTGCGTCAACCGGCTGGTCGAACCCACCGCCGGGCAGGTGTTGCTGGCGGGCCAGGACATCACCGCGCTGTCGCCGCGCGGCCTGCGCCGGGCGCGCCGGCGCATGGGCATGATCTTCCAGGAATATGCGCTGGTCGAACGGCTTTCGGTGATGGAGAACGTGCTGTCCGGCAGGCTGGGCTATGTCGGGTTCTGGGCCAGCTGGTTCCGCCGCTTTCCGCCCGCCGACATCGCCGAGGCCTTCCGGCTGCTGGAGCGGGTGGGGCTGACGGCCATGCGCGACAAGCGGGCAGATGCCCTGTCGGGCGGGCAGCGCCAGCGCGTGGGCATCGTGCGCGCGCTGATGCAGGACCCCGACCTGCTGCTGGTCGATGAACCCACCGCCAGCCTGGACCCGAAAACCAGCCGCCAGATCATGCGACTGATCGTGGAGCTGTGCGGCGAACGGGGCCTGGCCACCATCATCAACATCCACGATGTGGCGCTGGCGCAGATGTTCGCCGCGCGGATCGTCGGGTTGCGGGCCGGGCGCATCGTCTACGACGGCCCGCCCGAGGGCCTGACGCCCGACGTGCTGACGGCGATCTACGGCGAGGAGGACTGGCACGCCACCATCCGCGCCGCGCCCGACGAGGCCGAGACCGACCCCGTGCCGGCATGAGCACGGAAGCTGCCGCATGGCGCCCGCCGCCGCTGATCGCCGACCGCCGGCTGCGCTTCGCAATCTATGCCGGGGCGCTGCTTTACGCCGTGCTCGCCCTGGGCACCATCGAAGTGAACTGGGCCCGCGCGGCCGAGGGGCTGGCGCGTGGCGCGCGGTTCCTGGCCGGCTTCTTCCCGCCCGATTTCGTGACCAAACGCGAGGACATCCTGGAGGGCCTGGCGGAAAGCCTGGCGATGACGGTGGTCTCCACGGTCCTGGGCATCGCGCTGTCGGTGCCGTTCGCGCTGGGTGCGGCCCGCAATCTCGCCCCACTTCCCATCTATCTGTTCTGTCGCGGCGTGATCGCCATCAGCCGCACCTTCCAGGAAATCATCATCGCCATCCTGTTCGTCGCGATGTTCGGCTTCGGCCCGCTGGCCGGCACGCTGACACTGGCCTTCGCCACCATCGGCTTCCTGGGCAAGCTGCTGGCCGAGGATATCGAGGAGATCGAGGTCGCCCAGGCCGAGGCGGTGCGCGCCACCGGCGCCGGCTGGTGGCAGGTGCTGGACTTCGCCATCGCGCCGCAGGTGCTGCCGCGCTTCATCGGCCTTTCCGCCTATCGCTTCGACATCAATTTCCGCGAAAGCGCGGTGCTGGGGCTGGTTGGCGCGGGCGGCATCGGCGATACGCTGAACAACGCCTTCGAGCGCTACGAGTTCGATACCGCCGCCGCCATCCTGATCGTCATCATCGCGATCGTGATGGCCTGCGAGTATTCCTCCTCGTGGATCAGGCGGCAGGTGCAGTGAAGGCCGATACGCCTGCCTGGCGGCACCGCACCACCCGGGGCGAATTCGCCGTCTGGATCGGCTGGCTGCTGGCGATTGCGGTGACGCTGGCCGGCTTCCAGTACATCAGCGAGCGCACGATCTGGGCCTTCGTGTGGGATGCGCCGACGCAGGCCGCCGACATCCTGGGCCGGGCGGTGCCGCCGCGCTGGGCCTATGCGGCGCAGCTGTGGAAGCCGATGTGGGACACCATCAACATCGCGACCATCGGCACCGCGCTGGCCGTGCTGCTGGGCGTGCCGGTGGCGTTCCTGGCGGCGCACAACACCACGCCGTCGCGCCTGCTGGTGCGGCCAGCCATGCTGTTCGTGATCGTTGCCTCGCGCTCCATCAACAGCCTGATCTGGGCGCTGGTGCTGGTGATCGTGCTGGGCCCGGGCATGCTGGCCGGCATCCTGTCGATCGCGCTGCGCTCGATCGGCTTCATCGCCAAGCTGCTGTATGAAGCCATCGAGGAGATCGATGCCACCCAGGTCGAGGCGATCGACGCCACCGGCGCATCCCGCGCGCAGGTGCTGGCCTGGGGCATCGTGCCGCAGGTCGCCCCGGCCTTCGCCGGCATCACCGTGTTCCGCTGGGACATCAACATCCGCGAGGCCACTGTGCTGGGCCTGGTGGGCGCCGGCGGCATCGGCATGCAGCTGCAGGCCAGCATCAACGTGCTGGCCTGGCCTCAGGTGACGCTTATCCTGCTGCTGATCCTCGGCACCGTGCTGGTCAGCGAGTGGGTCTCGGCCCGCGTGCGGCAGGCGATCATCTGAAGCCGACAGCCGGTCCAGCCGATCCTGGGGGCAGGCTGCCGGGTCACTCAGCGGCGACGCGCCCGCCGGTCCGAACCGGCAGCAGCAGCGTCACGGCAAGGCACGCGACCAGCATCGCCGCCGATCCGGCAAGACAGGCGAAGAGCCCGCCCCACTGATACAGCACCCCCGACAGCAGCGTGCCCATGAAGCGGCCGGCGGCGTTGGCGGCGTAGTAGAAGCCGACATCCTCCGCGGCCTTCTCCGATCCGGCATAGGCAAGGATCAGATACGAGTGCAGCGAGGAATTCACGGCGAACGCCACGCCGAACAGGGCAAGCCCCGCACTCACCACCAGGTCGGGCCGCCAGCCGGACGGCGCCGCCAGGAACAGCGCCAGCAGCAGCGGAATGGCGGCAAGGGTGCCGGCCCACAGGCGTGCGGCCGGCACCTCGCGCGAAAGCCCGTCGGCGCTGCGCGGCACGATCGCGAAGGCACCCGCCTGTACCGCGCCGTAGCCGATGGTCCATACCGCCAGGAACAGGCCGACCTGAGTGAATGTCCAGCCATTGGCGTAAAGGAACACCGGCAGCCCGACCACGAACCACACATCGCGCGCGCCGAACAGCACCACGCGCGCTGCCGCCAGCAGGTTCACGCCGGCATTCTTGGCGAACAGTTCACGCGCCGAGCGTGACGCCTTGGCGCGGCCCAGCATCGGCGGCAGCGACAGCACCACGCCCAGCAGCACCAGCGCCAGCGCTGCCGCCATCGCCCACAGCGCGGCGCGGAAGCCAAGGGCCTCCAGCAGCAGTCCGCCAAGGAAGAAGCCGAACCCCTTCATCGCGTTCTTGCTGCCGGTGAACCAGGCGACCCACTTGAAGAGGCGGTCGCCTCCGCTGCTGCTCGGCATCTGATCCGCGGTGACCTTGATCGCGCTTTTGCTGGCCGTCTTGGTCAGGTCCTTGGCGACGCCGGCGATGCCCTGCGCGGCGACCGCCCAGGCTACCGCCAGCCCCATGCCCCAGCCGGGGTCGAGTGCCGACAGCAGCAGGAAGGCGGCGATCTGCGTGGCCAAACCGATCGCCAGCATGCGCGCGATGCCGAACCGCACCGCCAGCCACCCGCCCACAAGGTTGGCAACGACGCCGGCCGCTTCGTACAGCAGGAACAGGAAGGCGAGGGTGAAGGGCGAGAAGCCAAGCCGGAAGAAATGCAGCAGCACCAGCATGCGCAGCGCGCCGTCGGTCAGCGTGAAGCCCCAATAGGCTGCCGTGACGATGGCGTAGTTGCGCATGTGCTAGGGTTCGAGGCCGGCGACGTGGTTCGCCAGATCGACCATGCGGCAGGCATAGCCCATCTCGTTGTCGTACCAGGCATAGACCTTCAGCAACGTGCCGTCGGTCACCATCGTGCTGGGCGCATCAACAATCGAACTGCGTGTGTCGCCGGCAAAATCGCTGCTGACCAGCGGCCGCGCCTCGATGCCGAGGATGCCTGCGAGCGGGCCGGCAGCGGCGGCCGCGAACGCCTCGTTCGCTTCCGCGGCGGTGGTGGAACGGGCAAGCTCGAACACGCAGTCGGTCAGCGATGCGTTCAGGATCGGCGCGCGCACCGCATGCCCGTTCAGCTTGCCCTTTAGCTCGGGATAGATCAGCGCGATCGCGGTGGCGCTGCCGGTGGTGGTGGGCTGCAACGACAGCATCGCACTGCGGGCGCGGCGCAAATCCTTGTGCGGCGCATCGACCACCACGTTGGTGTTGGTCGGCGCGTGGATGGTGGTGATCTGGCCGTGCCGGATGCCGAAAGTCTCATGCACCACCTTGACCACCGGCGCCAGGCAATTGGTGGTGCACGACGCAGCCGTCAGCACTGTGTGGCGCGCCGGGTCGTAGAGCTGCTCGTTGACGCCGACCACCACGTTCAGCGCCTGCACATCCTTCACTGGGGCGGCGACGATCACGCGCTTCACGCCGCGGTCGAAATAGCCTGCCAGCGCCTCGGGCGTCAGGAACTTGCCGGTGCATTCCAGCACGATGTCGCAGCCGAGATCGCCCCACGGCACATCACCCGGCGCGGCCTTGGCCGAGAAGCCGATGCGACGGTTGCCGACCAGGATGGCGGTCTCGTCCTCGAACCCGATCGGCGTGCGCCAGCGCCCCTGCACGCTGTCGAACTCCAGCAGGTGCGCGGTCGCCGCGGCACCGCCCTTCAGCTCGTTGACATGCACGACCTCCAGGCGGTTCGGGCGTCGCGGGTCGTCGTCGGGCCGCAGCGCGCCACCCAGGGCGGCGCGCAGCACCAGCCGCCCGATCCGGCCCATGCCGTTGATGCCGACGCGCCGCATCACGCGCGCACCCTGCCCAGCATGGGGCCGCCGATCTCGTCCAGCCGCGCCTTCAGCGCCATGCGATCGAGCGTGGCGAAGGGCAGGCTGACGAAAATCTCGATACGGCGGCGCAAAGACGCATAGAGCTCGTTCAGCAGCGTCTGCCGCTCGGCCGGGCTGCCGGAGAATTTCGCCGGGTCGGGCAGCGGCCAGGCGCCGGTGATCGCCTTTGCCCCGAAATCCGGGCACGACTGGCCTTCCAGCGTGTCGCACAGCGCAATCACGAAATCCATGCGCGGCGCGGAAGGGCCGGTGAACTGATCCCAGCTCTTGCTGCTGAGCGCGCCGGTGTCGTGGCCCAGGGCCGCCAGTTTCGCCATCACTTCCGGCCGCGGCGCGCGCGCCGGGCGCGACCCGGCCGACCAGGCATTGAACCTGCCCCTGCCCAGCTTGTTCAGCAGCGCCTCGGCCATGATCGAGCGGGCCGAGTTGGCGGTGCATACGAACAGCACGTTGAAGCCTGGCGTGATCGGCGCATCCGCCGCGTCGTCCACCTCCGGCAGCAGGTGCCAGATGTCGCCGCACAGCTCGGGGCGCCCGCCGCAACAGGATTCCGTCAGAAAGACAAGCAGGCTCCGCAGCCCGACCATCCGCACCGCATAGAGGATGCTGCGGCCCTGCCGCGTGCCGCGCAGCAGGCCAACGCGCTCCAGCGCATTCAGGTGGAACGACAATGTCGAGGGCGGCACGCCCAGCCGCGCGGCGATCTCACCGGCCGGCAGGCCCGATGCGCCCGCGCCGACCAGCAGCCGGATCATGTCCAGCCGCGTTTCCTGCGCCAGCGCGGCAAGCGCCTCGGCAGCCTCCCTGGTTTCCATCTTTCAATAATAATCGAATTGACGTGCGGCGCGAGTGATTTTTCCGTGACCCGCGCCACGAAGGCTCAGGCAGGCAGGCTACGGCCGCTCAGCGCCTGGCGCTGCCGGAAGTTCCGTTGTTGCCTGACGGCACCGGGCGCGGCGGCAGGCCGGGCGGGCAGGGCGCAAGCCGCATGCCTTCCACCGCCACGTCGGTGCGGCTGCGGGTGTTGTCGCCATCGGCGAACACGGCGATCTGCATCAGGGGCGTCGCCGGCACGCCGAAGGCCCGGCGGAAATCCTCGGTCAGCGGTACCGTCTCCTCGGTCCAGCCACGGCCATAGCCATTCGCGCGCAGCACGCGCTGGCGCACGATCTGACCCAGGAAGGGCTGCGGCATGCCCTCCCACCGGTCGGCGGGAACCGAGCCGCCCCAGGTATAGGCCAGGATGAAGCCGGGCGGGTCGCTGACCGGTGACAGGAACCTGATCATGCCATAGGCATAACGCTGGGCCAGCGTCATCGCCTCGGCCTCGGCCTTGAAACCGATCCACAGCGCGATGGCGCGATCATCGTCGCCGCGGTGCGACAGGTCGGTCGCGGGCGGACCGGCATCGACGCGCCAGCGCCAGGAAAGGCAGGTGCCGGGCGAAATCCAGGCCGGCGGCACCGGCTTCACGGCCAGGGACACGGCGCTTTCGCCCTGCAGCCGCACGCCGTCACTGCCGCTGGGCGCGGCCTGCATCACCGGCCGTCCATCCAGCGGATAGAGCCGCCAGCCGGGCGGAATCTGGGCGTGCGCCACAAGGGCGCTGAACGCCAGCACGGCCGCCCCGACAATGGCTGCACCTGAACGCATCCTGGCATTTTCGCGCATCGCCGCCCGCCGCGCTATGCTTTGCGTCACACAACCCGGAGACCGCCCGGCATGGCCGAAACCACGATTTCCACGCCTGATGGCAGCTTCTTCGCCTACCTCGCCGAGCCCAAGGCACGACCGGCAGGAAGCGTGGTGGTGATCCAGGAAATCTTCGGGGTGAACGCCGCCATGCGCGCCACCTGCGACTGGCTGGCGGCCATGGGCTTCATCGCCATCTGCCCCGACCTGTTCTGGCGCATCGAGCCGCGCATCGACATCACCGACAAATCCCAGGCCGAGTGGGACAAGGCATTTGCCCTGTTCAACGCCTTCGACCAGGAAAAGGGAATTTCCGACCTGAAGGCCACGCTCGCCGCCGCGCGAAAACTGCCGGGCGGGAACGGCCGCGCCGGCACCATCGGCTTCTGCCTGGGCGGCAGGCTGGCCTTCATGATGGCGGCGCGATCCGACGCGGACGTGAATGTCAGCTACTACGGCGTCGGGATGGAGGGGCTGCTGGGCGAGGTTGCCGCCATACGGGCGCCTCTGCTGATGCACATCGCCGAGAACGACAAGTTCGTGCCGAAGGACGCGCAGGCGACGATCCTGGCGGGCGTCGCCGGCAACCCGGCGATCGCGGCGCGTGTCTATCCTGGCGTCGATCATGCCTTTGCCCGGGTCGATGGCATCCATTACGACGCCCGCGCGGCCACCATTGCCAACGGCCGCACGGCGGAATTGCTAGCAAAGGTTCTGGGATGATGCTGATCGATCTGGATGCCCTGGCCGCCCGCGTACCGGATGGCGCGCTGGTGGCGATCCCGCCCGACAATTCGCTGACCCCGGCCGCCCTGGCCCGGGCGCTGGTGCGGCGTGGGGTGCAGGGTCTCAGGCTCGTGGGCGTGCCGATCGGCGGCTACGCGATGGACCTGCTGATCGGCGCCGGCTGCGTGGCCGAGGTCGAGACCAGCGCCGTGACGCTGGGCGAACACGGGTTTGCCCCCTGCTTCACTCGCGCGGTGAAGCAGGGCGCGATCCGCGTGCATGATGCCACCTGCCCTGCGATCCAAACCCGCCTTCAGGCCGCGGAAAAAGGCGTGCCGTTCCTGCCGCTGCGCGGGCTGCTGGGCAGCGACATCCTGGCCCACCGGCCCGACTGGCGCGTGATCGACAACCCCTTCGCGGACGGGAGTGATCCGATCGTGCTGCTGCCGGCGCTGGTGCCGGATGTCGCGATCGTCCACGCCGCCCTGGCCGACGCGGCCGGCAACCTGTGGGTCGGCCGCCGGCGCGAACTCGCCACCATGGCGCACGCCGCGCGCATCACGCTCGCCACCGTCGAGGAGGTCGTTCCCGGCAACCTGCTGGAGGATGAGCGCATGGCCGCCGGCGTGATCGGCGCCGCCTATGTCACCGCCATCGCGCGGGCCGAACGGGGCGCCTGGCCGCTGGCCGTGCTCGATCGGTACGGCGTCGATGAGCCGCACCTGGCGGACTACGCGAAACTGGCGCGCACGCCGGAAGGGTTTTTGGCCTACCTCGATCGCTTCGTGCGCGCGGCGCCCGCGCGGGCGGCCGAATGATCGAAGAGATCCTGATCGCCGCGATCGCAAGACTGATCGCCGATCCGTCGGCACCGCCGGTGCGCCACGTGGCGGTGGGGGCGGCCAGCGCCATCCCCGCCGCCGCCTGCTGGCTGAACGTGCTGCAAGGCGCCGACATGCGGCTTTCGCTGCTGCACCGGCGCACGGGCAACCCGTTCAGCGAAGGCTCGCGCGAGCTGTTCGACCTGGCCGGCCAGGGGCGCATCGACCTGTTCTTCCTGGGCGGCGGCCAGATCGATGGCGAGGCCAACCTGAACCTGATCGGCACCGGCGACTGGCCCGGCACCGAGGTGCGATTCCCTGGCAGTTTCGGCAGCGCCTTCATGTACATGGCCTGCCCCCGCACCATCCTGTTCCGCGAGGAGCACAGCCCCCGCGTGCTGGTGCCGCGGGTCGCGCACGTCTCGGCTCCCGGTGTCTCGCCGCCCGGAATCTGGCGCCGCGGCCACGCCCAGGCCCTGGTCACCGGCAAGTGCGTGTTCCGCTTCGACCCTCTCCGCGCCCGCTTCACGCTCGCCTCGGTTCATCCCGGCGAGAGCGTGGACAGCATCCGCGCCGCGACCGGCTTCGCGTTCGACGTGCCGGGCGAGGTGCCGGAAACCGCGCCGCCGACCGGGGCCGAGCGTGCCCTGTTGCGCGGCGCGGTCGCCGATCGGATGCTGGAGACCTATCCGGAATTCTGCGCCCGCGTCTTCGGGCGCCGCATGGAGACCGCCGCATGAGCGACGCCCTGCCCCAGGCCCCAGTCCAGGCCAACCCGATTCCCGCAACCGTCGAAGGCGGTGGCGCGCTTGCCGGTCTCAAGGTGATCGACCTGACCCGCGTGCTGGGTGGCCCATACTGCACCATGGTGCTGTCGGACCACGGCGCCGAGGTGATCAAGATCGAGCCGCCGCAGGGCGACGAGGTGCGCGACTGGGGCCCGCCGTTCCATGAAGGCGATGCCAGCTACTTCATCGGCGTGAACCGCAACAAGAAGGCGATCGCGCTCGATCTGGCGAAGCCCGAGGCCCGCGCCGTGCTGCTGCGCCTGCTGGCGGGCGCCGATGTGCTGGTCGAGAACTTCAAGCCAGGCACGATGGAGAAGTGGGGCATCGGCTACACGACGCTCGCGGAGAAATTTCCCCGGCTGATCCATTGCCGCGTCTCGGGCTTCGGCGCCGATGGCCCGCTGGGGGGCTTTCCCGGCTACGATGCGATCATCCAGGCGATGGTCGGGCTGATGAGCATCAACGGCACGAAGGAGAGCGGCCCCGTGCGGCTTGGGGCGCCGCTGGTCGATATCGGCACCGGCCTGTTTTCCGCCATCGGCATCCTGATGGCGCTGTACGAGCGCCAGAACAGCGGCCATGGCCAGTTCCTCGACATGACGCTGCACGATTGCGGCATGGCGCTGCTGCATCCGCACGCCGCCAATTTCTTCCTTTCCGGCAAGCGCCCGGTACCGACCGGCAACGCGCACCCCAACATCGCCCCCTACGACACCTTCCCCACCCGCACGGGCGACATCTTCCTGGGCAACGGCAACGACGCCACGTTCCGCAAGATGATGACGGTGCTGGGAAAGCCCGAGCTCGGCACCGACCCCCGCTTCGCAACCAACGCCGAACGGCTTGCCAACCGCGGGGCGCTGAATGCGCTGATTGCCGACATCACGCGCGACCAGGACGGGTTCGAACTCTCGCGCAAACTGCTGCAGGCCGGACTTCCGGCAGGGCCTGTGCTGGCATTCGACCAGGTGATGCAGCAGCCGCACACGCACCATCGCGGCATGGCGGTGGAGCTGGGCTGGTATCGGGGCCTCGGCACCCCGATCAAGTTCAGCCGCACGCCCGGCGGGGCCAGGCGCGCGCCGCCGAAATTCGCGCAGGATACGGATGCGGTGTTCGCCGCGCATGGCTACGCGAAGGGCGAGGTCGAGACGCTGGCCAAGGATGGCGTGGTGGCGACGGCACGGCGGCGTTGAAGACCCTCTCCCGCGCTTGGGCGGGAGAGGGTGCTGAACGGAGCGAAGCGGGTGAGGGTCGCGCCGCGCGACGGATGGCGCCACCCTCTCGCGGCTCGCTTCGCTCGCCACCCTCTCCCGCCCAAGCGCGGGAGAGGGTTTGCCGTACCCTTTACGCCCGGCCTTCCGCGGATTACCTCACTCCTCCATGAAGGCCGAGAATGAACAGTTGCGCGAGCAGATTCGGGCATCGCTCGATCTGCTGAGGAGGCATCTTTGACTGGGATGCCGCGAACGCACGCCTGGCGGAACTGAACGCCAGGGCCGAGGACCCGAACCTGTGGAACGACGCGGCGGAAGCGCAGAAACTGATGCGCGAACGCACGCGGCTGACCAGCGCGATCGACAGCGTCGCGAAGATCGAGCGCGACCTGGATGATTCGCTCGGCCTGATCGAACTGGCCGAGGCTGAGAGCGACGAGGCGACGCTGGCCGAAGCCGAAGCATCGCTGGCCGCGCTGGCCAAGGAGGCCGCCAAGCGCGAAACGGAATCGCTGCTTTCGGGAGAGGCCGACGGCAACGACGCCTATATCGAGGTCACCGCCGGCGCAGGCGGCACCGATGCGCAGGACTGGGCGGAAATGCTGGTCCGCATGTACACCCGCTGGGCCGAGCAGCACGGCTACAAGGTTCAGCTCCTGGACGAAAGCGAAGGCGAGCAGGCCGGCATCAAGGGTGCCACGCTGCAGATCAGCGGGCCCAACGCCTATGGCTGGCTGAAGACGGAAAGCGGCGTGCATCGCCTGGTGCGCATCTCGCCGTTCGACGCGAATGCCAGGCGCCAGACGGCGTTCGCCAGCGTCGGCGTGACACCCGTGGTGGACGACAACATCGAGATCGAGATCAACCCCGCCGACCTGCGCGTGGACACCTATCGCGCCAGCGGCGCCGGCGGCCAGCACGTCAACAAGACCGAAAGCGCGATCCGCATCACGCACATCCCCACGGGCATCGTGGTGGCCTGCCAGACCGACCGCAGCCAGCACCGTAACCGCGCCATCGCCATGCAGATGCTGAAGGCGCGCATGTACGAAGCCGAGCTGCAGAAGCGCGAGGAAGCCGCCCAGGCCAAGGCCGCGGAGCGCACCGAGATCGGCTGGGGCCATCAGATCAGGAGCTACGTGCTGGCGCCCTATCAGCTGGTGAAGGACCTTCGCACCAGCGTCGAGAAGGGCAACCCGCAGGCGGTGCTGGACGGCGAGCTGGACGAGTTCATGGCTGCGGCGCTGGCGCAGCGGGTGGGGGCCAAGCGCGGCAGCGGAGCGGCGGCCTGACGCCACCGCTCCGCATGCATGCCCGTCAGCGCAGGCCGACCAGCGACAGCACCGCGACCACCACGACCACCAAGCCAACCAGATAGATCACGCTGTTCATGGCACGCGTCCCTGGCGTTGATCAGCGACGATCGCCGATGGCGCGGCCCAGGGCCGTGCCGGGCGGGTTGCCGGGCATGCCGTCGCTCTGGTGCGGATAGGCGCCCGAGGTATTCGTGCCGGCCGCGCGATCCAGCGCGCGCTCGGCGGCCGTGCCGGGCGGGTTGCCGGGCATGCCGTCGCTCTGCCGGGGATAGGCGCCCGAGATATTCGTGCCGGCCGCGCGGTCGAGAGCGCGGCTGGCGGCGGTGCCCGGCGGATCGCTGTTGGCGGGCGCGCAGGCGGCAAGGCCGACCACACAGGCGGCCGTGGCAAGCAGGGCGGGAAGGCGCATCGGGCGGTCTCCTCTGTCTTGATGCAAGCGACAGGGGCAGAACGCGGGCGGAGCGAAACGGTTGCGCTGGCCGGGTTGATCAGCGCTAAAGGAGGTCTTTGCGACCATGGGCCGCAGCGATTTCCTTCAGCCGCGCCAGCAGGGCACGCTTGGAGGGCGTGCGGCGGGAATCGTCATGGCGAAGCATGGCCAGCGGCGGCATCCGATAGCCCGCGGCCAGTTTGCCACGCACCTGCTCGCGGCGCTCGTCGAGGGAAGTGCGCTTCATCCTTCCAGTTCCCGAAGTCCCGCCAGATCAAATGCTCCCGCGGTATCCTGCCTGATACGCCTATCGAGGTACGCCTCGTCAAGCTCCTCGGCAAGGGCCAGTAGCACGCGGGCCTGTGTCAGCATCGCCGCATCCTGACGCCCCGATGCCTCCCACTGGCCCAGGCGATCGGCGATCAGTTCCTCGGTTGGTGCCATCAGGATGGTTCCACCACGCACATCCACGATTCTGATGCGCTCAGGTTGTGCATGTCCATCGAAGTAGGCACCCGACACCAGCTCGACGCCGATGGGCATCGTTGGATGATAAAGCCCGCGGAGAACAGCTCCCGGCCGATCTTCCCGACGAAATCCGACGTCCAGCAGCGCCTGTCGTGTCGCCTGGTCGTCGGGTGCGTGCAGGTCAAAGTCACCAGTTGCGATGGCACCTACGGTATCGAACTCAACGACTGCCCCGCCGACCAGAACGGGAAGCGGCTTACTGCGTGCCCGCAAAAGCGCGCACGCCTGGGCAAGGAGAGTCAGCCCGGCGACAAACTCGGGCCGGAAGTCCGGCTCCGTCATGAGGTGCCGCCGGCCGCGCCTACCCGGCCAACCGCACAGGTATCTTCAGATACCGCACGCCGTTGCTTTCCGCCGCCGGCAGTTTCCCCGCCCGCACATTCACCTGGATCGACGGCAGCAGGAGCAGCGGCGCGGCCAGTTTCGCGTCGCGCGCGCGGCGCATCGCCACGAACTCGTCCTCGCTGATGCCTTCGCGCACGTGAACGTTGCGCGCGCGCTCTTCGGCGACCGTGGTCTCCCAGGCGAAGTGGTCGCGCCCGGGCGGCTTGTAGTCGTGGCACATGAACAGTTTTGTCTCGGCCGGCAAAGCCAGCACCTTGCGGATCGAGCGGTAGAGCTCGGCGGCGTCGCCGCCGGGGAAATCGGCGCGCGCGGTGCCGAAATCGGGCATGAACAGCGTGTCGCCGACGAACGCGGCATAGGGCCGGTTGCCGACATCGACGATGTAGGTGACGCAGGCCGGCGTGTGCCCCGGCGTCGCCATCACCCGCACCCGCAGCTCGCCGATGGTGAAGGTGGCGCCATCGTCGTACAGCTCGTCGAACTCGGAACCGTCGCCGGAAACGTCGGTCAGGTTGAACACGGGGCGGAAGATGCGCTGCACGTCGCGCACATGGGCGCCGATGCCCACCGGCGCGCCGGTCTTCTGCTTGATGTAGGGCGCACCGGAGAGATGGTCGGCATGCACATGGGTTTCGAGGATCTTCACCACCCGCCAGCCGCCGGCGATGGCGGCATCCAGCACCACGTCGGCGCTTTTCGTCGCCGCATCGCCGGTGCGGTGGTCGAAATCCAGCACGGGGTCGATGATCGCGGCCTGGCGCGTGGCGGGATCGCCCAGGATGTAGCTGACCGTATTCGTGCCCTCGTCGAAGAACCCCTTGATGAACGGTTCGCTCATGGTCTTTCCAGCCTCCCGACCGCCCCCCGGACCCCGGCGATCGCTGTTTGCCGAGTCCAGCATAGCAGACCCGGCCGAACCTGACGGCAAGCGACCGTTTGCGTGAAGGCTTTGGCGGCTCAACCGCCCTTCACGCCGCCCTGGGTCAGCCCAGCCACGATCTGCTTCTGCGCGATCAGCGTCAGGATCAGCACCGGCGCGGTGACGCACAGCGCGGCGGCGGCCAGCGGCCCCCAGGAAATCTGCTCGAACGTCAGCACGTTGTAGATCGCCACCGGCAGCGTGCGCGTGCGCCGGTGCTGATC
>Ga0224723_1001028_pt1 | contig 17737 bp, 22 predicted proteins | sample Balambano_FR2_Me_FD_161647 | JGI IMG/M metagenome (GOLD analysis project Ga0224723, IMG submission 161647) | Freshwater sediment microbial communities from Lake Towuti, South Sulawesi, Indonesia - Balambano_FR2_MetaG | ecosystem: Environmental > Aquatic > Freshwater > Lake > Sediment | place...
CGGTGGTACTTGGCGCATCGCCGTGGAGCGACTATTCAACAATCGGCACGCCGCCGATGATTGGCCGCGCCCTGACATTGGATCAATTCCGCGACTATCTTGCTGGCTATCAGTTTGGTAGCCTTGCGCCTGATCGCGCCGTGCTGCACCACACGGTCATTCCAACGATTTCGAGCTGGCGCGGTCTTGCGACCATGCAGGCCATGCAACGCCACTACCGTGATCTGGGCTGGTCATCAGCGCCGCATATCTACGTCGGCCCCGAAGCGCAGGAAAACATTTGGTTGTTTACGCCGCTGAGTCGGATTGGCATTCACGCAGGCACTGGCAATGGCGGTGTGCGCGATGGTTGGTACAGTATCGGCGTGGAGATGGTAGGCCACTATGATCGGGTGGCTCCGGGGGGTACTATCTGGGAAACGACGCGCGCAGTGCTGGCGCTGCTCTGTCGACGCTTTGGCCGCGCGCCTACTGACCTGCTGCGTTGGGATAATCGTCCATGCCCCACTATTGCCTTTCATCGCCATTTTCCGACCAAGAAATCCTGCCCCGGGTGGGCCGTCAGCGAGGGCTTTGTCCTGGGCGGGGTTGAGGCCGCGCTCCAGCAGCTGCATGCGCGCGTGGCGTACACCGAGTACAGCTCGATCATGGCCGATTGGCACGGCGATGCTGCACAACTCGCGCATGCGTTTGCCGCGCGTTGTCGTGTTGCGGGCAGCCCGTATGCTCTTGAAGTTGCTCGCCCCATCGAGACGGTGATCGTTCCGGCCTATATCGCGACGGCACGCGCCGTCGGCATTGATCCGATTGTCGCCTTAGCCCAGTGCGGCCACGAGACCGGCTGGCTCACGTCGGCACTCAGCCAGCGCCGCGATAGAGACGGTAACGATCTGCGCAATCCCGCAGGGCTGGGCGTGAGCGGCGAAGAGGCCAATGCACCGCGCGCAGGCTTTGCCTGGGACGCAGATCAGAGCATCTATCGCCGTGCGCTTGGCTTTCCTGATTGGCAGGCGGCGATCCGGTCGCACATTGGTCGACTGCTGGCCTATTGCTTGACTGATCGCGAGGCGACCCATGTGCAGCGTGTGTATATTGATGAAGCGCTAGCACGTCGCCCGCTGCGTCCCGTCGTGCGCGGCAGTGTGTCAACGTTGGCACATCTGGGAGCGGCGCGCAACCCCGCTAATGCTGCGGCTTTGGCGGCGGGTGTGTCGTCGCGCGAATGGTCGGTGCAAGGCTGGGCGTTTGAGGGGTGGGACTACGGCGAGCGCCTTGCGGCGGCGGCGCAGTCGTTGCGATGAATCCGCTTGCGGCCCTGGGTCGCTCCATCGCGGTGCTCTTTCGGCGCGGTGGGGTTGATTTTCAGCAAGCCACGCTGGGCGATCTTGAAGCAGGCCAGATTGTCGGCGGCGACGTTCACGGGATACCATCGGGTCAACTGCTACCGCTTATTGCCGATATGCTTGCGAATGAAGCCCAATGGCGGCGGGCGGATGTTGCGGCGCGCGAGATTCGCCAGCAAGACATTGATCGCCAATTTGAGAAGGTGATGATGGAGCAGGCCGCCACGAACGCACGTCTTGATCGCTATGCTGCGTTGTTGCTCGTTGGCGGCGGCGTTCTGCTCGTGCAAACGTTGATGCTTATTGTTGGCGTTGTTATCGTCGTGTCGTTGCTTTGGCCGCGCCTTATTGCGTTTGGGGTACTACTCTGGAGTCTCTTATGACCGAATACGATCACGATAGCCCGCGTCGGCGCAGTATTCGCGACAAGATTGCGTTTATCACAAGCCACGCGACTCGCGCCGATGTGCGGAAGGCTGGTTCAGAACTTGGCGCACAACTTGAAGAGATGTTTCGCGCGACGCGCTCTGATGCGGCAGCAGCACTCGGCATGGAAATCGCCGATGTTGATGTGCGCCTGGATGCGCTCGAAGGGCGACTTGCACATATTGAGCAGTTAGTAGACGAAGTGCATGCCCAAAGCGCAGCTCGGCAGCAACAAGCGGATATGATGCTCAATTTGCTTAAACAGATTCAGGTTGCCTTGCACACCAATGGAGACGCCGCATGATCTGGGATTGGAACGCGTGGTGCCTCGTGACGACGATTGCGCTGATGCTGTGCTTCGGCATTGTGCTAGCGCTGGTGGATCTGGCGGAGGATGAGCCCGTTGAGTAATCCCGTCATTGCTGCACAAACAGCCCAATTTAACGGGCTCAGTACCTCAATGGCGATCACGATGCCCGCAGGCATTGCGAACGATCAGCTGTTGTTGGTGCTCATGAATGTGCGGCAGGACGGTGATCTGACTGCGCCCTCGGGCTGGACACAGATCGCCAACGCGGTGCAGATCAGCGTGTCCAATGATCTGTGGTGTCGACTGTACGCGAAGAAGTCGGTGAGCAGTGACTCGGAGGCGGTGTACACGTGGTCAACGGGCGGCGGCACGAATCGCGATTGGCAGGCCCGCGCGCTGTATATTACTGGCGCTGACGTAAGCGGGGCCATTGCCGATGTTTTGGACGGTTCAACATCTAGTGCGCCATCGTCATCAAGCAGCAGTATTAGTGTTGCCAGCATCACGACGACGCGGGCGAACGGTCTGTACCTCTGGTGGTTGGCGTGGACATCAAGTGACATCACATTGACTGGCCCAACAGGCCCATCGCAGCTTTGGAAAAGCACCGCCAACGGGAACGCGAATCAATGGCCTTTTTCGGAAAACCTCGGCGCAGCGGGCGCAACCGGCACCCGTAATGCAACCGCAAGTGCCTCACGGTTCCACGTACAGTTAAGTACGGTAATAAAGGCGCTGGCGGCCACAACGATTACCGGAGCCGTGCCAGCGCCAGCCCCGACAAGCAATGGCACGCTGAGTGCTGGCCCGCTGACAGCAAGTGGTACAGGGGCTGCGGCGGCTTCTGGGGCAGGTGTGCTTGCAGTTGGGCCATTGGCTGTGAGTGGAGCCGTTGCGTTTGCTTCAAGTGGCACCGGCGCGGCCACACTTGGGCCAGTGACACTACAAGGCGCTGGCGCCGTTGCCGCCTCGGGCGCTGGCGCGGCTGCATTGGGGCCGCTTGAAAGCGCGGGCGCGGCGAACACTGGCGCGGCGATTGGAGCCGGTAGTGCAACTGGTGGCCCACTGACGCTCAGTGGCAACGCTGCACCGGCGGCGATTGGCACCGGCGTTGCTAGCATTGGTGCAGCCGTAACTGTGGCGGGAAGTGCTGTTGCCCCCGCCCCCGCGAGCGAAAGCATTGTGGCGTTGGGGCCATTAACGCTTGTCGGCGCAGCAGATGTCACGAGTGCTGCTGCTGGCGCGCTCACGCTTGGCCCGCTGTTGACGGCAGGGGCAGGGGCAGCTGCCAGTAGCGGTATGGGGAGCGCGCTCGTTGGCAATGTGTTGATTGTTGGCAGTGCGCAGGCCGCTGCGATCGGGAGCGGCGGCGCGCTGCTTGGCACGGTGGCTTTGCCTGGGGATCGGCTGGCGCGGGTCAACCCGCGCAACCGCACTGCGGCCATTGTTGCACAGAGCCGGAGAGCGTAAATGCCAGCAAGTGCGGTCTGGGCTGAGGCGAAAGATCCGAGCGATGTGCTGGACTATTACGCCGCATTTGACCTTGATAGCGGCGATGCAATCAGTACGCACGTTGCGACCGTGACCGCCGGAGTTGTCACGATTGCCAGCAGCGCCCTGGCAGATACGCAAACCGTGCGCCTGTGGCTCAGTGACGGCATTGTGGGCGATGTTGACATTACGATGACAGTTGTGACGAGCGCTGGGCGGACATTACAGCGCACATGGCGATTACATATTGAGGAGCGATAATGGCGCATCTGTTTTCAACGGGGCACCGCAACGCGGCCAATGACAACGGCCCGAGTACAATCTACGACACGAACGGGCGGCTCGCCTTTTTCAGCGGCACCGACCCGACCGACCCAAACGCCGCGATTGCAAATACCAAACTGGCTGAATTCACGCTGGCAACTGATGCCTTTGGCGCATCGGCGAGCGGCGTGGCCACACTCGCGGCGGTCAGCCAGGTGAGCGGCCTTGCCGCCGGTGACATTACCTTTGCGGTTTTTTATCGCTCAGGCGATACCGCGCTGACCAGTGCCGCAGGAACCAGCGACCGGCGTTGGATCATGACCGATATTCGTACAACGGCGGGCGGCGATCTGCAAGTGAACACACTCACGGTCAGTGTGAATTTACCGATCAGCCTAACGAGTTTTACGCTGACGTATCCCGCGAGTGCGTAAGACTCTGTTAGCAGTGTTATATCAGAGCTATGGCGAAAAGTGGCGGTACATTCCAACCAGGGCAATCCGGTAATCCTGGCGGCCGTCCTTCCAAGCGTCGTAAGGAACTTGACGAGCTGCTGGCTGCTGAGTTTACCGATGCCAAGCGCCGCGCGGTCATTCGTGCGCTGATTGATGATGCCACCAGCGACCTTTTTGAGGTGCGTCATGAGGCACGCAAAACGTTGCTCGCCTATGCGTTTGGTAAGCCGGTTGAGCGTAAAGAAATAAGTGGCCCCGATGGAGATCCCATTGCATTCGTTGACATCAAACAACGCCTTCTCCATCGCCTCGCTCAGGAAACTGCCGCTGACGAAGCGGATAGCGATCCTGGAGAGTTTGAGTCCTGAAGAGGCCGCAGCACTGTATTATGCGTGGGAAGTCTGGGCACGGCCTGAGCAGTTGGCACCCTCAGGGGCGTGGTACTGCTGGCTGTTATTGGCCGGGCGTGGCTGGGGCAAAACGCGCACGGGCGCGGAGTGGGTGCGCAGTCGTGTTGAGAGCGGGCACTATGGGCGGATTGCGCTGGTGGGCGAAACGGCGGCTGATGTGCGCGATGTGCTGGTTGAAGGCGAGTCGGGCCTGCTTGCTATTTCGCCGCCTTGGGGTCGCCCGCTCTATGAGCCGAGTAAGCGGCGGTTGACGTGGCCCAACGGAGCCATTGGCACGTGTTATTCAGGCGACGATCCCGATCAACTCCGAGGCCCGCAACACGATACCGCTTGGGCCGATGAGTTAGCTAAGTGGCGCTACCATCAGGCCGCCTGGGATAATCTTGAAATGGGCCTGCGGTTAGGGCCAGCGCCGCAAGTGTGTGTAACCACGACGCCGCGCCCTATTGATTTGATTAAGACGCTTAAAAACGATGCAGGCACGGTGCGACCAGAGGCAAATATCGACACGTATCAAAACATCGCGAATGTCAGTCCCGTGTTTATCAAGCGCGTCTTGCGGCGTTACGAAGGCACGCGCCTTGGTCGCCAGGAGTTGCGCGCCGAAATCCTCGACGATAACCCTGATGCGTTGTGGAAACGAGAACTCCTTGACTATGTGCGCTGTGCGGCAATGCCGCCGCTGGTGCGTGTGGTTATTGCCGTTGATCCTTCGGGCAGCTCGAACGGGGCAGAGTGCGGGATTATCGCCGCAGGCCTCGGGGAAGATGGGCACGGCTATGTGTTTGATGATCGCTCGCTGCAAGGCTCGCCTGCACAATGGGGCAAGGCAGTCGTAAGCGCCTACACCGTGCATCACGCGGATCGCGTCGTGGCTGAAGTCAACTATGGTGGAGAAATGGTTGAAAGCGTGGTGCGCAGTGCCGCAATTGCTGATGGGGTGCGTATCGCGTACAAGGCGGTTCGGGCCAGTCGTGGCAAGTATGTGCGCGCTGAGCCCATCGCGGCACTCTATGAGCAAAAGCGCGTGCATCACGTCGGCTTTTTTGCCAAACTCGAAGATGAGCTGTGCCAATGGACGCCAGGCAGCGCGAGCCCGAATCGCCTTGATGCGTTGGTTTGGGCGCTGACGGAACTGATGGAGCGCAGTCCTGTTGATAGCACTGTGCCGCCGTCACAATCGTATGTTGCGTATGGATAGTACCTATGCCAGTATCACCATTTGAAACCTGGACGGCCAAAGACGCGGCGGCGAAGATTGCTGAGAACACGGCATATACAACGCACAAGTTGCTGTTTGACGGTGATCATTGGCAAGGCGGGGCGCAGTGGGTTGGGCCATTGCCGCCGCAAGACGCGCCCGGCTATCAAGAGACGTTGACGGCCATTCGGAAAAGCTTTGTGAGCAAGAACGCCATTCGAGAGACCGTCGGACGCCACAGCGCCGCCGTCATTGGCAACGAGCCTATCTGGGCCGTGACGGTTGCACGCGCGCTTGTTGATGATGAGGTACCTACACCGCAAGAGCAAACACTGATTGATGCGGCCGAGGCCGCATTGACAACGTGGTGGGATATGCGCGGGGCGATTGATCTGCTGCATCAGGCAACGCGGGCCGTGTTGTTGGGTGGTACGCCGCTGTTGCGGCTCTATGTGCCGCAGGGCCTGCTTGAAAACGGCGCAGTGCCGCGTGGCACGCTCGACGAGAGCTTGAACCGCATTTATCTTGATGTCATTGCTCCGACTGCTGGAGTTATCTACAGTGATCCCGATACAAAGCTTGACTGTGGCATTGTGCAGTATCAGCGTGACGATGGTACGACGATCACCGAGTTAAGTTATATCGATCCAGATACCACCTTTACCATATTGAAGTTGTTTCAAGGCAGCGAGGTGCAAGAAACGGCACTTGATTTCGGTGGGCGCTTGCCGGTATGGGCACTAGAACGTGATGCATTCATCACGGAGCAAGTGGTACAAATGCAAAACCTGCTCAATATGGCGCTGACGATGCTTGGTCGCAATGTCGTTTTAGCTGGCTTTGTTGAGCGCACGATTTTTAATGCGGAAATGCCTGGTGAGTGGCTGGTTGATCCAGCGACCGGCAAAAAGACGTTCAAGCCAGCGCCGTTTCATACTGGCGCTGGCGCGGTCAATGTGTTGCGCGGCATTCAAATCGAGCAGGACTCAGGATCAACGACGTTGGCAACACCAGCCATTGTGTATCGCGATCCGGTGTCCGTTACGACCTTTGCCGAAACACGCCGCGAGGCCTATGTCAGCATTCTCGAAGAAACGCACCAGCTGCACGCGCTGATCAGCGGTGATGCGACCGCAAGTGGCGAAAGTCGCAAGCAGGCGCGCACGGATTTTGAAAGTAGCGTGACGCCCACGGCGCGTGCGGTTGAACAGGCGGGGCGCTGGCTGCTCGAAACATTGCTGGCAATGGCTGGATTGTTTAGCGGCAGCCCCGGGCGTTACGCGGCGTATCGCGCCACGTTTACCTGTCGCATTGATGTCGGCCCCATTAGTGCCGATGAAATGCGGGTTGCCAAAGAGATGAAAGATGCGGAGTTGTGGAGCGAAGAAACGGCGATTGCGCGCACGGGCATTGATGATGTGGCTGCTGAACAAGAGCGCATTGCAGTAGAGCGCAGCCGTCGCCAACAACCAAGTGAACTTGATCAAATCCAGACGGAGCGCGCACGCTTGAACCTGGAGCGTGATCGTGCGCAAGATACGCAGGATCCACTAAATCTAACCGATATTGACAACGAAGGAGACCTCACATGAGCCAGCATTTCTACACGACCGCAAACGGAACGCGACTACCCATTGACAACGCAACGACTGCACTGATTGATTGTATTGAGGAAAGCACGCGCCAGATCCTTGTTGCGTTACAGGATCTGCGCGGCACATCTGTAACCGGCGAAGAAGTCGAAGCAACAGCGTCAGAGTTTGATACAACGTCATTCAACTTTCACATCATGACGAAACCGGGCAACGAACAATCGGCGCTTACGGCCTTTATTGATAGTTTGCAGCGCACGACGCAATGAATGAAGCTGCCTTTCGCGCAATGCTCACGCGTGCCGTGCGGCGGCGCTGGCTCACGCGCACGCAGGCTCAGGCCTATCTGCGCCAATTCCAGGCGGGGCAAATCGCACCAGCGCAACTTCCCGCTGCTCCGAGGTTTGTGCGCCCTACGGCGCTACGGTCTGGTCAGCGCGACGCCCTGCAAGATCAGTTTGAGCGCGATGCCGCTGCACTTGTTGAGACCTTTGTCATACGTAGTAATGTGGAACAATGGCACCGCGAGACAGCACAAACACTCGCCAATTATCTACTTGCCCAGGCACTCAGTGCCGATCCGTCGCGTGCCGATATGAGTATGGTTGTTACGGCCATCACCGAACAGCAATCGTTTTTGCAACGCTTTGCTGAAGCACTTGCTATTGCGCTGCTGGCAGGGCTGTTGCCGTCGCCAAAAGCACTGACGGCGCGCCTCCAATTGTATAGCGGCGCAGGGCGCGCGTTGTGGTATCTGCGCTACGAACTGCGCTATGATGGCCCTGGTATTGTGGTTGATTACGACAGTGTTGATGACAAAGGGACGTGTGCCCCCTGCATCGAAGCCGAGCGCGGTGGGCCGTATCTGATGGGACAAGGGCCGATGCCAGGGGCCGTGTGTCGAGGCCGGGGGCGCTGCCGCTGCCAACGTCGATCGCGCTATGATTTGGCAGCGTATCAACGTCTTGCATTGCGCCAATAGCATTGCTTGACAAATAAAGTATATTGTCGGTGGCGACAGGCTGGGTTATGAGCCCAGCCGCGCACGGTTCGACTCCGTGGCCCGCTTCCAATCTTGTATAGGCAAGTCATTTTTATGTACAAGCTTTTTCATGTTTACGCGCTCGTTCTTCTCGTGCTGCGTTTGTTTCGGTTCAGTGATCCTGCTGCATCTGGCCAGGGTAGCACTGGCAATGGGGGCAACACGAGTGATGATCCCCCGTCATGGCTTGACGGCTTGCGCAATCTCATTTCGCGCCACAACAACGATAGTGGCCGTGTAGCCGAGCTGCTGTATCAAGAGAATTACACACATCGCCAACGTATTCGTGATCTTGAAGGCAAGCAGACGCCAGATGGCGCGACTGTGTTGACCGGCGACGAAGCGGCACGCTGGCAAGCGGTCAAAGATGTGGATGTGCCAGCACTTACCACCGAGCGCGATACACTCAAGCAGCACGTCGCCACAGCAGAGCGTGAACGCATTGGCAATGCAGCTGCCAAACTGTACGATTGGGAAGCGACGGTGCTGCTGCAGCTGCCCAATCTTCCTGAGATAAAGCTTCTTGAGCAGAACGGCACATCTACCGCTGTTGTTGCGGTCGACGGCAAGGACATCCTCTTGCCTGACTATATTGATCAGCACTACGCAGCCTTTAAGCCCGCCTTGCAGCCAGGGACGCAAAGCAACGGGACGCGCTATGTGTCGCAAAGTGCGGGCACGCAGCGCCCTGCGGCTGATCCGGTAAAACGGCATATCGATAGCCGGTACAAGGTGCCAGGCAAGCAGTAGGACAATCTCCCAATGGCACAACTCAGTTTTTCTGGCAATCAACTCACCGCGCCTGTTTGGGCCGGTGACTTCCTCAATCGCGAGCATCTGCTTCCTGGCGGTGCCAAGCTCGACAAGACCCAATTCAACGCGGCAGATGCCGTGGTTGTCACTGTGGCGACTGGCGGCGCAGCGCAAGCAGCAACGACGATCCCCGTTGCTGCGCTCAGTGGCCCCATTCCCAACGGCACGGTGCTGCGCTTTAGCATCGACGAGTTTGCGCGTTTGACCGCTGCCGCCGCTGCCGGGGCTACATCCCTTGCGGTCGAAGCACTTGTCAACGCGGTCGAAGCAGGGGACGTAGCGACGTATGCTGGATCAGGTGCAAAGAAGAAAGTGGTCAAGTCGGGCACGTTGATTGGCCGCACCTATACAGAGCGCGCCAACAACACGGCCTTTGGCCCCGCCGCCGATGCCGATGATGAAGTGTATCTCGTGGCCTTTGATGTTGATGACGTGGATCGCCTCAACGATGTTGATTTGTATCGGCACGGCGGCCTCGTCAAAGAAAATCTGCTTCCTGTGTTTTTCGCGTTGAGCAGCACCTTGCAGGGCAAAATCCGCACGCTCTACCAAACCACTACCGGGAGGGCCTAGCGCGTGGATATTTACACCCTGATCCAGAGCATGCGCAACGATGGCACGTTTATGCGCCTTGCCACCAACCCGCGTGCGCAGTTCGGCATTCCCGCACGGCGCTACATTGGGGCGGAGCTGCTACCCGAGCGCACGGTGACGATGAACGCCTATCGTGAAGATGCCGTGCGCTATCGTACCGTGCTTGCCAACAACGGCACGCGCTACAGCCCGGCGCAGAAAAAGGGTTCAGCGCTCGTGGGCTCGTTCCTCGTCGAGTTGTCGCACTCCGACATTGCAACCGAGCTGACGGCCCGCGAGTACGATATCCTGATCAGCCTGCTTGGGGGCAATCAAGATATGCAGGCGGTGGCTCAGGTGATTAACTTCACCGATGTCACGGTCAACCTGGCCCTTGCCGAGCGCAATGAGCTGATGCGCTGGCAGGCTATCGTCGATGCGCAGGTGACGCTCGAAGGCGATAACGGCTACAGCGAACTGGTGGCGTATCCGAACCCGGCAAACCATCGCGCAGCGGCAGGCGGCGCGTGGTCAAACGATAGCTATGACCCATGGGCCGATATTACGGCGATGAGCGATATGCTTGAAGCCAAGGGCCAGACCGTGCGGCGCATCATCACGAGTCGGCAGGTTCTCTCCAAGCTTGCCAACAACGCCAACGTCAAGGGGCGTGTTGGCCTGGCCGTGGTGAGCGCGTCGGGGCAAATTCAGGGCATCGCAGGGCGTGCAACGCGCGATGCCATCAACAATGCGCTGGAGCGCGACGGCCTGCCGCCGATTGAGACCTACGATCTGCAATATCGCACCCAGACCGGCACGGGGCACTTTCTCAAGCGCGATGTCTTTGTGATGGGCTGCACCACAGGCCGTGACGAAACAATCGATCTTGGCGATGATGAGGTGCTGACAATGCAAGATACCATCGGCTATACCGCAATGGGGCGCGCTGCTGGCCAGGGGACGCCAGGGCGCGTCATTCGTGCCGAGGCGTTTAGCAACAAGCCGCCGCGCTTGGAGGCTGAAGGCTGGCAGGCATCGCTGCCGGTCGTGCTCGATCCTGAAGCTGTCGGCGTTATCACAAGTATTACGTAGATGGACAATCAACCAGCACCCACCGTGCAGATGCGTTTAATCAAGACCTATGTTCACCAGGGCGTGTTTTATGGCCCTGGGCTGGTTGAGGTTCCCGCAGCGCTTGCTGCGCACATTGGTGCCCCAAGCCACGACACAGTAGAGAATGAGGCGCAGGAGCAAGTAGATGACGACAGTGCCCCAAGCCAGCCTCGCCGAAGAACTCGCAAGCCTGTGTCGTGAGCTGGGCTTTGCGCACACTGCCCGCCCACGTGCCGATGATCGCGGCGATGACCATGAGCGTCACGCCTACACTGCGCGTGACGGGCTTGCAATGCTTGAGCTGACGACGCTTGATGGTGTGCTGGTTGCACTTGATTTCGTGTTTGGGCTTGCCGCTGACAGTATGGTGACACTTCAGCGCAACAATGCGCTCATGAATGTGATGTTTGGCATCGTGTTGCCGACGTGGGCCGCAGGTAATACGTGGTTATTGCAGACGCTGCGCACTATCAACACGGCGCAAGGTGGCACACGGGCAACCACGCACGACGATTGGCGCATAACACTGCGCTGGAGTCCTGTTTCGTCGCTGCTGATCGGAAGGTTAGAACACGATGCCAAGCCCAACGGGATATAGCGAATCAAGCTTTGTGGAGTATCTCCGCGACGAGGTGCTGCTCGCGACGGCGGACGTGCTTGGTTGGACGGGATCAAGCGCGTTGACCAAGCCCTGGCGTGGCCCCGTTCGCCGCGCACTGCGCCTCTGTGGTGTAGCTGACATGACAAGCGCCGATGTCGGCAAGCTTGAAGCAATGGGTCGCATTGCGGTCTGGGAAGCGGTGAGTGCAGAAGTGATGACCGCCATTAACTACGAGGCCGATGAAGCGCGTTATGACCGTGAGGCCCTGTTCGCCCACGCGCAAAAGCAACTGGCTGATGCGCGTACCGAGGCCCGCAAAGCGGGGTATCTGAGCCGTGATCCGATAATTAGTTATCACGCTGATATTCAGGCGGTGTACTGATGTTGCCAATGCGCCAGGGAGAACGGATAGCGCAGCAGAGCGCTGCCCACGTCTCGTTTCGTGATCAGTGTGTGCATCTGGTGTACACCCCGACTGCGCCAGTCAATCAAGACGCACCGCAAGGCGTTGATGCGTTTGGGCAGCCCGTGGCACTTGACGTGTTTGGGCAGCCGACAATGACGTATCAAGACGATGCCACGTATCCGTGTGGGTTCAGTCTACGTAACACAATGCGGGAAACACAGACTGGCGATGCACTCGTGACAGTTGCACAAGCGCAATTTCGATTGCCCCGAACTGCACCCATACAGAGCGAAGATCGCCTGCGCCTTATTGTGCGCGATGGCGAAGCGCTTGCTATTCCAGTTGAGTACAAAGTGGTATCTGATCCGGTGCGCGGCCCGACGGCCCTTGTAATCAAAGTTGAACGTGTCAAGGCAAGCCAATGAGCAAAAACGCCTTTACGTGGCACGGCAAAGCCATTCAAAACCGGATGCAGCTTGCCAAGCGCGATGTGCTGGCCGAGCTTGCACAAGGCGCACGCGATGAGGCGCAAAGCCGCGTGCGAGTCGATACGGGCTTTGCGCGTGACAACACGTTGGCACTGTTTCCTAACAATGGGTCAATTGCGGGGAGAGAAGAAAAACGCCAGAGTAGTCGAACGGGCTATCTCGTGTGGCGTGACTCGGCAGCGACACCGCCGCTTGATGCCAACACCAGTGCGGTGATGTGTGCGGCCATCTACGCCATTTTTATCGAGATTCGCTTTCCGTTTTTGTATCCCGCAGCGCTTGCGAGCGTCCAACGGTTTAGCGCCATTGCTGGCAGTGTCGGCAGTCGGCACAATCTCACATGATAGCTCTCGCAGTGGTACGTGCGTTTTTGGCGACGCAACCAGCGCTTACACAGGTATGCGGGCAGCGCATGTATGCGGGCAGTAATCTGCCGTCGAGCTATCGGCCTGAACAGGGTGAAGCACTGTTGTTCAGTGTCCGAGGCGGGCAGTTGCACTATAGCGAGATGGTCAAGGAACCATCCGTCCAATTCGTGTGTTGGGCACCGGATGACGTGCGCGCAATGCACATGGCCGAAGAGGTCTTGTATCGCGTACTCAATGGCGCACAAACAGCAACGATTGCGAGTGCGCGCCAGGACGGGCAACCGCAAGGCCCATTCCGCGACCCAACCACGAATTGGACATTCGCCCTGGTGTTTTACGACATCAAACTCAAAGTTCGTGATCGTGCCGCAAGCCAGGGGCTGTAGCAGCATTCATTTTTATCACAGGAGCAGGCTATGCCACTGGAAGTTTCTGACATCATTCTCAGTCCGGCCATTCTGTACTACAGTGACGATCTGAGCGTACAACCCCCGCCAGATACGCTTGCAGCAGGGCAGCCGTGGGGTATTGGCGCACAGCAAACCGTGGTGCTCACGGGTGCAACTGGTGGTACGTTCACGCTGACGTTCAATGGTCAAACGACCGGAGCCATTGCCTATAACGCTGCTGTCGCAGCCGTCAATACCGCGCTTGAAGCGCTGAGTAAACTAGGCGTAGACGGCGTAGAAGTGACCGGATCGCCAGGTAACTACACCGTCACGTTTACCGGCAAATATGCCGGATTCGAGGTGCCGCTGCTGACGGCCAATGCGACGAGTTTGACGGGTACCACGCCATCCATTGCCGTAACGCAAACCGTTGCGGGCAGTGGTTGGAAGCGGTTCGGCTTTACGGCTGAACCCCTGACAACGGGCTATAATTTTGAGGTAGCCCGTGCCGACATTCAAGAAGCGTTGGGCACCGTGAAGGTGCGCAAGACCTCGCATGAGATGATGCTCGAAACCACCATTGCCGAGATCAATCCCGTGATGCAGTTTTTGCAGTGGGGGGGCAAGCTGACGATCGTGCCAGCGGCCACGGGGCAGCCAGGGAAGACCGTGCTTGACGTAGGCGGTTCCAATATCCTCAAAAATCGGCGCTTTGGGTTCGAGGCGCGTGATGTCGACGATGACGGCAATGATTTGCCACTCCGGGTCATTCTCTGGCGTGCAACCGCCACCGAAGGCAGCGAGCTTGAGTTTAGTAAGAGCGACTTTACCGGCGCGCCCGTGAAGTTTGAGGCACTTGAAGATATGTCGCGCCCCTACGATGAGCGGTTCTTCCGCTGGTATCGCATTACGGCTCCAGCGCTGCCATAAGCCTGCCACCATAAAAGCGCGTAGATGCCTTGTCTACGCGCTTCTCAAAGGACACACGGACTATGACGACCGAAACACATGAGCACAACGGGAACGTTGTTCCCATTCGCCAGAAAGGGCGCGCAACCCCCGCGCCGCTGCCTCAAGGCCCGCACGCTGTCGTCGTGCTCGGTGAGCGTTCGTATGTGGTGACACCGCCAACCTGGAGCAAAGAAGAGGCGTGGCGCGATGCACTCACTGAGCCAGTGCGCGCCATTATTGGCCTGATGAACCAATGGCTTGGGCAGCAAAACGGCACTGACACAAGCACGGCTGTTGATGCACTCAAGCAGATTGATCTGAGCCAGCTGATCGCACAGTTCGAGTCAGCGGTGTTGGGGATGCCTAGCCTCGTCTTCGAGGCCGTTCTCAGCTATGCGCCTGCCATCGAAGCGGATCGCGAGTACATCCGCGAGCACGCCTACAGTTATCAACTGTACGACGCGCTCTGGAAGATTGTGCAGCTCGCCTACCCTTTGGGACAAGTAGTCAAGATGTTCAGTGGCCCGACGGTCTCTTCGACCTCGAAGAACTGACACTGACACTGTGGGGTATTGATCGTACCGATGTGCGTTTTGAGTCAGCCCTACGCACGCTTGTGCCATCATACCTACGGCGACAACGCTTTGAAGCGCGCCTACACGCGATGGAACTTGCACGCGCTTTGCACGGTGGGCAGGGCGTAGCACCCTCCCGTGCTGCTATGGGCGCTGTGCGTACGTCCGAAACACCAAACGGCATTAGCACCAAGGGGCGTGCATTTACGCGCGTGCCACGGCAACAACTCTTGCAGCGCGTTCAATCTCCGGTGGTAAAAGAATGAACGATGATCGCACATTCTGGCTTACGATACGGCGCGGCCTGATCCTGATCAAAAACAACGTAGATCAGCGTGCGGTCGTCGCTGGCCTAAGCATCATTATTAGCGCCATTGAGACGCGGTATGGTGCTGGGCCGCTTCACACTACACGATCAGGGCGGCGCTATCGCCGCATTGTGCGATCTGTGTTTTTGAAACGTTTGGGCAATCCATTCGAGTAAAACATACCTACGCTGTCATCTCCTCGCGCATTGTCGCCAGCAGATGCCGGAACCGTGCCTGTCGCTTCTGACACGCCCGAAAGCACACAACGCTTTCGGGCGTTGTCTTTTGGGCGACAATGGCGGTTACGCTCGGCGATGCCATTTTCTTCTTTCGCGGCGACGATGCTGATGTAAACACGAAGTTTACACAGGTCGAGGCCACGCTGCGCACAGGATCGGAGCGCGTCAACTCCTTCCTGCGTGACGCGTTTGCCGTCGCCCTCGGCAATACCATTAGTGCAGGCCTGCAAGCCGCGAGCAATGCGGTCGCTGGCTTCCTCGGCAATACGGTCAACGTTGCCGCTTCCTTTGAGCAGCAGCTTTCCGGCATTCAGGCTGTGCTTGGCCCCACGACGGCTGAGATGGAAGCGCTGCGTGCCAAAGCCCTTGAACTTGGATCAACCACAGCGTTTAGTGCATCGGAGAGTGCCGAAGCCTTTCAGATGCTGGCCGCCAATGGCCTGAATGCCACGCAGATCCTCAACGGCGCTGCGGATGGCACGCTGGCCCTTGCGGCGGCAACCGGAACCAATCTTGCCAACGCTGCCAACATCGCCACGGATACGATGGCGATCTTTGGCATTGCGGCGGAAAATATGGGCCAGGCCGTCAACGGCATTGCGGGCGTGACGGTCGCCTCGAAGTTCGGCATTGATGATTATCGGCTTGCGTTAGCCCAGGCCGGTGGTGTCGCCGCATCCGTCGGCGTCGACTTCAACGATTTCAATACCTCGATAGCCGCCATCTCTCCGCTCTTTGCGTCAGGCTCTGATGCGGGCACGGCCTTCAAGACGATGCTGGGCATGCTGGTACCCACAACTGGCCCCGCTATTGACACGATGCGCCAGCTTGGGCTGATCACGGCTGACGGCAAAAATCAATTCTTCACGGCCTCGGGCGAGATGAAGAATATGAGCGAAGTCAGTGCCTTGCTCGATGGCGCGCTCTCAGGCCTGTCGGAAGAGCAACAGAACCTTGCGCTCAAAACCATCTTTGGCCAAGACGCGATGCGTGCGGCCATTGGTCTAGCAAAGGTCGGCGGCGATGGCTTTAACGAACTTGCGGCACAAATTGCCAAAGTCAGTGCCGCAGAGCAGGCCGCCATTCGCCTTGACAACTTTAATGGCGCACTGGAAGCAGCGAAGGGTGCTGCCGAAACACTGCAAATTGCCGTCGGTTCGGCCCTGCTCCCCGTCCTGACAAACCTGCTCAACAGCGTTGTGACGCCAGGGATCAACACGCTTACCACCCTCACCAATGCCGTTCTTGGCAACAAAGAGGCGTTTGCAGCACTCCCCGCCCCCCTGCAATTCGTGGTCAACGCCGGGCGGCAAGTCCTGGCGTTCTTCCAAGGACTTGGCGCGCCTATCGTGGCCGTGGGTACCGCACTCCAAGGGCTTATCCAACGCTTCAGTGGCTTTGCGCCGTTGGCTGCGGCTATCTTTAGCCAACTGGCAGCACAAGCCGCAGGCTGGGGGGCCAACATCACGCAGCAGCTCAGTGCTGGCATTATGGCCGCCGCTGCGCCACTGATTGCCGCCCTTCAGCGCATCGGGGCCATTATTCGGTATTGGCTTGCCCCACGCTCTCCGCCCGCAATCGTGCCTGACCTTGATCAGTACGGCAAAGATGCCGCGCAGCTCTATGCCGATAGCTGGGGCGATGCGGATTTCTCGGCACTCCAAACGTTGGGCGGCGAAATTCAAACGATCCTCGGTTCGCTTGTTGATACGGGCCAGATGACGCAGGTGGATGTTATCCCGCTGCTGTTTGGTAGTCGTGATGCGCTTGCAACCGCGATTGAAGAATTTCGCACGCTGGGCAGCGTGTCTGAAGAAACACTTCAGCAAGTGGTTGCGGCTGCGGGGCCAGCAGGCGGGGCGGTCGAGCCGCTGATCCGTTCGTATTTCGAGCTGCAAGAAGCTACTGCTGCCGTTGCGCAGGCGCAAGACGATCTGAATACCGTCACGGAGCACTACGCCAGTGTGCTTGATCCGCTGAATGCGGAACTTGATGCTATTCGTGATCGCCAGCAAGAAATCCGCGATATGCAGCGAATTGAAAAGCTGCAAGAGGATCTGAATAGCGGCAAACTCGACGAGCACGAGGCAGAGCTGGCACGGCTCGAAATCGAAGCCATTCACAAGCGTCAGCAGATTGAGGCTGTCGAAGAAGAGCGCGATGCTGCCGTTGACGCCGCTGAAGAAAAGCTCTCGGCTGCTGAAGCCGAACAGCAGGCAAAGCAGGCCGCCTACGAGCAGCAGCAAAACATTCTTGCGGCAACCAAAGAGCAGAATGACCTTATTGCGCAGCAGACACAACTGCTTGCACGCCTTGCCGAAGAACAGGCCAGTGCTGCTGAGGCCGCCGCAGCAGGGGGCGGCGGCGGTGGGGGAATGG
>Ga0224723_1001029_pt1 | contig 17731 bp, 14 predicted proteins | sample Balambano_FR2_Me_FD_161647 | JGI IMG/M metagenome (GOLD analysis project Ga0224723, IMG submission 161647) | Freshwater sediment microbial communities from Lake Towuti, South Sulawesi, Indonesia - Balambano_FR2_MetaG | ecosystem: Environmental > Aquatic > Freshwater > Lake > Sediment | place...
CCCACAGGGGCAGCCCGCGCAGCCTGCGATGTAAAATTGCCACCATTGCCAGGGTAGAAAACACATTGACACCCACTGTGGCCAGCACCAGCCCAGGCGCGCCAATCCAGCGAATCAACCAAAAATCCAGTACAGCGTTCAGCACGATGTTAATTAAGCTGATGCGAAAGGGAGTTTGCCCATCCCCCAGTGCATAAAACACTCGCACCAGTACATCCCGCGCCAGGTAAACAAACATCCCCAGGCCGTAGATCATCAGCAACGACGTCACCAGGCTAGAGGCCTCGGCATCAAAGGCACCGCGCTCATAAATCACCCGCACAATAGGTGAGGCCAGCACCACAAACAGCGCCCCCAGCGGCAGCATGGTTAGTGCCGTAAACAGAAGGCTTTGGCGAATGCGCGCTTTTAGCTCTGGCCACTGAGAAGGGGTGGCCAACCGGGCAAACAGTGGCAAAAACGGTACCAAGATGACGTTGGAAATAACCCCCAACGGCGTCTGTACCAGCAGGTTGGCATAGCTCAGGGCTGCCGCCGTGCCAGGGATAAAGGAGGCAAAAAATAAATTTGTGAATAGATTAATTTGCAGCATCCCCGACGACAGAGTAGCCGGTACTAAAACACTGAAAACCTCCTTCATTCCTGGTATAGACCAGTCAAACCGCAGGCGCAGTCGGCCCAGGCCCGAACGCCACAGAGCCGGAAGCTGGGCTAACCACTGTAATACCGCCCCGGCCAGGGTACTCGCCGCCAGCACTGCTCCGCCAATTAAGTAAAACTCCGGATTGGCCATGTCCGCACCAATCGCCCAATACAGCAGTCCTAACCCCACCAACACCGCCCCGCTGGAGAAAATAGGGCTAATTGAGGGGAGCCAGAATTGGTTATCCGCATTTAGCGCCCCAAAACCAATGCCAATTAGCCCAGCCAGTAGGGCCAAAGGAGACATAATTTGCAATTGCAGCACAGCAATGTCGCGGGCAATGGGTTCTCCCCTAGCCAGACCTGGTGCCAGGGTGTTGATGATAGGGCCAGCTAGTAAAAATAGCCCCACCGATACCCCAATCAAGATCAGCCCGACCAGGGTGTTAATGGCTTCGAGTAAGGCTGCTGTTTCTTTGCGGTCTTGCTTAGCCACAACACTAACAATGGCGCTGTGGAATGGCCCATTGATGCCCCCCAGCAAAATTAGCAAAAAGCCAGGAATGAGGTAAGCAAAGCTATAGGCATCGGCCACCGGCCCCACAGCGAACGCTGCGCCAATGGCCTGCTGTCGAAAAAGCCCGGCTAATTTGCTGATGATGGTGGCGATTGCCACAATGCCAGCAATGTTGGCCAGGGAACGCTTGGGTTGAGAATCCGACACACAGCCTCGTAGAGAATGAAGGAATACCAGTAGCCAGCAAGGAAGAAGTTACGGGTGTAGTTCTACTCACCTCGCAATGGCCACCCCTTATTTAACTCCATCACAGGCCAGAATGCTGGGATACTTCCAGGTTTGGCCCCAGCTTTGCAGGGAGATTAAGAGGTTCGAGCGACCCAGCTCGGTTGATCTCCATAAAGTCGTTGGTAGCGCTAACCTGCTGACTTTATTTGATTCAGGACGGTATTGTACAGGCTTTGAACCAGGGGCGATCGCCCCTGGCCGGTCGATGAGAGCATTGGAGTCTAGCACAACCTCATATCTCAGTCGCACTGCAAAAGGGCTGTACTGGCGCAACCCTGCAAAGGGGCTACAGTCATAACCCTGTTCTTCAGGAGTTCTGGGTAAGTGTAGGAAGCAAAGTCATACTGCCAGCGTAGTGGCCAGAATGCCAAGCAGACCAGCCAGAGCCAGATAAAACCCTACTACTGGCAGCAGTCGGCGAATAATCAACCCCTCTCGTTCCAACAGACCCACTGTTGCGGCGGCGGCCACCACATTCGACACGCAAATCACGGCTGGGGTGCCAAAGCCCGACGCTCCTTCAATGAAGCTACCAAACAACCAGGCAATCACAATCATCTGTACGCGACGATCAGCAGAAAGACCTAGCAAACTTTGACGAATAACGCTAATTGCTCCAGAAGCTAACAGCACATTTAGCAGCAGAATGGCCCCGAACACAATAAACAAAATTTCAGCCGCAATTACAGCCCCTTGCACCAGGGACGCTCCAATGTAGGCCAAAGGTACCCGCCAGACTAACCAGGCTAGCGCCATCGTCACCAGCAACGCTCCCGGCATAGACTGATCGGCAGGGCGACGCGCCATCACCAACAGCAAAAACACCGTCAGAATCGGCAATAGCGCAATAGCAAAGGATAGGAGTGAGGGCATGCATTACCATCCAGCCGCTGAAAATCTCCACGGCAGCTTATCAGTATTGCATTAAGGCTGTTTTAACAATACTTCTACATCCCTTTGCAATCCAAAATCCAAAATTCCCTACAGTCTTCCCTGACTCTTAATCCGCAAATAGCTCTCCACCAGCGGTTCTGAGATTTGGTGAGCCGGGGCATCAAGTACCAGCACGCCCCGCTGCTTAAGGCGAGCAAAGGCGGCCTCTCGCTGGCTGAGCAAATCCAGGGCAACGGCACGCTGGTAGGCTGTGCTGATCTCAGATGTGAACTGGTGGGCCTGGCGGTCCATGGTGGGGTCGCGCAGGGTAATACAGAAGGGCAGATGACGAGGCCGCAAGCGCGACAGGGCCGAGAGTAGTTCGGCGGAGGCGGTGGCATCCACAATGTCAGTAATGATCACCACCAGTGCTCGACGGTGCTGCTGTTGGGCAACGTGGGTAGCGGTGGCCAGGTAGTCAGATTCTTCCAGCACTGGCTGAATGGGAGTGAGCCGCTCGACCATCTGCTGCAAGTTGGCCCGCCCCCCCTGGGGTGGAATCCAGGTGTGCAGGGTGCGGTCAAACACGCCCAGGCCCACTCGATCGCCTCGCGACACCCCCGCCAACGCCAGGGATAGCGCCGCATTCATCCCCCAGTCGAAACGGGAGAGCCGCTGCACCTGGGCAGTCATCAGGCGACCCCGATCCAGCAAAATTAGCAGGGTTTGCTCTCGCTCTGGCTCCAGCACTCGCACCAGGGGTTGGCTGAGGCGAGCCGTGGCTTTCCAATCGATAAAGCGGGGGTCATCGCCTAAGCCGTATTCGCGCAGTTCAGCAAACTCGGTGCCTACCCCCAACCGGCGCTTTTGCTTGAGAAGACCAGTGGCTTGCAGGGCCAGCTTTACCGACAGCTGATTTAGCCCCACCAAATCGGGGTAGACGGCCACAGTCTCAGCGGCAGGAATTGTCCAGTCTGCCCAGGCCAGGCCAAGGGGACCGCGTTGCTGCACCTGCAAGTCACCCCAGGGATACTCGCCCCGCTGCTTGGGATTGACAGTAAAGGTGATAGTTTCTGGCTCTGGCCCACCAAGAGATATGGTAAGGGGCATGGGAGTGCCGTCAAAATCGGCAGGGTAGTTATCGTAAATTCGTAGGTGAGCTGGAGCAGACACCTGAGCGTGCAGAGTAATAGGGTTATCGCGCCCAATAGAGAGGCGGTGAAGGGGATTTCGCTGGATAGTAGCGCGTTGAGCCTTGACCTGCTGTCCATCCCACAGCATTGCAACCAGCACGACACCATCAAACAGCAGAAGAGTTAGCAGGGCGACTGTGAGTCGACTAGGAGCGCCAACTAAAGCAGCCAGTAGGGTCGCGAGCGCCCCGCCCCCTAGCAACAGCCCATAGGTACGCCCGGTTGGTACCATGCCCATTACCGCGGTACCGCCACGCTATCGAGCACGCCCTGGATGACGCGATCGTTGGTTAGACCATCCAACTGGGCTTCGGCCCCCAGCATCAACCGGTGGCGCAGCAGGGGAACGGCTACCGCTTTGACGTTGTCGGGCGTCACATAGTCTTGGCCCTTCAACCAGGCATGGGCCTTGCTAGCTGCCAACCACTGCACCGTTGAGCGCGGCGAAGTACCCAATTCCAGGTCGGGGTGCTGGCGGGTTTTGTGGGCCAGCGCCAGCAGATAGTCAAGGATGGATTCCTGCACCGTCAGGGTCTTGACGGCTTGACGGGCGGCTAGGATGTGGTCAGCCGTGGCTATAGGTTTGAGCTGAGAGACATCCAACCGTTTGGCCTCAAAGCCGGCCTGGGCGTTGAGCAGCATTTGTTTTTCTGCTGCCGGGGGCGGATAGCCTACCAGCAGCTTGAACAAAAAGCGATCTAGCTGGGCTTCTGGCAAGGGATAGGTGCCCTCAAACTCCAGGGGATTTTGGGTTGCTACCACCCAAAACAAATCGGGCAGGGGGTAACTGGTGCCGTCTAGCGTCACCTGCTGTTCTTCCATCGCCTCTAGCAGGGCCGATTGGGTTTTGGGCGGGGTGCGGTTGATTTCGTCTGCCAGCAGTACCTGGGTAAACACAGGGCCTTTTTTGAGAGAAAAGGTGCGGCTTGTCAGGTCGAAGACATTTGTGCCAGAAATATCCGACGGGAGGATGTCTGGGGTTAGCTGAATGCGAGAAAAGTCAGCCTGGATCAACTGCGACAGCGCCCGCACCAACAGGGTTTTGCCTGTGCCGGGAACACCTTCTAAAATCACATGGCCACCGGCCAGCAGCGCCACTAAAAGCTGTTGCACCAGAGGCTCTTGCCCGACGACAACGCTGCTCAGAGTCTTGCCAATGCGCGTGATGGCGGCTTGAAGATCGCTCATGGCTTGCTGAAGCCTCCTGGGGTGAGGGGATGAAGGGATTGTAACTGCTTCAGCCAGGAGCGGAGTTGGCGTTCTTGCTGAAACTGAGGCGGATTCAGGATCTCACTTAAGTTAGGGGCATTAGGGCCAGCCTGACTCTCCCAGGCTTTTTGCAAGTAGTCCACGGGTAGCAACGTATCTCCTAAGCCCAATTTTTTTTGCAACTGCAAACGCTCGGCCTGGCTCAGAGTTTGCGCTACAAAGTCGTGGCTGCCTGCTTTGTGCAATACCCCTGCCAGCGCTTGAATATAAGCCTGACTGTTATCCACTTTAGGAGCCGCTATGGTACGCCGCTGCCCTAGTCTGCGATTGAAGGCCAGCAGCGCCAGCAACGTAACTGCCAGAGCCTGCACCGCCAGGATGGCCAGCGGCGTGCGCGCCAGATAGTGAAGCCAGCTATCGCCTCCGACTTCAGCGGCAATGGCGGCTTCATCCCGGTAGCCGTGCAGGTATTCATCCACCCAAACTCGACTGTTGCCGTAGGTGACTAACTCCGTCAACAGGGCAAAATTGCCCGCTGATTCCAGGTAAGCATTAGCTGCCAGATGCGGCGTTGCGGCTAGGATCAACTCCCCCGTACCATAGGTTTGACGCCACACCACCGCACCGTACTCATCCTCCAGCGCCACATCCTGCTCAGGGCTTAGCGCGTGGCGACGGCGAGTCTCAATTTTCACCGGCCCAGCCTCACTGGTTAATTTTTGAGAAAAGGGAGCCGCTGTGGCGGGTGCCCGTGTCCCCAGAACTACCAAGCGATGGCCAGCCTCTAACCACTGAGGCATCCAGGGCAGCAGGGCCGATACCTGAGCCTCATCTATAATGCCGGGTAATACGGCCAGCAAGGTTTCTGGGGCAGTCGGGCGATTCTGCACCAGAGTAGTTGTGGAGGCTGGTTCATCCTCGATCTGCTGGAGTAAATCCTCGACTGGGCGCTGCCAGCGCTGTACCACAATGCTCTGTTGTTCTAAAGAGGTATACCAGGCGCTGTAGCCTGCTGGCCCCCGGTGCCAGGTAGAGCCGCTGTTTAGCCGATTGGTAGCCGGTGCGCTCCAGAGCATTAACCCTAACAATAACGCTATGGATAGCAATGCCAACCCAAGAGTGCGTCGGTTCCAGAGCCAGGGGCGAGTCATGGCTGGGCAATCTCCTGGTAGGCGCGGCGGCAGCGCTGATAGGTTTCTTCGGTGGCCAGGGCAGAGCCAAAGGTCAGCCGTTCGTGAGTGCGAATCAGTAACTCGTAAGGACGGCTGGGTTGGGCCGTTATGCAGTCTAAATATTCACCATCAGTACGGCTGACCTGGTAGGGCACCAGGTTAGTATCGTTGAGCCTGATAAGGGCCGCCATATAGAGCGCTGCACAAGCTTCGGTGTAATTCCCAGCTTGGGCCAGTCGCTGGGCTTTCCGCCACCAGTCCGCCGCCTGCTTGAGTGCCTGGTCAGACGTAGTTTGTGGCTGACTTGCCCCCCTGCGCTGCTGTTGTCGGTGCAAATAGGCCATCAAGCCCCGGTATAACAGCCAGCCCATCCATAGGATCAGAGCCGCTACCGTCAGCCAAAAAAGTACCCGGCCCAGGGGTTCTAACCAGGGCCAGGTGGGTAGATTGGGGCCATCAATATCCAATCTAGAAAATTGATATTCACTCCACTCGCTAAGCCGCCGCAACCCTTGGCCAATTTGCCAGGCCAGAGAACTAGTGCGGTGGGGCAGGTCAGACATAGCGATAGTCGGTTAATCTGGCCCCATTATGGCTTAGAAAAGTGAGTTGCCAATTGGAGAAGGTGATCCACAGCCTCTAGTTCTAGAGCGCACTCTCGGCAGCAGGCAACGGTTTACGCGCGGCCCGTGCTGCCATCAGCCAGGCAAAGCCAATCAGAACCGAGTAGCAGGCAAACAGAAAGGCCCAAACTCAGCAGTGGATCGACGCTCTAACTGCGCTGACCAAGGACGAAGTGACAGCGCAATCTCTATTTCACCTCTTTCAAGGAGCCATGTTGGACTACTTGACCACCGGCAACGCTTAGCGAGGGCAGCAAAGTATTGCCGCCTTTGTACAAGCTAATCAGGAGGCAACCTGTCCCGATTAATTCCGCTGATTAGTGGTCGTGATTGTGGCCATGATTATGGCTATGCCCGTGATTATGACTGTGCCCGTGATTATGACTGTGCCCATGATTATGGCTATGCCCATGCCCATTGCTATGGTTGTGGCCGTGATTATGGCTGCTCATAGTTGCCGCCTGCACAGCCGCCAGGGAAGGCGTCACGATCAGCGCCTCGGCCTCCAGCAGCTCAGCAATGGGTTTGTCGGCCCAGGCCGCCGCCATCGCCAAAAAGTCTGGATTATCGTTGACGCAGGGCATCTGCACGTAAGTGACATCAGGGCGCTTGCGACGCAGGGCCGAGATGATGTGCTCGACATCCAGCAGGGTTTCGTGGTTTTCTGTCGCAAAGCCAATGGGCATAAACACCAGCGCCGTAGCCCCTAAATCGATGAGATTGCGAGCAGCTAGTGCCGCGTTAGGTTGCGTCCATTTAATTAGCGGGGTGTCGTGGTTGAGCCAGCCCACAGAAATCAGCGGGTATTTCTGAATTAGGCGCTCTCGCACCCGGTCATAGAGCTTCTGGCTTTCATCAATGCCGGAGGTAAAGCCCTTAGCCTCGAAGGGACAACCATGATTCATCAGCACAATACCGGTTTGAGAAGGCAAATGGGCAACGGCCAAATCCTTCTGAATTTTCTCTTCGACCAGTTTAGCCAGGAGATCAATGTAATCCGGCGCATCAAAAAAGGAGGGAATGTAGCGCATTCCTTTAACCCAGTGTTCGGTGCCATCAGTAAGTTGAGCCAGAGCTGCATTGACCTGCTCCACGGCAATGCCGCTGGTAAAAATGGAATCCACCACCAGCAGAGGATAAATCAGGAGCTTGTCGTAGCCTTCTTGTTTAACCTGGGCCAGCACTTGCTCAGGCAAAAAGGGCTTGCAGAAGTTGAAAGCTTTGAATACTTTGACGCGATCTCCCCACCGCTCCTTTAGTTGTGCTTCAATGCCCGCTCGCTGGGCCTCAAAAATAGCGTTGTGGGGCGAGATAAAGTTGCCATGCTGGTGGCTCCACTCATGTAGGTCAAAAACGGCGAGCAGCCTGGCCAAGGGGGGATACACCCAGGTTGGTACTGGGGCGAATTTTGCCGTTAACAGGTTGAGGGCTTGCTCGTTGTAGTTAGCGAATTCGTCGTAGCTCTCAACTTCGCCGTAGCCCATGAGCAGCACTGCAACTCGGCTGTGCTCAGAGGGAGCAGGCTGAAATTCAAATATTGAAAGTGTTTCAGGGGTTGCAACCATGCTATTTGCCATGCTTGAAGGGAGCTTTTACAAGCTAACATCCCCTCTTAGGGGATCTCATTAATAAAATGCGGAATTTATCTCACGAAATAGATTTTGAACGTCGATAGTTATGCTCATTGGCTCAGAAGTTGGCTGAAATCTATGGCTAATCTACGAAATCTACGGTAGAACAGATAAAACTGTAGCTGCCTATAGTTTTTTGAACTCGGATTGCAGGAGTACTCCACGCTTCCTGGTCAAGGTCGTTGGTTGAGAGTTGTCTGGCTTGCCGCTAATCAACGGATTGTTTTCAAAAAGCAGAGGTTGCTATGAGCTTGTACGCAGAACTCCATCGTCATTTGGGGGGCTCCGTGGTGCCCCGTGTGTTGTGGCGCTATTTTGAGCGCAATCGGCCCGATTTATCCGGCAAATTTGAAAATTACGGCGACTTTGAGCAGTTTTATACCCGGCCTCGCAATACTCTGGCTGAATACCTGGAACTCCATACCCTGGTCGAGAGTGTGCAGACTCAGGAAGCGCTGCCCTACTTTATCTACCGGTTAATTCGCGGGGCCTATATTTTTGAAAACTTGGCCTACCTGGAACTGCGCTACACGCCCTACCTGCGCACTCCAGAGCATTTGCCGCAAAACCAGCGTATTGAGGCGATGGCTGAGATTATTGACATTGTTGGCCAGGCCAGCCAGCAGCCCGCCTACCCAATTGTGACTCGGCAAATTCTCTGTATGCATTCGCGGCTGCCCTACGAGGTCAACCAGGCCATTGTAGAACTGGCGGCCCAATACCCCGACTATGTCTGCGCTGTGGATGTGGCCGGGGGAGATGCGCAGTATGGCGATCGCCTTGATGAATTCATCCAGCTTTACCAGCGCGCTCAAAATCTGGGGCTAAAGACCACTGGCCACCTCTATGAAACCGCTGATGGCTGCCATCCCCAGCTTTTGCCTTACCTGATGCGAATCGGCCACGGCATTCAAATTCCCCTCAAGCATCCCGAACTGTTGCCAGACGTAGCCGCGCGGGGTCAATGTTTGGAGGTTTGTCCGACCACGTACCTCAAAACTGGCACCCTGAGCGAGATTCATCAACTCAAAACCGTGTTTGATCGCTGCTTTGAGGCTGGGGTAGACATCGCCATTTGCACCGACAATGCCGGGTTACACAACGTGCGGCTGCCCTTTGAGTACGAAAATTTGCTCACCCACGATGTGATTGGTTTTGAGGGCCTGCAAGCCTGCCAGGAAGCCGCCTTTCGCCATGCCTTTGCCTGGCCCCATAGCCTACCACCCAGCATGCTGCTAACCGACATTTTGCAGCCCGGCAAAGGCCAACCGCTTGATTCAATGGAGCCTTCAGAGATTTTGGCCCTGTCTTAGCCCCTAAGCTCAGTTGCGTAATCCCAAGACAGCCCCGCTACTACTCCATCCGCAAATCCCAGCCCAACCTTGGCCTCCGCCTTGGCGCATCACCCAAAACCCAGACATCACAGACTTACCACAGGGCATCTGTAGTGACCAACAACTCTGGCAAGACCGATTCCCCAGATAGGGTTGAGGGGTTATCCAATACCTCTGGTGCTTGATCAGGGCGGTAGATTTCCACCTGGCGATCCTGCACATTAATCAGCCAGCCTAGCCGACAGCCATTGGCCAGGTATTCCTGCAATTTGGCCTGAAGAGGGCGGAGGCGATCCGTTTTAGACCATAGCTCAATCACAAAGTCAGGGCACAGGGGCGGAAAAGAATCTTGCTCAGCGGGGGTAAGCGCCTGCCACCGCTCTAGCCGCACCCAGCTAACATCGGGTGAGCGCTCCGCTCCATTGGGCAGGCGAAAAATAGTGGATGAGTCAAAAACCACTCCTAGCCAAGTTTGACGATTCCAAAGGGTGATCTCTGTGGTGAGGTCGCTATTGCGGCGACCGGTGTTTCCTCCTGTGGGGGGCATCAGGACAAGTTCTCCATCAGCGGTTAACTCTAAGCGCAGGTCACGGTTGGCCAGGGCAATTTGTTCAAACTGCTCGTGGGTGAGGCGAATGACCGGGCGGAGATCCAGGGTGAGGGCAGTCATAGGGCAGGGCTGAGCACGTACCTTTTATTATGAGCGATGAGGAAGCCTGGCCTAAACCGGGCGCTAGATCTAGGCAGAACGGCCACACCCCCGTAGACTGGAACCTAGGATTTGTGCAATCAACGGGCAACTATACGGGGCGATATGGAAATTCTTTTTGTGGCAGCGGAAGCAGCGCCCCTGGCGAAGGTTGGCGGCATGGGAGATGTAGTTGGCTCTCTACCCAAGGTGCTGCGCAAGATGGGGCATGATGTGCGGGTTTTGATTCCCTACTATGGGTTCTTGCCCGACAAGGTGGATATCCCCGCTGAACCTGTGTGGCGGGGCACGGCCATGTTCAACGACTTTGCCATTTACGAAACCAAACTGCCCGATTCTGATGTGCCCCTGTATCTCTTCGGGCATCCAGCCTTTGACCCTCGCCGGGTCTACGCTGGTGAGGATGAGTTTTGGCGCTTTACCTTCTTTGCTAATGGCGCGGCTGAGTTTGCCTGGAACTACTGGAAGCCCCAAATCATCCACTGCCACGACTGGCATACCGGCATGATTCCGGTGTGGATGCACCAGTCGCCGGACATTGGCACCGTTTTTACCATTCACAACCTGGCCTATCAAGGGCCGTGGCGCTGGCAGTTAGAGCAAATTACCTGGTGCCCCTGGTATATGCAGGGACACAACACAATGGCGGCGGCTGTGCAGTTTGCTGATCGCGTGAATACGGTATCGCCTACCTATGCTCAGCAAATTCAAACCGCTGAATACGGTGAAAAGCTGGAAGGGCTACTGTCGTTTATCAGCGGTAAGCTCAGCGGCATTCTCAATGGCATTGATGTGGAATCCTTTGACCCGGCTACCGACCACTTTATTGCCAAGCCCTTTACCGCCGACTCGTTAGACAAGCGCCGCGCCAACAAGGTAGCTATTCAGGAAGAACTGGGTCTGGAGGTCAACTCTAAAGCCTGGTTAGTGGGCCTGGTTGGTCGCTTGGTTGAACAAAAGGGTCTGGATTTAATTCTGCAAATTTTAGACCGCTTTCTCTCCTACACCGATGCTCAGTTTGTGTTGCTGGGTACGGGCGATCGCTACTACGAAACCCAACTCTGGCAAATGGCTTCTCGCTATCGGGGCCGCATGGCCACCTACCTGCTCTACAGCGAAGGGTTGGGCCGCCGCATCTACGCCGGGGCCGATGCGTTTTTAATGCCCTCCCGCTTTGAACCCTGCGGCATCAGCCAGATGATTGCCATGCGCTATGGCTGCATCCCCGTTGTGCGGCGCACGGGTGGGCTGGTCGATACTGTGCAGCACCACGCCCCCGAAACCAACTCTGGCACCGGTTACTGCTTCGACCGCTACGAACCTCTCGATCTTTTCACCTGTCTAATTCGCGCCTGGGAAGGCTTCCGCTACAAAGAACCCTGGCACTCGCTCCAGCAGCGGGCCATGGCTCAGGACTTTAGCTGGGCTAAGTCAGCGGTGGAATATGTGAAGCTCTATAGCGATTTGTTGGGGATAGACTACCGCGACCAGCTCGGTAAACCAGAGGCCCCAAGCCCCAAACCCCAGGATGAAAAACCAGCCCTGGAGCCAGTGCTGGATTTACCAGCCTCACCTAGTGCGCCAGCCAAGCGATCGTCGCTCTCAAAATAGCCTCATGGGCAAAGTCTATAGCGAAATCACCCCGGCTTTGGCAGACTGGTTGCGCCAGCAGCGGCTATTCTTCGTAGCTACGGCTCCTTTAGCTGCTGAGGGCCACATCAACTGCTCGCCCAAGGGTGGCGATTGTTTTCGCATTCTTGACCCGCTCACGGTTGCCTACCAAGACCTGACGGGCAGCGGTGCCGAAACCATCGCTCACCTGCGAGAAAATGGCCGGTTAGTCATGATGTTCTGCGCCTTTGAGGGGCGATCTCAGATTGTTCGACTTTATGGCCAGGGCGAGGTCATTACCCCTGGTCATCCCGATTTTGAGGCGCTGGCCAGTTACTTTCTGCCGCACCCAGGCTTTCGGGCCATTGTGCGGTTGCGCCTAACGCGGATTAGCGACGCCTGCGGCGACGGCGTGCCACTGATGCAGTTTCAGGGCGAGCGAGATGCCCTGCGCACCTGGGCTGAGGACAAAGGGCAGGAGGGATTGATGGCCTATCGCCGCCAAAAGAATCGCCTCAGCATCGATGGACTGCCCGCCTGGCGTGAAGAAGTCGAGTCATAGATGGCCGTTTTAGGACGGCCTGTAAAAAGTTAAAATCTGAAGCGATTTACATCCAACTATGACGCGTGCAAGCATGAGTGGTTGAATGTACGCGACGTAATGTTGCTTTAAATGTTTACAAATTAGTGGTGTGGAGGAGGAGGATTGTATTTCTGGATTATTAGCAGGTGAAGGAGCGGTTGGACGCTATGGAGATTTACTTAAACTTGGGCGTAGAGGTGATAATTTAACACCCCATCATGTTCCATCCAATGCATATATGATGGCTAAAGTATCAGGTTATACGCGAAATCTCGGTATTGCTATCATGATGGAGCATCCCATCCCCGGTGCAGGCGGTCGCCATCGGCAAACTCTGTCTTACGGGCAATCTCCAAACCTGAGTCTTCAGCCCAGGCAAACACTAGCTAGAGAAATTCAGGATCTGCGGTCGCTCTATCAGCGTCAAGGCATTTACACTGGAGGAATAAAGCGGAGTTTGCGATCGCTGATACATTCAAATCAATCAGCCTGGATTGGTGTATTTGAAAAGATGGAGCGTACTGTATGAGTCAGAGTTTGCTGAGTCACAATCCTCTGATTGAAGTGTTAAGGGCGAACCGATTGCTGCGATCGCCCGATGAGGTCGCCCGGTTTGAGCAAACCCTAGAAATCCTTGCCCAAAACCCTGACCCTGCTGATTTGCCGGAACTACACCTGATCTTGGATGATGCTTGCGAGCAACTAGAAGTGATGTTTAGCCTAGTACATTTTCTGGAATCGTTCAATGTTCGGGAGCAAATCCAGGCATTCATTCAAGTGATGCCTGATTTAGTAAAGCAGGCACCAGAATGGACAGCGATTTTGCATTCTCGAATTATGAATGATGAGATAGGGCGCTCGGTATTTGAGGAGAAAATATCCTCTTTGTAGTTGAAACCTTCGGAACTCTTGTTATTATTATCTCTATTGCTTTTACTTTTGTTTTTTCTCTTGCTTTTACCTTCAATGGTGTTGCTGCCGGAGTTTTTGCTCTGGTTACTATTAGTGCAACCGTTGGCATTGTTACTAGTGCTTTTGCATCTGCATTTGCTGGCAGCAACTTTAACAAGATTGCCCTTCCCACTGTGAATATCTTTTCTTTAGCTGCTGCTTTTACTTTTGTTGCTAAGCAAGTATTTATAAGTCCCACTCTCATAACTGCTCCTCTTGCCATATTTTTTGCCACCACCGGCGTGAAGAAGTCGAGTCGTAGATTGCCTCAGCTACTCGCCATGTTTATAGTGTGTATGGTTTGCGAGTTCTCTCACCCGGCCCTAAATTATGGACTTTCTCTGCCAGGCCATTATCTTTGACCTAGATGGCGTGCTGATTGATTCAAATCCCATTTCAGAGCGCCATTGGCAGGCTTGGGCTGAGCGCCACGGGCTTCCGTACGATGAAATTGCTCAAATCCATCATGGCCGACCGACCGTAGAAACCATGCGCCGAGTTGCGCCTCATCTGGATGTAGCAGAGGAAGCCCGCCTCAAGGAAACGGCTGAAGCCAAGGATACAGACGGACTAACCGTTTACCCCGGCGTAGAGACTCTGCTTAGTCAGTTGCCCCAAGGCCGCTGGGCCATTGCAACCAGTGGAACCCGGCAAACGGCCACCTTTCGCCTCCGTCATGTGGGGCTGCCTCAACCGACGGTGCTGGTCACTGCCGATGATGTGAAGCGTGGCAAACCAGCTCCAGATCCCTATCTGCTGGCCGCCGAGCGACTTGGCGTTGCCCCCTGTGATTGCCTGATTATTGAAGACGCCCCGGCTGGCGTTGAGGCCGCTAAAGCCGCAGGTACAAAGGTTGTAGCGGTAACGACCACTAACCAGGCCAGCGCACTGAGCCAGGCTGATGCCATTGCGCTAAGCATTTCAGCCGTACAAGTTGACCTCGGTTTGGGTGAGCGCTTAGATCAAGAAATTTACACAAGCTTTATCAAAGTCACCTGTAATTGAAGCTTTTGCAAAAATCCATATGTCTATCCGAAATGGGTGGAAACATATCAAACCGACCTACTCCCCTACGTACGACTCCCTTAAGCCGGAACCCGGTTGCTACCATAGGCGTCAGGGGCACCAGGTTCCTCCGGCCTGAGTTTGGCCTGCCTATGCCCTCAGGACTCCTTAGTTTTTGTCCTCAACCTGGAAGTCGTACCATGTTCAACCCGTCTGCTCTCGGCGTTGCGCTACTTGTTTTGCTAGCTACTACAGCTATGGTAGGGTCATCATCCAGCGGCAATCGTGGTTTTCAGGTGGCTCATCAATCCTTGGGTTCGTTGATTTCTAGTACCAGTGCTGACCATATGATGGGGTCTTACCAGCGCCAAACCAATACGATTAGTCTGCGCCGCCAGCGTCTGAGCGAACCCCATCAATTAACGATCAGCGCTGCCCCAGGTGTAACCTTACGCGGCACTATCACCATTAACGGCAACACTCAGCAGTCCTTAACACTAGACCAAATGTCTGGAGGGCTAGATCTAGGTCCCTACCTAGCTCAGTCCATTACTGATGTGGTGATTGTAGGAACCTATCAACCAGCTTCAGCCTTGGTCACTGTCACCTTTGATGGGCCTGACACTAAAATTCAGCAACAGGCTGGTGGCACTGGGCGAGTCAACTATCAGCTAAATTTGGTGGTTGATTGAGCTTGAGTAGCGAACCTCTGCCAGCCGTTGACACTCAGCGGGCATGTCACTGAATTTGAAGTTATGCCCTCAGATAAAAAAGTAGAGCTAGTATGGGCCGTGAGGGTGAGTGCTGCTTAGGGCAGTCTACAGTTGTTGAGTTTGCATCCTAGCTTAAGTGGCCTGGTAGCAATGGATAGATGGATAAGTAGCACCGGTTGGCGCTGGCTAGGGAGTGGGTTCGTTGGTTTGACCATGTCTATGCTGGGTGGGGTAGCGGTTGCCCAACCGTCGCAGCCGCTGGATGGGCCAGCCATAATTACTCCTCAACCGGTCACTCCGCGGCAGCCAGCATCAGCCCAGTTGCTGCCGTCTACTATCTTGGATGATGCTGAATTTGCCGCCTACCGCCTGGGGCCGGGGGACGGCATTTTTGTGGGCGTACAGCGCTTTCCTGACCTCAGCTTTCAGGCCACGCTAGACATTCAAGGCAACATTGTGTTGCCTCTAGCAGGCACCCTCAGCCTGGATGGAGTAACCCTAGATCAGGCTCGCAATACAATCACTCAACTTTACAACCAGTATGTGATTGACCCAGAGGTCTCGGTCACTCTCATCACCCAGCGCCCGGTAGAGGTCACGATTGTGGGAGAAGTGCCGCGTCCCGGATTTTATCCCTTGCCGGCCCCTCAGCTTTCAGTGGCCTTGGTAACAGCGGGAGGAGCCACGGCCCTGGCAGATTTGCGGGCGATTCGCGTGCAGCGAACCCAACCTGACGGCAACACCCTGGAGCGCACGGTGGATTTATTCACGCCCCTGCGGTTGGGGCAGCCCATCCCCGATCTGCAACTGCAAAGCGGCGATGTGGTTACCATTCCCCAACTCGACCCAGCCCGTTTGGATGACTATGATCGCAACCTGGTAGCAACTTCCACTCTGGCCCAACCGGAGATGGTAGTGCGGATCCTCAACCGGGCCTCTGGAACCAGAGGCATAGAAGCGCGTTTTGGGGCGATTACCCTGCCCAATGGCAGCCGCTTTTTAGACGCTCTGGCCCAGGCTGGGGTCAACCCTGACGTGGCTGCCTACAACCGCATTGCTGTCCTGCGCTTTAACCCAGAAAAAGGCTCAGCGGAGACCATCCTGGTAGATGCGTGGGCCGCGGTTAACGGTGACCTCAGCCAAAACATTCCCCTCCAGGAAAACGATGTCATTGTCGTAGACCGCAATCTCCTAGCCAGAGTCACCTATGCTCTGAATACCTTTACTCAGCCCTTCCGCGACGTGCTGGGATTCTTGCTATTCTTCGATTCTCTGACTGACGCCGCCGATTCCCTGTTTAGACCCTAGGTCGGTAATTTTGAGACGAGTTGGGTAAATTGACACCATCACCCTCTCCCCATTGCCCCTCTGCTCCCTCGCCCCCAATGCCTTCTCCCATCCTCACTCGCTATCTGCTCGCCCTCAACCGCTACAAGTGGCCTGCCCTGGCCAGTGGCCTTGGGGTGCTGGGGCTATCGGTGGTAGTGGCCTTACAACCGCCACCGCCGCCTGCCTACCGAACTGAAGGAACCCTGGTGCTGAACGCGCCAGTTGTAGCCCTGACCACCACCGGCACTGAGGTACAGCAGCGGGGCCAGGGAATTATCTCAGAGGAGTTCTTGCTGGCCGATGTGTTGCTGGAGCAGGTGTCTCAGGAATTGGCCAGACGGGGGATTGAACTGTCTCCTGAGGCGCTGCGTGAGGCTACAACGGTAAAGTTAGAGGGCGCAGAGGAGGACGACCAGGTACAGCGCGTTACGGTGGTGTTTAAAGGAACCGATCCAGACCAGTCTCAGGTCATTGCTAATCTATTGGTTGAGGGCATGGTGGAGCTTAGCCGGGTCACTAATGGCTCTCGCCTGCGGGCGATTATCACAGCTCTGGATGAACGCCTGCCCGACGCTGAGATTGCCCTGCGGGAGGCCGAGCAAGCCCTGGAAGCCTACGATCGCCTAGAGGGGCCTGCTATTCAGGCGGCGTTGGATGGCAGTTTGCTGGGGGCCATCTCTGGCGGGCAACAGCAGCAACGGCAAAATCAACTGGTGTTGGCTGGGCTGGAGTCTCAAATTCAGAGTTTGCAGCGGCAGCTTGGGCTAACGCCAGGAGAAGCCCTGACCTCCTCAGCCCTGAGTGCCGACCCAATTATTGCCCAACTGCGGGCGCAGATTTTGGAAACCGAAACTCAGCTCAAGCTACAGTCAGCTAATCTGCGGCAGGCCCATCCCACTATTCAAGAGCTGCAAAAGAACCTAGCTGCCTACAACACCCTGCTGGCTGAACGGGCCGCAGAAGTGATTGGCGGTGGCGACCTGGCTGCCCTGCCCAGTGTTAGCCAGGTGCGCCAAAACAGCACCCTCGACCCGGCCCGCGCTGTCCTGGCTAACCAGCTTGTGGTGTTGACCAACGAGCGAGATGCCCTGCTACGGCAGCAGCAAATTTTGGTGCAGGCCGATGGACAACTGCGACAGCAGTACGCCAGCCTGCCTAATAAGCAACTGGAGCGCAATCGCCTGGCCCAACAGGTGGCCCTCAACCAGGCCCTCTACGATCAGATTCAGGTCAAACGCATTGATGCCGAAGCCGCCGAAGCCGAAACAGTTAGCAGTTTGATTGTGGCCCAACCCCCGGTTACAACTTTGGTAGAGCAGCGGGCCACAAACCCTGCTCTGGTCATAGC
>Ga0224723_1001030_pt1 | contig 17723 bp, 16 predicted proteins | sample Balambano_FR2_Me_FD_161647 | JGI IMG/M metagenome (GOLD analysis project Ga0224723, IMG submission 161647) | Freshwater sediment microbial communities from Lake Towuti, South Sulawesi, Indonesia - Balambano_FR2_MetaG | ecosystem: Environmental > Aquatic > Freshwater > Lake > Sediment | place...
ACACCGAGCTTAAAGCTCCCACTTCTCAAGGCAACCGTTTAGGGAATAAGGAGGTGATGCCCATGCAAGATAGTAGTAAATGCTTGGGTCATCAGGTTAAGCTAAGCTGGCTGCGCGCCGGAGCTGTTCTCTAAGAGTCAGGCTATCCTCCTGAACCTTAGTTTCAAGGGCGGTACGCTGATGGAGTTCCTTCCGGCAGCCCGCTGTTAACCAGATGACCCGCTACACCGCTCTCACTTTCAGCGTCAAGAAAGATCCGAAAGGAAATTTTGAATTGCTGCCTAGTGAGAGCGGATAGTCTTTTAAGGGTGCTTTGTGCTGTTGTTAGCTCATTTTTTGAGCTTTTGCCTGTTTTTGTGTTCGATCGACAGTAGTAGGTAAGTGAATTGTTCGATCGAATGAACTGTCACACAGCAGCTTCACTTCCCAAAAGAAGTCAGCTAGTTTTTACTGGTAAAGCAAAGTAAAACTGAGATTTTTAACAATCCTCCTTGATTGTAAGGGGTCTCAAGCTTACAATGCTAGGTGTGGAATCTAAAGTCACTTTAGGTTTAGGTGTGAGGACTCAAACAATGCTATCCAAAGTTCTAAAGCTGAACTACCTTGTTGCTACGCCTGCTTTCCTGGGCGCAGCTCTTTTAGTCTCTTCTTCTTCATATGCGGCAGAGTCTCAAGCTGGTGCTGATGCACTGCTGAATACTGCTCCTGCTGCAAGCACGACGCTTCAAGTTGATACCTCTGCTCAGGTTGCTCCGATTGCTCCTGCTGCTGAAGAGTTTAGCGTTGCTGAAGTAGCTCCGATTGCTCCTGCTGCTGAAACCAGCGTTGCTGAAGTGGCTCCGATTGCCCCTGCTGCACCGCTCCAAGTTGCTCAAGCTGCTCCTGTTGCCGCTGAAGCTGCTGAAACCAGCGTTGCTTCCCTGGATGAAATCGTTCAGTATGGCAACGAAGTTTCCACTACTCAGTCTCAAGTTACCTCAATTACGCAGCTTTCTGATGTTCAACCGACCGACTGGGCATTCCAGGCTCTTCAATCCCTGGTTGAGCGCTATGGCTGTATTGCAGGTTATCCTGATGGCACCTACCGAGGTCAGCGTGCTCTGACCCGTTTTGAGTTTGCTGCTGGTTTGAACGCCTGCTTGGATCGCATCAGTGAACTGATCGCCTCCAGCACAGCCGACCTGGCAACCAAGGAAGACCTGGCTACGCTGCGCCGCTTGCAAGATGAGTTTCAGGCTGAGCTTTCTACCCTTCGCGGTCGTGTAGATGCTCTGGAATCCCGTACTTCTGAGCTGGAAGCAAACCAGTTCTCCACGACGACTAAGCTGAACGGTGAAGTCATCTTTGGAGCAGCAGTGCCTCTTGATGACGATGACGATGTGTTCGACGATCAGGCGAATGCTGGATATCGGGTTCGTCTGAACTTTGATACTAGCTTCACAGGTGAAGATTTGCTGCGGACTCGTCTACAGGCTCGTGACTTCCAAAGCTTTGATTCCCTCTCTGCTAGCAGCGTGAATTGGTCTTTCGGCGACGGCCCAAGTGCTGAAGATGATGACGCTATTGTTCTGAACCAGTTGTTCTATCAATTCCCTCTGGGCGATCGAGTAACAGTTTTGTTGGGTGCTAACGCAACCAGCGACTCTGATTATGTAACTAGCTCAATCAGCCCCTTTGACAGCGGTGGTTCTGGTTCGCTGACCTCCTTCGGTACGCCTCAGCAGTACAACTTGGTGACGGGTGGTACAGGTCTTGGTGTGTTCTTCCAGCTTAGCGACAACCTGAACCTGGATCTGAGCTACGCGGCTGGCGACGACGATGCTCCGATTGCTGCATCAGGTGCCGGTATTTTCAATGGAGACAACTCCTTCCTGGCGCAACTGACCCTTCTCAGTGACTTCGTTGACCTGGGTCTGATGTATGCAAACACCTACCTGGGTGAAGGTTTTGGTTTCCTGAATGAAGACCGTCCTGAAGTGGCAAACGTCTACGGTGGACAGGTTAACTTCAAGTTTGGAGCCTTTGAACTGGGTGGCGGTGTTGCTTACGCACCGATTCGTGCCATCAACCGCGGCGACTACGATGTATGGAGCTATCAGGGAACTCTGGCAGTTCGTGACCTGGGCGGTCGCGGAAACTTGCTGGGTATCCTCTTCGGTGCACCGCTTTACGCTGCTGGCTTTGGTGATGGTACATTTGGCAGCCTGGTGGATGTCCGTAGTCAAAACACTCCGTTCGCAGTTGAAGGCTTCTATCGCTTCCGTGTAAATAGCAACATCGCTATCACTCCTGGTATTGTTTGGCTAACCAATCCTGGCAACGATAATGACAACAGCGATTCGATTGCCGGCGTTATCAGAACTACGTTCTCCTTCTAAATTGCTAGTTACTCGATAGGAAGTTAGATAGCTTATCTCACCTCCTGTTTCTGAACTAAACCGATCGGCTCAAGCTTCTCAAGAGGCTTGGGCTTTTTAGTCTAAGGGTAATTCTGTATACCTGTGATACTGCATCTGGGATTGCAATATCCCGAACTGTAGCAACTGTGGCTAAATTAACGAGGGCGTCCATCAACTCTACAAACCCGACTGGAGAACCGGGATATACTGGAGAAGAACCCCTCTAAATGTTTGCCGTGGAACTTTCCTGTAAAAGCGAATATGCCTTGTTGGCACTCCTGGAACTTGCTGCACACTACAGCAGCGGTGAGCCACTTCAGATTCGGCAGATTGCGGCTGAGCAGAATATCCCCGATCGATACCTGGAACAGCTTCTAGCGATATTAAGACGCGCAAATCTAGTTCGCAGCCAGCGGGGCGCACGAGGAGGATATCTGCTAGCGCGTGAGCCGTGGAAGATTACCTTACTCGAAGTCGTAAACTGCATCGAAGGAATCGAGTCCCACCCTGCTGAAATAACCCGTGAGCCAAAGTCTGTAGAAGGAATGGTGATTCGAGAGGTGTGGCACGAGGCAGGACAGGCGGCTTATGCTGTGCTCCAGAAATATACGCTGCAAGATATTGCCGACAAACGGGACTCCAGACGACAGCTTGACTTTATGTACTATATCTAGACGCTGATCTAGTCGTTCCCTGGCTTAGCCGTTGATGAGTTGAGCTGCAAATCAGGCATGATAGCTCTAGTAGTCGATTGGCATATTGCTGCATTTTTTCGCTCTTTTCTCGCTCTTGACGTTGCTATCCCCCAAAGTCTATGCGTATTGCAAAGAATGTTACAGAACTAATTGGTCGTACTCCGCTGGTTCAGCTCAACCGGATTCCGCAGACTGAAGGCTGTGTCGCTCAGATTGTGGTGAAGCTAGAGGGGATGAACCCTTCTGCCTCCGTAAAAGACCGAATTGGCATCAGCATGATTGAGGCGGCAGAGCGGGAGGGTTTGATTAAACCAGGAAAAACGGTTTTAGTGGAACCCACTTCAGGTAACACCGGAATTGCGCTGTCAATGGCAGCCGCCGCAAAAGGATATCGACTGATTCTGACCATGCCGGAGACCATGAGTTCCGAACGGCGGGCAATGCTGCGGGCATATGGCGCAGAACTGGAACTGACGCCAGGAATCGAAGGAATGGCAGGCTGTATTCAGCGGGCGCAGCAAATTGTTCATTCAATGCCGGATGCTTATATGCTGCAACAGTTCAGCAATCCGGCAAATCCAGAGATTCACCGGAATACGACTGCCCTGGAAATTTGGGAAGACACCGACGGACAGGTTGATATTCTGGTTGCAGGTGTGGGAACGGGAGGAACAATTACTGGGGTTTCCGAAGTTTTGAAGCAGAGGAAGCCTGCATTTCAGACGATCGCCGTAGAGCCGCAAAATAGCCCCGTCCTTTCGGGAGGTAGACCGGGTCCGCATAAAATTCAAGGCATTGGTGCAGGGTTTATCCCCCAAGTCCTTCGCACCGAGCTGATTGATGAAGTAGTGACAATCAGTGATGAGGATGCGATCGCCTATGGACGACGACTTGCCAGAGAAGAGGGGTTGCTGTCAGGAATTTCGAGTGGGGCAGCCCTTGCCGCAGCAATCAAAATCGGGTGTCGTCCTGAAAACGCAGGCAAGCTGATTGTGATGGTGCAGCCTAGCTTTGGCGAACGCTATCTCAGCACGCCGCTCTTCCAGGATCCTGAACTGGTTGCTGCTGGAACAGCCGGATAGGAGCGTTGGCAAGGGCTGTGGGAGAAGATGCTATCTGTCATCTGCCTTGACGCATCAGTTGGTTCGCAGCTTCCCAAAGGGGCGATCGCTCTTTAGGGAGGATTGATAGCGGGCAGCGAATCGATAAAATGAAAATATGGCAGAGGTTAATCACTACGACACGCTTGAGCTAAGCCCCCTGGCAAGTCAGGCAGAAATCAAACAAGCTTATCGTCGGCTCGCAAAGCAATTTCATCCCGATACCAATCCGGAGTCGTCAGGGCACGATCGGATTGCAAAAATCAATGCTGCTTATGAAGTTTTAGGCGATCCCCGACAGCGGCAGTCTTACGATCGCCATCTTTCCTGCAGACAGGCATTTGATTTTGACCCTCAGGCAGAAATTCAGCGACATCAGCGTGCCGCCGCTGCCCAGCGAGAATATCAGCAGCGACAGACCGGACGAGACAGCGATGCCGAACTCCAACTCTGGCTCAAGCGCGTTTATCAGCCCGTTAACCGAATGCTGAATCGCATTTTGAGTTCGCTTCAGGGTCAGATTGATGACCTTGCGGCTGACCCATTTGACGATGAACTGCTGGAAGAATTTCAGATTTACCTGGAAGACTGCCGCCAGGAATTGCAGCAGGCACAGCGATCGTTTCGTTCTCTGCCCAATCCACCGAACGTTGCAGGCGTGGCAGCGCACCTTTACTACTGCTTGAATCAGGTCGGGGATGGGCTGGATGAACTGGAGCGGTTTATTTCCAGCTATGACGACCACTATCTGCACACCGGGCAGGAGCTGTTCCGGATTGCGAAAGGGCTAAAGCGAGAAGCACAGGCAGCGATTCGAGAAGTCACGCGCTGAGCCGGGAAACTCTCTATCTCGTTACGGGAGATATCTCGTTACAATAGAATTTTGGATCTTTCAGGGTTAACCACCCGCACGCCTGCCATGCCCTTACCTGTTGTTGCTGTGATTGGTCGCCCGAATGTAGGCAAATCAACCCTCGTGAATCGTTTGACGGGCGCGATGGATGCGATCGTCCATGATGAACCGGGAGTGACCCGCGATCGGACTTATCGCCCTGCTTTCTGGAACGATCGAGAATTTTTGGTGGTTGATACTGGGGGACTTGTCTTCGACGACGACACTGAGTTCCTGCCGCTGATTCGGGAACAGGCAGAAGCTGCCCTGACTGAAGCAAGCGCAGCCATTTTTGTGGTTGATGGACAGGCAGGGTTGACCGCTGCAGACGAATCGATCGCGGGCTGGCTCCGGCAGCAGTCCGTTCCGGTTTTGCTGGCTGTCAACAAGTGTGAATCCCTTGAGCAGGGGTTGGCGCAAACGGCAGAATTTTGGGCACTGGGGCTGGGTGAGCCCTTTCCCGTGTCGGGTATCCACGGCAACGGCACAGGCGAATTGCTCGACAGCTTGCTTCCTCACTTACCGCCGATTGGTGAACTGGAAGAGGAAGCAGAAATTCGGGTCGCGATCGTGGGTCGTCCGAATGTGGGTAAATCCAGTTTGCTCAATGCTTTTGTGGGTGAGAACCGGGCGATCGTCAGTCCAATTTCTGGGACGACGCGAGATGCGATCGACACCGTTTTAGAGCGCAACGGAAAACACTATCGATTGATCGACACAGCAGGCATCCGCAAAAAGAAAAACGTTGAATACGGTCCTGAGTTTTTTGGCATTAACCGATCGTTCAAAGCGATTCGCAGAGCCGATGTTGTGCTGCTGGTTATTGATGCGCTGGACGGCGTAACCGAGCAAGATCAGAAGCTTGCAGGACGGATTGAAGAAGAAGGACGTGCCTGCATTCTGGTCGTGAATAAATGGGACGCGATCGAAAAAGATTCTCACACGATCTACGAGTACGATCGGCAAATTAAAGAGCGCCTGCACTTTTTAGAATGGGCAGAAACCATTTTTGTCAGCGCTCACACCGGACAGCGAGTCGAAACGATTTTGGGGCTGGTCAATACCGCAGCCGAACAGCATCAGCGGCGCGTCAGTACGTCTGTGATTAACGAAGTATTGGAAGAAGCGCTGCGCTGGCATACACCCCCTACCACTCGCCAGGGAAAACAGGGCAGAATCTATTACGGCACACAGGTTAGTACTCAGCCGCCGTCGATCGCTCTATTCGTCAACGACCCGAAGCTGTTTAATGAAAACTATCGCCGCTATATTGAACGGCAGTTCCGGCAGCAGTTGGGTTTTACTGGCTCCCCGATTCGGCTGTTTTGGCGCGGTAAAAAGCTGCGAGAAGTTGAGCGAAACACTGCAAACCGCGCTACAAGAGTCTAACCATTTCCTGAACGCAAAACTGAATGCAAAGCTGAAGCTATGGATTTATTACGATCGCTGCCGATTGGTTTGTATCTGGAACAGCCGATCACATGGCTTCATCGCGTTGATGCCAGAGTCAAGCTGGGTTGGCTGCTGACGCTGATGCTGACTCCGATCGCAGCAAATCCGTGGTGGAGGCTCTCGCTGGTGGGCTGGCTGCTGCTGTTTACGCTGGCAACTCGCCTGCCTTTTCGCGTCTGGAAACGACAGATTGGACTGGTGCTGTTTTTTAGCGTGCTGCTGTTTGGGGTAACGCTGTTTGCACCCGATGGGTTAACTGTTCCTAATCAGTCGCGGCTCCCGGCGGATGAGCTAATTCTGCCTGCTGAAAACGCGGCTCCCGACGCTGGCGAAACAGCTCCTGCTTTGAATTCACTGCCTCAGCCAACAGACTATCGCTACGTCTTGTTTGAGCGAGGCAACATTCGCGTGACGCGGCGATCGGTTGAGCTTGCCGTCCGAGTTGGGACATTAATGTTTGTCCTGATATACAGTACGAATCTTTATTTGCTAACCACTGCCCCCGAAGAAATCACGGCCGGGCTGGAAGATTTAATGCAGCCTTTGAAACGCTTTAACGTTCCCGTAACCGAAATCGTGCTGACGCTGACCCTGTCGCTGCGGTTTATTCCGCTGGTGCTGGAAGAAGTGCAAAACCTGGTGCGATCGATTCGAACAAGAGCGATTAACTGGAAGAAGCTAGGGTTTCGCGGCTCGACTCAAGTTTGGACAGCCGTTGCAGAAAAGCTGGTGGATAATTTATTGGTTCGTGCAGAACAAATTGCCAGCGCCATGCAGGTTCGGGGCTTTACCTCGCCCGATCGCCATCAGGTTCAGTGGCATCAGCTCAAATTGGATGTTTTAGACTGGGTTGCTGTGGCTGGAATTGTAATTTTCTGGGCTGCTCGATTGACAATCGGCAGCTAACAGCTTGCATTCGCCGATAACACAGAGAAAGGTATTGATTGTTGTAGCGGGATAGCACATTTTCACATAAAGTTAATGAATAAATATTAGATACCCTTTGCAGTAAAGGGCTTAATCAGCCTTGCTAACTTTTGCACTTTCTTTTGCAGTTTATCGCTTCCCGGTTCCCTTGCCAGACTTTGTACAGCAATGCCTGATTCTGCTAGTTTTCAACCTTCCCAAAGTCGGATGAGCAACGAAACTTATTTGAATCATCCAACATTCGGCTTGCTGTTTCGCGTGTGTGCGATCGATAACAATCGGGAAGTCTTTGCAACGCTTTATGCCCAACGCCTGTTCTTTCTCGTAGCAACCACGACTCAAGGCATTCAGTTTGAGCCGATCGGTCGCAGCGATGCCCGGATTTTAGTCGAGGGACGACTGCGCGAACTGCGCCGAACTGGGCAACATGGCGAACACGGCAAACTGCAAGCGATCCACCAGCAAACGTTTCAATAGTGCTTTTTAGCTGTGCCTTCCCTGCCTGTGAATTCCATTGCAGTCCGTTTAAACGAGATTCGTCAGACCCTTCCTGAAAGCGTCAGGCTGATTGCTGTCACTAAGCAAGTGTCGATCGCCGCAATGCGCCAGGCATACGAGGCAGGCGTGCGGGATTTTGGAGAAAGCCGCATTCAAGAAGCCGCAGCGAAACATGAAGAGCTGCAAGATTTGCCCGATATTACCTGGCATTTGATTGGGCATCTTCAAACCAACAAAGCTGCCAAAGCGCTACAGCAGTTTCAGTGGATTCATTCGATCGACAGTTTGAAGCTTGCCCAGCGACTCGACCAGCTTGCAGCAGAGCAGTCTGTAGCGCCTAAAGTTTGTCTTCAGGTCAAGCTGATGCCTGATCCCAGCAAATTTGGCTGGACGGTTCCAGAGTTAATGGCAGATCTGCCTCAGCTCGACCAGTGCCGCCACCTGGATATTCAGGGGTTGATGGTGATTCCTCCGTATGGGCTGGAAGCCGCCGAAACGCGAGCAGTTTTCGATCGCGCCTGTGAACTCGCAGAGCAGATTCAGCAGCAGGGCTGGTCACACCTGCAAATGAAGGAACTATCGATGGGGATGTCGGACGATTACCCGCTGGCTATTCGGGCGGGATCAACCATGATCCGACTCGGAAGAACCTTGTTTGGCGATCGTGCTGCTCAGACGGAAGCTGAGCCTTCTGCACCTGCTTGATTCCCCGGTTGATTACAGAGGTTTTGCCAAAGCATCGTTGCAGTCTTTACCGCTTACCGTTGCTATCCTTTACCGGAGTTTAAGATTTATCGGCAGAGTGCTGTCAACCAGGCGGAACGGAGTATTATATTTTTCGATTCGACGGCATTCAATGGTTTGGCTGTTGGCTGAGCGCTTGAGTGCCCGGTTGAACTGGCAGAAAGACCTGCTCTCCTGGACTGACCGATAAAATTTTTCAATTTTTTGATCGTTTAAGCCAGAATAGGATACACTCTAGCTTTGGAGTACCACAAAGCTCAAAAAGGTAAAGGAACGCTATGGGTAGATGACAAGGATTATCAGAAACTGTGAGTCGTTTGAGAGTTGTCTGGGCAATTGCTAGGGTAGGGATCTCAACAAGATCCTGGCTGCAAGTGAGATAGGTTGCGATCGATACTGGTAGTTAATTAAACAATGAGCAACGGCTAATTGCTCGTCGTTCTGTCCTCAATGCCTGGAAGTTTCTTAAGGATTCCTTCTGATTTTAAGGATTTGATTTAATGGTCAAATGTCTTATATTGAACCTTGCTTACCAAGGATCGAATTCGAGTTTTAACTCGACTGGTTCAGCGGGTCAATGGCAGTGTCATCATTGATCAGCAAGCGATTTCAATCCACAGCTGAATCAAGCAGAGGTCTGGGGCTTTTCCCCGAAGGATACACTCCCCCATCCTCTTGGCGGATTTAGTTGCTTGTGATGCCCGTCAGCTTGCTTGAGAAGCACTGTTCGGGAGTATCGTTCTTCTACCAGGGATCCTCATCAGCCGATCTCTTTCTCAGATGCGATCGAGCTGTCTGTAGTTCCCTCACTGGAAGTAGAAAATTTGTTTGGGGCATCTTTGGAACACCAAATTGAACCTTAGAAAAATTATTGACTTATGCTGAAGCGTATGGTTAATTATGTCCAACAAAACTATTTCCAGCAAAGCTGTGAGAGTAGGATTTATTCGGGCTTTGCATTCCTTGAAGATTGAAAGCAAGTTTCAGGAATTAGGGATATACTGTTGACTCAAAATTAAATAAAAGGTGACTCAAGCGATCGAGAATTGCTCAGTGAAACCAGTTGAAGCATTTGAGAACGCTGGTTCGATAGCAGCATCTCATAAGAATTGATACTGTCACTTATTCCTATTTTGATTTGTCATTCATCAAGCAATGGATGACGCTTAAAGATTAGTCTTGTCGGTGGTTAGGTTGTGATTCGATCGTTGAAGTTGTAAGGCAATTTCGTCTTTGCCTTCTCTAAACTCTAGTTGTGATGGAGCGTGGACAGTGAATAGCATCTTCGCAAAGCTGAAAGATTTTGTTGGACTGAATGAATCGGCTGATGAATATGATTATGAGTACACCGAGGTAGAGGGCGAAGAATACCGCAACCTCTATCAGGAAGAGCATCCCCAGCCCGTCCAGGAAGAAGAACCGAGACGGCGGCGAATTCGTGAACGACTATCTAATGAAGGAGTAGGATCTGCGATGAGTAACGTAATTGGAATGCCCGGTGCGACAAACGGAATGTCTGAAGTGGTTGTCATGGAGCCGCGCACGTTTGAGGAAATGCCTCAGGCGATTCGGGCACTGCGGGAGCGCAAATCAGTCGTGCTGAATCTGGCAATTATGGATCCCGATCAGGCACAGCGAGCAGTCGATTTCGTCGCAGGCGGAACCTATGCGATCGACGGACATCAAGAGCGAATTGGCGAGAGCATCTTCCTGTTTACGCCGAACTGCGTTCAGGTCAGCACTCAGGTTGGCGGCACCAGTGACCTGACTGGCGGCATGCCTCAGCCTCGCGTCGCCCGTCCGATGGCACCCACCCCTGCCTGGACAACTGAGCAAGTTCGGATGGCGTAAGGTGGGATAATTTTCCTGACCTTTTAAGAATTAGAGGCATTCAATTGTCTGTTCAATTTGGCATTATTGGCGGCGGGGTAATGGGGGAAGCCTTGTTATCCCGCCTTTTAGCACAAGGACTTTATCAGCCCTCCGCAGTGCTGGTGAGCGAACCGCAGCCGCAGCGTCGCGAATTTCTGCAGGCTAAGTATGGCGTGGGCGTGACGGTTGACAATCAAGCGATCGTCGAGGCAGCCCAGACCCTTTTGCTGGCAATCAAACCGCAGGTGTTCGACACCGTCATAGCCAGCCTGCAGCTTTCACCGCAGCCGCAGCTCATTTTGTCGATTCTGGCGGGGGTTCCCCTCGCTCGTCTGGAAGCGGGTTTTCCGGGAAAGCCTGTGATTCGTGCCATGCCCAACACCCCTGCCACAGTGGGTGCAGGTGTTACGGCGATCGTCGGTGGAATCCATACCCAACCTCACCACCTCGACCAAGCCAGACAGATTTTTGCTGCTGTGGGCGAAGTTGCAGAAGTGCCGGAGTCGCTGATGGATGCTGTCACAGGATTATCGGGGTCGGGTCCGGGCTATGTGGCGGTGATGATTGAAGCCTTGATTGATGGGGGGGTTGCCGTGGGCTTGCCGCGATCGATCGCGACTCAGCTTGCCCTGCAAACGATGCGCGGCACAGCAGAACTGCTGCAAACAACAGGCATTCATCCGGCAGAACTCAAAGATCGCGTCACCAGTCCCGGAGGCACAACGATCGCTGGAATTGCGCAACTGGAACAGGCAGGCGTGCGTTCTGCCCTGATCGAAGCGGTGCGGGCTGCCTGTCGTCGATCGCAAGAGCTGGGACAGTAATCAAGTCAGCAATCAAGCCAGCGGCTTCCTGGTTTTGGAACGTTCTCTGTGACGTTTTACTTGTGTAATTTTATTGATTTTTCCTCTGTACAACTTCTTCTGCATCAGCGAAAAAGGAAATAGCAGGGTTACTCGCTGAACCACTGACCGATTTTGATGGGTTTGTTTGACGTGCTTGCTGTTGATGCAGAGGAAGAAGCAATGGACATTTTGCATTTGCTGATCAGGCTGCTGATTGCGATCGGCTGTGCGGCGACAGCCGATCTCCTGCTCCCTCGTCGCGTTCCGGGCGGATTGGCAGGCTTAATTTTGATTGGGTTAACAGGCGTTTGGGTCGGAGAGCGAGGCTTTGCGCTGCTGCGACAGCAATTTGGAATTAGTTTTCCGGTTCTGTACTGGCAGATTGAGGGCGTTTTGATTATTCCGGCGATCGTCGGTTCAGCGATCGTGCTGTATTTGGTGACGGCGTTTATTCGATGGGCGAGGTATAGCAGTTAGGGAGGAGTGAGGGGATGAGGGGTGGACTGGTTGGGTCTTGGGATCGCTGAGGCTCCCTAGAAATTGTCTCGCCAGAAATTGAAGCGGACGATCGGGCAGGCGCGAAGGCAATCGATCGAATTTCCAGCAGGGAAATTGGAATTAGCTTATCGTTTAATAGAATCGTTTAATAGAAATGGGGCAAATCGCCACCGACGGAATTCCCTTCACCCTCTTTCCTGTTTCTCTCTTTCCTGTACCGCTATGGCATTCGACAAATTTTCTGGTGATCCGTCTGCGTCTCGCTTCCGATCACTGCCCAAGCTGAATGTGCTGACGATGTTTCGGCTCGGCTTATTTCAGATGGGGCTGGGGATTATGTCTCTGCTGACCCTGGGGGTGCTGAACCGGGTCATGATCAAAGAGCTAGCGATTCCGGCGACGATCGTGGCAGGGACGATCGCCATGAATCAGTTTGTCGCGCCAGTGCGGGTGCTGTTTGGGCAGATGTCGGATGCCAAGCCGATCGGCGGCTATCATCGCACGAGCTATGTGTGGATTGGCGCGCTTCTGTTTACGGTAGCTTCGTTTCTGGCGGTGCAGGTGGTCTGGCAACTGGGCGCAAGTTTTCAGCTCAGCGGCTGGAGCGGACAGACGATCGCCTGGGTGGGTCTGCTTGCTCTGGTGTTTGCGCTGTATGGGGTCGCGATCAGCTTCAGTTCAACTCCCTTTGCAGCACTGCTGGTGGATATTTCCGATGAAGATGACCGATCGAAGCTGGTGGGAGTGGTTTGGTCGATGCTGATGGTGGGGATTATCATCGGCGCGATTATCACGGCGCGGCTGCTGCGGACAGTCAATCTGGATACTCCGCTCGATGTCTTGCAGGCGGCGGTTAATCGGATTTTTCTGATCGTGCCTGGAATTGTGCTGCTGCTGGCAATCGTGGCAACGGTAGGAGTGGAGCGCAAATATTCTCGCTATGGGCAGCGATCGGCAGTGGTCGATCGAGAAGATCAAATCACGCTGGGACGTGCCCTCAAGGTGCTGACTGCCAGCCGCCAGACTGGACTATTTTTTGTGTTTCTGCTGATGATGACCTTGAGCCTGTTTTTTCAGGAACCCGTGCTGGAGCCTTATGGTGGGGAAGTGTTTGGCATGTCGATCGCCCAAACCACGCAGCTTAATGCCTTTTGGGGACTGGGAACGCTGTTTGGGCTGAGCCTCACCGGATTTTTAATTGTGCCGCGATTGGGCAAGCAGCGAACCACGCGCATTGGCTGTGCCCTGGTGGCAGCTTCGTTTGTGCTGCTAATTTTGGCTGGCTTCACGGCAAACCCCGGAATGCTCAAAGGAACGCTCTTGCTGTTTGGGTTGGCTTCGGGAGTCACCACCACGGGCGCCCTCAGCCTGATGCTCGACCTGACGGCGGCGGAGACGGCAGGCACATTCATCGGAGCCTGGGGACTGTCGCAGGCACTCGCTAGAGCAACCGCAACCGTCGCAGGCGGCGCAGTGCTCGACATCGGACGATCGCTTTTCGGTGTGCCAATGCTGGCGTATGGGCTGGTGTTTCTCATGCCCGTGATCGGCATGGCTGTGGCGATCGTTTTCCTCAACCGGGTCGATGTCAAAGAATTTCAAACTGAGGCGCGATCGGCGGTGGCGCGGGTGCTGGAAACGGAGCTGGACTAATGCAGCGGGAACAGGATTTTTGGAAACAGATTGTCGCCGTTGCTGAGAAAACCACGGCTGAAATCGGGGCAACGCTGCTGCAGGACTTTGGACAGGTGGGGGCACAGGAAAAAAGCGACGGCAGCCTGGTGACGCAAGCCGATCGCTGGGCAGATGGGGCACTGCGGCAGGCGCTCCAGCAGGCGTTTCCCGATCACGGCGTTTTGAGTGAGGAAGTGGAGCATCGGTTGCCAAACCGGGACTGGTGTTGGGTGATTGATCCGATCGACGGCACGACAAACTTTACGCGCGGCATTCCCCTCTGGGCGATCTCGCTGGGACTGCTCTACAAAGGCACGCCTGTGTTTGGGCATGTTTATCTGCCGACGCTGGGCGATGCGTTTCACGGGTTCTGGTATGGCAACTCTGGGCTGATGGGTCCCACGGGGGCTTATTTGAATCATCAGCCGATTCATGCCAGCTCAGCCGATCCTGCAACCAATCAGTTTTTTAGCCTGTGTGCTCGCAGTACGGCGGTGCTGAAAAATCCTTTGCCTTGCAAAGTTCGAATGCTGGGAGTGGCTAGCTATAATTTGCTGACCGTTGCCACCGGAGCCATGCTGGGCGGCGTTGAGGCTACCCCTAAAATCTGGGATATTGCCGCAGTGTGGGCGATCGTGCAGGCAGCAGGGGGAGTATGGGTTCCGCTCCAATCCGAGCCAATCTTTCCGCTGCAGGTCGGGCAAGACTACAGTCAACAATCCTATCCCACGCTGGTTGTTAGCCGATCGGAGTTGAAGTCTGTTTTTCTGCCGCTGGTGCAGTTTCTGAGCGAAAACTAACTGGAAAAAGGCGAATTGGAAAAAGGCGAATTGGGAAAAGGTGAATTGGGAAAAGACCAAATGAAACGCTGGGTGCTTTGCTTTATTTATTTCACGGCGATCGTCCTTTTGCAGTTCACTCACCCGATTGCCGCATGGAGTCAGGATTTACCTGCTGCGGTTGAAAGCGCTGCCCCGGCAAGTCGATCGCCCTCTAGCGTCGAAAATATTTCCAGCGAAAAGCTAAACCAGTTTATTCAGGCATACCTGCAGGTCACAACGCTGATCGAGCAGCGAGAAGACGCACTTCAGGGGGCAGAAACCAACGGGGAATCGCTTCAAATGCAGCGCGAGATTGCTGCTGATGCCGTTGCCAAAATTGACGCCGTCGGACTGACCCTTCAGGAATATTTGCAGCTTTTGCGGCTTGCCAATCTTGACCCAGAATTCGGTGAGCGGGTTGCTGTGCAGCTTCAGGAGGCAGCGGATTAGGATGACGAACGCACCGCAAGTTTTATGCCTGGGTGAAATGCTGTGGGATTGCATCGCTGACCATCCGGCAGATTCAGTCAGTGCCGTGGAATCCTGGACATCCTATGCGGGAGGTGCGCCTGCCAACGTTGCCTGTGCGCTGGTGAAGCTGGGAACGCCCGCCGCGCTGATTTCCTGCATCGGAGAAGACGTGTCGGGGGAACACCTTATTGAAATTTTGGAACAGATCGGCGTTGATTTACGGGGCATCCAACGACACGCAACCGCTCCTACGCGCCAGATTGACGTGCTGCGATCGGTTACAGGCGATCGAACCTTTGCCGGATTTCGAGGCGCAGACACCGCAGAATTTTCCGACACTCACCTGAAAGCGGATTTGCTGCCCGCCGATTTGTTTGAAACCGCCCAGTTTCTTGTCTTTGGCACAATCGGTTTTGCCTATGCCGAAAGCCGCGCTGCCTTTGAGCGAGCCATAACTCTGGCAAAAGCGCAGTCGATTCAGTGCGTGCTGGATGTGAACTGGCGACCCGTTTTCTGGCAGGATCACGATGCCGCGAAATTGCTGATTCTGGATGTAGTTCAGCAGGCGGATCTTCTGAAGCTTTCTGTCGAAGAAGCCCAATGGCTGTTTGATGTTTCTGATCCGGCGATCGTCGCTTCACAGTTTCCAGCCCTGAAAGGTGTTTTGATTACGGCAGGCAAAGCAGGCTGCGAATATTGGCTCAGCGGCAACACGGGCAAAGTTTCTGCCTTTGAGGTCGAAGTCGAGGAAACGACCGGAGCCGGAGACAGCTTTGTGGCGGGACTGGTGCATCAGCTTTGCATTCAGGGCATGGAGGCACTTTCTGATCCCGATCGCGCCAGGCAAATCGTTCGCTATGCGAGTGCAGTCGGGTCATTAACCACAATTCGTTCAGGGGCGATCGAGGCTCAGCCAACTGCGCAGGAAGTCGAGGCGTTTTTATATCTGATGGGAAACGGTTCGTAGGTTGCTGCACAAGATTTCTACAGTTCAGTTTCTGCAGTTCAGTTTCTGCAGTTAACCAGACGGCTGAACGACCGCCCTACATTCCCCAAAGCCAATTCGGGCGTAGCCTGCTCTTTCACAAAAGCCCCGCAGCGTGATCTCGTCTCCGTCTGCCAGAAAGGTGCGAGTTTCTCCGGTGGGGAGGGAAATCGGCTGCGTGCCGCGCTGAGTCAGCTCCAGTAAACAGCCCTGAGAGCCTGGATTGGCATTCGAGACCGTTCCGCTTGCCAGCAAATCGCCCGATCGCAGATTACAGCCGTTGCTGGCATGGTGCGTCAGCATCTGGGCAATCGTCCAGTACATCTGACTGAAAGACCCCTGGCTGAGGCGAACCGCTGCCATCCCTTCTGCTCTCATTTGCTCGGTGCGGAGCCAGACTTCAAGGGTAATTGCAAATCCACCTGACTCCTGATTGCTTTTAGAAAATAAATAAGGCAGGGGCTGCGGGTCATCGTTCGATCGCTGAAAGGCTGCATCGCGGAACGGAGCCAGTGCCTCAAGCGTGACAATCCAGGGTGAGAGGGTGGTGGCAAAGTTTTTGGCAAGAAAGGGTCCAAGCGGCTGATATTCCCAGGCTTGCAGGTCGCGGGCTGACCAGTCATTGACCAAACAAAGTCCAAAAATGTGATCTTCTGCCCGATCGATCGAAATGGGTTGTCCGATTGAATTTCCCGCACCCACAAAACAGCCCACTTCCAGCTCATAGTCCAGCATTCGCGACAGCGCAAACTCCGGCACAGCCGCATCGGGTGGTTTTCGCTGCCCCTGAGGACGACAAATCGGGATGCCGCCAGGAACGATCGAAGAAGCCCGACCGTGATAGGCGATCGGCACATATTTGTAGTTGGGCAGCAGCGGATTGTCAGGACGAAACAGCTTGCCCACATTGGTCGCGTGAAAGATTGAGGCGTAGAAGTCGGTGTAGTCGCCAATTTCCGCAGGCAGCAGCAGCTCGGCATCGGTCATGGCAACCAAAATATTGGCTTCGGGTGGGGATTGCCCAGAATCGATGCGCAGCAGTTGGCTCACGGTCGATCGCAGCAGTGATGCAGATTCAGAACCAAGTGCCATTAGTGAATTGAGCCGAGTGGCAGTGCAGGCATTTTTGAGCGACTCCGGCAGATGATCAAATAGTCTCAGGTTGATGCAGCACGTGAGATCTAAAATTCGATCGCCGATCGCAATTCCAATTCGGGCAGGTTCTTCGCTTTCACGTCTTTGAAATACGCCAAACGGTAAGTTTTGAATCGGGAAATCGCAATCCGGAGCATTAGCAGATTCAACCCAGCTTTTAAGGGACAGATCATGGGTTTCGTTTAAGAAAGGAGTCATGACGATGGCGAGGTTTAGGGGGATGATGCGCTACGGGTTTGCTTGACACATCCGACAATCTATTCTGCTTTGTTAAGCAAGTTTAATGTTCTTAGATCGTCGATCGGCTCCTGAAAAGAGCAAGAACCAAAAGAGCGGAAAAAATGCTGTCTTGCAGTCTGAATCTGGTTGAGATCAAGACGATATTCTTTCTGTTTGCTGTTCCAAATTAGCTGATCATCCTCGAATTGAAAGCAGTCTTTTGCAGAATTGATTTCTAATAGCGCGATGACGTTTTCTAAATCTATGACCTGACGATAGGCAAACGCAGCCGCGATCGCGACATTGAGAAACCCGTGCATTCTGGCATCTGGATGATTAGACTCGTAGGTTAGAGGGTACGTGCCGGGAAAAGGATGATGCAGTCCTGCCGTTGCCTTAAACGGAACTTTGGCTTGGGCGCAGGCACAAATCCATTCTGCAAGCTGTTTTGTGCTGGGAAATGCGGCTTCTGTGAC
>Ga0224723_1001031_pt1 | contig 17705 bp, 11 predicted proteins | sample Balambano_FR2_Me_FD_161647 | JGI IMG/M metagenome (GOLD analysis project Ga0224723, IMG submission 161647) | Freshwater sediment microbial communities from Lake Towuti, South Sulawesi, Indonesia - Balambano_FR2_MetaG | ecosystem: Environmental > Aquatic > Freshwater > Lake > Sediment | place...
AGTCCACGCCGCTTTGCTGTGCGCGCCTTCTGGCTGTCATGGTGACAACAATTGCATATTGCGCGGGGCTGATTCACCCGCCCGCTTTTGATACCAGAGATAACTTGCCCCTTCGCGCTGCGAGGGGGTTTTTGTTTTTCAACCAGGCTCACCTGGCCCGACGGATGTTATGCGTCTGGAGCCAGTTCCACAGCGCAACCACGGCAAATGAAAAAGCATAACTCAGCATATAAGGCATCAGGTTCGGCGCGTGCTGCATGGCGATGATCATCCCGCCGACGGCGTATACAGCCAGCAGCGACTCGCCGTAAGTCATCGCATCAGCGGGCAGGGCGTAAAGGCTGTGAGTCCACGCCTCGCCGCGCTGATTGACGCGGTACTTAGGCGTGCGTTTGAATTCATGCTCACGGCGGCGCAGCAGGCCGGAAAGCACCGCGCGGGAATTGCTCGGCAGCAGTGCGATGGAGAGGATAAAGCGCGCGGGCATGTTCATCACAAAACGCTGCGCTCCATCAGGATACAGCGTCATCTGGCCGATGGCCGTGACCATCAGCGGCAGCACGCCGATCAGACTGAACAGGCTGAGATCAGGCAGCGCGCGCAGGCGGTTCCCGGCGATCAGCACCGGCATGAGCAGGAATGAGATCAGGATCACGAGCTGCACCATGTACTGCAACATGTGGATTGTGCCCATCACCTTCTGCGCGAGGTTGAGGTGCGGGCTGCGCCACAGCGGCAGGCAGTGACGGACCAGACACTGCGTGCTGCCGGTGGCCCAGCGGGCCTGCTGCACCTTGAAGGCCTGCACCTGCGGCGGCAGTTCGCCGGGCACGACCACATTGCTCAGATACAGCGATCGCCAGCCGCGCATGGCCGCCCGCAGCGACAGGTCGAAATCTTCGCATAACGTGGCAGAAGACCAGCCACCCGCGTCGAGGATCGCTTGTTTGCGCCACAACCCCGCCGAGCCGTTCATCGACATGATCAAACCGCCCCGGCTGCGCGCGGTCTGTTCGACCACGAAATGCGCATCGACGCCGAGCATCTGCGCGCGGGTGAGGGCGTTGTAATCGGCATTGAGGTGGCCCCAGCGTGTCTGGATCAGCGCCAGGCGTTCATTGCCGACGAAGTGCGGTGTGGTGCGGCGCAGAAAATCCGGCGGCGGGACGAAATCGGCGTCGAATACGGCGGTGAAGTCGGTCTTCGCCAGCGCCGTGCCATAATTCAGCGCGCCCGCCTTGTAACCGGCGCGATCGGGCCGGCGGATGTGGGCGATGTTGACGCCGCGTTCGCGCCAGTGGCGGACTCGCGCCGCCGCCACCTTGTGGGTGTGATCGGTCGAGTCGTCCAGCACCTGGATGTGAAATTTGTCCGCAGGATAATCAAACACGGCGCAGGCGTCGATCAGGCGCGCGATGACATCAGCCTCGTTGTAGATGGGAAGTTGAACGGTGACGGTGGGCAGATCATGATCGGCTATGATCGGCAGAGAGGGATGCTGACGCCGCTTGAGGGCGTAAATAACCAACAGCACACCCAACCCCATGCTGAATATCCCCAAAAATACCACTGCCAGCAGATAAACCAGCGCAGCAGCGTTCAGCAGGTAGTCAACCATATGCAGTTTTCGTCTTGCGTGCCACAAACAACAAACGGACATTATCGCACCACGGGGGGAGCTTGCCTATTGCCAGTACAGGCGCAGTGTCAATGGTCTGCACCTGCCTCGGCTGCCGCTGCTGCCGCACCGTTTACGACATTCAGAACTATAGCAGAAAACCCGCTGACTGAGTTTACGTTTTTAGAAAATTCTTAAGTAATATAACGTGAAATGTGAATGCGCAATGAGTCGCCTGCTGAAATTTCTGTGATTCAGGCTGTGTCTGATTTATGAAGAACGTAAAGCGACAACAGGGCAACGGTCTTTGCAGTAGGTATGAAAAACGTATAGCTAAAGTTGGTGGGCGACGAGTTTATGCTGGGGCGAGCTTAATGCAAGGTGAGAATCGCACCTGCGCTCGCTCAAAAGGTCATTTACGTTCTTTAGAAAATGACCCTGCAAGGGGTCGAATACGTCCCAGAATGCTTTACTTTTTTGGGAAATTATTCACGAACGCTTATGGATGGTTAAGGAAGGGTAAGACAGCGGTCAGCGCCATGACGATCCAGATCATACAGCATGGCAGCCCTGAGCTGCGCCGGACAGGACTCCGGTCATGGCACAGAATTTGTGAAGAAGGTAAATCATGCATTGGGAGATAAAGATCGTATTGAGGCATTGGTGAAATGGTATAACCTATTTCAAAAATCGGCGTCTGTAGAGGCGCAATGCATTGCGCCCCTGCGAAAAACGCGAATTTTGAAATGACTTTTAGATCATGACCGCTGGCAGAAAACGAAGAGGCGCGGGGAGATCGCGCCTCTCGGAAGTCTTCAGGGTTGTGGGGGCGCTCTCAGGTCACGGGCAGATCAGCGTGTTGGAGACCGTCTGTTCGATGACCTCGCCCGCGCCCAGGTCGTAGCGGATGATCACCGTTTCCGGCTCCCCTACCGCCGCCGACGTAAAGAAGAAGGTCTGATCACCGCTGGTCGCGTTAATCGGCACACTCGGTACATCGATCCCGACCACTTCCCAGGTGAAGCTGACCGCCGTCAGGTTGGGGTTGATCACCTGCCAGGTCGCCGCGCAGACGGACACAAGCGTCAGTTCAGCCAGCGGCGCGGGTGTGGTAGTCGCTGTCGGCGCCTGGGTGGGCGTTTGAGTCGGCATCGCCGTAGGAGCCTCGACCGTAGTCTCCGGCGTGGGCGTGGCAGTTGGCGCCTCGACCGTGCTTTCCGCAGTCGGCGTGATCTCTGGCGCTTCGGTGGTGGTCTCCGGCGTGATCTCTGGGGCCTCGACGGTCGTCTCCGGGGTGCCTTCCGGCGTCGCGGGCGATTCATCCACGCCGATGGTATGGATCATCCACTCACCGAGCGCTCCCAGCGGCAGGGGCAGGAATGGTGTCCACACCCAGCGCAGGTGAACAATCTGGCCGCGATAGGCGCTCAGGTCGAGCGTGATCTCCGCAAAATCCGCCGTCGGCACGACAGCGCCCAGCGACTGCCAGTTGATGGCCGCGCTGGCGGACAGACCGCCTTCGACCGTCTCGATGCTGGCGATGCTGTCAGTGGTCACTTCGACCCGCGCGCCGAAGTTCGCGCCAGAGAAGCGCGACTGGAAGGTCAGCAGCGGCGCGATAGAGGTGCGCAGATCGAGCGGCATGTCCCAGATCAGGTAGCTTTCCTGCGTCTGCACATCGACCATCCACTGCGTGTTATCCAGCGGGTTCACTTCCCACGATCCGGTCGTCATCAGCCATTGACCGGCGGCGCCAACCTGCGCATCAGCGGGCAGAGTCAGCGGTGTGATGGTCGGCTGCGGGGTGATCGTCGGCACACCCAGGACCGGCGCGGGCGTAAAGGTCGGCAGGTTGACCACGATCGCCGTGGGCTGCGCGGGCGGCTGCTGTGGCTGCTGCGGCTGCGGTTGAACCGGCGGCGCCTGAGTCGGCCGTGGCTGCGCGGGCTGGGCCGGGGCGGTCTGGTTGTTGACCACTGTGATACGCACCGTCAGCGGCGTTCCGGCAGCGCCATTCCCGTTGTCATCGGAATAGGGTGTCAGGGTGATGGTGTACGTCCCCGGCTGCGGTGTCCACGGGTGATAATCGCCATGCAGATCATGGAAGATCGCATACGGTTCCTCGTTCTGGAAGTGAACGTCCCCGTTGACATCGACGCGGATGCTGTCAACCGCCGATGAACCGGCTACCGCGCGCGCATTCAGGTTGCGGGTCGGCATCGCAGCCATATCGATCGTCATGCCATTGGTCAGCGGGCCGATCTCGCGGTCAGTGTCCGCATTGATCAGGATGATGCGCGCCACGGTGAGATTGGCGCTCTGCGGCGCACTGCCACCGGATGAAGGCCGGTTGGTTGGGGCCGGGCGCGGAGCCGTGCCGCCGGTTCCGCCTGTGGACGGACGACGAGTCGCGGTCGCTGCCGGGCTGGTGCGCTGGGTGGCGGTCGGCTGCAAAGCGATCTGCGGCTGCTGCGGCGCGCTGCGCGGCGACTGGATTTGTGAGGGGCCGCCGGGCTGCCCGATGATCGGGGCTGAGCTGACCACACTGACGGAGACCGGGTAAAGCTGGCTGGTCGGGATCACCTGTTTGGCCTGACCTTCGCTGCTCCAGCGCAGGCTGACCTGCGAGCGACCGGTCTGCTCGAAGTATTCCAGGCGAATTTCATACGGGCGGCCCGCTTCGAGCGTGATATTGCCACTCATTTCGCGTGCTGAATGGCGTGTCCAGTCGTCGATGATGAGCTGGCCGTTGATCCACAGGCGGGTTCCGTCATCGGCGAAGGTGTAGAAGGTATAGGTCTCGCTGAATAACGGAACCACATACCCCAGCCAGCGCACGGAAAAAGTGTCGCCGCCGAAGCCGTTGACCGGCGCACCCGTGCCCCAGTTGAAGTCGATCCTTTCGTCCACACGGCTGATGTTCTGGCCGGTGAAGTTCACTTCGTCGAAGTATTGGGCGCTCAGGCCGCTGCCGGGCAGATCCTCGGCGCGTTCGATCACGGTGAAACTAATCGTCATCGCCCCGCCAGCCGTGCCGCGACCATCGCGCTGGTTGAAGGGCTGCGCAGAGACGGTGTACGCGCCGGGCTGCGGCGTCCACGCATTGAAGTCGCCGGCAATATCCCCCCACACCGAGTAAGGCGCGGCATTTTCCACACGGGAGTAATTATTGAGCGCCACCCGCACACTGGCGACTATCCCCGGATCGGTCTGCACATCAATGTTCAGGTTGCGCGTGCCGATCGCCTCCAGGTTGACAGTCGCACCGTCGGTCAGCGCGCCGATCGGCTGATTCGTGTCCGCATTAATCAGCACGAAGCCGGTCACAGACTGCTGGTTCGGGTTGACAGGGGCGGGCTGCGCCTCTTCCGTCGGAATCGCCGTGCTGGCAAAGGTGGCCGTCGGCTGCGGGGTATTGGTCGCCGTCGGCGGGACGGGCGTGGCTGTGGCCGGCGGTCGGTTGACGACGCTGAACAGGATCGTCATAGGATAGCTGGAGATCCCCGCGCCGTTCGGCCCGGCGAAAGCCTGGATCGTCAGCGTGTGCTGGCCGTTAGGCGCTTCCCACGCATGATAATCGTCACCGGTGTTGCTCCACAGGGCATAGGGCGCGGTGTTTTCGTGGCGGGTGCTGCCGTTGAGCGTAAAGCGCACACTGCCGACGGTGGCCGGGGCGGTATCTGCGCGCACGTTAATGTTGCGCGTGCCCAGCTCGAACACATTGATGATCAGGCCGTTAGTCAGCGGGCCGATCGGCTGATCCGTGTCCGCATTGATCAGCGTCAGCGACGCGATGGCGATGTCCGGTGACTGCGCCGGGGGTTGAGTAGGCTGCGGCGCGGCGGTCGGCGGAACGGGCGTGCTGGTCGGCGGCACAGGGGTACTGGTAAACGTGGCCGTGGCCGGCGCTTGTTCGATCACGGTGAAGTTGACCACGACTTCGGCGCTGCCCAGGCCGCTGCCGTTGACATCCGTAAAGGCGCGGACGATCAACGTATTCGCGCCCAGGCGCGGCGTCCACGGGAAGAAATCATCGCCGTCGTTGCTCCACAGGGCGTAAGGCGCTTCGTTTTCATAGCGCACGCTGCCGTTGAGTGTAAAGCTTACGCTGCCGACCGCGTTCGGACTGGTCTGCGCCAGCACGTGGAGGTTACGCCCGACCGTCGCCAGGTTAAGGATCGCGCCGTCCGCCAGCGGGCCGATCGGCAGATCCGTGTCCGCGTTGATCAGCACCAGCGCGGAGATGCTGTGATTCGGCGACGGAACCGGTGTGTTCGTAAAGGTCGCGGTCGGCGGCACAGGAGTCGCCGTCGGCGGAACCGGCGTGTTCGTGAACGTCGCGGTCGGCGGGACAGGCGTGTTCGTGAAGGTGGCCGTCGGCGGCACTGGAGTCGCGGTCGGCGGAACCGGCGTATTCGTAAAGGTCGCGGTCGGCGGCACAGGAGTCGCCGTTGGCGGAACCGGTGTGTTCGTGAACGTCGCGGTCGGCGGGACGGGCGTATTCGTAAAGGTCGCGGTTGGCGGCACAGGGGTGGCCGTGGCCGGAGGCCGGGTGCTGGTGGGCACGCTGGACGCCTGGTTGATGACCGTAAAATTCACCGTCGTCGTGGTTCCGGGGACGCCGCTGCCATTGCTGCTGGTGAAGGGCTGGACGCTGAGCGCGTAACTGCCATTAGCGGGAGTCCAGGCGTAATAATCGCTGCCGTCATTGCCCCACATGGCATAAGGGGCGCCGTTTTCATGGCGCACATTGCCATTGAGCGTGAAGCGCACGCTGCCCACTGTGACCGGGTTGGTCTGCGCCACGACGTTGAGGTTCGACGTGCCGACGGTCGCCAGGTTGATCACGAGGTTATTGGTCAGCAGGCCGATCGGCTGGTTAGTGTCGGCATTGATCAGCACCAGGCTGGCGACGCTCAGATCCGCCGTCTGCGGCTGCGCGGTCGGTGTGGGGATCGGCGCAGTGGGCGAGGCCGTCAGCGCGATCGGCAGCGTGCTGGTTGGCGTGGCGGTTCCACCCTGAGGGATCACCGGCGAGACACCCGCCGGGGGCGTGCCCTGGCGCATCTGGCCGTTGGCTTCCGGCCCCTGCGCGCGGAAGTTGTTCCAGTTGTAGACGCGATCCTGCCAGCGCCAGTGTGAATAGCCGGTGTTGATAACGTAATAGGTGTTGCGGTCGAAGCGGTTATTCGATTCCTGCCAGAAGCGTTCAATGTCGTAATCGCTGGCGATACCGCTGACGCCGTTGCTGCCGGTGTAGACGATCAGGTTGTCGTAGACGTGATTGTTATACGAACGCCACGGGCCATATTCGCCGGAGCCGCGATACTGGTTGATGATGCCGATGCCGTTGCCTTCGCGCGCATCGACCACCACTTCGTTGCTGTACACCTCGGAGTCGCTGGAGGTGGCGATCAGAATCTGCGACCCCCACAGCCAGTTATCGTGGCCGCCCAGACCGTTGAACTTGACGACGTTGTAACGGATCACGGACGAATAGCTGATCTCGTGATAGATACCCGACCGCTTGTTGTAAGTGATCGTGTTGTATTCGTACAACGTATTGATGTTGTCGATGTCCGTCCACAGGCCGGGGCCTTCGTTGTGGTGAACATAATTGTTGCGCACGATCATGCCGTCGGTAAACGAGAACTTCGTGCCGCCCGCTTCCCAGTAATCATCGAAGCCGGCCCAGTTGTTATAGGCGATCTCGTTGTTCTCGATCAGCACGTTCGTCCCGTAGCTGCGCACGCCCAACTGACCGTTGTTATTGATGCGGCTGTTGGTGAGGCGCATACCGTTGCCGCCGCGAATCCCCGCGCCGTGATTCCACTGGAGCGTCACATTGTCGATCGTCCAGTTGGTGGAATTTTCCGCCGAGATCGCGCCGTACTGCGCGCGGCTGGCATAGCGTTCGACCGTCATATTGCGGATCGTCACGTTGCGGGCCGTCCCGGTGAAAGCGGCCTGATTGACGCTCGTTTCCACATGGTTGCCGGTGGGATTGTTGGCGATATAAATGCGATCGCGCCCGTAATCAAAATACCAGCGCCCGGCCGTCACATCGTTCAGGCTGGCGACGTGCAGCAGCGGTGTGCTGTTGAAAAACAGGTCTTCCGGGTGACGGCAGCGAGGCGCGCTTGAGCGGCATTCGCCGTGAGGACGGCCTTCCTGCGTCTGCCCGGTGACGTACCACAGATTGCCTTCGCGCTGCCAGCCGGTGAGAACGCGCGCGCCGCTCAGGACGGTTCCGTTTTCACCGATAAAGGTCTGGTTGTTGCGCGGGGTGATGGTCTGCATCCGGTGTACACCCGCCTGAAGGATAAAGGTTGTGCCTTCAGGACGGCTGCTGACCAGGTTCTGAATATTCGTACCTGGGGCCACCGTTACCGTGCTGCTCTGCGCGGAAGTACGGCTTAATCCGCCCAGGCCCAAAAGGACGCCCACGAGGGCAGTCAAAACAAGTAGTTTGACCGTCAAACTGTATTTTTGGAGGTGGGTAACGCTGTTCATTGAGATTCTCCTCCCACACCAGTTGCCGACCCCGTGGGCAATCCAGAGGTCATCTAAATTATTGAGGCTCGCGTCTCTCCCTTGCGCGAACCTTGATAATCCGTAAAACCGCAGCGAATACAGGAAGCCAGGGTTTTACGAACTTCATTATTCATCAAGTTTTCCTAAATTTTTGCAGGACGATAGTCCCTGCGGGATTTAGGTACTATATGATTTCACATTGATTCTTCAAATGAAAAACAAATAGATTTAATGTAATTTACACATAAATTACGCTCGAAACAGACCAAAACAGCATTTTTTTCGTCATAATGGATAAAGAAAGACGTGCAAAACCCGTCTTTAATAGGCAAATTATGTGATTAACAAAGCATTGAGAAGCCTTGAGCGAGGACAAACAAGGGGTAAAGGAAGATTACTTCACATGATTAAATCTGTGTTAAATGTTCCGTTTGGGGCGCAAATAACAGGAGTATTGAGAAAAAGGCTTGACTCGCCGTGTATAATGCCGCGCTCAAGGTTGGAATGGGTGCGATGATCCGGGTTAAGCGGGGAAAAAGCGCCGACTTTACCCCGGCGCGGGGACGAACTGCACCTCGAACAGCCACGGCCACAGCTTGCCGGTGATCAGAAAGTTGCTGGTTTCAGGATCAAGCGCGATGCCGTTCAGTCCGCCGCCTGTGCCAGAAAGCACCGTCCCGGTTTGCGGATCGGCCAGGCCGAAAGCATCGATCGTCGCCGAGACGCGCCCGGTGGCCTTGTCGATGCACATGATCTGATCCGTCTGCCACACATTGGCGTAAATCCACGGGCCGACGCATTCCAGTTCGTTCAGGCGCGTCACCGGCTGATCATCCAGCAGCACCGGAATTTGCTCCAGCGCGGCGAAGGTGGCCGGATCGCGCCGGGTCAGGGTGCTGCTGCCATTGCTCATATAAAGGAACTCGCCGTCGTAGCACAGGCCCCAGCCCTCGCCGTCGTAGGTAAATGTCCCCAGCGGCGTGAAGGTCTCCAGGTCATAGACGATCGCAATCTGCTCTGTCCACGTGAGCTGGATCAGCCGGTCATCGACCAGCGCCAGCCCCTCGCCATAATAATTCGGAAACGCGATCGGCACGGAACGCAGCACTTCGCCCGTCAGCAGATCGACCTGCCGCAGCGTGGAAAAGCCGGTTTGCCCGGTACTCTCGTACAGATAACCGTCATGCACCAGCAGACCCTGTGTCCAGGCGGTGATGTCATGCGGGCGGGCGGAGATCACCTGGGGCACAAGGCGCTGAACCGGCGCATTTTCGGCCAGTTGGCGGACGGTGTTGCAGGCGGCCAGCAGGCTGATCAGGACAAGGGCCAGCAGGCGGATGATAGGGCGTGGGGAGGTTGGCATCGTGAAAGTCCGTTACTGAATGCGGTGGTGTGCCGGGAAGTCTCGCTGAACCTGGAACATGCGCAGTAAGACGAAATCTCTGACTAACAACTCATCACTCGTTACTCGGAACCTGCATTAGTGTAGCAAACCACCAGTCTACGTGGAACTGATCCTTTGTGGGCGTCCATATGGCCGACCATGTGGCCGCAGAGACTCACCGTGGATCAAAGCGCGGTGGAATGCTACGCTTTGGCGATTATCCCAGGCTTTCATCGCCATCGCAGGATTGATCGATCTCCGTGAAGACTAGCACAACTGAGTTCGCCCCCACCACCCGCCTGATCCCGTGGATCGCGCTGTTCTCGCTGCTGCTGGCCGCCGTGCTGACGCTGGATGTGTTCCCCTGGCTGCGCGGTGATTATGGCTGGCGCTGGCCCTATGCCCGTGCGCCGTGGGAGCGGATCGCGCTGCTGGCGGCGGTGACGACGGCTTATGTGGCCGGCGGTTTGTGGCTGGCCGGGCGGCGATCCGCTCGCGGGCTGCTGCTGTGGACGATGATCGGCACAGTGGCGCTGACCATCGCCGTAATCCTGCTGCGCCACGACGATCCGCTGTTCACGTTGTTTGCCCGCACCGCGTCGCCGCTGACGACCGGCACGCATTACGCCGCCGCCGGGATCGATTGGAACTCCGGCGAGTGGCGCGACTGGCCGACTTACGCCGCCACCCTTCGCGGGCCGATCGCCCATGTGCCGATCGCGCCGCCCGCGCTGCCGATGCTCTATGGGCTGGCGAACGCGATCTTCGGCGTGCTGCCGGACGCCCTGCCGGAAACCCTGCGATCGGGCCTGCTGCCCTATCAGTGCCACAATTATCACCTGCTGGCCTATACGCCGGAGGAATGGGCTTCGGCCTGGATCGGCGTGCTGATGCCCCTCTGGGCGGCGCTGGCGTTGTTTCCTTTATATAGTGTCACACGGCGGCTGGCCGGAGAAGAGGCGGCGCGGCTGGCGGCCCTGCTCTTCCCGCTGATCCCGGCGCTGCTGGTCTTCGCGCCCGGCTGGAACACGATTTACCCGCTGCTGAGCCTGAGCGCGTTCTGGGCGCTGGATGTGGGCCTGAGCGCGCGGCGTCGATCGGGCTGGCTGATCCTGGCCGGGCTGCTGGCGGGGGTGTGCATCTTCGTTAACTTCGCCTTTGTGCCCATGGTGATGTTTTTCGGCTTTTATACCCTGGCGCGCTGGGGATGGATCGAACGACATGACGCGCGTGTGTCGCCTGCCGCTCCGGTGATCGCCGGGCTGTGGTTCGGCCTGGGGTTGATCGTGCCGTGGCTGCTCTACACGCTGATCAGCGGCCCCACATTTTTTGACCTGCTCGGCGCGGCAATGGGCGAACATCTCGAACTGGAACGGCCTTATCTGCCCTGGCTGTGGCTGCACTTCTGGGACTGGGCGCTGTGGACTGGCGTGCCGCTGATCCTGATCTGGCTGGCGGCGGCCCTGAGTATGCTGATCCGGCGCGGCACTGGCGGCGATCGTCCCTCATCCGCGCAGGTGATGGCGGCGGCGCTGGCCGTTTCCATGCTGGCGCTGATCGTGAGCGGGACGGCACGCGGCGAAACCGGGCGGGTGTGGCTGCTGTTCGCCCCTTTCGCGCTGATCGCCGCCGCCGCGACGATCCGGCGCTCGCAGTGGATCGCGCTGGTGGTGGCCCAGGCCGCGCTGATGATCGTCCTGGCTTCGACGCTGGACGCGATTGGGACGGATCTCATCCCGCCGCCAAATGCGCCCGCCTCGATCGCCGACGCGCAGCCGGTTTCCGCAGATTTTGGCGGCTTCCGGTTGATCGGCTGGTCGGGGGCGGAAGAAAACGGCTCGATCACGCTGGCGCTCAACTGGCAGGCCGAGACGCGATCGGTCACGCCGTATTGGTTCTCCGCGCTGCTGGTTGATCCGTCGGGTGGGGTGGCGGGCGAGGCGCTGTGGCAGCCCGATGATGGCGCATATCCGGTAAGCTGCTGGGTCCCCGGTGCGGTGATCGGCGATCAGATCACGATCGCGCTGCCGGAAAATGCCGAACCGGGTGCATGGTGGATCAGCCTGGCCGCATTTGACGCCTCGCAAAGCATATCTGCCCCCGGCGAGGAAGGTCGTCTCAATGTTACGCTGGCGGACGGTTCAACCGATGGTCAGATCGGCCTCGGCCCGGTGATGGTGGAAGTTCCGAGTCATGAGTGACGAGTTATGAAGTAGGGGCGCAAGGCCGCGCCCACACAATGCGCAGGGAGTCGCCGCTCATTGTGATTTATCGGTCAGGCCCGCTTCAATATTTACGCGCGATGACGGTAAACGTGTGCCAGAGTTTATCGCCCCGGCAGGCGGTTGGCGCAATGCCCTCGAACTCGTCGAACACTTCAACGTCAAAATCGGCAAACAGATTTCGTGCCTGTTCTTCAGTATGGAAAGTGACCGTCGGTGTGTCTGCCCACTGATCGCGCACGCCGAAGAAGTTGCCGCTGAACCACCCACCCGATCGCACAGCGCCGGTGATGGTCTGCCACATCGCATCAAAGTGATCAGGCTGGCAGAACGGCAGGCTGTAGCTGGCGTTGATCAGATCGGCGGGTGGCAGCGCCAACTGCTCGAAGGTCATGACCTGTGTTTGCAGCCGGTCGCTGATGTCTGGCGGCACGACCGATCGCAGAATGTTCAGCCCTTCTTCCTCTTTATCGATCGCCAGCACACGCCAGCCGCGCCGCAGCATTTCAAGCGTATCCTGCCCCGCGCCGCTGCCCAGATCGAGCGCGAACCCAGGGACGATCGACCGCTCCTGCAGCATCTCCAGCGTTTTGACAAGATAGGGACGCGGCGGCTTGTCACGCATCGCCGTGTAATAACTTGACCATGAGAGGTTATTATGAGACATGAGTTCTTTACCTCAGGAAATTTCTGCGGCGAGGGTGCGAGGGCAGGCGGCCACAGCCACCCTCTGGCCGACTCGCGAATATAACCTATTGTAACATCAACGATGCTGTGTGCAGGCCGAAAATCTGGCGATTAGGGGAAAGGCGTTGAGCGCTCAACGCCGCTTATGACGCGCTGCTGGCCCCATCCTGGCTGGGTTCCGGGCGGGTGACGATCAGCTTACCGTCGGCGATCATCTGGATCAGCACGGATCGATTCACGCCAAACTGGGCAGCGATCGCATCCAGACGTGCGACACGCTGCGGCCGCACTTCCGCGTCGCCGAGATAGATCGAGATACTGAGTTGTCGGGGGGTTTTGCGCTGTTTGGCCGTCATGTGACCTATCTTCCTTTGGCTGCGATCCCTGCGCGCCTATCAATCTTATCCTGCGCGAGCATCTTGTATGTCTGCTTAATCCTACGAGCGTTTTTACACGATGCCGCTATTAATAAGCACTACAAAACGTCAATTCTTGCTAAATGATCCAGGTTTTTATGTGTAAAAGAGGAATTTCACATGCCAGAATATGGGGCATTCCCGCCAGAGACGCATCAGAAGTCGTGGTATATGAAGATAGGCTTTCAGAATATCCACAACGGATTACACAACAGCATAAAACAGATCATGCCGCAGGAGCATGATGATTTGTCACAAAAAGTAAATATATTCGCAAGTTTCACGGAACCCTCCACCGTTACTTAATGTTTCGTCCGGTAATTTCGTCAATCAACCAGGTTCGTGTCTGCGGACGAAACCTCAAAGCCTGATCCGGCTGACACGCCCATTCACCATTACGATGACTTATCGGATAAAGCACTTAAATACTCGACGCAAATTTCTTCCTGACAGGTACGCCTGTTTGCGCGCCGGTTGTTCAGGTAGAATCGAGCCGGAAAGGATATACGAATCATGCCCCTGCCCGCAGGTTTTCAGTTTACCCAGAGCAGTTTGCAGGATTATGTGGAATGCGCGCGCCGCTTTGAACTGCGTTATTTGCAGCGTTTGAAGTGGCCCGCTGTAGACTCGGAGCCGGTGATCGAGCGCGAACAGCATATGCGCCTGGGGCAGGATTTTCATCATCTGGTGCATCAGCACGTGATCGGTCTGCCGGAAGCGGCTCTCAGCGCGATCGCGGTCGAAGAACCGCTGCGAACGTGGTGGGCGGCTTATCTGCGCCACGGGCTGAAGGATCTGCCGCCGGAGCGCTACCCGGAGATCGCGCTTTCTACCCCCATCGGCGCATATCGCCTTCTGGCAAAAGCCGATCTGATCGCGGTGGAGCCTGGCGCGCGCGCGGTGATCGTCGATTGGAAGACGGGGGAGCGTAAACCCCGGCGCGATCGGCTGGCGGCGCGGATGCAAACGGTGGTCTATCGTTATGTGCTGGCAGTGGCAGCGCATTACTTGAATCAAAGCGCTCCCTTCCGCCCGGATCAGATTGAGATGGTCTACTGGTTCACCAGTGACCCGGCTAACCCTGAGCGACTCGCTTATGATGAGACCCAGTTTGAAGCCGACGCGGCGCTGCTGAAGGCGCTGATCGCGGAGATTGAGGCGCGTGATGAATTTGAACTGACGCCCGATGTCAGGCGGTGCGCTTTTTGCCCATATCGATCGCTGTGCCGCCGGGGGATCGAGGCGGGCAGACTGGACGCAGTGGAAGACGACGCCGACGAACTCCCCGGCCTGGACGAACTTGTCCTGGACTTCGACCACATCGCGGAGATCGAGTTTTAGGCACAGGCAAAGAAGCCCTGAGCAGTGGGCGATGCCATGCAGTCACAGGTTTTATCGGGTTATATTTATCCATCAGAGTTGATGAATTAAAACTGGACTATGCCGCGTTATGACTGGCTGACGAAACCGGAACGCCCATACACGTGGGGGTTCGCGCTGCGGGTGGTGATCAAGGCCGTTGTGCTGTTCGCCGCGCTGAACGTCCTGTTCGCCTGGCTCGATCCGCTGCCGGGGCTGGGCCGTGCCTCGCTTTATAACGCCGCGCTGCCGGGGCGCGATCGGCTACCCTATGGCGAAGACTCCGCCCGATCGCACACGCTGACGATGTTCAGCCTCCCGGCCATGTTCGCCTCACACCGGCTGGATCAGCCCAAAGCGCGGGATGAATTCCGTGTGCTGCTGCTGGGCGATTCCGGCATATGGGGCTGGCTGCTGGCAAGCGATCAGACCATCGCCGCGCATATAACCCAGGCCGGGGCGCGTCTGGCGGATGACCGCCGCGTCGTGGTCTACAACCTCGGCTACCCGATCCCCTCGGCGATGCAGGATCTGATGCTGCTCGATTACGCCCTGCGCTATGATCCTGATCTGGTGTTATGGCCGGTCACGCTGCAATCGCTGGCGATGATCACCCCGGCGTCAGAAGACGGCCTCAGCGAACAGATCAGGCCGCCGCTGGTGCAGCACAATCCCGACCGCGCCCGCGCCTTGATCGCCGCCTACGATCTGCCGCTGGACACCGATGATCCGCGCTTTGTGACGCCCGATTTTCTGGATCGCACCCTCATCGGGCAACGCCGCGCCATCGCAGACTGGGTGCGCTTGCAGTTCTACGGCGTCTCATGGAGCGCCACCGGCATTGATCAGACGATCAGCGCAGATTACACGCGCGTCTCCAGCGATCTGAGCACGGATGAGTCGTGGCAGGGATACACGCCGGATGCCCCGTTTACGGCGGATGATCTGGCCTTTGACGTGCTGCGCGCCGGGATCGACCGGGCTGGGGATGTGCCGGTGTGGATCATCAACGAGCCGATCTTCATCGCGGACGGCGAAAACAGCGACCTGCGCTATAACGCCTGGTATCCACGCTGGGCCTATGACCGCTGGCGTGACCTGCTGATGACCCACGCAGCAGGGTCGGGGTGGACGCTGATCGACCTGTGGTCTTTGCTGCCGCCGGAAATGTTCACCGACAGCCCGGTTCACACCACGTCAGCAGGCGCGCAGATCATCGCGCAGCGACTGATGGAAAGAATCTCAGAGTGAGTGTCTGGTGGAGCGGCGTAAAACGTAATTTTCGTCTTTTTGCATACATGCTCATCCTTCATCCCTGTTGACCTGACCTGCTGCCTGCACATTTAATCATCCGCAGACGCGCTGGGAAAGCCCCGGCGCGTTTGTATTTTGTGATGACGCACATCCGTTCACAGAATAATCGAAGAATAATTTAGATTTGCTTTAACACCTATTGCCTTAATTCTTTAACAAGGAAACCGATTTTACGATACAGGTATATTGGTTGTCCGAAACTACGGCAGAGGTTACAATCGTGTTCATCCGCATCACTCGACGGAACTGCCAACGCATCATGACACTGACGATCCTGCTGGCGGTGATCTATGGCCTCCTTTCAGCAGCAGTCCCTGCCAATGCCGAAGACGCCGTCGCTACCATCACTATCCCCTCGATCGATGTCGAAACGTCGATCGTCACCCTGCACATTCGTTCATTCCCTGGCGGCGAAGTCACCTGGGACACCAGCACCATCACCAGCGAGGTCGGGTTTCTGGAAGGCACAGCCTGGTTTGGTCAGGGCGGCAATATCGTCCTGGGCGGCCATTCCGAACTGGCGGGCCGTGTCCCTTCGGTATTCTACGAACTGGACGACGTGGCCGTCGGGGATGAGATCGTGATCTCCGAGGGCGGACGCACCTGGCGCTATCGCGTGATCGACAGCTATGAGGTCGATTTCCGCGATTTGAGCATCCTCTACCCCACCAGCAGCGAACGCCTCACCATCATGACGTGCGACACCGACTCGCTGACTACCGGCGGGCGTTATAACCGCCGCGTGGTGATCATCGCTGAACGGGTGTACTAACGGGTTCGTTTGGCGAATTAACCTAAAACGGGCTTGACATGTCAAGCCGGTGCGAAACCATACGTCGGGCGGATCAATCTTCAGACAGCTATCGAACACAGCCGCACCGCATCCGCTGTCAGAATCAAAAACAGCGCGAGAGATGTGATCTTTCGCGCTGTTTATTGTTAGTCGTCTATGGCTTAATAACGATTGCGACGGAAGCCGCCGTTCCCGGAAGAACGATCTTCGCGCGGGCGGGCCTCGTTAACGGTCAGGGTGCGGTTATCGAGCATCTGGCCGTTGAAGCGGCGGATCGCTTCCTGCGCGCCTTCTTCGGTCGCCATCTCGACGAAGCCGAAGCCCTTCGGACGGCCCGTGTCCCGATCCATGATCAGCGTGATCTCGGTGATCTCACCGGCCTGTGAAAACAGATCGTGGAGCTGTTCCTGAGTGGTGCTGTAAGCCATATTGCCGACGTACAACTTCTTTGCCATGAGGCATTCTCCTGAGAGATGAAAAGATATGGGGTGGTAGGGCAAGGAAGCTGAAGTGGCAAACAATGCGTCACAGCGGGGAGAAGCAATGCACAAACAACAGGACTTTGCAATCACTACCGATTCTGAGTGTATCATGATCGCTGCGTGTTGGGTAGGGCTGTTTTGTGGATTTCCAAAAATCGTGACGACAAAGGATAGAACAGAGGCCTTTCCGGTTTGGCATTTAACGAATCGAGAAGACTTTCAACACCCCATCAGAAACATATAACGTCCGCTCATCCGTCCATGTCATCTCATAAGGTCGGGATACGAAATCATCCAGCACGAGGCGAACGGCTAAATTATCGGCATCTACAATGTACAAGCGCGCGTCTCCGCCCAGACTGATCGCCAGCATTTCAGCACTGTGATTCATCGCAAAGACAACAGGGGTTGGCCGCGTTAATGCGCCGTCTGTCACCTCTGGCCGGATTATGGTTCGATCGTCCGACCACACCCAGTAATGACAAGCCTCAATGCCTCCAAAGCAGTGGACGCTGAATAAGTCTGTGGACTGTGGCAGCCAATGAAATACACCGCTGCGTTGCAGTTCATCGGCCATCAGGCGCGTGTTAATTGTCATCAATTCGGGATCAAAGAGTCCTATTGTGAACGGTGAGTGACGCGAAAGCGCCGCCACCTGTCCATCGCGCCGCCAGGACAATTCGATAAGGTTGTCTACAGGGATATTCTCAACAACAGACCCCTCGACAACATCAATCTGCATCAAACTGCGCGCATCATCGTCACCCCATGCCAGCCATAACTGCTGTTCCACGTTGGGATGCCAGGCCAATCTTGGCATACGCCCCGAATAGGGATAGACCGTCGGCTCCTCCCCCTCAGCGCCGACTTCCCAGATTTCAAGATAATCGTGATAT
>Ga0224723_1001032_pt1 | contig 17705 bp, 15 predicted proteins | sample Balambano_FR2_Me_FD_161647 | JGI IMG/M metagenome (GOLD analysis project Ga0224723, IMG submission 161647) | Freshwater sediment microbial communities from Lake Towuti, South Sulawesi, Indonesia - Balambano_FR2_MetaG | ecosystem: Environmental > Aquatic > Freshwater > Lake > Sediment | place...
CATCGAGCACGGCCCGGGCGTGCTCGATGCGCACGGGAACATCATGGTGTTGATGACCCACAACACCGACATCGGCGATTCATGGGAACGCGAAGGCGACTCGCCCGAATACTTCTACACCTTCTCGGTGAAGGGCTATGCGCTTGGGATCAATGTGCTGGTGTATGCGATGACGCATTGAAGAATCGTGAAGAGTGCAGGGTGCAGGGTGCTGAGTGCTGAGTGCAGGGTGCGGAGTGCTGAGTGCGGGGTGCGGGGTGGAGTTCTACGCTCTCTTCCCCCATTACCTCCATCACCTCCATCACCCCCTCTCCCTGTTCCCTTTTTTTAAATTTAATTAAACGAACTTATGACACTAGTTACAAGATTTTTGCAAATCACTCTTACCCAAATTTGACTATTTTTCTTAATAAGGGAATAAATATTTAAAAATATATACTATTGTAGTTATGGCATTTTGCATTGATTGAAACAATAATATTTACTAAAAATGCTATTGACAAACATTTTTAAAGTTAAAAATTATATTTTTATGTTGACTTAAATAAAAAAGGCAGAGAGTTTCCACACATAACTCTCTGCCTTCTTTTATCATTTTCATAATTTACGCTTACTGAGTCACTCTGAAGTAAAATCAGATAACTCTAAATTATGAGTGTATTAATTATGAGCCGCTTGAACAAATCCTAAGGTCAAACTGTCTTTTGCTAAGAAGTGAGCTAAATGGTAAGCTCGTTCTTCAGTTTTTAACAAAATCTTTTCGTAGAGATAACGTGTAGCACGGTCTCCCAAACTCTCTGCTTGAGAGGCTTGACGGCGAATCAAGTTAATCATCGCTTGTTCTGCTTTCAGGTCATTTTCTACCATTTGACGGCAAGAGAAGACACCATCTTGTTCTGGCTCAAAGCAGCATAATTCAGCTAATTTGCTAAAGCTAGCAACTGGTACACCGCCTAAACCATTCAAGCGTTCACCAATTTCATGAACGTGGTCTTGAACTTCTCCATAGCTTTCGCTAAAAAACTCATGTAGTGAGTAGAATTCAGCACCTTCTACTACAAAATGATGCTTTTGATACTGCAAGTAAAGTGCTTGAAAACTAGCTAAAGCTACGTTAAATCCTTCACAAACTGGCGCAGTGACGCTACGATCCAGCAATACTGGATTGTCATAAATCTGGCCAAAGTTCTGTATCAAAGTAGGCGTTTCAGACATTGCTTTCCTCTCTTCTTAGCAATCGTAGATGCTAACTGCTTAGTTTCTACATATTAGCATTTAAAAAATTAAACCAAGCTAAATCAATATGACAGAGTTTTAACTTTTTTATAAATATTGCTTTAAAAAATCTTCCAGTAGAACATCTGTATTTGCAGGATCAATTTTTTATTTTTTATTTTTTTTCAAAAATAACTGAGAATTCTTTGCACTTGGGGTATCCTTGATTAAGAAGTTACACTTCCAAAATTTTTAATTTAATGGAAGGTAATACAGGTAACTTGCTGCGAGTTTATTGCACTTTGAGGGTTATTGTCTTGAAGTCGTTTGAAATAGAAGTACAAACAAAACAGACCGTTAAGGTGGATTGGGCAGATCGCTGGCAAGTCTATCAGCGTTTGCAAGAGTTAGACGTTCCTTGTTGGTGCGAAACTAATCAACCGCTGACTGTAGAGATTTGCAATGTCTTGTGTGCTGTTCAACTTTGGAGTGTCATGCGACAATCCACAGCTACTCGTCAAGAACAGATTTCAACTCTTAAGCGTTGTTGGCGCAAACGTGTTAAATAGCTTGTCTGAATGAAAAACAGGTAGAAATTATGAGTAATTCCCACAAAACCCAAATTTCTCAATTTTGTCTTGAAGGGCGATTTGTAGATTTTGTAATCAAGGATGGCTATAAGCTTAAAGGCTTGTTGCTAGAGACTATTGAGGGAGAGTGCTATATAAAGTTAGCTAAGCATTTACGGCAATCTTTTGATTGGCGCTTAGCTAAAGGTACTTTGCTACAAGTATTAGGTGAGAAAAAGCTGGATTTGGAAACTGGTGAAGTGAAACTGAAAGCTGAGCGAGTGTTAGCAGCTCGCTCTGGTTGGGAGACAAGCGCTCCTGTCATCAATCCATTACCACCAGAACCACTGTTAGCAGATGTTAAAGCAGCAAGAAAAGCAACTATCTTGGTATGTCAGAAGTCTGATTGTATGAAACGTGGTGGTAAAGCAGTTTGTCAAGCACTGGAAGCTGGTTTAAGTGATCGCAATTTACAAGACCAAGTAATTATTAAAGGTACTGGGTGTATGAAAAACTGCAAAGCTGGCCCAAATGTAGTGATGCCAGATAAAACCCGTTACACTCGCTTAGATGCTGCACAAGTTCCAGCATTAATAGACAAGCATTTTGCAAACAGCATAGAGGGCAAATCAAGAGAAATTATGCCCTCAAGAAGCTGAGCTTGGGTTAAGACTTCAATTTTTTAATGAGAAAAGATAATAACAAATTAATTACGGAAATTCTTCTAAATGCTTGGCCAGATTTTTGTCAATTCTTGCAAAAATCTGGCTGATTATTTTTCGAGGGAGTAGGGAGTAGGGAGTGGGGAGTAGGGGAAGAGGCAAGAAGAAATACTTATCTGAAACTACGTTCCTATAGCCAATGCTAATGAAAGGGAAATGGTATTATTTTTTCGAGGGAGTAGGGAGTAGGGAGTAGGGAGTGGGGGAAGAGGCAAGAATAAATACTTATCTAAAACTATGTTTGTATAGCTGATACTAATGAAAGGGAAATGGTATTATTTTTTCGAGGGAGTAGGGAGTAGGGAGTGGGGGAAGAGGCAAGAATAAATACTTATCTAAAACTATGTTTGTATAGCTGATACTAATGAAAGGGAAATAGTATTATTTTTTGCAGTCGTCTTTAGACGACTTTAGCTATTAGACAGCGATTTAAATCGCTGACTGACGGATTTTTGGGCTAACAACGTAATAAATCTTACCTATGAACGATACAAATTCACCACCACACAAGATTATTGGTGTTGCTGTAATTTGGAATGACCAAGGACAAATTTTAATTGATCGCCGTCTTCCGGAAAGTATGATGGGTGGTTTGTGGGAGTTCCCTGGTGGTAAAGTTGAAGTTGGTGAGAGTGTATGTGAGTGTATTCAGCGAGAAATTAAAGAAGAGTTGGGGATAGAAATTGAAGTTGGTGAGCATTTAATATCTATTAACCACACTTATACCCAGTTGCGCGTGACGCTAGTAGTACATCATTGTCGTCATCTTGCGGGTATTCCTCAACCGTTACAATGTGATGAAGTTCGCTGGGTCAGTTTAGATGAGTTACAAAACTTTGAGTTTCCTGAAGCAAATACTCAAATTATCTCAACACTTAAAAATTTAGAGTGAACTACTCCCTACTCCCTACTCCCTACTTTGAGTACACTGGTAAAGTGAAGTGGAACCAAGCACCACCATTAGGAGCTGTATCTACCCAAATTTGACCGTAGTGGGCACAGACGATACGCTGACATAAACATAAACCAATTCCATAACCATCTTTATCTTCGTCTCTTTTGAGGCGATAGCGGTTTTCAAAGATCCGTTCGCGGTTTTCTTCAGGAATACCAGGCCCATTGTCACCTACACTAAACTGAACTTTTTGAGTTGTCCGGTGTAGCCCTGAGACACTAACTATACCGCCTTCCGGTGTGTATTTGATGGCGTTATCCAACAAGTTCATCAATACTTGACGGATACGTTCTGGATCGGCATAAACCGATGGTAAGTCTTTGGGAATGTCTCTCTCTATTTTTTGAGATTTAGCTATGTAGCGATCGCTTAACTCTTCTAATACTTCCAAGCACAGCTTACCTATATCCATTTTTTCTGGTAATATCGGCAATTCTCTATCATTATCACGACCAACCTGTAAAAGGTCAGCAATCATTTTATCGATGATTTTTGTTTGACTACGAGCTTGCTTTAGTAAGTGTGCTGTAATGGCTGGGGTGAGACGTTGAAATTCTCCGTTTTCTCTGTTGTAGTTTGATTGCAAAGTTTCAATAGCAATTGATACAGCAGTCAGTGGGTTACGCAAATCGTGGGCTAATATTCCAATCAATCGGTCTTTAAATTGTAGCTGCTCTTGGAGTTTGTCCTTTTCCTGTTTCAGACGAAATATTTCATCTGAGAGTTTTATTAATTCAGCAGAAATAGCAACAGAACGAATAGAAGTTTTTGGTAACGCCGCTATGATGTTATCTTCTATACATTCTTTTGTTTGCAATTCTAAGTAAGTTTCTGTTGCTGCTTGCCAACGAGGCCACCAGGTTTTTAGTTGAGCAATGATATTACTACCAGCTATTGTCTGCCTGGGTTCAGGATGGATCTTAATTAAAGCAGGTGTTGCTATCAGTTTAAAGTGTTCTGCCAAGTAGGGCTGTTGACCAACATCTACCACTTGCAGTTCAAAATTATACTCAGCCTGCAATTCCTTTAAGTAGGAGCGAATTCGCTGCATTTGCTGTCGGGACTTTGGTCGTCCATCGACGAATAGCAATAGCTGTAATGGAGCCTCAGAAAATATAGGCTGATCCTGGGAAGCTTGCATGTAATCGTGTTTCAGCACTAGTGACTACCCGGCGACGCTAAGCGCACTCATTAAAATGGACTAATCAATTTGATATAATGGTCGTTTTGATTCTCTCAATTTAATATTTTTTTTAGCTTTTTCCTACTCTTATTTCAAATAGGTTTCCAAATGCGATACATATGCAGCCTTTTAATTCCTTTTTGCTTGATTGCGATTCCAACCAGAGTCTTGGCACAGTACCAGCCGCAATCTTCTCTGAATGAAAATCGTTCGTCAAGACTGAGCGACAGTTTTTATACCACTGCCCAAAAGTTGGTACAAGAGCAGATTAACTTGATTGCTAGGATTGAACAGGCGATCGCCCAACCTGATGCTAATCAAATCCGGGCTGTGCGGGGACAATTAACTATCAATGAGGTTGCAGTGGAACGCTTCCTCAAAAGCCAATACACTAGCCCAAAGACCTTGTGCAACACCACAAATTCTGAACTGAACGAGTCACAAGCCAAAGCTTACTGCTCTATGTATGCTTCTAGGCAGGAATTGTTAAAGCTTGCTCCAGTATTAGACAGACTGTTGTCGCGTCGTGGTGAAACTGCACTCGTACGGGAGCTTCCGCTTGTAAGTGGTGAGCAAAAGTCTCATCCAGTGCTTTCTATAGCGCCTATAGAGCTTCCCAACCTGGGAAAGCCAGCAACGCCATTTGCCACACTAGAGCCAATTCCAGCTTCCACAACACCACCAATCGTTGGTAGAACAGGGAAAACATTTTTGGCAAATTATGTACCACCGATGCAACCAGCGATCGCACCTCCTCAAGAAGCACAGGCAACTTTAAGTAGAGCTAAGCAACTTTTAACAAAAGCCCAAACAGCCTTTCCTCAAGGAACACAATTTATAGACCCTAGAGAAACCGTTGCTGTACTAGACCGCTTCTCTTACGACCTAGACCCCCAAGAGCGACAAATATACGCCAAATTCTTGCGGGAGCCTAACACTGGCATTTTTAGGGTGTTGCCATATTCAGCTTACCACCGACTGCTGAATACTCAAAATAATCGTTTGCACCAGAGCGTTAGTACACGCTACCCCTTTCCATCCTTGAGTAAGACTAAGGAAGGATTTACTCCTAGCATACCACTCCAAATAGCCGATCAGAACTTCCAATTAATGCCCAAAGGAGTTGATTACAGTTTTATGGTGGATTTGGGGGATATACCTTTAGAAAAGTTGGATGCATTGACAAACATCCCACCAACAATACGAGAATTTTTCCTCAACTACCAGCCTCCCAAGCAATTAGCAGTGATACAAGAACACAGACGCCATTTTCAAACGGGTAAAAATGCGGAGTTTCCAGTATTAGCTACTGCGAAAGCACAGTTGAATCATACTTATTTAGTGCGAAATCTTCAGTTTCAGTTACCAGAAATTATCAATACTGGGAAATCAATTCCAAAAAGCGATCGGGCTAATATTAATGAGCTACTAAAAATGCAAAGTAGCGACACAATCATAGCATTCCGACCAGTTCGGCAACGTTCTGACGGTAGTTACACAGTTCTTTGGCGCGTTGTGAATCAGCTACCGGATCCAGAGATTGAAGATTTAGAAGCTTATTTGGAGTAGGGAGTAGGGAGGAGCCACTGCGTTGCGGGGGTTCCCCCCGTTGTAGCATGTGGCGTTAGGGAGTAGGGAGTAGGGGGGAGAGGGAGTGATGGGAGTGATGGGGGAGAGAGGAATTTTCTAGTAGAAACTTTTGATTTGTCTGGTAGATAAGTACATAGACATAAATATTTATATATTTTTTCAAGCAGATGAAATGGCTGTATTCCAGGACTGTTAAGAGTTCCCTCTCTCAATTAGATAATTTATTTTGCATGACTACTTAGTTCATAATTAATTTTGACTACTGACTACCAATTACCTCCATCACCTACATCACCTCCATCACCTCCATCACCTCCCCCTCTCCCTCACTCTGCGCTACTGTAGAAGTGATGCTTTTATAACTTCCTGTGGTGTCCTTTAAACATCTTTTAGTAATTTTTCTACTTACCTTTGCTACAGGATGTGCCAATAGTCCTGTAGGCAAAAACCTGGAACAGTCATTAGCAGCAGATTCTCGCTTACAAGAGAATCCAGCTATTTTTGCTAACAACCAAACACCCCAACCACAGCCAAAACCGACAATTGGATTACCAACGGATTTTCCTACGGAAATTCCCCAATATCCCAATGCCACTTTACAAGAAGTAACACCCGCAACAGATAATGGTAGTGTTTCCACTCGTTGGTCAAGTTTAGATCCGAGTAATTTTATCTCTACTTTTTATCTCAAGGAATTTCAGACGAATAACTGGGAAATTCTCCAACGTCCTGTAGATGATAACGGAGGAACTCTACAAGCGCGTCGCAATGATTTGTTATTAAAAATTTCTATTCAACCAAAATCAGTCACAGGTAACGCGAATACTGCACTTAATCAGCCACAAACTTCTACAGAACTGCTAATTGAGTATACACGTAATGCCCCAGCAATAGCCCAAGCTACTCCTCAAAGTACCACTGAGAGTACTCCACAACCTAACGATCCTACCTTTATTGGTCCTGTATTACCGTCAAACTTAACACAACAGCCTACTAGTAACCCTACACCTAATACTACACCAAGTAATAGCGAAGATTACAGCGACTTCAACAAAACACCCCAGCAACTCCAACAATACATTAAAGACCTGATAGCATTGGGTGTTTTACCTGTAGAATCTAGCGTGAAAAGCGATAATACTAATCAATTTGAACCGAGTAAGATTATTACTCGTCGAGAATATGCTCGTTGGTTAGTTGCTGCCAATAATGCCATCTACGCTAACAACCCAGCTAAACAAATCCGTTTAGCATCGGAAACTCAGTCAGCTTTTAGTGATGTATCTAAAACTAACCCTGATTTTCCAGTTATCCAAGGACTTGCTGAAGCTGGTTTAATTCCCAGTTCTTTATCTGGTGATTCTACTGAAGTTTTGTTTCGTCCTGATGCACCTCTGACACGAGAACAATTGATTTTGTGGAAATTACCTTTAGATACTCGCCAAGCTCTACCGACTGCTAGCTTAGATGCTGTTAGGCAAACTTGGGGCTTTCAGGATGTAGGTAAAATTGACTCCAAGGCATTACGGGCAGTTTTGGCAGATTTTCAGAATGGTGAACAATCCAATATTCGGCGAGTTTTTGGCTATACAACACTGTTTCAGCCCAAAAAATCCGTTACCCGTGCTGAGGCAGCCGCCGCTTTATGGTATTTTGGCACTCAGGGTGATGGTGTATCTGCTGCTGATGCCCTGAAGTTAAAGCGTTAAACTTTGTCTAGCTTTGTTTAAGTGTTGTAGAACGCTTGTACCTAATTTGATCATGGACGGTGGTTGTATATTGTAGAGACGTTCCACCGGAACGTCTTCTAGCGGGATTGGTAGTCGAATCGGTATTAAGTTTTGACTAATTTATAGATGTACTGAATTTAAGTGTGAAAGTTCAATAAAGATACATATAAAAGGCCATTTTAGCTATAAAATACGGGAAAGCTATAAGTAAAATCACGGTAATAGCAATATTGGTAATGTTGCTACAGTTTTCCAAACAGTAGATACCCAGAATATTAATAACAAAAAATTACAATGAAAAAATTTATCACAGCAGGATTTGTTCTAGTTTCCTTAGTATTGCCTGTGAAAGCATTGGCTGCTGATTTTAAGCAGTTTTTTGTTTTCGGTGATAGTCTATCTGACACAGGAAATGTATTTACAGTAACTCAAGGGCAATTTCCTGCTCCTACAGTAAGTTCTTCTGATCAGCCAGCTTATTTTTCAGGACGTTTCTCTAATGGGCCTAATTGGGTAGATTATTTTGGTCAACAAATAGCCGACCAAGAATTAGAACCTACACCTTTTGCTGCTGTATTAGCTAATCCTCAAAGTAATCCCAGTGAAGGTGTTAATTTTGCTTTTGGTGGCGCTCTAACAGGTATAGGTAGTAGCTTTTCCGGTTTACCAGGTACTATACCAGGAGTGAAGGGACAAGTTGGTTTATTTACTAACTTTAAGCAGGCTTTTCCGGTTGATCCAAATGCTATTTACGCAGTGTCTGGTGGTAGTAACGATTATTTCTCTGGGAAAGCTGTTAGTGAGGTAGTTAAGAATTTATCAGACTCAATTGCTTCCCTGGCTGAATTAGGTGCTAAAAACATTGTGGTATTTGACCTTCCAGATTTGGGTGCAACTCCTTTTGGCAAGTCTTTAGGTAGATCCCAAGAGTTAAGTCAATTGACAGCAGACCATAACCAGCAATTAACATCTGCTCTGAAAGGTTTACGTGTTTCTAATCCAGACGCTAATATTATCCCTATTCCGATTAGTAAGTATTTTGAGGAAATTCGAGCTACTCCAGCCAAATTTGGTTTGACAGATGTGGTAAATGCTTGTGTGACAGGTAACTTTCTGAAAGTAGAAAGTTTATGTGATAATCCAGATCAGCGCTTGTTCTTTGATGATGTTCACCCCAACACACGCATTCATCAAGTTATAGCTCAAAGAACCTTGGCTGCGGTTGAAGGTAAGTCTGTTCCCGAACCTTCCTATTTATTAGGTATATTGGCGCTTGGTAGTTGGGGTGCAGTAGGATTACTCAAACGTCAACGAACAAAGTTGACTTCAGTAACTCAAGCTTCCGTGGCACAATCATCTGGTGCAGTAGTTAAAAGCTAAGCTAGTACAGTTATATTACCTCGTAAGGGCACGGCACTAGTAGGATTTTTCATTCACCCACACGATTTCGGATGCCGTGCCTCTACATTATATTGTTTGCTGGTTTCATCATTGTGGTTACTGTACCTTACGGCCGTTAAGAACCGCTGTAAAGTTAGATCCTCGACTTTTTTAAAAGTCGGTGATTTGTGTTAATGAGCCGCTTCTAATTCAATCTTGTGTGTATCTCTTTCAGATAACTTGTCCGACCTTCAAAGCAATATTGGATTCTCTTTGTAAAGGACGACTCTGGATGGTGGACTACTGCCCAGTTTTTACTTCTCTACTTCCTAAGTAACAATGTATTAACAGCAAGAAGTTAATACCCGGATTTTTTTACAATAATCTTAGGGAAGTTTGATAAAAGGTTAAGTCACGCAAATGTCTAAAACAGTTGCTGATGTCATGAGCCGCAATCCGATTGTCGTCAAAGCTGAAACTCCTCTGAATGAAGCTGTGAAAATTTTGGCAGAGCAACGTATCAGCGGATTACCTGTTGTAGATGACAGTGGAAATTTAATCGGCATCATCTCGGAAACAGATTTGATGTGGCAAGAAGCTGGTGTGACTCCACCAGCTTATATTATGTTTCTTGATAGTGTGATTTATTTAAAAAATCCAGCAGATTATGAACGAGATTTACATAAAGCTTTAGGACAAACAGTTGGAGAAGTGATGAGTAAAAATCCCATCACTATCTCTGCTGATAAGTCATTAAAAGAAGCTGCCAGGATTATGCATGATCGCAATATACATCGTTTACCAGTATTAAGTGGTCATGAGGTGATTGGTATCCTCACTCGCGGTGATATTATTCGGGCAATGGCAGCACAAGAGTAGGGAGTTGGTGAGGGTGGGTTTTGTTGTAAGTCTGTTTGTTGTACTAATGATTTATCTGCTAAACCCACCCGTACAACTGGTGGTTGGTGGGTGTTGTTTAGCTGCTACCCACTACCCACTACCCACTATCCACTATCCACTATTCACTACCTTTTTAATAAATGAGCATTACCCCTGAATCAGTAAAACAAATGCTGAGTTCACAGGATTTAGGCGATCGCTTGCGAGCGGTGAATCAAATCCGTGAGTTAGAACCAGCGGTCGGTTATGAGTTAATTAAGACAGCTATCAATGATAGTAATTCTCGCGTACGCTATTCTGCTGTTAGTCAGATGGATACCTTAGGGGGACAAGATTTACAGACTTCATTAGAAATATTGCGCGATCGCTTACTTAATGACAGTGAAGCTGATGTACAAGCAGCATCGGCAGATTGTTTAGGTGCGCTCAAACTCCACGATGCTTTTGACGACTTGCGGCAAGTTTATCACAGCACCAACGAGTGGATTCTCAAATTTAGTATCATCGCTACATTAGGAGAATTAGGAGATCCACGAGGTTTTGAATTACTTCAAGAAGCACTATCTTCAGATAACGACTTAGTACAAACAGCAGCTATTAGTTCCCTTGGTGAATTAGGAGATATGCGAGCAATTGCTCTTCTATCACCCTTTACCACAAGTTCAGATTGGCAAGTCCGTTATAGATTAGTACAAGCCCTAAATAACTTAGGGGGTTCTGATGCACAATCAATATTAGAAACTCTGGCTAACGATGAAGTTGAAGCAGTAGCAACAGAAGCGAAAAAATCCCTAAATCAATCGTAGAGACGACCCGGTGGGTTGTCTGCTGTATGTCTGGTAGGTGTGCAAGGAAATAACATCTAGAAGCTCAAAAGCCTTGCAGCCCTCACCCCCTCCCCTCTCCCAAACTTGGGAGAGGGGTGTCCGGAGGACGGGGTGAGGGTCTTTTTCAAACGATAGAGCTTGTCTTATTCGCTCTGTAGGCTTTTTCAGGAAGCCCTACTTAGGTAAATCTTGTTCAAGTAAAAAACAGTTATAAAAACATTAAATTACCTATTTTTATCTGCGTATAAACATCAATATTATTAATATTATTAATAACAAATAGCTACATTTTAAACTAAAAAATTATTTACTAAAATATTAATATCAAGATTAAGTAAATCCTACGCTTTTTACCTCAACTAATCCGGAAATAATCTACAAATTAAGAGATTAAGAAATAGGTAAATAAAAATTACCTACTTACTTAAAAACTGCAATTTGTGGAAAACAAATTATGCGAAAGCGCACCCTTTTAGCGAATACAATCGTTGGTACTACTCTGGTTAGTCTAGCTAGTGGAATATCTACTGCCCAAGCAGCTTCTTTTATACCTCAAAAAGAAGGCGAAATCAAATTAACCAATATTGGATGTATTGCTGACACGTGTATTGACACAACTTCCATGGGCTACACAATAACTAGCTTAGCCTATGATTTTGATAGTTATAAACCACAAATGGGACTTAGCCGCTTATTTGTTGATAAAAGAGCTACTGACAATGATTGGGGTTTTGGCATCAAATTCAAGCAACAAGATGCTGGAACAAATAACCCTGACTTTGAAGAATACTGGTTACGTCCCGTTGCTTATAGAGGAAAGAATGCAGATTCTGCACCTACAGTTAGTTCCAGACCTGCTGAAAATGGACAATTAGAAATTGGTAGATTCCAATTTGATTTTGCCCAAACAGTTTCAGAGCTACTGATTGAATTTTTTGATGTAGAAGATGATCAACGTACTGGTATTTTAGCAGTAAATGGCACTCCAATTACTCAACTATTAGATGCTGGGCCTGATGGTAACTTCCAGACTTTAACTGTCAAAAATGTTAATTCTCTAGTCTTACAATTAGGTAATCCTGGCCCTAACAGTACTTTCAAAAGCACTGGTGACGGTGTTAGTTTAGCTCAAGTAACTTCTGTACCTGAACCAGGAGTTAATGCTAGCTTAGGTGTTCTAGCAATGTTTGGTATTTTTGGTTTAGGTCAACGCAAAAAAGTTGCAAAACTTGGTTAATAATGATTCGGTTTTAGTTCCCTTTTTTATATCAACTTTTTAACAAAAAGGGAACAGGGAACAGGCAAGGGGTTCCCGCGCCATGGCTTCGTGCGGGGGTGGAGGAGTTTGAGGCACCTAGCATCCCCGTTGAGGCACGAACTGTTAAGAGTTGCTTTCAGGAAAAATTACTCTTTCTTACGTCCCCCACTATGAGTGGATGGAGCGCGCTATCTTTGGGGGAAAGTTGCCGCCGTCCTTGTTCCCTATTCCCCGTTCCCTGTTGCCCATTACTTAGTGTGTTCTAAACAGTTATCAGATTTTTGCATCTTCTTCCCGATTCAGTGCTTTCTTTGTGGCGTGTAATATATGGGTGAATATTTGTTCACCCTTTCCAACATACAGCGATTTTCAACTTGGTAAGGTACAGTAGCCACAATAATTAAACCAACCAAGAACATCATGTAGTGGCACGGCGTCCGAAATACTGCGGGTGAATGAAAAATCTTGCTAGTGCCGTGCCCTTACGAGGTAATATAATTGTACCTCGAACATCATGTAGTGGCACGGCGTCCGAAATACTGCGGGTGAATGAAAAATCTTGCTAGTGCCGTGCCCTTACGAGGTAATATAATTGCACCTCATAAACCTGCAATACGCTGTATTTTAGGGCAAACATACCCAATTTTGTAAGATTTCAACAAAAACCAGTAAAATTACTCAAGACAAATTTTCTTCTTAATAACGTTAATCAAAATTCTTCAAAAAAAATTAGTTTGCATAATTATGATTACTTAGATTATCGCAAATATTCTGATAATAATTACTTTTGAGCGCAAATATAAACATTGCATGAATTTTCCTTTGCCTACCTACCAGATTTGTCAATTTACCAATTAACTTGGATTAACCAACAGTGATTAACAAATCTTTACTGTTGGCTAAAAGAAAGCGAATTTAACAAAAGGTAAATCATGCTACGTTTAAAACTGTTAACAACAATCCTCGGAACAATTGGTTTAAGCTTTTTCGGTAGTGTGTCTTCTGCCAATGCGATGAACTTGATTCCTCAAAGAGAAGGGGAAATCAAGATGACAAATATGCAATGTATCGCTAATACCTGTATTGATACCTCCAAAGAACTGGGCTATAAAGTCACCAGCCAGTCTTATAATCGTGACTATGGACTTAGCCGCTTGTTTGTGGATAATAGAGCAACTGAAAATACATGGTTTGATAATACTGCGAATAATAATAAGGGTTTTAGAATCAAGTTTCTCAAACAGGATGAAGGAACCAACACTAATGCTGATGAGTTTTGGTTCCGTCCTGTAGCTTTTAATAAGAGCGGTAAAACGCTTGAAAATGGTCGTTTAGAAGTTGGTCGCTTTTTATTTGATTTTGGTAGAACTTTTTCAAAAGTTTCCTTAGATTTTTTTGATGTAGAAGCGTCTGGTTTTAGCGGTATTTTGGAAATTAATGGCAAGTCAGTTAAAGATATGCTGCTAAAGGCTGGGCCTGATGGTAATACACAGACTTTAACTGTGAAAGACGTTAGTTCTTTACTAATACAACTAGGTCAACCCAAAGCTGGTGGTTTTAGTACTGGTGATGGTGTAAGTTTGGCAGGTATTAGAGCTGTTCCAGAACCAGGTAGTGTGGTTGGTTTAGGTACTTTGGCTGTAGCGGGTATAGTTGGTCTACGTCAACGTAGAAAGTCAAGTGTTGCTTAATAAATAATACCTAGGGGTGAACGGTTGTTCGCCCCTACATTTTCTTAACTGGGGAATACTTGTGGCCAGGTAGTAACTAGAAAAACTACAACCGCAGCGATCGCCAACAATCCCTGGATCAAATTGCCAATTAATGTACCAACGACTATACCAATACCAGCTTTTACTGCTATCCCTAAATCCCGACGGTAAAGATACTCGCCAATAATTGCACCTAAAAGTGGGCCTAATAACATCCCAAGTAACGGGCCGCCAAAAGGCAAAGTCGGTAATAGTCCCACAAATCCGACTATGAAACCAACTATAGCCCCAATCTGCCCCCAATTACTGGCGCCTGCTTGTTTCGCTCCGATGTAACCAGCCAAAAAGTCAACACCTAGGCTCAATATTAATACTATAACTGTAACAATCAGTGGTGTTTTAATAGCAGCAAATGAACCTAGAACAAAACCCCAAGCTATAATGGCCACTAAAATTAAACTGCTTCCCGGAAGAGCAGGAACTACAGCGCCAATAATACCTACAATCATCACGGCGATGACTAACCAATAAATAATTTGAATTTGCATTTTTACAAGTTTAAAATAAATCTTTCAGACTAACAGCTAATTTATCTGCAATTCCAGCTATCCAGTTTTCATCTTGTTTAGTATAACTGCGGGGTGCATTTGCACCTAAAATCAACGCACCATCTTTGTCAATAGGTTGACAAATTACACCTTGAGTATTATCTGGTAAATAATCAAATTCAATTCTACCGGGATACACTTTCAAAGCAACTAGATAAATCGGCTTTTGGGTGTCTAACACTCTTTTTAAGATTGGGCCTAGAGTAACTTCTGACTTAGCAGCCAAAATACCCCGCCGTAACAAAACTTTACCTCGGTAGTAAACAATTAGCGATCGCGTCACTGTATTAGTGAGCAAAATGTGAGAAGCCCAAGCTAATTCTGTTTTGACATTTTCTGGTAAATCAGCAGCGAGTACAAAACCTTCTTCACCTATAAGCTCTACAGCATCAGGTGTTTTAGGTTGTACTTGTTGCCAAATCAAACCTGTCAAAATTAATACTGCACTTAAAATTACACCTAATGCGTCTGTACGCGCTTGAGAATCTGTAATTTCTGATGTTAGTAAGCGATTAATTAACAAAAGTACAGCACCTAAAGAGCCAACTACAATTGGTAGACGCCGTAAAATTCGATTCGGATCGGATTTTGCCATAATTTCAAACAGACCCACCAGAAATATAGACGTTCCACCGGAACGTCTCTACTATTTACTCTTCCCCTGGTTCAATAATGCGTTGAAAAAGATAGCCGGTACCTCGTGCTGTCAGAATTAACTCTGGATTGCTGGGGTCATCTTCTAATTTTGCTCGCAAACGAGAAATATGCACGTCTACCACACGGGTATCTACGTGACGCTCTGGTGTGTATCCCCAAACTTCCTGCAAAATCTCGGAACGAGAAAAAGCCTCTCCGGAACGACTTACTAGTAATTCTAGTAAGCTAAATTCCATCCCTGTTAAACGAATCCGCTCGTCACCTTTGTATACTTGACGTTTGTTAGTATCAATTTTAATAGTACTAACATGAATGACTCCGGAACTGGGGATACCAGAAGCGCCATTTTTATCTACTCGTCTTAGTACTGAACGGATACGAGCTTCTAATTCTTTGGGAGAGAATGGTTTAACTACGTAATCATCAGCACCCAACTCTAGTCCTGTGATGCGGTCTGCGACATCACCTAAAGCTGTTAACATAATAATTGGTACATCTGATTCTTTACGTAATTCTTGACATACGCCATACCCATCTAACTTAGGCATCATCACATCCAAAACCACTAAATCGGGATCCGCTTTACGAAAAGTGTCTAAAGCTTCCTCCCCGTCACCGGCAGTTACGACATCGTAACCAATCATTGAAAGGCGCGTTTCCAAAATCCGGCGGATACTGGCTTCGTCGTCTACTACCAGAATTTTCTCTTTATGACTTTCCAATCTCAACGCTCCTTAACCAAAATTTTTGATGATTAATTTTTAGTACCATAGTATTAAGATATCATTTCATCTATTCATTAGAAAAATGCTGCAAACAATGGGAATCTTATATTTTAGTTTAGTCTCATAAATTAAGGAAAAATTAAGATTAATTAAGAAGATTCAGAATGCCAAAATCTCGTACAATTTTCATTTGTAATGAATGTGGAGCAGAGTCCCCACAATGGTTTGGTAGATGTCCAGCTTGTGGTACTTATAATTCTTTAGAAGAGCAGATAACTGTCCAATCTTCAGGAGGAGATTTACCAAGTCGAGGAAATTGGCAAGGTCAGCCAGGTCATGTTAAAGCAGGAATTAAACCAGCTAAGCCAAGAGCATCGCTAACATTTGACCAAATTACTGATCGCCAAGTTACTCGTTGGGCTTCTGGTTATGGTGAGTTAGATAGAGTACTCGGTGGTGGTGTTGTTCCAGGTTCTATGGTGCTGATTGGTGGAGATCCAGGAATTGGGAAATCTACCTTGTTGTTACAAGTATCAAGTGAACTAGCTCAGAGGTATCGCATTCTCTACGTATCTGGAGAAGAATCAGGACAGCAGGTAAAATTAAGAGCGTCACGTTTGGGAGTTTCCAAAACGCTGAATGTAGTTGGTGATGATAATGGCAAGGTAGTGGAGATAGCTCAGACAGAACTAGGTGAAGGTGTTGGTGCAGATTTATATATTTTACCAGAAACGGATTTAGAAGAAATTTTACGGGAAGTAGACTCGCTGAAACCAAATTTGACGGTGATAGATAGTATTCAGACAGTCTATTTTCCCACACTGACTTCCGCTCCTGGTTCGGTAGCACAGGTGAGGGAATGTACTTCTGCATTGATGCAAGTAGCTAAGCGGGAAGATGTGACGATGTTGATTGTCGGACACGTGACTAAAGAAGGAGCGATCGCAGGACCTAAGGTATTAGAGCATTTAGTAGACACAGTATTATATTTTGAAGGCGATCGCTTTGCTTCTCATCGGTTATTACGGACAGTGAAGAATCGTTTTGGGGCAACTCACGAAATCGGTATATTTGAGATGATAGACCGAGGTTTGAGGGAAGTTCCTAATCCTAGTGAATTATTTTTAGGTAATCGTGACGACCCATCACCAGGCACAGCAATTGTTGTAGCTTGTGAAGGTACACGTCCGATTGTAGTAGAGTTGCAAGCATTGGTTAGTCCTACTAGCTACGCCTCTCCTCGTCGTTCCACTACTGGTGTTGATTACAATAGATTACAACAAATTCTTGCAGTTTTAGAAAAGCGGGTCGGGATTCCTTTATCGAAGTTAGATTCTTACGTCGCTTCCGCTGGTGGGTTAAATGTGGAAGAACCAGCGGTAGATTTAGGAGTAGCGATCGCCATTGTCGCCAGTTTCCGCGATCGCATTGTAGACCCAGGTACAGTGTTAATTGGTGAAGTTGGTTTAGGTGGACAAGTTCGGTCAGTATCCCAAATGGAACTGCGGTTGAAAGAAGCTGCGAAACTAGGTTTTAAAAGGGCGATCGTTCCTAAAGGACAAAAATTCCCTGATTTAGATATTGAGATATTACCAGTATCCAAAGTTATTGATGCAATTATTGCCGCAATACCACCGCAAACCTTAGAAGAAAGAGATTTGATACCTGATGAGG
>Ga0224723_1001033_pt1 | contig 17704 bp, 18 predicted proteins | sample Balambano_FR2_Me_FD_161647 | JGI IMG/M metagenome (GOLD analysis project Ga0224723, IMG submission 161647) | Freshwater sediment microbial communities from Lake Towuti, South Sulawesi, Indonesia - Balambano_FR2_MetaG | ecosystem: Environmental > Aquatic > Freshwater > Lake > Sediment | place...
GACAGGCCGTGGTGCGGGCCGCCGGCCGACGGCCCGCACCACGGCGGCCCGGGTGTCCGCGTCGTCGCTGTACAGCGCGACCGACAGGACGGCGCCGGCGCCGCCGCCGGCGGCGGGGCCCGGAGCCTCGCCCGGCGCGTGGCCCGGGGTGGCGGCGGGGGTCGACGCGGTGGTCACGGCCACGACGATAACGGCGGTCGCCGGTGGGGTGGCGACGCGCCGGCGAGCGGCGCCCACTACCCTCCGAGACGTGGCAGCGGCTTCGGCGGTCGGCACTCCGGTCCACGCGGGGGTGAACCGGCCGAACATCACGTCCATCGGCACGATCGTGTGGCTCTCCAGCGAGCTCATGTTCTTCGCCGGCCTGTTCGCCGTCTTCTTCACGCTCGGGTCGCTGCAACCGGAGCAGTACGCCGCCGGCCAGGAGATGCTCAACATCCCGTTCTCGGTCGTCAACACCGTGATCCTCGTCAGCAGCTCGGTCACCTGCCAGTTCGGGGTCTTCGCCGCGGAGCGGCTGCAGCCGCGGCGGACCGGCGGGCCGCTGCAGTTCTGGCTGTGGGGGATGCGGGAGTGGTTCACCCTCACGTACCTGCTGGGGGCCGTGTTCGTGTCCGGCCAGGTGTACGAGTACGCGGAGCTGTTCCACGAGGGCCTGGGCTTCGGCGCCACGGCATTCGCGTCGGCGTTCTACCTGACCACCGGCTTCCACGGCCTCCACGTCACCGGCGGGCTGCTGGCCTTCCTCGTCGTCCTCGGCCGGTCGTTCGCGGTCCGCCGCTTCGGCGAGCGCGAGGCGACGACCGCCATCGTCGTGTCGTACTACTGGCACTTCGTCGACGTCGTGTGGATCGCCCTGTTCGTCTCCGTCTACTTCACGTGAGGTCGGTCGTGACATCCCTGTTCCGGTACCGGCGCCACCGCCTGGCGTTGCCCGCCCTCCTGCTCGCGGGGCTCATCGTCGCGGGGACCGGCTACGCCGCGGTCCTGCCGTCCGCCGGTGCCACCGACCGGGGCCCGAACGAGTTCACGGCGGAGCAGATCGAGGACGGCCGCGAACTCTTCCTCGCCAACTGCGCGACGTGTCACGGCCTGGACGCCGAGGGGGGCACCACGGACGGCGACGGCAAGGTGTCCGGGCCCTCGCTCATCGGGGTGGGCGCCGCCAGCGTGGACTTCCAGGTGGGCACCGGCCGGATGCCGCTGCAGGCGTCGGGTCCCCAGGCGCCGGAGCGCGCCCCGCAGTTCTCGCTGGAGGAGACCCGGGCCCTGGCGGCCTACGTCGCCTCGCTCGCGCCCGGCCCCGGGATCCCCGAGGACCGGTGGCTGGACCCCGAGCAGGGCGACGTGGCGGAGGGCGGGGAGATCTTCCGCACGAATTGCGCGATGTGCCACAACTTCTTCGGCAACGGCGGCGCGCTGACCGAGGGCAAGTACGCCCCGGCGATCGACAGCGAGCCCGTCCACACCTACGAGGCGATGGTCACCGGGCCTCAGAACATGCCGGTTTTCAGTGACGACGTGCTGACGCCGGAGCAGAAGCGCGACGTCATCGCCTTTCTCGAGTACGCACAGGCGGAACCCGCGCCGGGCGGGCTCTCCCTCGGGGCCATCGGACCGGTGAGCGAGGGCCTCATCGCGTGGATCGTCGGCATCGGCGGGCTCGTCGCCCTCGCCGTGTGGTTGGGAGCCAGGGCCTCATGAGCCGGATCGCCCCTGGGGGGGCCTCGCAGGACGAGCAGAGCGACGCCAGCGGGCGAACCGTCGCGGTCGCCGACGCCGCCGGGCTCCCGGAGCGGTTCGAGAACCCCGGTCTGCCCGAGCACCGGCCCCGGCTGGCCGACATCGACCGCAAGGCCGCCCGCCGGGCGGAGCTGTCGGTCGCCGTCATGTTCCTGCTGTCGATGGTCGGCACCGTGGTCACCATCGTCGGCTACTTCGCGTTCCGCCTCGACGAGCCGACGTCCGGCGAGCTGGCGTGGTCGAACCGGACGATCGGCCTCGGCCTGTTCCTCACCATCTTCTTCATCGGCATGGGGGCCGTGCAGTGGGCGAAGACCCTCATGCCGGACCACGAGCAGATCGAGGAGCGGCACTCCGTCGAGTCCACGCCGGAGACGAAGTCGGCCGCCGCCGGGATCCTCCGCGAGGGGGTCGACGACTCGGGCATCCGGCGCCGTCCCCTGATCCTCGGTTCCCTCGCCGGTGCGCTCGCGCTGGCCCCGCTGCCGGCACTGGTCCTGCTCAAGGACCTCGGGCCGAACCCGGGGAACAAGCTGCGCGAGACCCTGTGGGGTCCCGGCGTCCGGGCGATCGTCGACCCGACGAAGACGCCGCTGCGGCCCGAGGAGATCCAGCTGGGGCAGATCGTCCACATCCTGCCCGAGCAGCTCGGCATCGAGCCGGACGAGGGTCGCACCGAGGGGCTGGAGTACCTCAACGAGAAGGCCAAGGCCGCCGCCATCGTCATCCGGCTGGAGGAGGGCGAGGTCCCGGCGGCCGCCCGGGCGGGCGCCTACGGCGGCCTGGTCGCCTACTCGAAGGTGTGCACCCACATGGGGTGCAGCGTCGCGCTGTACGAGCAGGTCACCCACCACCTGCTGTGCCCGTGCCACCAGTCGACCTTCGACGTGCTCGACAACTGCCGCGTCATCTTCGGCCCCGCGGCGCGAGCCCTACCCCAGCTGCCGGTCGGCGTGGACGACGAGGGATACTTGGTCGCGACCGAGGGCTTCGCCGAGCCCGTCGGGCCGAGCTTCTGGGAGAGGGGCGACACATGACCGTGACGACGGCGGTGACCCGCAGTGCCGATCCCCCCCGCACGCGGGTGGAACGCCTCGCCGACTTCGCCGACAGCCGCTTCGGCGCGGCCACGGCCGTCAAGGCGGGCGCCCGCAAGATCTTCCCGGACCACTGGTCCTTCATGCTCGGCGAGGTCGCGCTCTACAGCTTCGTCATCCTCATCCTCTCCGGCGTCTTCCTCACCTTCTGGTACGTCCCGAGCGCCTCCCTGGTGGAGTACGAGGGCCCGTACGAGCCGTTGCAGGGCCTCGTCGTCTCGGAGTCCTACGAGTCGACGGTCAACCTCAGCTGGGACGTCCGCGGCGGACTGTTCATGCGCCAGGTGCACCACTGGGCGGCGCTCATCTTCGTGGCCGCGACCGTCGTCCACATGATGCGGGTGTTCTTCACGGGCGCCTTCCGCAAGCCGCGGGAGATGAACTGGGTGATCGGCGTGCTGCTCGCGCTGCTCGCCATCGTCGAGGGCTTCGCCGGGTACTCGCTGCCGGACGACCTCCTGTCGGGCACCGGGCTGCGCATCGCCTCCGCGATCATCCTCGCCATCCCCATCGTGGGGTCGTACCTGTCGTTCTTCGTGTTCGGCGGCGAGTTCCCGGGCGAGGACTTCATCCCCCGGCTGTACACGGTCCACGTGCTCCTCGTGCCGGGCATCATGCTGGCGCTCATCGCGGTCCACCTGTTCCTCGTGGTGCTGCACAAGCACACCCAGTACCCGGGGCCCGGCCGGACGAACCAGAATGTCGTCGGATACCCGCTCCTGCCCGTCTACGTGGCCAAGGCCGGCGGCTTCTTCTTCATCGTGTTCGGCGTCGTCGCCCTCATGGCCGCGACCATGCAGATCAACCCGATCTGGGCGTACGGGCCGTACGACCCGTCCCCCATCACGGCCGGCTCGCAACCGGACTGGTACATGGGCTTCCTCGACGGCGCGGTGCGCACCATCCCGGGCTGGGAGGTCGTGCTGTTCGGCGAGTGGACGCTCTCGCTCAACATCCTCATCCCGGCGCTGGTCCTGCCCGGCCTCATGACCGTGGTCCTCGTCGCCTACCCCTGGCTCGAGCAGTGGGTGACCGGCGACGACCGCGAGCACCACCTGCTCGACCGGCCCCGCAACGTCCCCACCCGCACCGGGCTGGGCGTCATGGCGCTCACGTTCTACGCCCTGCTGTGGGCCAACGGCGGCAACGACATCATCGCCCACTTCCTCAACCTGTCGATCAACGACCTCACGTGGTTCACCCGGATCGCGCTGTTCGTGCTCCCGCCGCTGGCGTTCCTCGTGACCAAGCGCATCTGCCTGGGGCTGCAGCGCCGCGACCGCGAGAAGGTCCTCCACGGTCGCGAGACCGGCGAGGTGTACCGGCTCGCCACCGGTGAGGTCCTGGAGCGTCACGAGCCGCTGAGCCCCGAGGAGCGGTGGCTGCTCGTCCAGCACGACGGCTACCTGCCGCTCGAGCCCGGGCCGGCGACGGACGCGAACGGCGTCCGCCGCCGCGGCGCCCGCCTCGACGGTCTGCGGCACCGGCTGTCGTCGTTCTACTTCGGCGACGCCGTCCCGCCGGTGACCCCGCACGAGCTCGCCCAGGCGGAGGCTCACCACCACGCGCTCGACGGGCACGGGGCCGCCGCCGGCAACGGTCACCCCGCGGTGACCCGCGGGGGGCCTCCGGACGACGCCGACGGAGTCCTCGCCCGTGACCCGTCACCCGCAGGCGTCGGTTCGGCGCCGGGCCACAGCGGGGCGGCGCAGTCCGGTGAGGTGCGCGAGGGCGGCAGCACCCGGGCGTGAGCGTCGGCGCGCCGGCCGCGGACGCCGCCGTACGACCGGCCACCCCGGCGGACGCCGCCGCCGTGGGTGCCGTCCACGCGCGGGCCTGGGAGTCGTCCTACGCGGACCTGTTCCCGCCGGAGGTCCTCCGCCGCAGTCTGGACCCCGGCACCCTCGCCACGGCATGGCGGGCGGCCGTCGCGTCACCGCCCTCGGCCCGACACCGGGTGCTGGTGGCCACGGCCACGGACATGGTCACCGGCTTCGCGGCCCTGGCTCCCGCCGCCGACCCGGACACCAGGCCGGACGACGCCGAGGTGGTCGCGCTGGAGGTCGACCCGGCGCACCGCCGGGCAGGTCACGGCTCGCGCCTGCTCAACGCGGTCGCCGACACCGCCCGCGAGCTCGGCTTCCGACGACTGCTGGCCTGGGTGCCCGAGCCGGACACCGCACGGTGCGACTTCCTCGCCGGAGCCGGGGTGCTCCCCGACGGTGCCCGCCGGGTGCGGGCGACGGACGCCGGTGGTGGCGGGGACACCACCGGGCGAGCGGCCGCGGAGCCGGGCTGGCCGGAGGTCCGGGTCGCGGCGGAGTTGACCGGCCGGGACGACGGGCCCAAGGTCTCCGCGTGACCGCCGCTCCGCCCGTCGCTGCCCCGCAGGCTCGCGGCGTCGCCTCGACCACCCGCCTGCTCGGCATCGACGCCGCCCGGGGCATCGCGCTGCTCGGCATGATGGTGATCCACATCGTGCCCTCGCAGGGTGAGACCGGCGCGATCGCGGCCGCGTACGACATCGCGCACGGCCGGGCGTCCGCGCTGTTCGCCGTGCTGGCCGGGATGTCGCTGGCGCTCGCGGACGGCGGGGCACGGGGGCCGGTCGGCGGCTACCGGACCATGGTGGCCCGGGCCGCGGTCCGGGCCGTCCTCGTCGGCGTCGTCGGGCTGGTCCTCGCCGCCGCCGGCACCCCGATCCTCGTCATCCTCACGTACTACGGCCTGCTGTTCCTCCTGGCCTCGCCCCTGATCAGGCTGCCCGCGGCCGTGCTGGCGCTCCTGGCCCTCAGCTGGGCCGTCACCGGCCCCGTGGTGTCGCACGCCCTGCGGTCCACGTACGGACTGGAGCAGTTCCTCGAGTCGCCGTCGTTCCCCGCCCTCGCCGACGATCCCGGCCGGGTCGTCACCGGGCTCCTGCTCACGGGGACGTATCCCGCGCTGACCTGGCTGGCGTACGCGCTCGCCGGGGCCGCCCTCGGCCGTGTAGCCCTGCGGACCGGCGGTCTGGCGGCCCTCGCCGCCGGCGGGCTGGGCCTCGCGGTCGCCGCGCTGACGTCGTCGGCCCTGCTCGTGGAGCGGGGCCGGTCGGCGCTCACCACGGCGGACCCGTTCACCACGGTCGAGGGCAACTTCTACGGGACCACGCCGACGGAGTCCTGGTGGTGGCTGGTCGTCGCGCGACCGCACTCGGGCACGCCGTTCGACATGCTGGCGACCATCGGCAGCTCCGTGCTCGTCGTCGCCGTCCTGCTGATCCTGGTGCGGGGCCCGGCCGCTGTGGCCTGGAGATGGCTGACGGCGGCCGGGTCCATGACCCTCAGCCTGTACAGCCTGCACGTGCTCATGGTCGCCCTCGACGTCGGCGGCCGCGCGCCTGCGGCACAGGTCTGGCTGCTCCAGGCGACGATCGTCCTCCTGGTCGGTCTCGCGTGGCGGACCCTGCTGCGGCGCGGGCCACTCGAGGCCGCGGTGGGCCGCACGGTGGACCTGGTGGCCCCCAGGCGCGGGAGCTCCTCGCCCGCCGCACGGCACTCCGCCTGAGCCGTGCCGTCCGGCTCGGGAGCGGCTGCGCGGTCAGCGGCGGCGGCGCCGCGCGGTCCCGAGGACGGACCGGGTGATCTCGCGGCCGAGCACGGTGCCGGCGGAGCGGAGGAAGCTCCGGAACGCCGGTGAGTCCACCACTCTCTCGACCACACTCTCGTCCCCGCGGCGCGACGCTCGCGGCCCGTCACCGGGTGCCCGGTCCGGGACGGCCGGGCGGTCACCCGCAGGGTCCGGCTCGTCGCCGTCCTCGGCTCCCGCGGCCAGCCGGGCGGCGAGCATCTCGCGGGCGGACTCCCGGTCGACGACCTGACCGTACCGGGGAACGAGCGGCGAGGCGGCGATCGTCGCGGCCATGAGGTCCTCCCCCGCGGCAGCCATGAGCGACCGGGGCGCGGGCAGCCGCGCCCACGCCACCGGGGTCGGAGTGCCCTTCGGCGAGACCCCGGTCACCACCGCCTCTCCGGTGCCCAGACCGGTGAGGACCTTCTCGAGCTCGTACCCGGACACCGGGTACGTCGACACCGCGGCACGCAGGGCCTTGGCGTCGTCGGGAGTGTGGGCCCGGAGCGCGTGCTGGACCCGGCTGCCGAGCTGGGCGAGGACGTCGGGATGGATGTCCTTCGGCGACTGGGTGACGAGGAGGACGCCCACGCCCTTGGAGCGGATGAGCCGGACGATCTGCGTGACCTGCTCCAGGAACACCGGCGAGGCGCCCGTGAACAGCAGGTGCGCCTCCTCGACGACGAAGACGAGCTTCGGCTTGTCGAGGTCGCCGACCTCGGGGAGTTCCTGGAACACCTCGGCCAGCAGCCAGAGCAGGAAGGTCGAGAACAGCCGCGGCCTGTCCAGCACCTCGGCCAGCTCGACGCAGGTGACGACCCCGCGGCCGTCGTCGGCGGTGCGGACGAGGTCGGCGGTGTCGAACTCGGGCTCGCCGAAGAACGCCTCGGCGCCGTCGTCGGTGAAGCCGATGAGCTCCCGGAGGATGACCCCGGCCGTCGCCTTGCTCAGCGCGCCGAGGCCCTCGAGCTCGGCCTTGCCCTCGTCCGACACCAGATGGTGCAGCACCGCCCGGAGGTCGGCGAGGTCGAGCAGCGGCAGCCCGGCCTTGTCGGCGAAGTGGAAGACCAGCCGCAGGCTGGACGCCTGGGTCTCGTTGAGGTCGAGGACCTTGGCCAGCAGCACCGGCCCGAACGACGTGACCGTCGAGCGCACCGGGACGCCGGGGCCGATGCCGCCGAGGGAGAGGAACTCGACCGGGTACGACGCGGGCGACCAGTCCTGACCGACCTCCGTGGCGCGGGCCAGCAGCTTCTCGCCCGGCTCCCCCGGGCGGGCCAGGCCCGACAGGTCGCCCTTGAGGTCGGCGAGCACGACGGGCACGCCGTGGTCGGACAGCTGCTCGGCGATGAGCTGGACGGTCCGGGTCTTCCCGGTTCCGGTCGCGCCGGCGATCAGCCCGTGCCGGTTGAGCATCGCCAACGGCAGCCGGACCCGTACGGTCGCGTCCGCCGCCGCGCCGGCCCCGGTGACCAGAGCGCCCAGCTCGACCGCCGGATCCTCGAAGCCGTACCCCTCACGGACCGCCGAGGTGATCGCGTCACGCTCCGCCGTGCTCGTCTCGTCGGCCACGACCGGTCAGCCTAGTGACAGTCGATGCGCGGTCACGCCGTGGTGACCACGGACGCCCCGTCAGTCATGGCCGCCCGACCTTGGCGGCCGTCCAGCCGGATCGTCCAGCGATCGACGGAGTCCACGACAAGGTGCGTGCCACTCCATGGGTCTGCGGCGAGTGCGGACCGGGCCTCCTCCTCCGACTCGACGTCCATGGCGAGCACGACCCGCTCGCCGTCCGCCACGGGCCCGCCGAGGACGACCACCCCCTCGTCGACGAGACCGTCCATGAAGGTCGCGTGCTCGTCCCACCCGGACTGCTCGTCCAGCGGGCGACCCGGTCGCCAGGCCGGACCGCCGCAGCGGCGAACGACCAGGAACACGGTCAGGCCGGTCCGACGGGGACGTCCGCGGCGACCACGCGGTCATGGTCGCCCCAGCCGGGGGTCGACGTCGAGGGGTGTCTCGCTGCTGCCGCCACGGCGGCGAGCCGAGACGATGCGCAGGGCGATGGCGGCGTACTCCTCGCCGATCTCATCGGGGGTCCAGCGTCCGCCGTCGCGGTACCAGCGGGCGAGGTCGATGCCGAGCGACAGCAGCGCGGCCGCGGCGATCCGCGGGTCGCGTACCTCGAACTCTCCGGTTTCGACGCCACGCGCCACGAGTCGGCGGATCTGGTCCTCGATCTGCCGCCGGAGCGCGCGGATCTCGGCGAGGTGCGTGGGGGCGAGCGCCGGGAGCTCGTAGTTGACGACCCGGGCGCGGACATGGCCCCGCGCGTGATGAGCCGCGAACTCGCGCACGACCCGGCGAAGGGTGTCGACGGGATCGTCGGTGGCCGCGATGGCCTCGCGGACAAGCCGCAGGACGTCCTCGTGACCCTCCCTGGAGATCAGGTGGAGCAGCTCCTCCTTGGACTTGTGGTGCACGTAGAGCGCGGCCGGGCTCATGCCGGCGGCCGCGGCGATGTCACGCGTCGTCGTGCCGTGGAATCCCTTCTCGGCGAACGCGGTGACCGCCGCCTCGAGCAGGCGGGCACGAGTCCCGGCGGCGCGGGGGGCGTCGGGGAGTCCAGTCATCCTCGTGTCCATCGTCCTCGTCGGTCGCGCCGCCGGCGTCCGGGAGGTGGCACGAGTCACAGAAGCGGCTGACGCGACCGGTTGACGCGCGATCCTCCCGGGAGCAGCCTACCGATAAGCAAGCGCTTAGTCAGCAGGAGGGCTCCAGCGAGGATGGGCACGCGCTTCGAGGGCCGCACCGCGATCGTCACCGGCGCCAGCCGGGGCATCGGGCTGGCCGTCGCCGGGCGGCTGGTCGCCGACGGTGCGCGGGTCGTCATCACCGCGCGCAAGCAGGATGCCCTGGACGAGGCGGTCACCCGGCTCGGCGGCCCGGAGGTCGCCCTGGGCATCGCCGGCCGCGCGGACGACCCCGAGCATCGGGCCCGCACGGTCCGACAGGCGGTCGAGACCTTCGGCAGCGTCGATCTGCTGGTCAACAACGCCGGCATCAACCCGGTCCACGGTCCGATGATCGATCTCGACCTCGTTGCCGCGCGCAAGATCCTCGAGGTCAACTGCCTGTCCGCGCTGGCGTGGACCCAGCTCGCCCACCATGCCTGGATGGGCCGCCACGGCGGCGCGGTGGTCAACGTCTCCTCGGTCGCCGGCGTCCGGCCCGCGCCCGGGATCGGCATGTACGGCGCCAGCAAGGCGATGCTCATCTCGATGACCGAGCTGCTCGCGGTCGAGCTCGCCCCCGACGTCCGGGTCAACGCGGTCGCGCCCGCCGTGGTGAAGACGAGGTTCGCGACGGCGCTCTACGAGGGGCGGGAGCGCGAGGTGGCCGCTCGGTACCCGCTCCAGCGGCTCGGCGTTCCGGAGGACATCGGCGGCGTGGTGTCGTTCCTGCTCTCCGCGGACGCCGCCTGGCTGACCGGCCGGACCCTCGTCGTCGACGGCGGCGTCACCTTGACCGGCGGTGTCGAGTGACGCCCGCGCCGGCGGGTCCCGCGCGGACCGGCGCCGCGGACCCGAACCTCGACCTCGATGCCCTCGGAGCGTGGTTCGCGGCGAAGGTCCCGGGCGCGGGCGACCGTGTGCATGCGACGTTGATCCACGGCGGCAGGTCGAACCTCACCTACGTCGTCACCGACGGTGCGCACGAGTGGATCGTGCGGCGGCCGCCGCCGGGCGACGTGCTCGCCACCGCTCACGACATGGCCCGCGAGTACCGCGTGATGTCGTCGCTGCGGCACACCGCGGTTCCGGTCCCGCGGACCTTCGCCCTGTGTACGGACCGGCGCGTGCTCGGCGTCGACTTCTACGTCATGGAGCGCTGCCACGGCACGCCCTACCGCCGCGCGGCCGAGCTCGCGCGCCTGGGGCCCGAGCGCACGCGGACGATCTCGGAGCGTCTCGTGGACACCCTCGCCGTGCTGCACTCGGTCGAGCCGGCGGCGGTCGGTCTGGCGGACTTCGGCCGGCCCGAGGGCTTCCTGAAGCGTCAGGTCGCACGCTGGAAGCGGCAGCTCGATGCCTCGTACACCCGCGATCTGCCAGCCGCCGACGAGCTCCACCGGAGGCTGGCGAGGTCGGTGCCGGCCGAGTCCGCCGCCGGCATCGTGCACGGCGACTTCCGGCTCGACAACGTCCTGGTCGACGAGGCCGACCGGGTGAGCGCCGTGCTCGACTGGGAGCTGGCGACCCTGGGCGACCCGCTGACCGACCTGGCGCTGTTGCTCGTCCACAACCGGCTCGCGGCGATCGTGGGCGACGTGAGCGACGCGGTGAGCGACGTATCCACCGCGCCCGGCTTCCTCGACGAGCGCGGGGTGATCGAGCGGTACTCGGGCGGAGCCCATCGCGACCTGTCGGACCTCGGCTTCCACCTCGGCCTGGCGACCTTCAAGCTCGCGGCGATCCTCGAGGGCGTCCACCACCGCCACCTTCGGGGCCAGACCGTCGGCGTCGGCTTCGACCGGATCGGCGAGGCGGTCCCCCCGCTGCTGCGGGCCGGCCTGGACACCTGGGAGGAGAGCTCCTGATGGACTTCGAGTACGACGCGCGCACGCAGCGTCTGCGCGAGGACCTCCTCGACTTCATGGACACCCACGTCCACCCGGCCGAGCAGACGTTCCACGAGCAGCTGGCCGCGCTCGACGACCCGTGGTCGTGGGACTCGGCGCCGGTCCTGGGAGAACTGCGCGACGAGGCCCGAGCGAGGGGGTTGTGGAACCTCTTCCTCCCGGGCGAGGACGGGGCCGGCCTGACGAACCTGCAGTACGCCCCGCTGGCCGAGATCTCCGGTCGCAGCGGCCACCTCGCACCGGCGGCGATGAACTGTGCGGCTCCCGACACCGGGAACATGGAGGTGCTCCACATGTTCGGCACGGCCGAGCAGCGGGAGCGCTGGCTGCGACCGCTGCTCGACGGGGTGATCCGGTCCGCGTTCGCCATGACCGAGCCGGACGTCGCCTCCTCCGATGCCACCAACATCGGCACCACCATCGTCCGGGACGGCGACCACTACGTCGTCAACGGCCGCAAGTGGTGGATCACGGGCGCCATGAACTCCAACGCCCAGGTCCTCATCGTCATGGGCAAGACCGACCCGACGGCCGACCGGCACCGGCAGCAATCGATGATCGTGGTCGAGCGGGACACCCCGGGTCTGGACATCCGGCGCGGCATGAACGTCCTGGGCTATGACGACCACGAGCACGGCGGGCACGCCGAGCTCTCGTTCAGCGACGTGCGCGTCCCGGTCGGCCACCTCATCGGCGGAGAGGGTGACGGGTTCGCCATCGCCCAGGCGCGCCTCGGCCCGGGACGCATCCATCACTGCATGCGGTCGATCGGCGTGGCCGAGCGGGCGATCGAGCTCATGTGCGAGCGCGCCGGGTCCCGCGTGGTGTTCGGCAAGCCCCTGAGCGAGCAAGGGGTGATCCGCGACTGGATCGCGGAGTCCCGGGTCCGGGTCGAGCAACTGCGGCTGCTGGTCCTCAAGACCGCCTGGCTGATGGACACCGTCGGCAACCGGGGCGCGCACCGCGAGATCCAGGCGATCAAGATCGCCACCCCGGCCACGGTCGAGTGGATCGTCGACAAGGCGATCCAGGTGCACGGAGCCGGCGGGTTGTCCCAGGACTTCCCGCTGGCCGGCATGTACGCCGGCGTCCGCGCGCTGAGGTTCGCCGACGGGCCCGACGAGGTGCACAAGAGCGCCCTGGCGACGAGCGAGATCCGCCGTCAGGCGGCGAGGCGGGACCAGCGGGCGTGAGGGACGGGCGGCAGCCCGACCCTCGTCACGACCGGGACCGCACACCCCCCACCAGCCGGCGGGCCATCACGATCCGCTGCACCTGGTTGGTGCCTTCGTAGATCTGGCCGATCTTGGCATCGCGCATCATCCGCTCGACGGGGTGGTCCCGGGTGTAGCCGTTCCCGCCGAGCACCTGCACCGCGTCGGTGGTGACCTGCATGGCCACGTCCGAGGCGAAGCACTTGGCGGCGGCACCGAAGAAGGCGACGTCAGGGTCGTCGAGCTCGGAACGGCAGGCTGCGGCGTACGCCAACTGGCGCGCTGCCTCCAGCCTCATCCCCATGTCCGCGAGCAGGAACTGGACGCCCTGGAAGTCGGCGATCGGCCGCCCGAACTGCCGGCGCTCCCGGGCGTAGCCCACCGCGCAGTCCAGCGCACCCTGCGCCAGACCGACCGCCTGGGCCGCGATCGCGACCCGGTTGTGGTCGAGGGTCCGCATCGCGGTCGCGAAGCCGGTGCCCTCGGGCCCGATCATCCGGGAGGCCGGGATCCGCACGTCGTCGAGGTACACCTCGCAGGTGGGCGAGCCCCTGATACCCATCTTGTCCTCCGGCGTACCGAAGGTGACGCCCTCGTCGGACCTCTCGATGACGAACGCCGAGATGTTCCGGGCCCGCGCCTTGGGGTCGACGCGGTCCGCGGGCCCGGTGACGGCCATGACGGTGTAGTACTCCGCGACGCCGGCATTGCTGATCCAACGCTTGGTCCCGTTGAGGACGTAGTGGTCACCGTCGCGGACCGCCCGCGCGGTCATCGCGGCGGCGTCGGACCCGGCGTCCCGCTCCGAGAGGCAGTAGGCGAAGGCGCCCTCGCCGCGGGCGAGCGCACCGAGGTAGCGCGTCTTCAGCTCCTCGGACCCGGCCAGCAGCAGGGGCAGCGAGCCGAGCCGGTTGACGATGGGGATCAGCGAGGAGGAGGCGCAGACCCGGGCGACCTCCTCGATGACCAGCATCGTGGCGAGCACGTCGGCCCCGGCGCCCCCGTAGTCCCGGGGGACATGGGGGGCGTGAAGGTCCGCCCGCTGCAGCGCCGCCGCCGCCTCGGCCGGGAAACGCGCCCGGGCGTCGACCTCCGTGGCGAACGGCGCGATGCTCGTCTCACAGATGTCGCGGACGGCGTCGCGGAGCTTGCGGTGCCCATCGGACAGGACGTACGGCGTGGGGGCCGGATGTGGCACGGCGGAACTCCTGGCCGAGGCGGAATCTGAGGTCAGTGGTGGGCCAGGAACTTCTGCACGGTCTCGTTGACGGCCTCGGGGTCGGTGAGGCTGAGGAAGTGGGCCCCTCCGGGCACGACCACGAGCTCGGCGTGGGTCAGGTGCTGGGCCATGTGCGTCGCGCGCGACACCGGGTAGGCGCCGTCGGCGTCGCCGTGGAGGACCAGCACCGGAACCTCGATCTCGGGCAACCGGTCGGTGAGGTCGTCGCGCTCGACGAGGGTGGTGAGGATCCGCGTGAAGCGATCGCCGTCGACCTGGCGCCACCGCGCCTTCCACGGCTCGGCGTCGAGACCGCCGAGGCAGATCGACGCGATGGTGTCGATCAAAGGGTCGACGGGGCCCTCGTTGCGCCAGGTCGTCGCGAACCCGCGGTAGACCTCGGCGATCTGCGGGTCCTCCGCCTGGGCCGACGCGCCCATGACAACCACGGCGCTCACCCGCGACGGCGCGGCCAGCGCGACCCGCAGCGCGACGAACCCGCCCTGGCTGGTGCCCGCGATCACCGCCTGGTCGATGCCGAGGTGGTCGAGCACCGCGATGACGTCGTCGGCGACGTCCCAGTAGGTGAAGTCCGACTCGGCCGGAGTGCCGCCGTGTCCGCGCTCGTCGATGGTGATGCAGCGGTGGCTGGTGCCGAACGCCTCCAGCTGCGGACCGAACATGGACCCGTCCATCAGGAAGCTGTGGAGCAGGACCAGCGGCGGGCCGTCGCCGGAGTGGTCGTCGAAGTGGATCGTCTGTCCGGTGCTGGTGGTGATCGTGCTCATGGGGGTCCTCACGCCGTAGTGAGACAGTAGGGTCATGTGTCTCACACCACGGCGGTCGCGGTCAACCCCGGGCCGTCCACCCACGATGGGTGGTCGCCGCGTCGTTCCCCGCGACGGGCCCGCCATACTGAGCCCCGTGTCGGTGCGCTCCGGGTCGACCGACGTGGCGCAGGACGCGCTGCGGGCCGCGACCGCAGCCTACCGTGCGGGCGCGACGATCGACATGAGCGCCATCGCCCAGCAGCTGGGGGTGGGGCGTGCGACCCTGTACCGCCATGTCGGCTCGCGCGATCAGCTGCTCGCCCGGGTGCTGGAGGACGCCACCGTCCGGACCTTCCGCCGGAGCCGGGTGCGCTCCGGGCCCGGCAGCGTCGACGCAGTGGTGGCGCGCATCGAACAGTTCATGGTCGACGTGCTGGACTCCGCGGCCCTGCGAGTCCTCATCGAGCGCGAACCGGTCGTGTTCATGCGCCTGGTACTCGGCCCGGGCAGCGTGGAGGACGTCTCGAGCGCCCTGGTGCAGGAACTGCTCGAGCAGGAACTGGGAGCCGACCTCCTCGTCGAGCCCGCGGTCCTGGCGCGGGCCATCGTGCGGGTCTGCGACTCCCTCATGTACGCGCATCTGCTCAACAACACCCCGCCTGCCCTCGACTCGGCGCTGGAGGTCGTGTCGATGCTGCTGACCGCCGCGCACTCGTCCAGCCGGGGCCGGGTCGGACCGATGGCACGGTCGAGCGCCCTGCAGCCGAGCTGACGCCGGACTCACTCGTCCGGTGACGGTCACGCCGGCTCGACGGGAAAGTTCGGAGCGACGAGACGGTAGTGGTTGTCCAGGCTGAGGATCGCCGCCGCACGATGCTTCTCCGCCGTCGCCACCACGGTGCCGTCCGCCAGCCCGAGCCCGAGGTCGGTATATCGGTCGTCCAGATCGACAGCCCGCCGGAGGATCTCCGAGTCCACGGGTTCGAGGACCAGGACTCCGGTGTCGAGATTGTGAAGGAACTCCCGAGCTGCGCGCCGCCCCACGCGGGTCGACACGAGGTAGTCCACCTCGACGGCGACCGCTGCCGTCACCACGACGCCGGCGTCGAGACGCTTGCGCACGAGAGCGGCGCACTCGGCATGCCGGGCGTCCCGCCGGTCGAGGGCGCCCACGAGGACCGAGGTGTCGGCGACAGCGATCACGCCAAGCCCTCACGGAGATACTTCTTGGCGTTACTGCCGAGATCCGACACCGAGGACTCCCCGGCTCCGATGAAAGTCGGTTCTCCGAGCCCGGCCGTCAACGCCTCCGCGAGCAGGTCGTTGACCAATGTGCCCACGGGCACGCCCTCCCGCTGCGCGCGGTTGCGCAACCGCAACCAGACATCGGTCCTCAGGTTGACGGTCGTCTTGTGCATCCCGTGAGAATACTCCGTCGTACGGCGGTCAGTCGACCTTGTCCGGCGCCCCTGCCAGCCGCAGTGCCGCCCGGGCCGCCGCACGGGCGCGCCTGCGGTCCCCGGCCGCGTCGTAGGCCAGGGCCAGCCGGTACCAGGCCCGCCAGTCCCCCGGCCGGTCGCGGGTCTCCTCGGCGTGCCGGGCGAAGGCGGTGTCCGCGGCGGCCCGGTCGATCCGCCCGGCCGGCGTGCGCGGCAGGTCGTCGACGGGCAGGCCGCCCTCGGCCGCCAGCGCGCGGCCCAGGCGAGCCGTGCCGGCGCCGAAGCGCAGCTCCTGCACCGTCACCCAGACCCCGATGGCCCCGACCACGAGGATCGCCGCGCCGATCGCCCGGAGCGCCGGCCCGCCCTCGACGAGCAGCGCGACTCCCCGCCAGCCCAGCGTGAGGACGTAGAACGCGAGCAGGACGAGCAGGAGCACCAGCTGGGTGAGGACCGCCCGGGGCACCTCAGACGTCCAGCCAGTTCTCCAGGCCGACGGTGAGCCCGGGCCGCCACGCCACCTCACGGACCGCCAGCAGCAGGCCCTGCCGGAACGATGCGCGGTCGAGGGAGTCGTGACGCAGGGTCAGCACCTCCCCCGGCCCACCCAGCAGCACCTCGTGGTGCGCCAGCAACCCCCGCAACCGCACGCTGTGGACCGGCACCCCGTCGACGGCCGTGCCCCGCGCGCCCGGCAGCGTCCGGTCGGTGGCGTCCGGCATCGGTCCCGAGCCCTCGGCGGCCCGGGCCGCAGAGACGGCGTGCGCGATCCGCCGGGAGGTCCCGCTGGGGGCGTCGGCCTTGTCGGGGTGGTGCAGCTCGACGATCTCCACGGACTCGAACCACCGGGCGGCAGTGGCGGCGAACCTCTGGACCAGCAGCGCCCCGACCGCGAAGTTCGGCGCCACGAGGACGCCGGTACCCGGGTGGTCGTGGACGAGGCGACGCAGCCCGGAGAGCCGATCGGCGTCCCAGCCGGTGGTGCCGACCACCGCGTGCACGCCGTGACGCACGGCCGTGGCGACCACGTCCGGAGAGGAGTCCGGGACCGTGAGGTCGACGAGGACGTGGGCGTGCTGCAGCGCCCCCGCGAGGTCGTCCTCGCGCCCGACGGCCGCGTGCAGGGTGAGATCAGAGGTGGCCTCGATGACGCCGCACGCCCATGACCCCATGCGCCCCCGGGCGCCGGCCACGACGACGTGGGTCGTCACGGCCGGGACGTCCCGAAGGTCCGGTCCGGGTCGAACGGGCCCACCACGGCCATCGTCCGCGGCCGTGACACCAGGCGGGCCGCCAGGTCGCGGACCCCCTCGGCCGTCACGGCCCGCACCCGCGCGACGGTCTCGTCCAGGCCGCTGAACTCGCCGTGCACGATCTCGGCGCGGCCGAGGCGCCCCATCCGCGACCCGGTGTCCTCCAGCCCGAGGACCATCCCCCCGGCGACCTGCCCGATGCCGCGGGCGAGCTCCTCGTCGGTGATGCCGTCGGCGGCCAGCCGCTCCCACTCCGCGACCAGCAGGTCCACCACCGTGTCGACCCGTGCCGGGCTGCACGCGGCGTACAGTCCGAGGTAGCCGCCGTCGGAGTAGCCCGTGCTGAACGAGTAGACCGTGTACGCCAGGCCGCGCCTCTCGCGCACCTCCTGGAACAGCCGGCTGCTCATCCCGCCGCCGAGCACGGCGTTGAGCACCGACAGCGTGTACCGCTCGGCGTCGGTGGCCGCGAGGGCGGACGTGCCGAGGATGACGTGGGCCTGCTCGATGTCGCGGTGGACGACGACGTCCCGCCCCGTCGCGGCCGGCAGCTCGGCACCGGCGTCGTCGCGTCGCGGCACCGGCGGGCCGCCGGTCGCCGCCCACCCCGCCCGGGCGACCTCGGCCTCGACGGCGGCGACGACCGCGTCGTGGGAGACGCCGCCGGCCGCGGTGACGACGAGGGTGGGGGCCTCGTAGTGCCGCCGGTAGTGGGCCA
>Ga0224723_1001034_pt1 | contig 17678 bp, 19 predicted proteins | sample Balambano_FR2_Me_FD_161647 | JGI IMG/M metagenome (GOLD analysis project Ga0224723, IMG submission 161647) | Freshwater sediment microbial communities from Lake Towuti, South Sulawesi, Indonesia - Balambano_FR2_MetaG | ecosystem: Environmental > Aquatic > Freshwater > Lake > Sediment | place...
GTAGTCTGGCCCCACCTTGAAGGATTGCACCCGGCCCGATCGCTGACTCAACGCCGCCAGCAGCGCCAGCGTCACCGTGGTTTTGCCCACGCCGCTGCGCTCCCCAGCCACCACTAACCCACCCCGCAAAGTCTCAGTCATAGGTCAACGCAGGGAAAATCCAAAATTGCCAATCCAAAATCCCAGCATCTCGCCCTCCGCCTTCCGTCTTCCTTACACCAACCATCCCCATACCCAAAACACCGCCATTCCACCGGCAATGGTGAGCAGTAGGTTTTGCCGCCAGAGAGCCAGGGCGACGCAGGCAATCGCCCCCACTAAACGAGGATTCTCCCACCCTAGCCAAAGTTCGTTTCCCTCCGCCATCACCACGGCTGGTATCACAATGGCCGTCAACACGACGGGCGGCACGTAGGCCAACGCTCGCACTAAGCTAGGGGACAGTTGAATGTGTCCGCTAAAGGCCAACAGGCTGTAGCGAATTAGAAACGTTACCAGGGCCATTGCGCCCACTAAATGCCAATCCGTCATGGGTTCTCCTCAAAAGCTTCGATATCAACTCAAGGCAGGGCATTGTTTCGTGGCAGTATTCAAGAATTAGGAGTTAGGAGTTAGGAATATTTATAGGTCTGGCTCCTAGACCTGACTCTTCTAGATGCTTACTCCTAACGGCCAACTTCTCACCACCTAGCACTGTTAAAGTAAACCCACACAACTATTGGGCCATGAACTATGGAAGAGTTGTTGGAATTGCGAGACCTACTATTGGCTAACCGGGTAGGAGACGCCTTACTCTTGGTGGAGGAAATCACCGAAATGAGCAAGGATGACAAAATCAACAAAATCTTCAGTTTTGGTGTCATCCTCCTCCTTCATTTGATTAAACAGGCCGTAGAGGGGCGCTCGACCCGTTCCTGGGAAACTTCTGTCTTCAATGCAGTCACCCAAATTCAACGCATCAACCAACGGCGTAAATCAGGGGGAACCTACTTAACCTCAGACGAATTAAAGGAAACTCTGGAAGAAGCCTATGCTTTGGCCCTGCGGCAGGCTGCTCTAGAGGCGTTTGAGGGACGCTACGAAGCTGACGAGCTAGCCAAAATGGTAGACAAATCTGGTTTGATTATGCAGGCACTCGCACTCATTACCACCCCGATTAACGATGGTTTGGAGGGGGGAGCGGGCTAATTCAGGCATCTACCCTGCCTCGTTTCCATCACAAATCCCACTGCGACTCCGGCAAGGGTTGCCACCATTAGCCCTAGTTTGTGAGGCAACCCATTGGCCAGCACTGCCACCAACCCAGCGGCTCCAATGGCGGCTACCATTGGTCGGGAGATGGCGTAGGGCACAATCATGCCGATGAACGTGGCTACCATAGCAAAATCCAACCCCCAAGCCGCCGCATTGGGGATGAGTTGCCCTACTGTTAACCCTAGCCAGGTGCATAGCTGCCAGTTGAGATACATGGCCACCGCCGCCCCCAGATAATACCAGTGCTTGTGAGGGCTGGGGTCGGACTGCTGGTAGCGCCGAATGGCAATGGCAAAGGCTTCGTCCGTGAGGAAAAAGCCAATCACCGCTTTCCACGGCTGGGATAGGTGTTGTACGTGGGGCAGCAGGCTGGCTGCATAGAGCATGTGCCGCAGGTTGACGACAACAGTGGTCAACACAATCAACGGCAGGGTACTGCCTGTAGCCAGTAGTCCTAGAGCGATGAATTGGGAGGAGCCCGCAAAGACAAAGGCCGACATTCCTAGGGCAGCCCCAAAGGATAGTCCGCTACCTTGGGCTAGGGTACCAAAAATTAAACCAAAAGGAATGGCACCAACAATCAGTGGCACAATGTCGCGGGCTCCAGCCAGCACTTCTTGGCGGGGCGATCGCATCACAAATTCTGACGATATGGCCAAAAGAAATCTCCTGAAATCAATGATGACTCCTTCCATTTTGAGTTAGAAGAAAGAGGAGGTATCACCGCTTTTTACCAATGGCAGACGCTCCCCAGCAAATTTGTATTCTTGGTGGTGGCTTTGGCGGCCTGTATACGGCCCTGCGCCTGAGCCAACTGCCGTGGGAGGGCACCCCGCCCACCCTCATCCTGGTAGACCACCGGGATCGTTTCTTGTTTTTGCCCTTGCTTTACGAATTGGTGACAGGTGAGCTAGAAACCTGGGAGGTAGCTCCCCCCTATGCTGACCTGTTGGCCGGTACCCAGGTGCAGTTCCGCCAGGCCGAAGTTACCAGCATTGACCTGGATCAGTCGTGTGTCAGCCTGAGTGATGGCACACTATTGACCTACGACCGCCTGGTGCTGGCCCTGGGTGGCACTACTCCAATGGACATGGCCCCCGGTGTAGCCGAGCATGCCCTCGCCTTTCGCACCCTGCAGGATGCCTACCAGCTTAGGGAACGCTTGCGGCTGCTAGAAGCCTCCGACGCCGATAAGATTCGGGTGGCGGTCGTAGGGGGTGGCTACAGTGGGGTGGAACTGGCCTGCAAGGTGGCAGAACACCTGGGTGATCGTGGTCGAGTGCGGCTGGTTGAACGCACGGATATGATTCTGCGCACCTCGCCGGAATACAATCGTCAGGCGGCGCAAAAGGTGCTATCTGACTTAGGCATTTGGGTGGATTTAGAAACCGCCGTTGCTGAAGTCACTGCCGATACCATCAGCCTCACCTTTCGCGACCAGACCGACATTCTGCCGGTGGATTTGGTGCTATGGACGGTAGGCACTCGGGTTAACGCCGTCATCGCTGACCTGCCCCTGAAGCATAACCAGCGGCAGCAGGTGATGGTGCAGCCTACTCTGGAAGCTGTGGATCGTCCCGGCGTCTATGCCCTGGGCGATGTGGCCGACTGCCGCGATGCTGAAGGCCAGCAAATGCCGACCACAGCTCAGGTAGCCCTTCAGCAGGCGGATTTTGTCGGGTGGAATATTTGGGCCTCGCTCAGCGCTCGTCCCCAGCTTCCCTTTCGCTATCGGCATTTGGGCGAAATGCTGACCCTGGGCACCCATCGGGCCACCCTGACTGGGCTGGGCATTCAACTGGATGGTGAACTGGCTCACGTGGCTCGCCGTCTGGCCTACCTCTACCGGATGCCGACCCTCACTCACCAGGTTCGCGTCGGGCTGAACTGGATGACTAAGCCCCTTCGCGATGTGCTGGTGAGGTGAGCGCAATGTCCTCCTCTTCTTTACCCCAGGTGATTTTTCTAGACGCCGTTGGCACCCTGTTTGGAGTGGCTGGCAGCGTAGGTGAAATCTATACTGACCTGGCTCGCAAACATGGCATAGATGCTGACCCGGTAGCGGTAAACCAGGCATTTTTTCGGGCTTTTAAGGCGGCTCCGACGATGGCTTTCCCCGGTTGCGACCCAGTGCTGGTGCCCCAGCAGGAATACCAGTGGTGGCGCATGGTGGCCCAGCAGACTTTTAGCAGTGCTGGAGTGCTAGATCACTTCGTGGACTTTGACCACTTTTTTAACGACTTGTACGCTTACTTTGCCACCGCAGCGCCGTGGGTAGTCTATTCTGATGTTCTGGCGGCCCTTCAGCGCTGGCAGCGACGCGGCATTCAGCTCGGCATCATTTCAAATTTTGATTCGCGCTTGTATCGAGTGCTAGAAGCGCTTGAATTAGCCGACTATTTTCAATCCATCACTATTTCTTCAGAGGTGGGCGCTGCCAAGCCCAATCCGCTGATTTTTGCAGCCGCCCTGCAAAAGCACAGTTGTGATGCCTCCCAAGCCTGGCATATTGGCGATAGCGAGCAGGATGATGTAGAAGGAGCCAAGGCCGCCGGACTGCGGGGCATTTGGCTAAAACGCTAGAACTGCCGCCGCTAGCCAGACAATGAAGGGAGCGACCCAGTACGATTTTGAATTTTGAATTGGGGATCTTGGCTTAGTGCAGGTGGCCGCCAGGGAGCGGTTACAAGAACTTGCTGGCCATCCCAATTAGTCCGGCCAGTTGGCCCAAATCAACCTCGCCGGTAAGCACTTTTTGCAGCAGCCCGCCGCCCTGGGCGTTAGATCCTTTAACGAGAAATTGGGCAATCAGGGGAGTAATGTTTCTAACCATAGCGGGATCGACTCCGACCCGCTGGGCAATTTCCATCACCTGTTCTGAACCCATTAATTGCTCCACTGCGCCAGTCGAGGCTACTGCCTGCAAGACTCCAATTAAGGAGGTCGCATTGCCCTTGTTCTGCAGCAGGTCTTGGATGCTCCTGGCAATATCGCCAATTTGGTTATTTTCCACTGGGGCCTTGTTCAATGACCCCAGAATTGACCCCATCAAGCCGCTGCTGGCTTCAGTGTCAGCACTGGCAATGGCCTGGTTTACCATGCCCATCAAGTCCATCATGTCACCCTGGCTAGGTTTCCTCGAATAGAGTAAGCCCTTTGCCGCTTGGCAGCAACTTACTCAAGGATGGAAACGTAGCGATTAACGAGAACTAAGCTGGCCTCCTAATGCTGAGTCAGGCGGCGTAAAAAGGCTTTCAGGCGATCGCTGCTGGGATTCGTAAATACCGTCTCTGGTTGGCCTTCTTCCTCAATGACCCCGGCATTGAAGAACAGCACCTTGTTAGAAACTTCGCGAGCAAACTGCATCTCGTGGGTCACCACTATCATGGTCATGCCCTCTTCGGCCAGTTGCCGCATTACGCCCAGCACCTCACCCACCAGCTCAGGGTCGAGGGCACTGGTAGGTTCGTCGAACAGGATGGCTTCGGGCTTCATACACAGGCTGCGGGCAATGGCCACCCGCTGCTTTTGCCCACCCGATAGCTGCTCTGGGTAGGCATCTGCCCGCTCTGACAGACCCACCTTACTCAGGTAGTGCATGGCCAGCGCATGACAGTCCGCCGGGGAAGCCTTCAACACCCTGCGAGGCGACAACATCAGGTTTTCTAGCACCGTCAGGTGAGGAAACAGGTTGAAGTGCTGAAACACCATACTGACCTGGCTACGCAGGTTATAGAGCGCCTTCCAAGATAGCTTCGAGGCCGAAACATCCTGCCCCATCACTTCTAGCCGCCCCTGGTTAATGGCCTCAAGCCGGTTGAGGCAGCGCAAAAATGTACTTTTACCACAACCAGATGGGCCAATAATAGACACCACATCGCCCTTTTGGAAGGTAGTACTCACGCCCTTCAATACTTCTAAAGACCCGTAACTTTTGTGAAGATTTTCACAGGCTATTACAGGCACCGTGGTTACAGGTAGGGTTGCAGTCATAGGGCGAGGATATGGATTAAAACAGCAAAAAGCGTCAGCCAGCACCAATTAGGATGACTTTAATTTTTAAAGAAAATCCACTGAATTTTGGGAGTTATCTGTATCTGGAAACACATTTTTACACTTCCATAAGTTTATAAGGTTCATGCACTGTAACTGTGTAGGGTTGTTTTACAGCATTCCTGCCATCTAAAGAGTTACTGATTGTAGAGATTGCGGTTGGTGTAACGCGGTGATGATGCTTAAACTTCCCCCTCGCTGGCTGAAACGGGTTTTGGCGCTGTGTTGTGGCTTTATAGTCATGCTGGGCTTAGGGTACGTGCCCAGTCTGGCTCAAGATGCCCCAGCCGTTTGGGAGGTTGGCACTGAGCCAGCTTTCCCGCCCTTTGAAATGAAGGATGAAGCCACAGGCGACCTGATTGGCTTTGACATTGACCTAATGAAGGCGATTGGCGAAGCCGCCGGGCGCGAGATCAAGTTCATTAGCCTCCCCTTCGACGGGTTGATTCCAGCGCTGCAATCTAAAACGCTGGATGCCGCCATTAGCGGTATGACCATTACCGCCGAGCGAGCCCAAACCATTGACTTTTCTCGGCCCTACTTTGAGGCGGGTTTGGCTATTGCCGTCAGAGAAGACGACAGTGAGATTCAGTCCTTTGAGGATTTAGCTGGCAAGCGCATCGCCGTGCAAATTGGCACCACTGGAGCTGACCAGGCCGAACAGGTAGAGGGGGCTACCGTTAGCATCTTTGATGGGGCGCCTTTAGCGCTGCAAGAGTTAATAAATGGCCGTGTAGATGCGGTAGTTAATGACCTGCCCGTGACGCTATTTGCCATCAACGAGGCCAACCTCCAGGGCGTCAAGATTGTTGGCGAATTGCTGACGGAAGAGTACTACGGTATTGCTCTGCCTAAAGGCACTGAAGATTTAGATGCCATCAACACCGCCCTTGGTCAGCTCATTGAAGATGGTACCTACGCTGATATTTACCGCCAGTGGTTTCAGGCTGACCCACCTGAGCTGCCAGAGGTGGCCCCTGCCCTTAGCTCAGGTACAGCGGCTGGGCTCAATTGGGGACAACTCTTCCGCAACCTCCTGCGTGGAGCCTGGGTGACAATTTTGCTGACGGTCTTTTCGTTCTTCTTTGGGTTAATTGGGGGGGCTTTGGTGGCCTTTGCGCTCATTTCTCCCTTCAAGCCTTTGCGCGTTCTGTGCCGCATCTACGTGGACTTCTTCCGGGGTACGCCGATGCTGGTGCAGTTGTTTATGATCTACTTTGGTCTACCGGCGCTGTTCCAGGGGCTTGGGTTTGAGCTCAGCTTTAACCGCTTTTTTGCAGCAGTGCTGGCCCTGAGCCTGAATGTCGCTGCCTACCTGGCAGAAATTCTGCGGGGCGGCATTCAATCCATCGATCGCGGTCAGTGGGAAGCTGGGGAATCCCTGGCTATGAACCCCATTGAAACCATGCGCTATGTAGTCTTTCCCCAAGCCTTTAGGCGCATTTTGCCGCCTCTGGGCAACGAGTTCATCACCCTGATCAAAGACACCAGCTTAGCTGCCGTAATTGGCTTTGAAGAGCTCTTCCGCCAGGGTCAACTTACAGTGGCCACTACCTATCGAGCCTTCGAGGTATACCTGGCGGTTGCGATTGTGTATCTGGTGATGACCTCTCTGGCCTCTATGGTGTTCAAGCGCCTAGAAGCCTATATGGATCCTATCAATCGCACCAAGTCGGTGAAGCAGCAGCCGGTTACATCGGTGGCTGGCACTTAAGCCCGCTTTTTGCGCTGGCCTCGACGGGCTGCCGCCAGCGCCTTTTCCACCCACTCGTACAGCGTTTCCAAATCCTCATAGACATCGGGCGGAATCTGGTAGTAAGACATCACCATGTCCTTACCGTCACGGCTGTAGACAAATGGCCCCATCCCGGCGGCCTCATAGTCTGCTCGGTTGCCGTCATCCACTTTGAAATAGAGGACTTCGTAGGCAATCAGCGCAAACATTACGCCTTCCAGATAAAGCCCATAGCCACCAAACATCGCCCGGGCCGAAACCGGGGCCACCTGGTTGAGGTGCTGAACAACCGCGTCTTTGAAGGCTTTGGATTCGGCAGAGGGCATGGAGGTGGGGTTGGGATGACGGGATAGTCGGGGAGGGGAAATTGATCGCTTCTCCTATTACGCAACAGTAGCCATCCAGGTGATGCATTTTTCCAGTTCTTGAGCCATGGTGATGGCATCAGCGTGGTAGCGGCGTCCGTGGCCAGGTAGAATCCACTCAAATGGGTGGCGCAGGCGCTTCATGGACTCTAGCAGCACCTCCCAGGAATACCAGCAGGCATCACGAAAGGCATAAAGCTGCTGAAGCCGTTCTGACCAGGCTAGATGGTCGCCTGTGAACAGCACGCGATGGTCGTAGAGCAGCACGGTATGGCCTTTGGTATGGCCAGGAACAGGGATAATCGTCAGGTCTGGGGCCAGGGAAATGGCATCTTGCCCCGCCAGCGGCATTTCGATGTCACGGGTGTTGGCAGAGATGTCGTCGGTGTGGAGGATGCGATCGCAGCCGAAATGGGCTTGAAACTTAGCGTGGTCGGCTACGTCATCCCGGTGGGTCAGATACAGGTAGCGCACACCGCCCATCGCCTCTAGCGTCCTAACCAGGGGCGGCGCAAACCGGGGCGAATCGACCAGCACATTGCCCTCAGGTCGCTGAATGACATAGCTAGCTGCCCCGTAGGACGACTCGGCATGATAGCCGCAGTGGTAGACATGTTCGGTAATCGGCAGCGGAAACGAGGCTTGAACTGCCTTAATCTCCGCTGGTGGCTCAACCGTGCCAATGGAAGCGGTTGGGCAGGCCAGCAACGCCTGAAGCGCCCGCTGGTGGTAGACCGCCGATTGCCCACCCTGGCGGTTAAAGGTATCGGGAGCCATCCACCGACAGGTATCGCAGTCGATGCAAGAGCTATCTACGTAGATATCGCCGGGAACGTTTTGAGGACGGCGCTGGGTAAGGTGAGCCATAGAGCCCCTTAAAAGGGATGATTCTATAGTAGCGGGGATGCCCAAAGCCTGAGCCCTATAGGGGCACCTCCGCAATGGCTTCAACAGGCGGAATGTCTGGTGGGCCAGAATGCTCATAGCGTTCTGACGACCGCTGACAGCGCACTGCAAAGGGACAGTGGAGACAGTGCCCCTCAGCTTCACCCACCTTGGGAAAATCCTGCAATTTAGAGAGTAGAGCGGTCAACTTATCGGTTAGCCGATGCAGGTCGCGCTCGGTGCGGCGATGCTGGGCCACCGAGTAGGTCAGCGAAATCTGGCTGGGTTGGGCTGGCGGTTGCTCGTCTGACTGGGAAAATAACTTCGGCTGCACAAACCAGTAGCTCATGGATAGCTGCTCTGGTGCCAAATCCGTAGTCTCTGCCAGCACATAGAGGTAGAGGCGGGTCTGCCAATCTTTCGCTAACTGCGGCTGACCAGGTGGATGCAGGTAGGTCTTCCAATCCACAATTTGGGCCTGGGTAGGGGTCATAATCAACAGGTCGTAAATCACCGTAAGTCCGTAATCATTGAACGTAAGGCTACGGCGATGCTCACTCTGGCGAAAGGGCTGAATCGCTGATTCGTTGCCTGGTGATAGCGCTGTGGCCGGTTCTGAGCTGGGCGAAAACAGGTCTGGAGCGGTTGTTAGCAAGGCTTGAACAGCAGACTCCAGGGCTGGATCTTGGGCTAGCAGCGGCGCAATGGCTAGCCCTAACTCTCGCTGTTGCATCACCAGGTGGAAGCGCGTTCCCCACTGCTGACGTTCCAGCATAGCCGGATTAGTCGGCACCACCAGTTGAGCTAAGTAGGTGTACTGGAAGCGTCGGGGGCAGAGTTCCAGGAGCTTGAGATGCCCCTGAGTCAACGTTACCAAGGCCATGACTGGCTTCCCCTCCAAAAACAAGATGACTAACTATCGACGCTGTTCAATTTTGGTCATAAAAAATTCCTCCAGGGTTGGGCGGGCCTGTTGCAGAGTAATAACTTGCCCACCCAGGCGGGGAATGTGGCTGACAAATTCGTAGGGATCGCCCTTGATGTGGCCGCGCCAGCTATCGCCCTGGATGGTCAACCGGTCAAGCCAGGCATCGAGAGCGCTAAGGCACCCTCCCCGACCTTTGACAACGTACTGGTTGGCCGTACCAAGCAAGTCATCCAAACGGCCCATGCAAATTAGTTCGCCCTGATCGAGAATGGCGATGCGATCGCAAATCACCTCTACATCCGACAAGATGTGGCTGTTAAAGAATATGGTTTTGCCCTGCTGCTTTAATGCCAAAATAATTTCCCGCACCTGGAAGCGCCCAGTGGGATCCAGGCCCGACATTGGTTCGTCTAAAAAGACCAGGTCAGGGTCGTTAATCAATGCCTGGGCAATGCCAATGCGCTGTAGCATTCCCTTGGAGTACTGCCGGAGTTGCTTCTTCTTGGCCGCAGATTGAGACAACCCGACTAAATCCAGCAGTTGCAGTATGCGGCGCTGTTGCGTTGCCGCCGAGAGGCCAAATAGCCCCGCTGTGTACTGCAAAAACTCCCAGCCGGTCAAAAAGTCGTAAAAATAGGGATTTTCGGGCAGGTAGCCCAGCCGCTGCTTGACGGCGCGATCGCCGACCATCTGGCCAAATAGTTGGGCCGTGCCTGTGGTAGGGCGAATGATGCCCAGCAGCGTTTTTAGCAGTGTGGTTTTGCCTGCCCCATTTGGCCCTAGCAGCCCAAAGGTTTCGCCCTGGTAAATGCTCAGTGAGCAGTTCTGCAGAGAGGTAATGCGTTGATTTAGCCAAAACCCGGTGCGGTAGGTTTTGCCAAGTCCGCTCGTTTGAATCACCGCCGGGGGCAACGCCGAATCGGCGGTGATGAGTTGTTCAGTTGGCGGTGCGGTGCTCATAGGATTTTCAGCGCCAGCGCAGGCAGGTCTACACTTGACTTAGAATACACAAGCAGGCCGACTTTCAGACAGCGCCCTGGTGCTGATAGCAAGCGGTTTGCATCGCCCAACCTAGCACCCTATAGCCTTCACTCCCTATGGATCGTCCAAAAGTTGTAGCTATTGTTACCGGAATTCTTTCGCTGCTGTTGGCCATTGGCTATTTGGTACTGGTGCAAATTTTAGATTTTCGGGGTGACATGGTTCCTGCTCCGGCTTTGGTTCTACGCTTAATGGACTTTCCAAAGATGGGCTTGACTCTGCTGGCTCAACCTTTCGGATAGACTCACGCCTAGAGATAACCATGAGATAAATCTATTTCCTTAGGGAGAATGTAATCTCGAGTGGCGTTGTACATAATCAGCATTAATCATTAAAAATGCTTATCTGATCAATAAAGACTCTCCAGTCATTGACCTAAAGCTGCTATTTCCTTGCCTTAGAGCCTAGCAATCTCGGTTTAATAACCCTATGGTGACTTAATCTCCAAGCAGAAATTCCGACTATTAACTTTGACATAGTATTATTGCGATTAAAATCAGGAAGTTTAACCCTTTAGCTAAACAGCAGGACACTATGGTGATGCAAGAGCTAGATACCCCGACAACCTTTGACTATCAATCCGAGAGCTATAAAGATGCCTACAGCCGCATCAACGCGATTGTCATTGAAGGTGAACATGAAGCCTATGACAATTACTGCAAGCTAGCCGAAAGTCTGCCTAACGCGAAGGACGACCTCCTGCGTTTAGCTAAAATGGAAAGTCGGCATATGAAGGGCTTTCAGGCTTGTGGTAGAAATTTGGCCGTAACCCCAGACATGGACTTTGCCAAGGACTTTTTCGCTCAGCTTCATAGCAACTTCCAAAAAGCCTGGGCCGAAGGTAAGATTGTTACCTGCCTGTTAATTCAGTCCTTAATTATTGAAACCTTTGCTATTTCAGCCTACAACATTTACATCCCTGTGGCTGATGACTTTGCCCGTAAGATTACTGAGGGCGTTGTTAAGGATGAATACCTCCACCTCAACTTTGGCGAAGAATGGCTGAAAGCTAACTTTGAGTCCGCTAAGGCCGAGTTAGAAGAGGCTAACCGTGAAAATCTACCCATCGTTTGGGCCATGCTCAACCGTGTGGCCGATGACGCTAAGGTGCTGGGCATGGAAAAAGATGCGCTAGTTGAAGACTTTATGATCACCTACGGCGAAGCCCTGGCCAACATTGGCTTCTCTAGCCGCGAGGTAATGAAGCTCTCGGCTCAGGGCCTAGCAGCGGTTTAGACCTGTTAATGGGCTTCGTTCTGGGGTTCAAGATTTAGCAGTTCACCAGAAGCCTTGAACCCTAAACCTTGAACCTAACGCCTTAGCTCTAACAATCCGCCAGTTAGAGTGATTTTCCTCACCCTTGTTCCCATTTGCTCTATAGCAGTTTATTCTAGGAAAGTTATCCATCTGCACCATTTCCCTGGCGCATTCACGCAGTAACGTAAATTTGCAATGTTTGGCTTAATTGGACATCTCACTAGCCTCGACCACGCTCAAGCTGTTGCCCGCGACCTAGGGTATCCAGAATATGCAGACCAGGGGATAGACTTTTGGTGCAGTGCTCCGCCCCAAATTGTAGACACGATTAAGGTTACCAGTGCTACAGGGGAGCAAATTGAAGGCCGCTACGTCGAGTCTTGTTTTTTGCCTGAAATGCTCGCCGCTAAGCGGATTAAGGCCGCTACTCGCAAAATTGTTAATGCAATGGCCCACGCTCAGAAGCACGGTATTGACATTACGGCTCTGGGAGGCTTTTCTTCAATCATCTTTGAAAACTTCAACCTCAGCCAGATTCAGCAGGTGCGTAACATCACCCTGGAGTTTGAGCGGTTTACCACCGGGAATACTCACACAGCCTACATCATCTGTCAGCAGCTTAAGGCGGCCGCTCAACGGCTGGGCATTAATCTTTCGGAAGCTACCGTAGCTGTGTGCGGTGCTACGGGCGACATTGGCAGTGCGGTCTGTCGCTGGCTAACGGCCCGCACCGACATTAAGGATTTACTCTTAATTGCCCGCAACCAGGAGCGCCTTCAGTACTTGCAAGACGAACTGGGCTGCGGCACCTCAATGGATTTAGACACTGCTTTGCCCAAGGCCGACATCGTGGTCTGGGTGGCTAGCATGGCCAAGGGCGTTGATATTGACCCCAAGACACTCAAACGCCCCTGTCTGATGATCGACGGTGGCTACCCCAAAAACCTGAGCCAGCACTTTAGCTTTGATGGGGTCTACGTTCTCAAAGGCGGCATTGTCGAGCACTCTCTAGACATTGACTGGCGCATCATGAGCATTGTCAACATGGATGTACCGGCTCGGCAGTTGTTTGCCTGCTTTGCTGAGGCCATGCTGCTGGAGTTTGAGAAGTGGTACACCAACTTTTCCTGGGGGCGCAACCAAATTACCCTCGAAAAGATGGACTTAATTGGTCAGGCTTCGGTCAAGCATGGGTTTCGCCCCTTGCTTGATCTCAGTACCCAGCCGGTAGCCGTAGAAGCTTCCTGAGTCCAGGTCGGTTTTCCTCCAGGGTTTGGAGAGAGTAATGGCCACCTGGCTTGGTATTCTGAGAAATATCCAGGTCTGATGGCTTGGAGTACCGATTATTTTGTTTTTATCGTTTTCTCCCTGATCATGGCCCCAACCGAGCGCAAGTCAATTTTGCTGTCTTTTGAGAAGCCCCTGGCGGAGCTAGAGGCCAGAATCAGCCAAATTCGTGAGCTGGCTGAAAAAAATGATGTTGATGTGTCAACTCAACTGCGTCAGCTAGAGGCGCGGGCTACCCATCTGCGTCAGGAAATTTTTGCCAATCTCACTCCAGCTCAGCGGCTTCAGGTGGCCCGCCATCCCCGCCGACCCAGTACCCTCGACTATATTCAGGCCATCACCGACGAGTGGATTGAGTTGCACGGCGATCGCGGCTCTGGCAAGGATGATCCGGCTCTGGTTGGTGGCGTAGCCCGGTTAGAGGGTCGTCCTGTAGTAATTTTGGGTCATCAAAAAGGGCGCGACACTAAAGACAACGTAGCCCGTAACTTTGGTATGGCTTCCCCAGGCGGCTACCGCAAGGCCATGCGGTTAATGCGTCATGCTGATCGGTTTTCAATGCCAATCATTACATTTATTGATACTCCCGGTGCCTATCCTGGCTACGAAGCCGAAGAAATGGGCCAGGGCGAAGCCATTGCCTACAACCTGCGGGAAATGTTTGCTCTTCAGGTGCCAATTGTGTGTACCGTCATCGGTGAAGGCGGCTCTGGCGGGGCTTTGGGCATTGGGGTGGGCGATCGTTTGTTGATGTTTGAGCATTCAGTCTACACGGTGGCCAGTCCAGAAGCCTGCGCCGCCATTTTGTGGAAAGATGCCGGACGCTCTGCCGAAGCCGCTGAAGCCCTTAAAATTACGTCCTGGGACTTAAAACAACTCGGTATTCTCGACCAGCTTTTACCTGAACCCGTAGGGGGTGCCCATGCCGATCCGTTGCAGGCTGCCGAAACGCTGAAGCAAGCCCTGGTCGAACATTTGGCCGATTTAAGCCGCCTCACGCCAGAAGCACGGCAGCAAGTACGCTACCAGAAGTATCGAAAAATTGGTGTGTTTGCAGAAGCAGCGGCATAGAGTCTCATGCTCAGGTAGCTTTAATCCGAGATTAATGTGACCCAGCCATCACAGCGCTAGCCTAGTAGACACCTTGCAATAACTTCAGTATTTTCAAGCCAATCCTTAAAAACCCTTCACATTTGTTAACATATTCAAGTATGCCTTACCCCTTATCTGGCTCCCTTGCGCCAGATAAGCCACGAATCGCCAGCTTTAGATATCTCACGTTTTCGGTTTGACCTTTTCTAGTTCTGCTTTGTTAGTTTTTGGTATCCAGCATTGGCACTTCCTCAATTTCCCGACCTACCACGGCGTGCTCTAATCACCGGAGCCAGCCGCGGTATCGGTAAAGCTACAGCCCAGGCATTTGCTCAAGCAGGCTACGATGTGGCCCTGGTGAGTCGTTCTGTCGAAAGTCTGCAGCCCATTCTGACTGAGCTTAAAGACTATGGTGTAACCGCTAAAGGCTACGCCATTGATCTGGCTGATTTGGCCAACTTATCCGAACATTTGAGTCAAGCCATCACAGATTTTGGCCCCTTGAGCGTGCTGATTAACAACGCCGGGATGGGCTACACTGGCGCTTTAGCCACCATGCCCCTTGACCATTGGCAACAGGTCATGGACTTGAATTTGACCAGCGTGTTTCAATGCATCCAAACGGCTCTGCCCACGTTAAGGGAGGTTGGCGGAGGCACAATTGTCAACGTAGCTTCGGTGGCGGCTAAATTGGCCTTTGCAGACTGGGGCGCTTACACCGTCAGCAAAGCTGGGTTGGTGGCTTTGTCCAAGGTATTGGCGGTAGAAGAGCGGCCCTACGGCGTGCGGGTGGTTACGGTATTTCCTGGTGCGGTTAATACGCCCATCTGGGATACCGAAACCGTTCAGGCCGACTTTGACCGGAGCCAGATGCTAACCCCAGAGGTAGTCGCCCAAACCATCCTCAGTACTGTTTTGCTACCGCCTCAGGCTGTTATTGAAGATCTTACGCTTATGCCTGCTGGAGGAGCCCTTTAGCGAATCGAGGTTTTTTCTGCTGTGCATCTGGCTGACTCGGCGAGCGGCCTCAATTTTGTCGAATATCTGGAGTTTTGTAGAATCCCTATGACTATTGCATCCTCAAACGGCATCAATGAAAAGGCATCGGTCAACGGTCTGAATCCTAAAACCATCGTTCAGCCCACCATTTTGCCCGACCGCACCCTTAGCCACGGGGCTGAGGCCAAGCCCTACGTCATCCCCGAAAACAGCCACGACGACATGAAAGACGCTGTGCATACCATGCTGCTGTCGGTTGGGGAAGATCCAGAACGGGAGGGCCTGCTCAAAACCCCTAAGCGGGTAGCCGAGGCCATGCGATTCCTCACTAGCGGCTACCAACAGTCTCTAGAAGAACTGGTCAACGGCGCTATTTTCGACGAAGGCCATAATGAAATGGTGCTGGTTCGCGACATCGACCTGTTTAGCCTGTGCGAACATCATATGCTGCCCTTCATGGGCCGTGCCCACGTTGCCTACATTCCCAACCAGCGGGTAGTAGGGCTTAGCAAGCTAGCTCGAATTGTGGAAATGTACTCTCGCCGTTTGCAGGTGCAAGAGCGCCTCACCCGCCAGGTTGCCGAAGCCATTCAGGAAATTCTCGACCCCCAAGGCGTGGCCGTTGTGGTTGAGGCCAGCCACATGTGCATGGTTATGCGGGGTGTGCAAAAGCCTGGTTCCTGGACAGTTACCAGCGCTATGCTAGGCAGCTTCCAGGAAGACCAGAAAACCCGCGAAGAATTCCTCAGCCTGATTCGCCATCAGCCGGCCTTTTTCTAAAAGGTCAGCCTTGGCCACCCATCTGCTTCTGAGAGGGGCAGAGTAGATGGCGCGATTTTGAGGTGGCGATTTTGAATTTCCTCTCTTGGGAGGAGTTGGGGTGGTGATCGATCCACCCCATTTTTTAGCTTCCGCTACAATGGCTCTACCCCAATGCAGCCTTAGCTAATGACACCAGGCCGTCCATCAAAATTCAGACTTTACCGCCAACGGCAGCCGTTAACAGCAGGGTTTGACTCTGGAGCCTCGCGGATGATTCTCACAACGCGAGTGGATGCCACTAACTATGCGGAGGCGTGCGATTGCATCCAAGTCTGGGCCGAAGCACAGCGGTCGTGCTACGTGGTGGCGGCAAACGTGCATGTGGTGATGACGGCTGAGCAAGATCCCAACTACCAGGCCATAGTTAACCAGGCGGCCCTAGTCACCCCCGATGGTATGCCGCTGGTATGGGGGCTGCGGCTTTTGGGCATTCCGCACGCAACTCGGGTCTACGGGCCAGATTTGATGCTGGCCTGGTGTCAGCGGGCGGCGTTGTTGGGTCTGCCCATTTACCTCTATGGCGGCACCGAGCTTACCCTGAATAAGCTGGCTACTTTTCTAACCCAGCGATTTCCTGACTTGGTCATGGCTGGATGCCACGCTCCCCCCTTTCGGCCTCTAACCGCCGAGGAAGAAGCCGCCGATCTGGAACGCATCCGTCAATCTAAGGCACGGGTGGTGTTTGTTGGGCTGGGCTGCCCCAAACAAGAGCAGTGGATGCACCGTCAGCTCAGCCAGCTTGATGCTGTGATGATTGGCGTTGGGGCGGCCTTTAACTTTTTTAGCGGCGAAGTTTCCCAAGCCCCCCGCTGGATGATGCGCCTTGGCTTAGAATGGCTCTACCGCCTCAGCCAGGAACCAGGGCGGCTGTGGCGGCGCTACCTACTCTACAACCCTTTGTTTGTGCTGCGGTTTGGGGTGCAGGTTCTGAAATCCTACCTGTAAGGTGGTGCAAGTGATTGGGTGTAAGGTCTGAGGTTTAGGCAAAACCCAAAATCTTCGCTGATAGATTCTCCGAGAAATTGCGGAATACTGAACAAGTCGCCTTGCGATCGCCCCTTGGCATTGATTATGGACTGTCACCGTACTGCTCCGGCCTTGACTCAGCCGCGCCCCCATCAAGATATTCGCGCTCCCCGTCGCTTACGCTGGCGAGATATTTTAAGCTGGCCAGGGCAACGGGGGTTGATTCTACTGCTAAGCGATGTAGCCGCTTTAGGCGTGTCGTGGCACATTGCTCGGTTGCTGAATCAGTTTTTTTCGCCCATTCCCCCTCAATTGGTCTGGTGGACGTGGTTAGGGCTACCCAGCCCCTTTTGGGTAATGGCGGTTTGCAGCGTTGGTTTATTTACCTACGCAGGGCTTTATGGGTCGGTTCATTCGGTTAAGAACTATCTACAGGCCGGCAAGTTGGTTAGCCTGCTCTATTTGGCTGCGCTGGTCGTGATGTATTTTTACGACCCAAAGCTAGATCTGCCGAGATCGCTCTTCTTCTCGGCCTGGTTTAGCAGCGTCGGGTTGCTGATTGCGTCTCGCCTGGTAGTTACCCTGTTGCTGCGGCCCCTGGAAAGAGCGCACTCAGCCACAACAGTCTTTTTGATTGCCCCTGCTCATCGGCTTAAGCGTTTGGCAGATATCCTGGCGCAGCGGGCAAACATTCCGGTAATTGGCGCGGCACTGGCAACTACCGCCAATTCGTCTACAACCTACCAGGCCATTCTGTCCTCAAGCGCTACTCTGGTTCTAGCCGAAAGCATTCCCTCTGCTGACCTGGCTTCCGAACTGTTCTGGAAACTGCGGCGGGCTGGCATTTCCATGCAGTTGCTACCGACCAGTCGCGATATGCTCTATCGGCGGGGTACCCCCGAGACCATTGCGGGTTTACCCACGCTACGGCTAGACGCCCCGCTCATGGGCGGGTGGGACTATCGCATCAAACGCTGGATGGACTATCTTGGAG
>Ga0224723_1001035_pt1 | contig 17678 bp, 14 predicted proteins | sample Balambano_FR2_Me_FD_161647 | JGI IMG/M metagenome (GOLD analysis project Ga0224723, IMG submission 161647) | Freshwater sediment microbial communities from Lake Towuti, South Sulawesi, Indonesia - Balambano_FR2_MetaG | ecosystem: Environmental > Aquatic > Freshwater > Lake > Sediment | place...
TCGGTGGGGTAGCAAGGGCGCGGCGCTATGACGGAGATTTGGATGATGCGGGGTTGGATGATTCGCGCGGCGGTTTTTCGGGTGATGAATTCTGCTGATCTGGGGCACGTTTTTTATGGTTTCTACCGCTAGAATCTATTGCTTGTTGCAACTGTGAACCAGGACTCGTTTCGACTTGCTTCAAACTGGCGACGGCTGTGGTCGATCGACCCGGCAATTACGTTTCTCAATCACGGTTCGTTTGGGGCTTGCCCGATCGCGGTTCTGGAACAGCAGCAGTGGTTACGGCAGCGGTTAGAGCAAGACCCGATGCGGTTTTTTGTGCGAGAGTATGAGGGATTGTTGGATGCAGCGCGGCAAGAGCTGGCGGCGTTTGTAGGAGCTGATGCTGCCAATCTGGTGTTTGTGCCTAACGCAACAGCCGGGGTCAATGCGGTTTTGCGGTCTCTGACGTTGCACCCCGGTGACGAACTGCTGACGACCGACCATGAATACAATGCTTCGCGCAATGCGTTAAACTTCGTCGCTGCTCAGGCGGGAGCACGAGTGGCTGTGGCAGAGCTGCCGTTTCCCATCACAGCCCCGGATCAGGTAATCGCAGCGGTCCTGGCACAAGTAACCGATCGTACGCGATTGCTGCTGATCGATCACGTCACGAGCCAGACTGGCTGGGTGATGCCGATCGCCCTGCTGATCCAAAAGCTGGCTCAGCAGGGCATTGATACGCTGGTGGATGGCGCGCATGCGCCGGGAATGGTGCCGCTCAAGCTGGCTGAGTTGGGCGCAGCGTACTACACTGGCAACTGTCACAAGTGGCTGTGCGCTCCAAAAGGCGCTGCCTTTCTGTATGTGCAGCCTGACCGCCAGTCTGGCATTCGTCCGCTGGCAGTCAGTCATGGTGTGAATTCTCCCCGCACCGATCGTTCGCGCTGGCATCTGGAGTTTGATTGGACGGGAACGGCTGATCCCACTGCCTATCTCTGTGTTCCTACGGCGATTCACTACCTGAAATTGCTGCTGCCGGGAGGATGGGCAGAACTGATGCAGCACAATCGCTTGCTGACAATCGCCGCCCGCAAAGTTTTATCTGATGTCCTGCAAGCGTCGCTGCTTTGTCCTGAGATGATGTTGGGTTCGATGGCAGTGGTGCCGCTGCCCGATGGCTCGTGCCAAACGCTGTACGATGCGCTGGTCGATCGCTTTGCCATTCAGGTGCAGGTGATGCCCTGGCACAAATCACCCAATCGACTGCTTCGCGTTTCTGCTCAACTCTATAACTCGCAGGCAGAGTATGAATATCTAGCGCGTGCTGTGGCGCAGGTGCTGCAAGAAGAACTGCGATCGATCGATCGCAGCAGGAATAAATAATTCAAACTGCTGCGCTAAACCCCTGGTAGGCATGTTCTGCGACCAGGGCGATCACAACGCCTAGCAGGCAGCCCACGATGACCTGAAACGGCGTGTGCCCCAACAGCTCTTTGAGGCGGGCTTCGTTGAAGGCTATGTGGTCGTGAAAGAATTCATCAACGATCTGATTGAGAATGCGAGCCTGCTTGCCAGCGGCTTGCCGGACTCCGGCTGCGTCATACATGACGATCAGTGCAAAGACAAAGGCGATCGCAAATTCGGGGCTGTCCCAGCCGCTGGTCACGCCGACCGCCGTTGCCAGGGCGGTGACAAACGCAGAGTGGGCGCTGGGCATCCCGCCTGTTTCCACCAAGGTCCGAAAATTCACTTTGCCATGCCGCACCAGCTCAAACACCAGTTTGAGTGTCTGGGCAATCAGTGAGGCTGCGACGGCAATCAACAGGACATGGTTATGCAAGATGTTGCTGAATTCCATGATCGGTGATACCCCTAGTGAGTGCGGGTAGTGATGTAGTCGGCGATCGCCATCAAGGGTTGCGCTGCATCGCCGTAAGACGCGAGTTCTGCCTTGGCTGCTGCCACAAGCTGCTGTGCCTGCCGCTGCGATTCCTCAATGCCCCAGAAGCTGGGATAAGTCGCCTTTTGCGCCTGCACGTCTTTGCCTGCGGTTTTGCCCAATTCTGCCTGCGTTGCCGTGATGTCTAACACGTCGTCTACGATTTGAAACGCCAGCCCGATGTCTTGAGCATATTTTGATAATCGCTCAATGTCTGCTGCGGCTGCGCCTGCCAGCACTGCCCCTGACACCACGCAGGCATCGAGCAGGGCGGCGGTTTTATGGCGATGAATAAAAGTGAGGAGGTCGATCGACACATCCGGTTTGCCTTCGGCTTCGAGGTCCACCACCTGCCCACCGACCAGTCCAGCAGCACCCACGGCACGAGCAACCCGAGCGATCACGTGCAACACGCGCTCTGGTGCCACATGGCGGGTTTCAGCAACAATGAACTCGAAGGCGTATGCCAGCAGCCCGTCACCCGCTAAGATGGCGACATCTTCGCCATAGACCTTGTGGTTAGTGAGTTTGCCACGCCGGTAGTCGTCATTGTCCATTGCGGGCAGGTCATCGTGGATCAGCGACATGGTGTGAATCATTTCCAGCGCACAGGCAGTCGGCATGGCAATCTCGGAATTGCCGCCCATGAGTTCACAGCTTGCCAAACACAAAATGGGACGCAGCCGTTTGCCTCCTGCCAGCAGGGAATAGCGCATGGCTTCGTAGATTTTTTCGGGATACGTCACGGCGATCGAGCGGTCTAACGCCGCTTCGACCTGTGCCTGTCGATCGCGCAGGTAAGCAGAGAGGTCAAATGGAGCCAAAGGATTGCCGGTGGCAACCGTCTCTAAATTGCTTGAACTTGTCATTTCCTCACCATTCCACAGCTTGATGATTCGGGCACTGAATTCAGTCGATCAGACACAATCAAACATTCTGCTGATCCTGACACTACTGCAAGCTTCGGCTATAACTCAATAGCGTGTTTTGTAACAGCATGGCAACTGTCATTGGTCCAACTCCGCCAGGGACTGGCGTGATCCACTGAGCAACTTCCTGAACCGACTCGAACTGCACATCGCCCACGAGCCGCAAATTGCCTTCATAGTCGGTAATGCGGTTGATGCCGACATCGACAACCACCGCTCCTGGTTTCACCATCTCTGCCGTCACCAGTTCAGGACGACCGATCGCTGCCACCAAAATATCGGCAGTTCTGGCAATTGCAGCCAGCTCTTGCGTGCGGGAGTGGGCGATCGTCACCGTCGCATGGGCTTCCAGCAGCATCAGCGCCAGCGGCTTACCCACCAGAATACTGCGACCGATCACCACTGCCTGTTTGCCATTGAGCGGAATCTGATGTTGTGCCAGCAGCCGCATCACCCCAGCCGGAGTGCAGCTTCGCAGCCCGGGTTCGCCCCGCGTCAGTCTCCCCAGATTAATCGGATGCAGCCCATCTGCGTCTTTGTCAGGGTCAATCTGGCTGAGCAGCGCCACACTATCGAGGTGGTCGGGCAACGGCAGTTGTACCAGAATGCCATCGACGCGATCGTCCTGATTCAGCGCCTGAATAATCTGCTCTAGCTCACCCTGGGGCGTATCGGCAGGCAGTTGTTTGCCCAACGATGCAATCCCCACTTTGGCGCAAGCTCGCTCTTTGCCGCGCACATAGGCAGCGCTGGCAGGATTGTCGCCCACCATCAGCACCGCCAAACCCGGCGGTCTGCCCGCCTGTGCTTGCAGCGTCTGCACCTGCTGCGCCAGGTCTGTCTGAATCTGCTGTGCCAGCGCTTTGCCGTCGAGTAAACCTGCCATGTCGCAATCGGTTAAAGTGGGGTTTGGGTCTGTCCTCAACAACAAAAACTTGATGCACTCACCAGTGTCTCAGATCTCTAGTGTCTCAGATCATGCGCCTGAGAAAGTGGCTGTTGAACTGGAACCCACGGCTGTTGAATCAGAAACGGGGGTTGCCTCTAAAACCGTGGCTGCGTCGATCGCTTCCCCTGCTGCTCGTGGGGCTGACAGGCTGTAGTCTGCTGGCACAAATCGGTGTTCCTGTGGTTCGCCCGATCGCCCAGGTGCAGGCTGAGCCGCAGGTCGGTCGCACCGTTCACATAGAAGGCACCGTTGTCGATCGCGTTCCCCTGATCAACCAGCAGATTTATCAGCTTCAAGACCACAGCGGCAAAATTTGGGTGCTCACCAACCAGACGAGCCTTCGGACCGGAGATCGTGTCCGGGTTCGCGGCAAAGTCCGGTTTCAAAGCATTTCGATCGCCGGACAGGAACTTGGAGAAGTTTACATCGAAGCACAATCGTAGTTGCCCTTAACCCCATTGCCCTTAAACTCGCTGCTCATGACCACTCCACCGCTCACCCACGAAGCTCGTCCTGCTGTGGCAATCGCCATCCTGTATCAGAACCACCAGTTTCTGATGCAACTCCGAGACAACAACCCAAAAATTATCTATCCGGGTTACTGGGCGTTCTTTGGTGGACACCTGGAGCCGGACGAAACCCCGGAGGATGCGGTGGTGCGAGAGCTGCTCGAAGAAATTGGCTACGCGCCGCCCCGCATCACACTGTTTGAGTCTGTGGCTGACGCAGATGTGATTCGCCATGTGTTTCATGCGCCGTTGACGGTGCCCGTCGAGCAGCTCACACTCAACGAAGGCTGGGATCTGGGGTTGTTTAGCGTTGAGGATATTCAACGGGGCGATCGCTACTCCCAGCAAGCCAGACAAGTCCGCCCTTTGGGAAAACCGCATCAGCAAATTTTGCTAGAGTTTCTCAAGCGAGGTTTGCTACCGACAGAATCAGCGCATGAGTAGAGCAAAATTTTTGCAGTTGCCCACCGGACTGCAATACCAGATTCGCGAAAGCACCAGAGCAAAACGGGTTTCGATTAAAGTCTCTCATTGGGGAGAAGTCGAAGTGGTGGTGCCTCAAGGCTTCAGTCAGCGACGCATCCCCGAAATCTTGCATCAGCGTCAGGAGTGGATCGCCAAAACGGTGCAGCGCATTCGGTCTCAGCGCTTGTCATCGCCCCACGCAGGCGATGTGCTACCCGCTCAAATTGAGCTGCGATCGATCGGGGAAACCTGGACAGTGACCTATTGTCAAACGACAGAACCACAAATTGAAGCACAGATCGAAGTCACCGTGACGGGCAGTCACCAACTCACACTGCGGGGACAAGTGGGCGATGTTGCGGCTTGCAGACAGGCTTTAAGACGCTGGCTCAGCCACAAAGCTCAGCTTCACTTCACGCCCTGGCTGCAACAGGTGAGTCAGGCGATCGACCTTGCCTACAGCCGCGTGGCAGTCCGGGGACAAAAGACTCGCTGGGCGAGCTGCTCTAATCGCAAAACGATCAGCCTCAACTACAAGCTACTGTTTTTGCCTGCGCCGCTGGTGCGCTATATCTTTGTTCACGAACTCTGCCATACCGTGCACTTAAATCATTCGCCGCAGTTTTGGGCACTGGTGGCAGCAAAAGAACCCGCTTATCAACCGCTCGATCGCGCTCTGCGAGATGGCTGGCGCTATGTGCCAGAGTGGGTCGAGCGATCGAGCGAGTAGCTGTTCATTTGTCTGTCCTAAAGGAGTACGTCTTCAGACAGTTCCTTGTCTGGCTTGGGGTCGTGACACTAGTTAACATTGTCCGCAGGCTGCAATACACCCCCTGATCACAAAAGGAAACTAAGGCATGACAGAGACACTAGCTGGAAAAGTCGCGATCGTTACAGGCGGATCGGGCGGCATCGGTTCGGCAATTTGTCAGCGGCTTGCCGCAGCGGGCGCAGCCGTTGCCGTTCATTACGGCGGACATGCAGACTCAGCCCATGATGTCGTGCAATCGATTCAGAGTCAGGGTGGAAAAGCCATTGCCCTACAGGCAAACTTGAGCCACGGCGACGAGGTTGTTCAATTGTTTGAGCAGACACAGCAGCAGCTTGGCACGCCAGACATTGTGGTAAACGTTGCTGGGACTGGCGTGGGAGGTTCAATCGCCGAAATGGACGATGACGCATTCGACAAAGTGTTTGGGTTAAACGCCAGAGGGGCGTTTTTTTGTATGCGCGAAGCAGCACGTCGCCTCAACAACAACGGACGGATTGTGAATATCTCAAGCGGTCTGGTGGTGCGTCCGATCGCCGGATTTGGGCTATATGTCGGCAGCAAAGCAGCCGTGGAACTGATGGGCAAAGTGCTGGCAATGGAAGTGGGCGATCGAGGCATTACCGTTAACACCGTTTCACCCGGACCTACCGAAACCGAGATGTTTGCCAATTCTGGCGATGATCCCCAGGCAGCAGCGGCGCAGTCTCCTTTTAATCGGCTTGGTAAACCCGAAGATATTGCCGATATCGTGGCGTTTGTTGTCAGCGACCAGTGCCGCTGGATTACCGGACACACATTTCAGGCCAGCGGCGGCTATGTCTGATCTGCCCTTGGAGATCCCCCCAGCTCCCTTAAACAGGCTACCGTGCATCAACAAGTTCGTTTGACCTCAAAATCCTGCATTTCGCTGCCCAATCCTCCAAACCTGACCTTTGGCGTTCCAAACTCGATTCATCGCGTTTCAAACCCAATTGTTTCTGTTGCCAGCGCGATCGTTCTCGTCTGCACCCTCAACGTTTTTATTTCAAACTCGATCGTTTTCGGTCAATCCTGGAATTTCCTCGCTCAAAGCGGAAATCTTGTGGCTTCAACCTCGATCGAGACAGCGATTTGCAGGCGTGGTGGCGCACTTTGTTCATTAAAACTGCTAGCCAAGGAAAACTATGACGGCTGAAGAGCGCAGATTGCAGGAAGACCGCGATCGGACTGCTTATTGGCGGCGGTGGGGTCCTTACCTGAGTGAACGACAGTGGGGCACAGTGCGCGAAGACTACAGTGCAGATGGCTCAGCCTGGGATTATTTTCCGCATGACCACGCCCGATCGCGGGCTTACCGCTGGGGAGAAGACGGCATTGCTGGCATCTCAGACAACCACCAGCGCCTGTGTCTGGCACTCGCGCTGTGGAATGGCGAAGACCCAATTCTCAAAGAGCGATTTTTTGGGTTGACGGGCAGCGAGGGCAATCACGGCGAGGATGTCAAAGAATACTATTTCTATCTGGACAACACGCCTTCTCACGCCTACATGAAGTGCCTGTACAAATATCCGCAGCGGGCGTTTCCCTACGCGCAGCTGATCGATGAAAATCGTCGTCGCGGTCGTGACCAACCGGAATTTGAGCTGCTTGATACCGGCATTTTTGAGGGCAATCGCTATTTCGATGTGGTGATCGAATCTGCCAAAGCCTCGCCCGAAGATATCTTAGTTCGGTATGCGATCACCAATCGCGGCTCTGAAACTAAACCCATTCATGTATTGCCGACTCTGTGGTTTCGCAACACCTGGTCTTGGGGCATCTCCGACCAGGAAAAACCGGTTCTCAAACTGGTGCGATCGACTTCCACGTTTCGCGTGATTGAAGCTGTGCATCCGACGCTGGGCACACGCTGGCTGTACTGTGAGGTCAGCGGCGACCAGGCAGTCGAACTGCTGTTTACCGAAAATGAAACCAACAGTGAACGGCTGTTTGGCGCTCCTAATGCCACTGCCTACGTCAAAGATGGCATCAACGATTATCTGATTCACCAACGCGAAGCTGCCGTGAATCCGCAGCAGGTGGGCACCAAGATGGCAGCTCACTATCCGCTCTCGATCGCCCCTGGTGCAGTCCAAACGGTGCGGCTGCGGCTGTGTGATTCACCGGATCTGAGCGACCCGTTCAACTCTGAGTTTGCAGCGGTGTTTGGCGATCGTCAGCGCGAAGCCGAGGCGTTTTATCAGCGCCTCACGCCCGATTTGCGTTCAGAAGAACTGCGAAACATTCAGCGGCAGGCGTTTGCTGGAATGCTGTGGAACAAGCAGTTTTACTTTTATGTGGTAGAAGATTGGCTCAATGGCGACCCGGTTTGTCCGCCGCCTGCTTCTCGACGCAGCGTTAGAAACGGCGACTGGGTGCATCTGTTTAGCGATGATGTGCTCTCGATGCCCGACACCTGGGAATATCCCTGGTTTGCGTCCTGGGATCTGGCGTTTCACATTATCCCGCTGGCGAAGCTTGACCCCGACCTGGCGAAACGACAGCTTCAGCGCCTGACGCGCGAATGGTATATGCATCCAAACGGACAGATTCCTGCTTACGAGTGGGAATTGAGCGATGTTAATCCACCGGTGCAAGCCTGGGCAACGCTGCAAATTTATCAAATCGAGCGCGATCTGTACGGACGCGACGACAAATCGTTTTTAGAGCGGGTCTTTCAAAAACTGCTGCTCAACTTTACCTGGTGGGTCAATCGCAAAGACGTTGCGGGCAACAATGTGTTTCAAGGCGGCTTTTTGGGGCTAGACAACATCGGCGTGTTCGATCGCAGCGCTCCTCTGCCCAGAGGCGGCTATCTCGAACAGGCAGATGGCACAAGCTGGATGGCAATGTATTGCATCAACATGCTGACGATCGCGCTAATTCTGGCAAAAGACAATCCGACTTATGAAGACATTGCCAGCAAGTTTTTTGAGCACTTTCTGCGAATCGCCAGCGCTATCAATGGTGTGAATAAAGCAGAGATGGCGCTGTGGGATGAAGCAGACGGCTTTTACTACGATGCTCTGCACGTTGACGGACACCACTGCCCGCTGCGGGTGCGATCGATGGTGGGACTGGTGCCGCTGTTTGCAGTCGGCACCCTGGAACCAGAAGTGTTAGAGAAACTGGCGGGGTTTGACAAACGCAGCGAATGGTTTCTGCAAAATCGTCCTGACCTGACCAGCGGCATCGCCTGCATGCATTCTGAAGGCGTGCAGGAGCGACGGCTGCTGGCATTGCTCGATCGCTACAAACTCCCTCGCCTTCTCAGTCGGTTGCTCGACGAAGCGGAGTTTCTGAGTCCCTATGGCATTCGATCGGTGTCGCGCTACCACGCCGAGCATCCGTTTGTGCTTCACCTTGATGGTGAAGCGTATCGCGTTGCCTATGAACCGGCTGAATCGACGACCAATCTGTTTGGCGGCAACTCAAACTGGCGCGGACCCGTCTGGTTCCCGATGAATTACCTGATCATCGAATCACTCCAGCGGTTTCACCATTATTTTGGCGACGACTACAAAGTCGAGTGTCCGACTGGCTCAGGACAACAGATGACGCTCCAGGAAGTCGCCTCAGAATTGTCTAATCGTCTGATCCGCATTTTCACTCAAGATGCAGCCGATGCGAAGCAGTTTCCCCAGGGGGGCAATCGCCGTCCGGTCTTTGGCAACATCGACGTATTTCAAACCGATCCACACTGGCGCGACCTGCTGCTGTTTTACGAATATTTCAACGGCGACAACGGAGCCGGTCTCGGCGCAAACCATCAAACCGGTTGGACAGGCGTTGTCGCCGCCCTGATTCATCAGCAGGCGCAACCCTGCGTTCGATCGCGTCAGGGAATTAGCGGTTAGCGGTTGTGGCAGTCCGCAGGTGAGAACCAGCGAATACCTCACTGGGGAACAGCTTTGCAGCAGTAACCCGCTTGCCCAAATCGTGGAAACGCCCTCTAATCCCCTTGACTCTCCAGCCTGCTGGAGGCTTCAGGATAAGAGCAGTTCCTCGAAATAAATGTGTGTCATGACACTACAACTCAAAGTTCCCGACATGGCTTGTACTGCCTGCCGCGACACCATCACGCAGGCGATCCAATCGATCGACCCCGCCGCAACCGTGCAGGCTGACCCCAAAACCAAACTCGTCGTTGTTAACACTCAGGCAGCCGCCGCTGCCGTGAAGCAGGCAATCAGCGCTGCGGGCTACTCGGTTGCATCAGAGGCATGATGGAGACGACTCTCAAACTGCGGGGCATGAGCTGTGCCGCGTGCGCCAACAGCGTGGAAAACGCGCTGCGATCGGTTCCGGGTGTTGCGTCGTGCAGCGTCAATTTCGCGGCTGAGCAAGCGATCGTCAGCTACGATGCCAGCAAAATCGCCATCGCAGATCTGCAAAAAGCGGTGGATGCAGCGGGCTACTCGGCGCAGCCGATGCCAGACAACGGGCTGCTTGAAGACGACAGGGAACGGCAGGCGCGGCAAATTGAACAGCGTGAGCTGACGCGCAAAATCTGCTTCAGCGGCGCAGTCAGCGCTGTTCTCGTCATCGGTTCGCTGCCGATGATGACAGCACTGCCGATTCCCTTCATTCCCCCATGGCTGCACAACGCTTGGCTCCAACTCGTGCTGACCACGCCCGTTCTGTTTTGGTGCGGCAGCACCTTTTTTCGCAATGCCTGGAAAGCCTTAAAGCGCCATTCTGCCACAATGGATACGCTGGTGGCGATCGGTACAGGCGCAGCCTACTTTTATTCTCTGGCTCCGACCTTTTTTCCCCAGTGGTTTGTCGCTCAGGGACTCAGACCCGACCTGTATTTTGAAGCCACCTCAGTGATTATCGCCCTGATTCTGTTGGGACGGTTGTTTGAGCATCGCGCCAGGAGGCAAACCTCTGAGGCAATTCGCAAACTAATGGGCTTGCAGGCACAAACCGCACGCCTGATTCGCAATGGGCAAACAGTCGATGTGCCGATCGCAGCAGTTGTGCCAGGTGATATCGTGCTGGTGCGCCCTGGCGAAAAGATTCCAGTAGACGGCAAAATTGTGTCAGGCTCCTCGACGATCGATCAAGCCCTGGTGACGGGTGAAAGCACGCCCGTGCCCAAGCAGGTGGGTGACGAAGTGATCGGTGGCACATTCAACACAACGGGCAGCTTTCAGCTTCGTGCGACTCGCATCGGCAAAGACACTTTTCTGGCGCAAATCGTTCGGCTCGTGCAGCAGGCACAAGGCTCGAAAGCGCCGATTCAGCGATTAGCAGACCAGGTGACGAGCTGGTTTGTGCCTGCGGTCATTGCCATTGCGATCGTCACCTTTCTTGTCTGGTACACCTGGATGGGCAATGTGACAATGGCGCTAGTTACAACGATCGGCGTGCTGATCATCGCTTGCCCCTGTGCGCTCGGTCTCGCTACGCCGACCTCGATCATGGTGGGCACTGGTAAAGGCGCAGAGAACGGCATTTTGATTAAGGGGGCTGAGAGCCTCGAACTGGCACACAAACTGCAAGCGATCGTCCTTGACAAAACGGGTACGATTACGCGGGGCAAACCGACCGTCACCGATTACATCACGGTCAATGGAACCGCCAACCGCAATGAGCTAAAACTGCTTGGCTTCGCTGCATCTGTCGAACACAGCTCAGAACATCCGCTGGCTGAAGCTGTGGTGCAATATGCCCAATCTCAAGGCGCAGAGCGAACTCAAGTTCAGCGCTTTGAAGCCATTGCAGGCAGCGGCGTGCAAGCCTCTGTCGCCGGTCAGTTGGTGCAGATTGGCACACATCGTTGGATGAACGAGCTGGGAATCGATACCCGCAAATTGCACCAGCAGCGAGAGCGCTTAGAGTATCTGGGCAAAACGGTGATTTGGATGGCGATAGACGGTAATGTAGAAGCAATCATAGGCATTTCAGATGCCGTCAAGCCGTCCTCGGCTCAAGCGATTCGCGCATTGCAGCGGATGGGGTTAGAGGTCGTAATGCTGACGGGCGACAACCGCCGCACCGCCGCAGTGATTGCGCGAGAAGTCGGCATTGATCGCGTCTTTGCCGAAGTGCGACCTGACCAAAAGGCAGCTCAAATCAAGCGACTGCAATCTGAAAACAAAGTTGTGGCAATGGTAGGCGATGGCATCAATGATGCGCCTGCCCTTGCCCAGGCAGATGTCGGCATGGCGATCGGCACAGGCACCGATGTGGCAATTGCCGCTAGCGACATCACCCTGATCTCCGGTGATTTGCAGGGCATCGTGACGGCAATTCAGCTCTCGCGTGCCACGATCCGCAATATCCGGCAGAATCTCTTCTTTGCCTTTGTCTACAACGCGGCGGGCATCCCGATCGCCGCTGGCGTTTTGTATCCCATCTTTGGCTGGCTGCTTAGTCCGATCGTTGCTGGGGCGGCAATGGCGTTTAGCTCTGTTTCAGTCGTGACAAACGCCCTGCGCTTGCGAAATTTTCAACCCAAACTGCTGGGTTCAGCCAGTCGAGAGACACAACCCTGACCAAAATGAATGAGGGATAAATCCAAAACTTGGAATGTGGTTTGTGGCGCTACGCGCTTGAATCCAAATTTTTGATTTTTTGCTACTTGGGGCTAGAAGTCAAAGTAGATATAGGGCGGGCTTTCATTTGGAGCAAGCAGCCACGCGGCAAACAAACAGAGCGGCACCAGCAGCAGCTTGACTGACCAGTTGAGCTGTAGCTTGAGTCCCCGACTGAATAGATAGATGATGCCGATCGCCGCAACCAATGCCCACAGCAGAATTGTGATTTGCAGGCGATCGATTTGCAGCGTTTCAACATAAACTTTGTGGGCAAATTGAGCATCAGCGGCGTGTCCCCACAGCCGCTGCACAGCCAAACTAGATTCCTTGAGGTCTGGCAGCCTAAAGAAAATCCAGGTGGTAAACACCATGCTCTGCGTCAGCATCCAGGCAACCAACACGCCAGGAAGCGTTTGCCAGCCTGCCTGAAGCCAAGCCCAGCGCTTTGATAGTGCCTCTGTAAGCCGATGAGCGACCAGAGCCAAACCATGCAGCCCGCCCCAAACAACAAATCCCCAGGCAGCTCCGTGCCAGATGCCTGCAATCAGCATGACAATCAGCAAATTGAGGCAGGTGCGTCCTAACCCGCATCGAGAACCACCCAGCGGAAAATAAAGGTAATTTCGCAGCCAGTCGCCCAGTGTCATGTGCCAGCGCCGCCAAAAATCAGCAATGCTCGTACTGAAGTAGGGAAAGTCAAAGTTTTGCGGCAGGTCAAACCCCAACAGCAGCGCGCTGCCACGCGCCACATCCACATAGCCGCTGAAATCGAGATAGAGCTGTAGCCCATAGGCAAAGGTTGCCAGCCAGAGATCGCCGCTGCCCGCTCGCTCTAGATTGTCGAAAATCAGATTTACAGCCGTTCCCAAATGGTCGGCAATCAACAGCTTCTTGATGGCTCCGGTCGCGATCAGCCACAGCCCTTCGGCAATCTGGCTGGACGCCGGAAAATGTGGGGTTTGAAGCTGCGCCGCCAGCGGGTGAAAGCGGGTAATCGGTCCAGAAATCAGTTTGGGAAAAAAGAGTTTGTAGGCAGAAAACTTCAGCAGGTCATAGGTGGCAGGCGCGCCGCGATAGACATCGACGAGATAGGCGATGCATTCAAAACAGAAAAAGCTGATGCCTAGCGGCGCAGCCAGATGAGCATTGACCCAGTTTGCCTGTGCCTGAACCTGAGGCAGGCGAAACAGCGCTGCAACAGTGTTGAACAAAAACGGAACGTATTTGAAGCCCAGCAGCAGCAGGATATTGATGGTAATTCCAACCCACAGCAGCTTGAGGCGGCGACTGTTCCAATCTTGCTGGGCAAACTGCCAGTTTTCGTTGGAAATGCGCCAGTCCATGGGTGTGCCCAACGCCTGACCCAGACGAAACGTCACCAGAATCATTGCCAGCAGCAAAGGCACATACTGAATTTGCAGCGAACTGTAAAATACCAGGCTGGCGATCGTCAGCATCCAGAGCTTGAGCGATCGACTCTCGATCGCCCAATACACCCCCAGAATACTGAGGAGAAACAGTCCATACACGATCGAAAGCAGGGTCATCGCTTCTGCAAAAGGTAAAACTTTATCATCTGGCTCAGCGCTGCTGCCTCCTCCGGATAAAACCGCTTCGCGTTTTCAGACAACAGGCAGCTCTGTTTTCAAACTTGCGGCTATATTCTAATGAGTTAGGCGACAGATGCTGCAATTGTTTACAATGTTTACAAATTAATGGGGTTCTGCTGAGTCTGAGGGTTGAATGGCTACCGGGAATGGCTGCTCGCGAATCGCCGATCGCAACAGTGAGACAGCGGCAGTTAAAGTAAGGATAGAAAACGAGATACAGAGTCACTTCTCAAACCAGCATTCATGGATAACGAACCGATCGTGCTGTTGTCGAGCCGAGAAATCGACAAAATGCGTCAGGCTGGACAACTTGCTGCCAAACTGCTGAATCATCTGGAGCCAATGATCAAGCCTGGGGTCAGCACGTTGGAACTGAATGACGAAGCAGAACGTTGGACCCAAGCGCATGGAGCTAAAAGCGCTCCGCTCGGCTATCCCAGCGGCAGCAAACATCCATTTCCTAAATCAATCTGTACCAGCGTCAATGAAGTGGTGTGTCACGGCATTCCCAATGCGAAGCAAATTCTCAGAGAAGGCGACATTATCAACATCGATGTGACTCCGCTGCTCGATGGCTATCACGGCGACACCTCGCGCACCTTTTTTGTGGGTGAGCCATCGCCGATCGCCCGCAGGCTGGTTGAGGTTACAGAAGAATGTCTGCACCGTGGCATTGCGGCTGTCAAGCCAGGTGCACGCATCGGCGACATCGGTGCAGCCATTCAAGAATACGCAGAGGCAAATGGTTTCTCAGTCGTGCGCGATTTTGTCGGTCACGGGGTCAGCCGCGTTTTTCACACAGCTCCGCAGGTGCCTCACTATGGCAATCGTGGCAAAGGCAAAAAGCTCAGACCCGGCATGGTGTTTACGATCGAGCCGATGATCAACGAAGGCACCTGGGAAGTAGAAGTGCTGGCAGACAAATGGACTGCGCTCACCAAAGACCGCAAGCTATCTGCTCAATTTGAGCACACGATCGCCGTGACAAATGAGGGAGTCGAAATCCTGACGCTGCATCCTCAGCTTGTGGTTGCCTGACCGCAGCAGGAGTCATACCAGAAACAAGAGCCAAACGCCGCTCAGCGCGACCAAAACTCCTAAAATCGTTCTGGGGCTGACTCGCTCACCCAAACCGATCGCCAGCGGCAGCACAAACAGCGGGCTGGTCGCACTGAGCGATTGAGCGATGCCCGCAGCCGTAAACTTGAGCGCAATCTGTTGCAGCCAGATTGCCAGATAAGTGCTGAAAAACGCCGTGACCGTAACCGTACCAAAAATTCGCGGTGATCGCAGCAGCTTTAGCTCTTGCACAGACTGCTGCTGCCACGACAGCCATAGGAGCAGCACCAGCGTTCCTGCCGTCAGGCGCACCAGCGTGCTCCACAAAGGACTGATTTCGGTCTGCGCTAAAGCTGCTCTCGATAACACAGCACCGCTTGCCTGACCCAGCGCTGCCACAATGCCAAAGCCGATGCCCCGCGCCGATCGCAGTTGCTCTTGCTCTGCCGCCGGAACTCGTTCGACCACAACCCAGGTCACTCCAGCGATCGTCAGCGCAATGCCCAACCCGGAATTCCAGCTCAGCGCTTCCTGCAAAAAACCGAGCGCCAGTACTGCTGTCAGGGGTGGAGCCAGCGCCTCCAGCAGCAGGGCGCGTCTGGCTCCCAGGCAATACAGGGCTTCAAAGTAGGCGGTATCTCCCATGCCAATGCCGATCGCCCCGCTCACCATCAGCAGTCCCAGTGCGAGTGGAGTTGTGTCAGGCAAGAAGTCACCGCGCAGCAGCAGCGTCAACAGAATAAAGGCGATCGAGATTGCGCCCTTGACCAGATTGAGCGTCAGCGGTGAGAGCTGACGCGCCACGCCCAGATAGATAACAGAAGCAATCGCCCAAATCAGAGCAGCGCTGAGCGCAGCCAATTCACCGCGAAAGTCAAGCAGAAATGACATGAGTACCCGAAATAAGAACTGTTCAACAGTTAGCGGCTCAAATCGCCACAGCAATCGCGAATCGCCCAGTTCATCGCTGCCAGCGCAACTGGTTGAGTATCTCCAGGGTTTGCGAGGGACGAACCAGCGTGTTAGCACAGAGAATGCCAGAGGCAGCGACAGCAGGAACTCCAATGCCAGGTGTCGTACTGTCACCGACACGATACAGTCCGGCGATCGGCGTGCGGTGCCCAGGAAACCTGCCTTGACCCGCCGCAATTGCAGGTCCATAAGTGCCCCGATGACGACGCAGATAGTGGGCGTGAGTCAGGGGTGTGCCGATTAGCTCTAGAACAATGCGATCGTGCAGATCGGGAATGATCCGCTCTAGAGCACGGAACAGCGGCTGCGATCGATCGCGTTTTTGCGCTGCATACGTCTGATCTCGCTGCCAGTCGTCGGCAGGCTCTAGCGTGTAGGCGTGAACGACATGATGTCCGGCAGGAGCAAGATTGGCATCCCAAACTGAAGGAATCGAGATCATGCAGGTGTTTCCCGGCGCGGTAATTGCTCGATCGCGATCGTGGACCACAACATAATGCCCGGTTAATCCCGATAGCCCATCTGCCCGAATGCCGAGATGCAAATGCATAAAGCTATTGACTGCGGGCGTATCCAGCGCTGCCTGACGATAGTCAGCGGGCAAGTCCTCAGGCTTCAGCAAATGCGTGTAGGTATCCCAAATCGTGGCGTTAGAAATGACGACAGGAGCTTTGATTACGTCCCCCGCCCGGAGTCTCACGCCGACCGCCTTGCCCCGCTCTACTAAAATTTGCTCGACATGAGATTTGAGCCACAGTTCGCCGCCCCAGCGCTGTAGACCCCGCACCAGCGCCTGGACGATCGCCCCGCTGCCGCCAACCGGATAGTCAATGACAGAGTGAGCGCGTTCGCCAAACATCAATGCCACTTCGGGGGCGATCGTGCCGTCTGCGGTCAAACCCGACAGCAAAAAGCACTCTAGATCCATGAGCTGTCGCACCCAGGGATCGTGCACCGTGCGATCGAGCAGGTCGCCGACTGAACCTTGAATTACGCCAAGCTGCGGCAACAGCTTTAGCAAAGACAGCGGATATCGGGTCAGCAAGATTGGCAGCAAATGTAGATCTGCCCGCAGCGCCAGCGTTGGCATCTCGCGCATCGCGTCGTAGAGCTGCAAAAACCGTCGCTCAAGCTGCTCAAGCTCGCGTGCGCCCTGCGGCGTGATTTGTGCAACGGCGGCTCGATAGCGGTGGGCGCTGCCATACACCGGCAGCGTGACATCAGGGAAATGATAGTGACCCAGCGGATCGTAGGGAACGGCGGCGATCGATTCTCCTAGCACATTGAGCACCTGTCGCACCGGATTGAGCGAATGTGGGTCACTCAAGCCGCAGTAAAAAGACGCACCCGAATCAAAATGAAATCCCTGCCGCGAAAAACTGTGGACGGCTCCTCCGGCGATCGAATGGCTTTCGCACACCACAACCTGCTGTCCATAGCGCGCCAGGAGTGCCGCCGCGACCAGCCCACCAATACCGCTGCCGACAACGACGATATCGGCTTGAGTCACTTAAAACCTCCTTTGCAGATGAGAATCGTCAAGCATGAATGTGGAAAATTTTCATTTCTGGCAAGAAGCCGGTGATCGCCTTGCTGGACGGATACCACTGCGCTCTTTTAAGTGTGAGTTGCTTCGGTTCGCAGAACTCGATCGCCTCCCTGTTCAGAGTTATTCGCCACCTCTGTTCAAGCGAGATCTGAAAGAAAAATATACCTTTTTACAGAACTTTACAAAAGTACTTGCAAAAATAATTGAGTGTAAATACTATGTTGATTATGCAGGTGACACCTGCGACTTACATACCAATCATTACTTCAACCCAAGCACTAATCCTATGACAACGACGATACAGCAACGCGAACGCGCGAACCTGTGGGAGCGCTTTTGCAACTGGGTCACCAGCACCGACAACCGGCTGTACATCG
>Ga0224723_1001036_pt1 | contig 17665 bp, 13 predicted proteins | sample Balambano_FR2_Me_FD_161647 | JGI IMG/M metagenome (GOLD analysis project Ga0224723, IMG submission 161647) | Freshwater sediment microbial communities from Lake Towuti, South Sulawesi, Indonesia - Balambano_FR2_MetaG | ecosystem: Environmental > Aquatic > Freshwater > Lake > Sediment | place...
GGATCAGTCTGAGCAAAACCAGGACGATCGAGAAGATGAGCCAGATGAACCCCAGCAGGATGCACCCAGCATTCCCGAAGAGTTTGTGTTTGACCCAGAAGGCGTGATTCTTGACCCCTCTGTCCTGTTTTTTGCTCAGATGGCAAGCCGTCAGGGCAAATCGGGGTCGCGCAGCGTCGTTTTCTCTGAAGACCGGGGACGCTATGTCAAACCCATGCTGCCCAAAGGCAAAGTCCGGCGGGTGGCAGTAGATGCCACGCTGCGGGCGGCAGCGCCCTATCAAAAAGCGCGCCGCCAGCGCCAACCCCACAAGCGTGTTGTCGTTGAGCAGGGTGATATCCGGGCAAAGCGGCTGGCTCGTAAAGCCGGAGCGCTCGTGGTGTTTGTGGTGGATGCATCTGGCTCAATGGCGCTGAACCGAATGCAGTCTGCTAAGGGCGCGGTTTTGCGACTGCTGACTGAGGCTTATCAAAATCGTGACCAGGTGGCGCTGATTCCGTTTCGGGGAGAGCAAGCAGAAGTGCTGTTGCCACCCACGCGATCGATCGCCGCTGCCCGCAGACGGTTGGAGCAAATGCCCTGCGGCGGCGGCTCACCGCTGGCTCATGGCTTAACCCAGGCTGTCCGGGTAGGCGTGAATGCTCAACAATCTGGCGATATCGGACAGGTGGTTATCGTGGCGATTACCGATGGTCGGGGCAATGTGCCGCTATCACGATCGCTGGGAGAACCGATTTCAGACGGCGAAAAACCCGATATCAAAGCAGAATTGCTGGAGATTGCTGCCAAGATTCGTGCGATCGGCATTCAGCTTTTGGTCATCGACACCGAAAATAAGTTTGTCTCGACGGGATTTGCTAAAGAGCTGGCAAAACAGGCAAGCGGCAAGTATTACCATCTGCCGAAAGCGACAGACCAGGCAATCGCCGCCATGACGCGCAATGCGATTGCTGATCTGAAGATGCGCTAGCTCTTTCAGCTAATGGCTAACAGCATCGACGGCTCCCAGAGCAATCAGCATCTCTCGTTCGGCTTTGCTGAGACCTGTCACCTGATGAATCTCCATGCCTTCGTAGGGTCTTTCGCTGCTGAGCTGTTTTAGCAATTGCCCGGACTCCACGTCCCAGATCAAAATTGTTGCATCCTGGCTGCCGCTGGCAAGCAACCGACTGTCGGGACTGAACGCGATCGATCGCACGCGACCTCGCTGCCCCGACAGTGTGTTGATGCATTCACGAGTCTGCACATCCCAGAGTTTTACTGTCTGATCGCCGCTGCCGCTGGCAAGCCATTTCCCGTTTGGGCTGAAAGCAACAGATTGAATGCCACTTTTGTGGTCTTTCAACGAGCCTAAACACCGACCTGTGAGGACCTCCCACAGTTTGATAATCTGATCATCGCTGCTGCTGGCAAGCAGGGTGCCATCTGGGCTAAAAGCAACTGACTGCACGCGATGCTCGTGGGTTTCAGACATTTTGTTAAAACGTGTTTTCGTCTGCACATCCCACAGCCTGACTGTTTGATCGTCGCCACCGCTAGCAATCAGCTTACCGTTGGGACTAAAGGCGATCGTCCACACTTTGCCTTGATGTCCCTTTAGCTCGCCCAACCGTTCGCCAGTTAAAGGACACCACAGAATTAATCGCTCACCGCCGCCGCTCACCAGTAGCCGACCATCAGGACTGAACGCCACTGCTCCAACCCAGTATGTGTGGTCTTGCAGCGTGTGAATCACCTCGCCGGTATGAGCATTCCACAGTTTCAACGTCTGGTCGCTGCTGCCGCTCGCCACAAGCTCGCCGTCAGGGCTGTAAGCCACAGAATGAATGCGTCCCCGATGCTCCTCCAGGATTGTCGGGCGATCGTCGGCTGCCAGATGCCAAATTCGCACTGCCTGATCGTCACCGCCGCTAACCAATGTGTACCCAGACAACGGGGTGTCCTGCCGCTGCTCGTCCGTACCCTGTTGCTGAGGGGCAAAGGCAACGGATTGAATGCCGTTCGCGTATCCCTGGAAAGTTTTGAGGCACTTTCTTTTTTCGACATCCCAGAGTTTGACCTGCTGACTATCGCTGCCGCTGGCAAAAAAGCTGCCTTGAGGGCTGAAAGCAACCGACCAAATACTGTTGGCATGTCCTTCCAGCGTCTCCAGGCATTTACCGCTGCGGACATCCCAAAGCCTCAGTGTGTAGTCGTCGCTGCCGCTAGCCAGCATCTGTCCGTCTGGGCTAAAGGCGATCGATCGAATGCGCTGGCTGTGTGCCTGCGGCAGCTCCGTCGATTTGCCGCTGTGCACGTCCCAGAGCCGAATGACCAGGTCAGAGCCACCGCTGGCGATCGTGTCACCGCTGGGGCTGAAGATCACTGATCGCACGCGGTCTGTGTGTCCGGCAAAGGTGTCAATCAGCTCACCAGAATCAATGTTCCACAGCCTCAGATCCTGATCGTCTCCGCCGCTCACCAGTGTTTGTGCAGTAGGACTGAAAGCCAGCGATCGGACTCGCCCCGTATGCCCTTTGAGTTCACGGAAATAACCCGCTTCTACATGCCACAGTTTCACGGTAAAGTCATCGCCGCCGCTGGCAAGCAACTTGCCGTCAGGACTAAACGCCACTGCCCTAACCCAGTCTTTGTGCCCGTCTAAAGTTCTGAGGATTCTAACTGCTTTTACATCCGACAAATCTAGTAGTTTGATGGTGCGATCGTCGCTGGCACTGGCGAGAATTTGACCATCTGGATGAAAAGCAACAGACCGCACCCAGCCAGTATGCGCCTTGAGAATCGCCAGTTTTTTGCCACTAGTGAGCGCCCACAGATGAATCTTGCCTTCGGTATCACCGGCTGCCAAAAGCGTTCCGTCAGCGCTAAAGGCAACCGATAAAACGTCGCCTAATACTTCGGTAAAAACAGATTTTTCCAAATTGCAATAGTTGAACTTCACACGCTGCAAGATCGTGTTTTGCAGGTAGGCTTGCCAGATAAAAAGACGTGAGAAATCATGACCGCTTAAGTCAGTCTTCGTCACCTGGCTTAAATTCAGCAGAAGATTGATGATATTACCGCCAGCATATCCTTGCTCAAGGGGATACTGACTCTGCCATTTGGACAGAATTAGCTTGAGCTGCTCTTCTAATTTTTGACTTCCTAAATTGTCAATCAAACATTCCACCACTGTTTGAAAAATGAAGTGCTGCTGGCTTTCTCTGACATAATCATCTGCTTGTGCTTTAAACAAAGCGTGACTGTTGAGCAAGTCAATGTTCTCCGTTTCAATCTCATCACAGATTGATTCAATCAGGTGCAGCGTCACAAATTCCATCACAACGGGCTGTAGCGTGAACAGCGAAGCGTTTTTTTCGATTACTGTGTCAAGCATCGATCGCCGCTCCAAAGCCTGCAAAGGCTCTAACAGATTCCGCCGATATCGCGCAAATAGAATGTCCTCACGCAGTTCTGATAAAGAAACAGGTTTACGGTTGATGGCTAACCAATAAATAACTGCTTTCTCAGGATCTGTCAGACGATCAAATTGCTTTTCTAATACACTGTGAATGCCGTCAAAAACCAGTGTTTCTTGTGATAAAAACTCAGAGATTCTGCTGCTGAATAAGTTTTGAATTGCCGTTGCAGCTAGCTTTAGATTAAGCGCATTTCCGGCATAGCGGCAGTTTAACTCACGATACTCCTCTGGCGTTCCTGAAAGCCCTTTTGCTTCTAAAATTGCCTGAGCATCAGCATCTGTTAAACCCAGAAGCGTAAACGATCGCACGAGCATCCATTGTCCTTCACGAGAAGAAAATTCCTTTGGCTTCTCACGGCTGGTGAGAAGCAGGCAGCTCTGGTGCCGCTCCTCCCCAATGCGTCTAAACAGTTCTCCATACCCTTTGTGTTGCTCCAGATAAGAACCGACGCGTTCCCGGTTTAAGACTGCCTCAACGCCATCCAGTACAATCAAACACCGCTGCTGGCGTAAGGCATCCATAAGCAGTGAGATTTTGCTATCAACGCTTTTTGGCAGTTCGAGGTCTGCGTCGTTCATCAAAAAGCGAATCAGATCTGCTAAAAGCGTGTCAACGGCAACCGCATGACGCAACGATCGCCAAATGACAGACTCAAATTGAATTTGGATTTGCTCTACCAGTTTGACCGACAGCGCCGTTTTGCCAATTCCCCCAATGCCCAACAGGGCGACAAGGCGACACTGGTCCTGCACAATCCATCGCTCTAATTGGGTTAACTCCTCCGACCGCCCATAGAAGCCTGAGACATCGATAACTTCACCCCAGGAAGTGTTCGGCTCACCCCAGCTCTGATAGGTGTAGCGTGATTTCGCTGCCAGGAGCGACGGCTGCGAAAGAGCGGGACTTATTGTTGCCTGCTCGGTCGTCAAGGCAGGTTTGTGACAGGCAACTAGCTCAATCAAGTCTTCGCGTCGATTGCGCTTGACTCCGTTAACTTGTCGTTTTAACCCAAAGTGATCACAAAGATTTTGGACTTGCTTGCGAACTGCCTGGAGTGAAGTTTGAAGTTCGGCGGCAATCTCATCGTCTGTTTTACCGATCAGCAGCAGTTGCAATACTTTTCTGGGTTTGGGGGTTAGGCTCTGGAGCCTACCGGTGAAGTCAGCGCTACTCACAGTCATATCACTCAACTCACAATCTACACACCAGCACCTGGTCTGCTGATTTTCCAGTGAACATGGCAGACCAATACGCTTGAGGCGATCGGATCAAACGTTCAGCCTCAGTTATTTGTGACAGAAAACTGGAATCGCTGCAACCCCAACTCTAAGCTGCCTCAGAGTGGTCAACACTTGAAATTTTTTTGAAGAATTGTATCAAAACTTCACAAAATTCACTTTAACTTCTGATTCTACCTTTGAACAAATGGAAATTGTGAATTCATATCTTTACGTTCTCCCTCGCCTATTGACAAAAAGAGAGTTGTGAAGAATGATTTTTATATCATTTATTTCACAAATCTCATACTTATCCAGCTTTTTTACCTTCGAGGTGAAGCATGAACTGCCAGCAAGACTGCTATAACTGCCCGTTTGTCATTGATCCTAATGATTCACAGCGCTATGTTTGCATCAAATGCGGAAAAGAATACTCCTTCCGCCGATTCGATGCCTTAAGCCTGCTTATGCTGGTTCTAGCTGCGCTCCTGATCATGGTTCTATTCAGCTCCCGGTCGCCTGACCGCTCACGTCAGCAGCCCACAACTCACAACTTTCACAAAAATACTGCTGTGAAAGAGCGGCTGTCTGTCCTGGAAGCGAGGGCGACACATGAATTAGGTGCAGAGATTGCCGACACCACACTTTAGTACCAGGTTCAACTTTTGCTCATCGACCCTTTTCCCGTTTACTCCTGTAACCAGAAGCCAATTTAATTGAGGCAAGATGACAATCATGAGACCCAATCCCTATAGCTGGCTGTTTCGCCTAGCGTGTCGGGTTTTAAAGTACTTCCTACTGTTTTTGCTGGGCTTTGTGCTGGTGTGCTTCCTATCCTGGGTGCTGATTACACCTGCTGCTGCAACAAGACTTTTGTCTATGTTTGGCATGACGCTGTTGCGATCGGCAGTTGTGGTTGTGCTCTTAATGGCGGCTGCGATCGTTGATGAAAGCCTTCGCAATTAGGGGTCAGTTTGTAGCGGCTGTGGCTGCAAAAACGTGATCATTTGCTCAATGCCCCTTTGAATGCGGCGAGTGACCGTCATCGGACTCACTCCAATTTGCTCTGCCACCTCTTTGCGGGAGAGGTCACTAAAAAAAACGCTTTCGATCGCTGCTCTGGTTTTATCTTCTAGCTGGCTCAAGGCGTACTGAAGCTGTTGACGGTCTTCTTCGAGACGCTGTAGCGCTTGATAATGCATATCTGGTAGAGTGTCGCCTAGAGTTAGCGGCGAATCCATTTGCTGAGAAACTGTAGCATCCAGGCTCAGGGGAAGGCGGTTCCGCACTGCCAGCTTAATTTCGCGCCACTCTTGTGAGGAAATTCCCATTTCTTGAGCAATCTCTGCATCTTGAGGTTGCCGACCCAACTTCTTGGCTAGCTCAATTCGGACTTTTTGTCCTTCTTTTTGCAGGTCTTGCCAACGGCGGGGCACTTTGACAGAGCTGCTTCGATCGCGAAGAAAGTGCAACATCTCGCCGCGAATGTAGGGAACCGCAAAAGAGCTAAAAGCACAGCCTTGACTGGGGTTAAACCGCTCGATCGCCCGAATTAACCCAAGGTAGCCAATTTGTTCCAGGTCTTCGTAGGGTTCAGCGCACTGATGCCTAATTCGATGAGCAATTTTACGGACTAAACCTGCATTCAATCGTACAAGCTGATTACGCAGCTTAACTGAGGGGTTTTGCTGGTAAGCCACCAACAGTTCCAGACTATCGAGGCGAATAGAAGATTGAGGAGCAGTCATTTCAGATATCCCTTACATCTAGAGTTAGGCATATTGTCCGTACAGCGCACAGGCAATACCATCGTTATTTCACGGGTTCGCAGCAGGTCGTCTCTGGATGTATCAGCGAAAACACCGATCGAGCTGCGATTGACATTGCCATTCTCTGCAAACGGTTGCTTGCTCAAATCGATTTGATGCTCCCTTAGTCAGGAACTGAAGCGGCTTAAAGCCTGATTGCCCATCGGCTGCACAATTCTAATGTCGAATCTCAGATGTCGAATCGCAAATAATCTAAGCCACAATAGTCGTAGGCTCACAATACAGCCCAAACATTGCAAATCATTAAGGAAATCCTTTATGAGCAACACCAGCAACTTTCGTGATGCAATTCGTCAAGCCCGAACCCAGGCACTGGTCGGTCCTAATGTGATTGCGAACGCGCTGCCCTGGTTGGGGGGTGGACTGGTTCTAACGGCTTTGGGCACTTATGGCGGGCTGGGAGTTATCCAAAATAATCCCGGTCTGTTTATGCCCACATTTTTTGGCGCAATGGTGCTAGAGTTGATTCTCTTCTTCATTGCTCGTGGCGTTGCCGAGAAGGGAAACAACAGCGCAGCACTGCCACTGCTGGCAACCTATAGCTTGCTGTCAGGATATACCCTGAGTGGCATCGTCTACGTTGCTCTGGGTACGCAAGGCGTTGGCATTTCTGGCATCGGCTTTGCGGCTTTGGGTTGCGGTGCTACCTTTGTCGTTGCCCGATCGATCGGTTCTAATTTGTCTGACCGAGATGGCATTGCCCTGACCCAAACCGTTCGCTTAGGAATCATTGCCCTCTTTGTGGTACTGGTCGGTCAGCTTCTCTTTAGCTTATTCGGGGTCTACACGTCCACCTGGCTGGAGATCGGCATTTCGGGAATTGGCGTTTTTCTGTTTGCCGGAGCCGCAGTCGTAGATTTCTACACGCTGCCGCGCATTTACAGGGACGATCAATACCTCTCAGCAGCACTATCGATGTATCTGACCTACATCAACCTGTTCATCTTTATTTTGCGGCTGTTGATTGCCTTTAATCGCGATTAAGTTAAGTGCTGAAGCTGGTGGGCTGTCGCGACAGCAGCCAGTTAGGAACCCTTCGCAAACTACAGGAAAAGGGGCGTAGTCGATACGCCCCTTTCTATTGCCTAGAGTACGAGGTTACTGATTCTCGGTACTTCAGGTCGGTAGATGCAAATCTAAAGTGTCTTCTACTCTCACCCAGGCTGAGGCGACATCTTCTAGAAAGCCGCCGAGGTCAACTTCACCTTTCACCAAGCGCACTTTGATGGTGGGTAGGTAAACGCTGTCCAACATTTGGTGCCCGTATCCGATGACTTTGCCAACGCAGCCAAATGTTTGATGGAGCGCGAAATCGTCGAGATTGAACATGACTGAGATTCTCCTGATGCAATTGTTTTGACAGCCGATCGATCGCCTGAAATCAACTTCAGGCACACGCGATCACGCTGCAACCTGGGCTTTGGAACTTTTGGTTTCGGAAGCGGGCTGAGTCAAGAGCTTTGTGTAAAGCTGGCTCAGCCTTGCCGCAACACTCTGCCAGCTAAAAGCAATCTCAACTCGCTGCCGTCCGGTTTGCCCAAGCTGGTCACGCAAACCGGGATCGGTAAGAATCAAATCGATCGCTTCTGCAAACGCCACTTCGTCTTTGGGTGGCACCAGCAGTCCGGTTACGTCTGGCACAACCGAAAACTGGAGTCCACCAACATTGCTGGCGACGACAGGCGTGTGGCTTGCCATTGCTTCGATCGCCACCAAGCCAAACGGCTCATAGTGGCTGGGCACAACGCAAACATCCGCAGCAGCGTAGTAGAGCGGCAGTTCGGGGTCCCCCAGACGACCAGGGAAGAAAGTGCGCCTGGTCAATCCCAGTTCTGCGACGATTCTTTCGATTCGATCGCGCTCAATGCCATCGACTTGTCCGGGAACGCTGCCACCGCCAAGCACTAGCTTGAGTGAGTCTTGATCGCGGAAGCGAGATTGAGCAACTGCCCGCACCAGTGTCTCGATGCCCTTTCGGGGATCAAAGCGCCCGACGTAGAGCACCACCTGATCGTCTGGGGCAAAGCCCAGCTTTTGGCGAGCAGTCAGCCGATCGGTTGCACCATACTTCTCAATGTCTGTCCCACAGGGGATCATCTCAATGCGTCCGTGAGGAGAAACCAGGTTTTCCATGTGTTCCTGCTCTTGCGGACTGGTGGCAACCACGCGATCGACCGTTTCCAGACAAGTTTTTTCAACGGCTAGCCGTTGAGCGGCGATCGGCGGAATGTTGGGAACATTTTGGTACTTAACTGCGCCTAGAGAATGGTAGGTGTGAACCTGAACGAGCGGCTGGTGTTTTTTGAGCTGCATTCCCACCCAGGAAGACAGCCAGTAGTTGGTGTGCACCAACTCATGCTGCACGCCTTCCCGCTGCTGAAAGGCAAGAACCGCCTGAACAAACTCAGGCAAGTGTCCAAACAGGTGGTCACGACCTATAAACTCGCTTGGTCCCGCCTCCAAACGAATCGTGCGACAGTTTGAACGGTGCTGCACAATCGACGGTGCATCCGGGTGACTGCGACGGGTAAACAGGTCTACTTGCCAACCCTGGTCAGCAAGCGCTTGACCAACCTGGCGCACATAAACGTTTTGACCTCCAGCTTCTTCCCGTCCAATTTCAGCAGCAGGGTCTCCGGCAACAGAAATTAAGGCGATACGATGGTTTTGAGTCAGGAGCATGGTTTAGATTTCACCTCAAGGTTACCTTTCCTGCCTCAGGCAACCCGGAAGTAGCACTAAATGAGCCTGTCTTCAGGGTCGAGGGCAGGTACGACGAAGCGACCAATACCAGCCAGGGACACTGACGAGATCAAGCGACTAACTAGTAAACTAGTGAAGAATGCTGATCTTTCAGTCTCCTCTCAATGCCGACGAAGTTAGCTGACGGGCTAGGACTGAGAGATGTCCTTCGAGGAAGAACGAAAAAGGATAAAAGGCGAGGGAAAGATCTGCAAGCGATCGAACTTTAACCTTCTTTCTTAGTTCGCTAATTTCTGCCTCAATACGCCCCAGTTATGGTTCCTCCGCTCCAGGTTCAGTTCGCATAGGTGTGCAATCTGAACGCCGAATTAAGCTGACTTAATTTATCTGCGGTAGAGTATAACGGATCTTAATGCGTCAGTCAAGCTTTCTCTGATGAGAGGGAATTTTGGTGGGCTTTTATACTTACCACTTAGAGTGTGAAAGCGTTATTTTGGCATTAGGAAAGCTGGAAAATCGGTCAGTCAACATAATTGAGCAATAGATGAAGCTGCTATCGCTGGTAGCGTCTGTATCAAAGGCTCCGTAGTTTGTTGGAAGCGTCAGGCGTGAGATTAGAATCGAAACATAAGTTTTTCTGTTGTCTCTGGAGAAGATGCGATCGTGATCGACACGTTAGACATTAAGCGGGAGATTGAACTGTTGTCTGAGCGCCTGGGTAAAACTCAGGACTATCTTTGACGTTCCAGCCCTCAACGCTAAAATTCAAGACCTGGAGCAGATTGCCGCTCAGCCAGCCCTCTGGGATGACCAGGCACAAGCGCAGAAGATCCTTCAGGAACTCAGTGACCTCAAATCCCACATCCAGCAGTTTCAGCAGTGGCAGACGAGCCTGGAAGACGCAAAAGCTGTACTGGAACTGTTGGAGTTAGAAGCAGATGAAGCGCTGCTGCAAGAGGCACAAACAAACCTGACACACTTGAGCCGTGAGCTTGACCAATGGGAGCTTCAGCAACTGCTGTCGGGTCTGTATGACCAGGGTGGAGCAGTGCTCACCATCAACGCTGGGGCAGGTGGAACTGATGCTCAAGACTGGGCAGAAATGCTGCTGCGGATGTACACCCGTTGGGCGGAAGACCACGGCTATAAGGCACATATGGCAGAACTTTCGGAGGGAGACGAAGCCGGAGTTAAGTCTGCCACGCTTGAGATCGAGGGGCGATATGCCTACGGCTATCTGAAAGCTGAAAAAGGCACACATCGATTAGTGCGAATTTCTCCATTTAACGCGAACGGCAAGCGCCAAACCAGCTTTGCTGGAGTGGAAGTCATGCCAATTCTCGATCGCGAAGTCCAGCTTGAAATTCCCGACAAAGACCTGGAGATTACGACCTCTCGCTCTGGCGGTAAAGGTGGACAAAACGTCAACAAAGTAGAGACTGCCGTGCAAATCAAACACATTCCCACCGGGATTGCCGTCCGCTGTACCGAAGAACGATCGCAGCTTCAGAACAAAGAAAAAGCCCTGGCGCGTCTCAAAGCCAAACTGCTGGTGATTGCTCAAGAGCAGCGCGCCAAAGAGATTGCTGACATTCGGGGCGACATGGTTGAAGCAGCATGGGGCAACCAGATTCGCAACTACGTGTTTCATCCCTACCAGCTCGTTAAGGATCTGCGAACGAACCTGGAAACAACGGCGATCGATGATGTGATGAACGGCAATCTCGACCCATTCATCCAGGCGTGTCTGCGGCAGGAGAATCAAATGCTAGAGACAGCCAGCGTCTGATTCGTGCGTTTTACCGCTACCTCTCAATCCATTGACTTAATCCACTGACTTATGAGTGAACTCAATTCAACGCTTTCCGACGCTGAGACTCCGTCTGAGCAGCTTGACTCGACTCAAACCTCAGCTTCTGCTCAACCCAGCTACGTTAAACTTGCCATGCGAAACATGGTACGCAAGGGCAGAACTTCGCTGTTTCATTTTGCTCTGACCGCGATCGGCTTGCTGGCAGCTTTGATCGGACTCTCTTACCTGACGCGCTGAACCACTTAGAGACGCGCATGACCCAGGTTGAAGTCAACGTCCAGGATTTTTCAGCAGCAGACCCAGCTATCGCTGAGGCAGGAATTGGTTCCACGACCTGGGAGCATTGGTTTCAGCAATGGCTCGATCGCTTGCATCCCGACCTTTCTCCCACCCAGGCATATGAGGTGAGCCTGCGGTTGACAGACGATCGCGAAATGCAATCGCTCAATGCTCAGTATCGAGGCAAAGACCAGACCACCGATGTTTTGGCATTTGCCGCCCTGGAAGTGGACTATCCCCAGATAGAGGCATTTTGCGGTCAGCCCGTCTATTTGGGAGATATTGTGATCTCGCTCGAAACGGCTCAGGCTCAAGCCCAGCAGCAGAGACACAGCTTGCAGCAAGAGCTGGCGTGGTTGGCGGCTCATGGGCTGCTGCACCTGCTGGGCTGGGATCATCCCGATGAGGAGAGTCTGCGGCAAATGCTGCACCAGCAAGAAGCGCTGCTGCAAGCCGTGGGGTTGACCACTGACTACGGTTGAGTATAAATTCTTAAACCTAAATCAAATTTAGATGAAATCTCGGTGCCCGACCCTTTAACCCAGGCGAGTCAGGTTGTAACATAGGTTCACTTAACTACATTGACCGACGGTGAACTATAGATAATGGAGCGAGGTCAGGGACTCTCTATTCGCCAACCCCTCCCGAAACAGTTTCACCTGTTCTCCTCGTCTCTCTGTCTATGTCCCAACACCTTTCGACAGAAACTTCTCTCGCTGCTAGCCCTGTGAAAGCTGGAAAACCCGATCGAGAATTGTCTTGGCGGGTTGCCTCCAGCTTGTTTGTCAGTTTTCGCTATGCCTGGGCAGGCTTGAGCTATGCCTTCCACACTCAGCGCAACTTCCGAATTCACCTGGCAGTCGGCACCCTGGCGATCGTCCTCAGCGTGCTGCTGCATCTCACGCCGGTTGAGATTGCCATTATTGGGTTGACCTGCGGCGTGGTGCTGACGATGGAGCTGTTGAATACTGCGATCGAATCAGTGGTGGATCTCACAGTCAAGCAGACCTATCATGAACTGGCTAAAATTGCGAAAGACTGCGCGGCTGGAGCCGTGTTGATCTCGGCTCTGGCATCGGTTCTGGTCGCTGGCTCCCTGCTGCTGCCGCCGCTGCTGGTGCTGCTGCGATCGTTGCTGAACAACAATAGCGGACTGCCTTAATTGCTTGCCCCCAGTTTTCCGGCTTCCTATGATTCTCGTTATCGATAACTACGACAGCTTCACTTACAATCTGGTGCAATACCTGGGCGAACTGGGAGCAGAGCTGCCGATCGCCCAAGAAATTCAGGTCTATCGCAACGACCAGATTACGCTCGAGCAAATTCGCCAGCTTCAGCCCGATGCGATTGTGATCTCTCCGGGGCCCGGTCGTCCCGAAGATTCTGGAATTTCACCAACGGTCATCGCTGCCTTGGCACCCAATTTCCCGATTCTGGGCGTGTGTCTGGGGCACCAGGGCATTGGGCAGGTCTTTGGTGGCAAAATCACCGCTGCCCCCACGCTGATGCACGGCAAAACCTCACAGGTGCACCACACGGGCACTGGTGTGTTTCACGGCTTAGAAAATCCCCTGACTGCCACTCGCTATCACAGTCTGGTCATTGATCGCCAGACCTGCCCTGAAATTCTAGAAATTACTGCCTGGGTCGAAGATGGCACAATCATGGGAGTCAGACATCGCGACCACCCGCATGTCCAGGGCGTACAGTTCCACCCCGAAAGTATTCTGACAACGTCAGGCAAGCAACTGCTCAAGAATTTTCTGCTAGAAATCAGCGATCAATCGGTTCGTAGTTAGCTGTTAGCGATTAGCGGCTGATGACCGTTTCTGGATGACGCGCCCTAAGAATTTTTCTGCATGGTTTCGGCTTGAAAGCGCTTACCTGAAGCACCGCCAGCGGCGATCGGCAAAATCAATCGGCTGAGAATGCGGTTGTCTTCTAGCTTGTACAGGCTGAATTCACCGCTGAGCTGCCGCATCAGCAGTTGACAAATCGCCAGATGCAGCCCAGGTGGATGATCGAGCGTCGAGGGTGCCAACAAATCTCCCGATCGCCCATTGTGGAGTTCTTCGACAAGCCGCGACTCAATCACACCGTTGTCGGTAATCGAGATTTCCAGCCAACGAACGTCTAAGGTGCGACACCAAATATCAAGTCGGCTGTTGGGCGGCGATCGATGACAGGCAGCCGTCAGCAGTTCGTGCAGCACCAGCTCGATTTTGGGAATATCGCCGCCGATCGTGAGGTTGGTGTCGTTGTGCACCTGCGACCAGATTTGTCGCTGCTTAATCAACCCTTCAACGCGCTCCATCGATCGCTTTAGGAGGCTGACCAGGGGAACCGTCTCATAGTCTGTTCGCAACTGCCACTGCTCTTGCTTGAGCACCGGAGCCACCGCTGTCAAAATGGTGCCCAGATGCCGCAGGCTCTGATGAAAGCGCATACTCGACAGGGCATCTTGCTTGTTGCTCAGCTCGTTGAGTCGCCGCACGCCCATTGCCAGCGTGCGGTAAACTTCTTCGAGCCGGTGCTGTTTGTACCAGTTGAGCTGCTCTAGCACTTCGCGTTTGCTGTTCAGCGTGTCGGTCAACATCAAATAGCGGCGCGACCAGGCGAGTTGGCTTGCCAGCGTTCCCAGCGCGTTCATTTGCCGTTCTGTCCAATACCGATCGCGGTGGTCTGCCAGCAGCACCAGTCCTGTTGGCTCATGCTCTGGAGCGGTCCGTAGGGTCATCACCAAAATTTGTCCGATCGCGGCTCCGTTCAGCCAGTGGCGCGTTTCTGCTGTTAAATCGTCAACGCTGAGCGTTAATAAATCGTCGGTTTGCAGCGCCCATTGCAGCAGCGTGTCGGTGTAGATTGGAATCACCGCATCCGTTGCTACCGTGAACTGATTACTGGCAATGACCGGAGCGACAATTCGGGCGTTTTTGCGTCCGGGTTCCCAGGCGATTAGCATTGCCAATGGCACCTGAAGCACCTGAGCGATGTGATTTACCGCAGAGCGCTCCAGGCGATCGAGCTGGTGGGTTTGCTGCATCGTTGTCAGCCCCCACTGAATCGTTTGATAAATCTTTTGCTGCTGATCGGTCTGCCGCTGTAGCTGCCACTGATGCAAGATCAAGCCAATCTGCTGACTCACGACCCGCAGAATCTCTCGCTCCGATCGATGCCAGGTGCGGGTGGCTTCGTGCCCAATCACCACAATGCCTTCAAGGGAATGCCCGATCGAAGTGCTGCACACCAGCAGCGACTGCACGCCCAAATCGAGAAACACTTCTCGCCACGCCATCAGCTTCAAATCTTCTGCCAGGTTTTCTACAGCGACGGCTTCGCTGCTGCGCTCCAGCATCTGCCAGTCCACCTGATTGAGTCCTTCCAGAAAAGTGCCTGCCGGACGACGGCTGGCAATCTGACTCTGATAGCAAATCTCGAACCGTTCCAGGTCGCGATCGTATAGCAGCACCAAAAATCGCTCTGCCCGCAGCCGCTGGCACAGTTGGTTAGCACATTTACCGAGCGTGGCGCTCCAGTCGTCATCGCTGTAGATGGCGCGAGAAATTTCTGCGGTTAGCACCTGGTCTTGCTTGGCTCGCTGCACCGTTTCTTCCATGTCATCCAGCGGCGCAGTCAGCGCAACGAGCTGCGCTGCCCCACGCACATAGTTTTTCTCTTCTTCACTCCAGATGCGGGGTTCGACCCCCTCAACTGCCAAAAACCCCAGCAGCTCATTTTGAAAGAGAATCGGAGCTGCCAGCAGCGATCGTGCTCCAATCTGCTGCATCAAGCGCCCGGTCATGTCAGCTTTGAGCGTGCTGTGAGCTTCGCCGATCGAAACCAACTGGTCAGCCGCCAGCGCTTGATAAAAGCTGTTGACTTCCTGCACCGCGATACCCGTAAACGGCGGCTCTGTTGTTGCACTGAGGTCGCGATTGCCAATTCGCCGCCAGAAATAGCGACGCTGTGGCTCAAACCAATAGATGTTGGTGCGGTCGGGGCGAATAAACTGCTGCGTCTCCAGGACGATCGCTTCGAGTCGCTGCCTCAGAGAAGCCAGCGATCGCAGTTTTGCCAGCAGGGCAAGCAGCGGCTCATCAGGACGCTTCGTTTGCTGCCGCTGCTGTTCTTCTTCAACCTGATAGAGCGCTGCTGCTAACCCGCCCAACAGCATCGACAGGCGCGCCTTTTCTTCAGAGTGTGGCGAGACTCCCCAAAGATGCGATCCTAACAGCGTTACACCAAAGCAGCGGTCTTTGTAGCGAATTGGAAAAATAATGGTGCCCTGAATGCCATAGCGCTGGGCTGCTTTGCGCCAATCTCCAGCCCTGGGTTCTTCTCGCAAATCTGGCACGCCCACCAGCCGCTGTTGAATCACCACCTGCTCCAGCAGGTCGCCGGGGTTGAGCACAAACCGCTGCTTGAGAAAGGCAGAGTCTCCCAGCGGCGCGGTGCCGCCATGCCCGACCAAACGGTGCTCTAGCCGTTCGTATAAACCAATCCAAATCAGCGCATAGTCAAACTCCGCTTCGAGATAGCCGAGCGTTGTGTCAATCAGAACGTCCACGTTCTCCTCTTCTCGCAGAGTTTGTAGGGCGCGTCCTAAGGCAACTAATTGTCTCTCATAAGTTGACGGCTCCTTCTGCGAACCCATGTCACTTAACTCCCGCTCTATCCGGGTTATCAAAACAGATCATGCAAATCGATAAAGAGAATTGACGAAAGCTTCGATCGCCAGTTTTTAGCTGTCTGGCACTGCATATAGAAACAAAGGCTGAAAGCACCCAGCAAAGCAAGTCAATATTAGCGCTTACTCTTAGCAACCCGCGAATCACAGGCTGCTAATAATTTACGCGCCATTTTTTGAGTCTACAGTCCTTCCAGCGCCAGGAGTAAGAAATTAACGCAAACGCAGACACCCCATACCGAGAAACAGCAGGTTTTCTGTACAGCAGTACAACGACTCAGCAACGACAAGCGATGGGGAGCGACACATAAACGAACCGAGTGTGATCTCATTCCTCTTCCTGCTGTCAGCAGCAATTGCCCATAGACTGAAAGATATGGGTTTTGACGGTTCGTCTCAATTGGACATTTATCGAGCGGGTATCCGCCCCCTGCTTTTTTCTGGCATTGCAGACCCTGAATGGGTACACCAGCGCACGATCGAGACGCTGAGTTGGGTCAGTCCGTCCGCGCGGCACGGGCTGTCTGCCTGGTTCGATCGCCAGCTTCAACACACCTACTGCCTGAGCCATCCCAGCCTTGAGCAAACCCTCTGGGGGCTGTTGTTCTCCAATCCTGTGGGTCTGGCAGCAGGATTTGATAAAGATGGGCGGGCAGCAGGGGCATGGTCAAAGCTGGGCTTTGGCTTTGCAGAACTCGGCACCGTGACGCTTCACCCCCAACCCGGCAATCCTCGCCCTCGCTTGTTTCAACTGCCTGACGATCGAGCCGCGCTCAACCGCATGGGGTTTAACAACCAGGGAGCAGCCGCGATGGCAGCGAGATTGAGGGCAATCAAGGAGGCAGGCGATCGGCTGCCTGCGCCACTTCATCTTTCATCCCTTCTGGCGCAGCGGGGCACAGCCCTCCCTGATCCTGGTTCAATCCCTTTGGGCATCAACCTGGGTAAGTCAAAAATTACTGCCCTGGAGGCAGCAGCCGAAGACTATCTGGGCAGTTTTCGATTGCTCAAAGACTGGGGCGACTATTTTGTTGTCAATGTATCTTCACCCAACACACCGGGACTGCGATCACTGCAAGCAACTGATCAGCTTGCCCCTATCCTACACGCCTTACAGCAGGAAAATGCCGATCGCAAGCCAATTCTCGTGAAGATTGCGCCCGATCTGGAGTGGGAAGCAATCGCGGCAGTGCTACAACTGGCACAGGCTCACGGTCTGGCAGGAATTATCGCGACCAACACCACCATTGGTCGCGACGGACTCAAAACCGCACTGGTCGCGGCGACCGGCAAATCCGTTCGAGACGAAGCCGGAGGCATCAGCGGTGCTCCGCTGCGGCAGCGCGCCACTGATGTCATTCGCTTTATCTACACAGAAACCAAGGGAACGCTGCCAATTATCGGAGTCGGCGGCATCTTTACTGCTGAGGATGCCTGGGAAAAAATTACGGCTGGAGCCAGCCTGGTTCAGGTTTACACCGGCTGGATTTATGAAGGTCCCTGGATGGTGCGCCGGATTCTGCAAGGATTAGTGCAAAAGCTGACGGAGCGGGGGTTGGGATCGATCGCTGAGGCGGTAGGCATTGGTAGTTAGCTCCTCGCCGTAAGCCCCGCGCTGTACCGGAACGGTCAGCGTCGGGATACAAGGCGGCGACTGAGCAGAGCGAAGAAGCAAT
>Ga0224723_1001037_pt1 | contig 17652 bp, 18 predicted proteins | sample Balambano_FR2_Me_FD_161647 | JGI IMG/M metagenome (GOLD analysis project Ga0224723, IMG submission 161647) | Freshwater sediment microbial communities from Lake Towuti, South Sulawesi, Indonesia - Balambano_FR2_MetaG | ecosystem: Environmental > Aquatic > Freshwater > Lake > Sediment | place...
TGCCGGAGAAGATCACCGAGCCGATGATGTTGACCTGGGCGAGCCCGCCTTTCATCCAGCCGACCAGCGCCACCGCGAAGCTGTAGATGCGCCCCGTCACGCCGGCGATGTTCATCAGATTGCCGGCGAGGATGAAGAAGGGCACGGCGAGCAGCGGGAAGCTTTCCACGCCCGCGATCATGCGCTGCGCGACGATGACGTCCGGCGCCACGCCGTAAACGAGGAGATAGGCGATCGAGGCGATCGCCATGGAGACCGCCACCGGCACGCCGAGGATGAGAAGCACGAGGAAGCCGCCGAGCAACAGGAGCATGTCTCAAGCCTCCTCGGAGCCGTCGAACGCGCCGGGCCGCTCCAGCACCGAGTAGCCGCGGACGAGCGAGGTGACGAGAACCTGCGCCGCGCGCAGCGTCATCAGCACGAAAGCGGCGAGGACGGTGTAGAACACGATGGATTTCGGCAGGTCCACCGTCGTCATGCGCTCATCGGCGATGAGGGAGGCATATTTGTAGACCAGCCAGGAGACATAGCCGAAGAACGCCACCTGCAGCGCCTGCACGAAGGTGGCGAGCACCCGCCCGGTGCGGCGGGAGACCAGGCGATAGAGGAAATCGACATGGATATGCCGCGACAGCCGCACGCACATCGCCGAGCCGACGAACACGACGCCGATCAGGGCGTAGACCGCGATCTCCTCGGTCCAGGCGAAGCTGTCGTTCAGCACATAACGGGTGAAGAACTGCAGGATGACGGCGCCCGTCATGATGCAGAAAATGACGATGGCGACCCAGTCCTCCGGCCCGATCCGGCGCAGATCGACATGGGTGATCTCCTCGTCGAAGACCGCCTTCATCTCCTCGCCCGTAACGGGGATGTGCACTTCCTGGACCGGCTTGTTCGCTGCCATCTGTCCCACTTTCCTGACGGCCCCGCCTGCTCCATCACCGCCCGGCCGGGCAGGGCCCCTCGGGAAGCGGCCGCCATGTCCCGGAACGGCCACAGGCGGCCGTCCGGGACGACTTGGGCGACGGTTTACTTCACGGCCTGGATCTTCTCCCAGTCCGCCTTGCGATAGTTGAACTGCTCGAAGGTGGTGTTCTTCGAGACGGCCTCCTGGAACTCGGCCTTATTGACCTCGGTCACGGTAAGGCCCTGCTTCTTGAAGAACTCGACGGCTTCCACCTCCGCCTTCTGGATCTGCTTGGTGGCGCGAACCGCGGCTTCCTGGGCGATCTCGCCGAAGAGCTTGCGCTCGTCCTCGCTCAGTTTGTCCCAGGTTCCCTTCGCCACCACGGTGTTGAGATGGTCGACGATATGGCCGGTCAGGATGATATGCTTCTGCACCTCGTAGAACTTCTTCGCCTGGATGGTGGTCAGCGGGTTCTCCTGCGCTTCCACCGTGCCGTTCTGCAAAGCGAGATAGACCTCGGCGAAGGCGATCGGCGTGGTGTTGGCGCCGCAGGAGCGCGGCATGGCGAGATAGGCCGGCACGTCGGGCACGCGGATCTTAAGCCCCTTCATGTCGGCGCAGGACTTGATCGGCTTGTTCGAGGAGGTGTGACGCGTGCCGTAATAGGTGGTCGCCACGATCTTGTGACCGGTCTTCTCCTCATAGCCCTTGGTGAGCTCCTTGTAGATGTCGCTCTTGGTGTAGTTGATGAGATGTTCCGGGCTGCGGAAGGTGAAGGGGTAATAGGTGACGCCGATCGGCGCGAAGGAGCGGGCGGCGAAGCTCGATCCGGAGATGATGATGTCCACCGTGCCGAGCGTCAGGCCCTGATTGATGTCGGTCTCCTTGCCGAGCTGCGAGGCGGGGAACACCTGGATCTCATATTTGCCATTGGTGCGCTTCTTGAACTCCTCGCCGGCCCAGACCGACTCGGTGTGGAACGGCTCCGATGTCTCGTAGACATGGGCCCATTTCAGCACGGTCTGCGCCGATGCGCCGGATAGGCCGAGCGCCATGCCGGCGGCCAAAGCTGCGTAGACGATAGATTTCACGGTCGTTCCTCCCTGGGTTTGGTTCGAGGCTGGCGCGCGCCGCCTCCCGTTTTGCCGGCGAGCACGCCCCCGCCCACCCGCGTGGCGCGAGGCGCGGGATCGCCGAAGCTCTGTGAAAACCGGTCCCGCGACGCCTGGAGATGGGCGCGCATCGCCTGCCTCGCCCCTTCCGCGTCGCGCGCCTTGATCCGCGCGGCGATGAGGCGGTGCTCGGCGAGCGCCGCGGCCCAGCTCGCGCTGTTTTCGAAATAGCTGGCGAGCTGGCTGAAATAGGGGTTGACGCGCTGGTCGAACAGCTCGCCCACCATGCGCTCCAGCAGCCCGTTGCCGAGAATGCCGGCAATCGCGACGTGGAACTGCCGGTCGAGCCGCAGCGCCTCCGGGCTCGGCTGCACGGCCCGGGCCATGGCGTCGAGAATGCGCTCCAATTCGGCGATATCCTTGGCGCTCGCCCGCCGCGCCGCCTCCTCGACGATGGCGCTTTCGACGAATTCACGCGCCTGCAGCACCTCAAATGGGCCCTCGGCGTGAATTGGCGCGGCCTGAATGCGCTTCGCCGCGCCGGGCTGCGCGACATACACCCCGGAGCCGACCCGGATTCGAACCCGCCCCTCGACTTCCAGCACGATGAGCGCCTCGCGCACGGTCGGTCGGGAGATGCCCAGCTTCTCGGCCAGCTCCCGCTCGGGCGGGAGGCGCGCGCCGGGCGCGAACGCGCCGTCCTCGATCAGCCCGCGGAGCTGATCGGCGACTTGGCGGTAGAGCCGCCGCGGCTCGATGGTTTCGAGCGGCAGAACATCCTCCCTATCCGGCGCTTCTGAAGGGCGCCGGTTGCGGTCTTTGGTCTGACCAATTGCCCAATTGTTGACATAGCTTCCCGCCAGGGTCAACCTCGCGGGCCCAAGCAGCAGAATTGGAGCCTTCGTGCGCCGCTCGGCCCGGACCCTGCACCAGCTGCCCGCCGGGGTGGCGCGGCCGGCTTACGACCGCTCGGCGGTGCGCGCCGGCATGCTTCATCTCGGCGTCGGCGCTTTCCACCGCGCGCATCAGGCCGTCTATATGGATGATGTGCTGGCCGCCGGCGAGACCGGCTGGGGCGTGATCGGCGCGAGCCTGCGCAGCCCGGATGTGCACGACGCGCTGGCGCCCCAGGACTGGCTGTATACGCTGGCGCTGCGCTCGGGCGAAGGGATGCAACTGCGCGTGATCGGCGCCATCCAGACGATGCTGGTCGCGCCCGAGGACCCCGGCCGGCTCATCGCGCGCATGGCCGATCCCGCCATCCGCATCCTATCGCTCACCGTCACCGAGAAGGGCTATTGCCATCATCCCGCCAGCGGCGCGCTGGATGAGGCCCATCCGGATATCCGTCACGATCTGGCCAATCCGGAGGCGCCGCGCTCCGCGCCCGGCCTGCTGGCCGCGGCGCTCGCCCTGCGCAAGGCGGCGGGGCTGGCGCCGTTCACCGTGCTGAGCTGCGACAACCTGCCCGCCAACGGGCGCACGGTGAAGCGCGTGCTGAGCCGTTTCGCGGCGCTGCGCGATCCGGAGCTGGGCAAATGGGTGGCCGGCGAGGTCGCCTGCCCATCGACGATGATCGACCGCATCGTGCCCGCGACGACGGACGAGGATCGCGCGGACATTGCGGCGGCGCTCGGCATGGAGGACGCCTGGCCGGTGATGGCCGAACCCTTCACCCAATGGGTGGTGGAGGATCGCTTCCCGGCGGGCCGGCCCGATCTGGCGGCGGCCGGCGTCGCGCTGGTGGCCGATGTCGAGCCGTTCGAGCATATGAAGCTGCGGCTGCTCAACGCCAGCCACTCGGCGCTCGCCTATCTCGGCTCCCTCGCGGGATATGGGACGGTGGCCGAGGCCGTGGCCGATCCCGCTTTTGCCGCCTTCATCCGCGCGATGATGGCGCAGGAGATCGCCCCGACGCTGCCGATGCCGGCCGGCGTCGATCTCGCGGCCTATCAGGAGGCTTTGATGCGGCGCTTCGCCAATCCCGCGCTGAAGCACCGCACTGGGCAGATCGCGATGGACGGCTCGCAGAAGCTGCCACAGCGCCTGCTCGGCACCATCCGCGACCGGCTCGCGGCGGGGGTGCCATTCCCCCGGCTGGCCTTGGCCGTGGCGGGCTGGATGCGCTATGTCGCCGGCGTGGACGAGCGGGGCCGCCTGATCGACGTGCGAGACCCGCTCGCCGCCGAGCTGAGGCGGTCGGCCGCTGAGGCGGGGCTGGCGGCGGATCGCCTCGCGCCGAGGCTGATGGGCATCCGCCAGGTGTTCGGCGCGGATCTGCCCGCCGATCCGCGCTTCCGGGCGGCGGTGACGGAGGCGCTGGCCGGATTGATCCGTCTTGGCGCGGGCAGCTCCGTGCGCCATTTGGGGAGCCCAAGCCCCGATCATGGCTGAACCCGCGCGCCAGGAACCTGCGGCCCGCCAAGGCAGATCAGCGCGCGCGATATTCCCGCAGCACCTCGCGCATGGTCTCCGCGATCATGCCGGGCAGCTCCTGGCGGAAGGCTGTGAACTCGGCTCGCAGGGCAGCGATGTCGCTCTCGACCCGTGCCATGCGCTCTTCGAGCCGGCTGACGCGTCCATCCATGACCATGGCATGCGACCGCAGCACGGCCACGTCATCGCGCAGCTCGCGGATGTAGCCGAACATGCGGACGGAGAACTGACGGTCGGCTTTCACCTCGTCCTCGAGCACGGCGACACGCCGTTGCAGCTCCGCGATTTCAGCTTCCACGTCCATATGCGCCCGTAAAATCCATCTATGCTTGAGTTTATCGGCCGGGGACTATTACTGAAAGTTAGCATAAACACAGATCACCGCAAGCCATCCGAAGCCCGCAGTCCACCATGTTCAACAAGGGCGGCGGGCCCTTAATGTGGATCCGTCGTGCCGCCCTATCTTCTTGTTTGCGCATCGGATTTATCCGAAAACCGGCGTCCGCTTTTGGTCCGATGCGCGAGCCTAAGCCGCGATCCGGGCCTTGACGAGCTGGCGGTTTATGACGGTCTCGGCGATCTGCACCGTGTTGAGCGCCGCGCCCTTGCGCAGATTGTCGGACACGATCCACATCGACAGCCCGTTTTCCAGCGTCGGGTCCTCGCGGATGCGCGAGACATAGGTGGCGTAATCGCCGACGCATTCGACGGGGGTGACATAGCCCCCATCCTCGCGCTTGTCGACCACGAGCAGGCCCGGCGCCTCGCGCAGGATCTCGCGCGCCTCGTCCGCCGTGATCGGCCGGTCGAACTCGATGTTCACCGCCTCGGAATGGCCGACGAAAACCGGCACGCGGACGCAGGTGGCCGTCAGCTTGATCTTGGGATCGAGGATCTTCTTGGTCTCGACCACCATCTTCCATTCCTCGCGGGTCGAGCCGTCCTCCATGAAGCGGTCGATATGCGGGATGCAGTTGAAGGCGATCTGCTTGGTGAAGACCTCCGGGCTCGGCGCGTCGGTGACGAAGATGCCCTTGGTCTGGTTCCAAAGCTCGTCCATGGCGTCCTTGCCGGCGCCGGAGACGGACTGATAGGTCGCCACCACCACGCGCTTGATGGTTGCGGCCTCATGCAGCGGCTTGAGCGCCACGACGAGCTGCGCCGTGGAGCAGTTCGGATTGGCGATGATGTTCTTCTTGGCGAAGCCGGCCACGGCCTCGGCATTGACCTCCGGAACGATCAGCGGCACGTCGATGTCGTAGCGCCAGGCCGAGGAATTGTCGATGACGAGACAGCCCTGCGCGGCGATGCGCGGCGACCATTGCTTCGAAACGTCGCCGCCGGCCGACATCAGCGCGAAATCGCATTGCGAGAAGTCGAACTGCTCGAGATCGCGGCATTTGAGCGTCCTGTCGCCGAAGGACACTTCGACGCCCTGCGACCGGCGGGAGGCGATGGCGAACACCTCGCCCACCGGAAATTCGCGCTCGTCCAGGATGTTCAGCATTTCGCGGCCCACATTGCCCGTGGCGCCGACGACGGCGACGTTGTAGCTCATCTCGATCTTCCTGTGATGCAAGCGCGGTGTTGTAACCCCGGCGCGCGGCAATGTCCATGTCATCGAGCAAGGCGCGCTGCAATCAGCCGGGTATCGGCGCATTCGCCTGGGGCCGCCCGCTGAAGCCGCCATGGCGTCGCCAGGTGTTTCGGAGAATGTCGGCGAGGGGGGCGCCGATCCCGAACCGCGCGATGTTGATCTCTAGGCTGTCCGCCAGATTGCCGTCCTTGGTTCGCAGCGCGGCGGCGGCCCAATCGCAATACATCTCGATCAGGTCGATGAGATCCATGCCCGCAACGCCCTCGGCATAGTGCTCGGGATGGTGGCTGTTCTTGGCGTAATGGTGCGTGAGAGCCGGCCGTAAGTTTTCAATCGCGCCGCGATATTCGGCGGAGCCGTAAACCAGGCCCTTCAGCCGCTCGCCGAGAGCATCGAAATGCGGCTTTTCCTGCGGCTCCAGCTTGGAGGCGTCGTGGCGCTTGCCTCTGTGCTCAAGCTCCCGGCAGACCGCCTGGAGGCGCGCCGCAACCTGAAAGATGTGCTCGCGCGTATCCTGCTCGCTGTCATACGCCATTTCGCCTCCCGCTACCCATCGTCACTGCGATGGCTTTAAATAAAGTCGCGCGATCAGCGGCAGCAACAGGCTCAGCCCTAAAAACCGCGCGAGCTGATGGATGCCGACATAGGCCGGGTCGAGGCCCAGCACGAAGGCCAGGATCGTCATCGCCTCCAGCCCTCCCGGCGCGAAGGCGACCAGCACCTGCCCTGCCGGCAGATCGAGCGCGAAGGCGACGGCGAGCGCCGCGGCGCCGGAGACGGCGACTGCGATGACGAAGGAGCCGAGCGAGGGCAGCGCCGCGCGGCGCAGCAGGCCCAGATCGCTGCCGAGGAAACGCAGGCCGATGAAGGTGCCGAGCAGGATCTGGCAGGGGATGAGGATGACGTCGGGGATCTGCCCGCTGACGGCGCCCGACAGATGCAGCATCGCGCCCGCGGCCATGCCGCCGACCATCAGCCCGGCCGGCACCTTCAGCCATTCGAGCAGATAGCCCAACAGAAAGCCGCAGGCGATCTCCACCGCCAGGCCCGGCATGGCGCCGAGCAGGGCCTCGCCGGCCGGGGCGGGCGGCGGCAGCGCGAACGGCATGGCGGCGCGCACCGCGATCGGCAGCAGCGCCATCAGCACCGCAAGCCGCAACATCTGCGCGATGACGACGAGCCGGGTGTCGGCGGCGCTGCGCAGGGACAGCGCCAGCACATAGGACATCGCGCCCGGCACTGAGGCGTAAAAGGCGGTCGGCCGGTCCCAGCGGGCGATGAGGATGAGATAGGCGACGCAGCAGACCATCACGCCGGCGACGGCCAAAGCGAGGCCGGCGAGGCTCGCCGGCCAGGTCACGAGGCCCGCTATGGTCTCGGGCGTGAAGGCCGATCCCATCGAGACGCCGAGCAGCACGAAGACCGCCTGGCGCACGCGGTCCGGCATGGCGAACGGCGCGCCGGCGATGGCGAGCGCGGCGGTCGCCACCATCGCGCCGGTGAGCCAGCCCGCCGGCAGGTCGAAGGCGATGAACAGCGCGCCTCCCGCCGTGCCGGCGGCGGCCGCGAGCGCCATGCCGCGCAAGCTTTCGGCGAATGTCATGCGGCCATGTCCTGGATGAGAGGCGCAACCGCGCTCCTTGGCCAAGAGCGCTGCCAGATTGTGACGGTTCCGTAAAGCCGCAAAGTTGCGGGTCTGGGCTGCGTCCAGCGGCGAACTCGGCCCGGCGTCGGGCTTGCGGCGTCAGGAGTGACCGTTGCCCTCGATCAGCCTGCCGCAGAGCCAGAACTCGCCCTGCACGATATTGCCCGGCTGCAAGGCTCCGTGGATCTGGCGCTTGTCGGCGACGACATCGAGCGTGCCGCCGAGCGTCTTGACGAGGGCGGCGTGGAAGTCCTGCCCGGTGACCGCATTGCGGCGCAGCTCCGCCTTCAGCACCCGCCCGGTGAAGAAGGCGCGCGAGGGGGCGTGGAACTCGCGGTCGTTGGGGTCGTGGAACACGGCCTGCCCGGACCCCTCGCCGGGACCGGAGAACAGCCCGCTGGCGAAGAAGGATTCCGGCGCGAACTTCACCATTTCGCCGGCCTGGGCGCGCGCGAAGGTCGACTCGTCGGGGAACACGGCGAGGTCATGCGGGAAGGCGGAAATCTGCGCCTGGGCGAGGAACGGGCCGTGCCGGTTCTGCCAGCAGGCGAAGTCGACCAGGTCGAACAGGGCGACGGTGGCGCATTGATGCGGGCGCGCGCCCGGCTCGATCTCGACGAACACCGCGCCCTCGAACGCATTGTCGAACGGCCGCTGGCGCTTCTTCATCACCCGCACCGGCATCCGCCCCTGGCCGGAGAAGAAGGGGGTGACGCCGACGATGCTGAGATGCTCTCCGTCCTTCTGCATGTGGATCCACAGCTCGGAGCCGGCATCCGAGCGCCAGCGGTAATAGAAGCCCGGCGCGCAGGGCTGCGATTGACCGCCAGCATCCGGCAGCCGGCTGACCAGATCGGCCAGCTCCTCCGCCGAGCCGGCGTTGAAACCGATCACGCTGAAATGATCCGTCATGACCCCGCTTGCCCTTTTCAACGCCTATGCCGCCTGCGCCTCAAGCTCTGCAATGATGGCTTCGCCCATCTCCCGGGTCGAGACCCTGCGCATCCCGTCCTGCATGATATCTCCGGTCCTGAGGCCCTTGGCGAGGGTTTGCGCCACCGCCGCCTCGACCAGATCGGCCTCGCGGCTCATGCCGAAACTATAGCGCAAGGCCATCGCGAAGCTTGCGATGGTGGCGATCGGGTTGGCGACGCCCTGTCCGGCGATGTCGGGGGCGCTGCCATGCACCGGCTCGTAGAGCGCCGGGCGGCGGCCATTGGCGTCCGGCGCGCCGAGCGAGGCGGAGGGCAGCATCCCCAGCGAGCCGGTCAGCATCGCGGCGGCGTCGGAGAGGATATCGCCGAACAGATTGTCGGTGACGATCACGTCGAACTGCTTGGGCGCCCGCACCAGCTGCATCGCGCAGTTGTCGGCGAGGATGTGGGTCAGCGCGACATCGGGATAGTCCTCGCGGTGCACCCTGGATACGACCTGGTGCCAGAGCACGCCGGTCTTCATCACATTGCGCTTCTCGGCCGAGGCCACCTTGTTGCCCCGCTTGCGGGCGAGATCGAAGGCGACGCGGGCGATGCGATCCACCTCATGCGCGCTGTAGACCTGCGTGTCCACGGCCCGCTTCTCGCCGCTCTCCAGCGTGACGATCTCCTTCGGCTCGCCGAAATAGACGCCCCCCGTCAGCTCGCGCACGATCATCAGGTCGAGCCCCTCGACCACCTCGCGCTTCAGGCTGGAGGCGTCGGCCAGCGCCGGATAGCAGATCGCCGGGCGCAGATTGGCGAAGAGCCGCATGTCCTTGCGCAGGCGAAGCAGGCCCGCCTCGGGACGCTTGTCGTAAGGGACATCGTCCCATTTCGGCCCACCGACCGCGCCGAGCATCACCGCGTCGGCCTTGAGCGCCTTCGCCATGGTGGCGTTGGAGATCGCCGCGCCATGGGCGTCATAGGCGCTGCCGCCCACCAGATCGGTTTCGAGATTGAATGAGGCGACGCCTCGCGCCGTCAGCCATTCGGCGAGGCGCGACACCTCGGCCATGACTTCCGGACCGATGCCGTCGCCCGGTAGAAGCAGCAAATCGTAACTGGCCATTCACCTTTGCAGGCCGCCGCGGCGCAGCCTTTCCTCCGCTTGTTAACTGTTGCTAATCAGAAACAGCCGGGCGGGCAAGGGCCGAGGCCGATTTATCCCATCACGGAAAGCCACGGCTGTGGCCCGTTTGCATGTTGCGGCTTTCAAGCGCTTCCTAAAAACGGTTGCGCGGCTTTCGGATCAGACGCGCGACCGAGTGGAGCGAATTTTACATTTGAAACCCGGTTTCGGCTAAGTTCGGTTTCAAATGTCGAATTCTTAAGCTCCACTCGAATTATAAAGTTGCTAGCTAGTGGTTCTTGAGATTCCAACATTTGCAAACGCAGCTGCGGCAGGTGGGATACAAATGTTGGAATCGAACCACTAGCGCCGCTGTCAATATATCAGCTTAAGATTAAGCTTTCGGGGACGCTGCGCGCTTAAATGCGTCCCAGGCCTCCTGATTGGCGCGGTCAAAGGCCTTGCGCGATTCTGCCAATGCTGTATTCAACGCCGCCCCGGACTCCTTTCCTGCCTGCTTCAATCGTGCTTCGGTGTTTGCTGCGTCGGCTTTCATCTGCTGAATGGCAATATCGAACTCCGCGCGCTTTGCGGCTGCCAGTTTCGAAGCTTCTTCATGAAACTTGGCGGCCGCCTCACGCCAAGACTTCAATTGCGCGGCGGCCATCTCTCGAAATGTTGCCTGTTGCTGGTCGATGTGCTTGCCGGCAGCTTCAAAGTAGGCCTTCAGCCGGTCCTCGAAGCTGTCCCACTGCGTTTCCAATTGTGCTTGGGCATGCTGTAAAGTCGCTTCCCCTGCCTTGGCCTGCTTCTCCGCCATGGCCTGGAACTCATCGCGCCGCTTCTTCAGATCGGCCACCAGCTGTTCGGCCTTTATCTTGGACTCGGCCTGTGCCTGACCCGCCTTGGATTCGAGCGACGCCAACACGGCATCCATCTCATCAAGGCGCTGCTTGGTCCAATTCAGATAGGCATGCACGCTACTGTGCTCTGGCATGGTTGCCTCCACTGGCTACTCTGCCCCGGACTCATCCTGAGGCGCCGATTGCGATAATGCTCTGGTATCAGGCTTCTCGGGACCTGGACGTCACGCTGCAAGCGCTTCCTTCGCAAGCGTCCAGGCCTGCTTTAGCTTGGCTGAGCGAGCTTCGTAATCTGCCCGCAAGGCTGCAATGCGCTTATTGATGTCATGTTTTGCTTCTGCGTGCGCCTGACCCAGCTGCTGTTGGAGCGCCGCGATCTTGGCGTTCACTTCCTTCTCCAAGGCTTCGCGCCGCGCCTCGACCCGCTGTTCTGCCCGCTCAAGGGCTGCCTTCGCCTCGTCCAGCTTTACCTTTAGTGTGGCTTTAGCATCAGCGGAGGCCTGCGCGTATTCTCGTCGCAGCTGGTCGAAGTCGGCCTTGATGGCCGCCGCTTCCCGAGCGATCTGCTCATCTTCGAAGTCAGCGCGCCAGGTCCGTAAGACGATGCCACCCAGAGCTTCCATACGCGCGTCCAACGGAGTTCTCCAGTCTTCAGAGAGCTCGGCAACTATCACGGTTTTGCCCGGCTTCAGCTCGTCTGAAACCTTCAACAGAAAATCTTCGCCGACTCCGTAGTTGAAGATGTCAACCATACTTCCAAAGAGCGTGCCTCCGGCCATCCCGGCAAGCACGCCGACCGGTCCTCCGATCACACCGATAAGGCCGCCGACCAGAGCGCCGACTGCAGCGCTAAGGGGGCCAGGATCCGCAGCTTGTTTGAGCGAGAGCTTGCCTTCAGCATCCTTCGCGATGACTGCCATCCCATAAAGCGTCAAGCTTCCTTCGAAGTGAAGTTCCTTCAATGCTTGGGTGCCCCGATAAGCCTGGGCTTCATCAGGGAAAACAATAACGACGAACTTGCTCATTGAGGGCCTCCGGTCATGAACGTTAAGTTCTGACACCCGGAGCGACTTTGCCGGGCATGTGCTGATGCCGAATTTACAGAAAGCGGCTGTCAGCTCCAGGATGCATGGAGAATAAACAGGAAATTCGAAGTAGCATTGATATGGATCAAACTTAGCCGTCTTGGCCTGAATAACAAATTTTTATGCAATTTTTGAAGTTTAACTATCCGCTTTAAAGTTGCGTATTATCTACCTACTGAAGATTTTTTATTTGCCTCTCCTTCCAAGCCGATCACAGCCCGGCAAGGGCCAGGCATGTGAAGAAGGGTAGAGCCGACCTGCTCTGACTGGCTGTCAGACCACGCGGTAGCGGTCATCAAGCTCCTGTTAAGCGTGTTACAGCATTCCCGCGCTTTTTTATCCTCGCCCGCGCCGCCGCGCTTACACTCCCATCCATTCCTTCCCGTGAGGGAGCGGGGCTCGAGACCGTCTTGGCCATCGTGGGAAGGAAGCGGCGCCTGAGGAAACTCCTCGGAGGCATGGCTGGGCCGTAGGCAAGGCAGGCCAGCTCCGAGGTGGGTGTAACGAACCCGGAGTCAGGGGTCCTGCAGCCGCCCTCCCTGGGCTGGAATGCCCAGGGCCTCGCCGTTCATCCGGCAAACGCCGGATGCGCGATCGTCGCGGTAAGCGGAGCGGAGATGGGCCAAAATACCGCCGCGCAGGGGCGGCCGCGAGGCCAACCATCCTAGACTAGACGGCCAAACGGCCGCCCATGCATCCCTCTTCCGGAGCGAGCCTTTATGGCGAGCGACCAGAAAAGGGGGATGCAAAACGAAAAAATGCATCCCTCTTCCGGAGCGAGCCTTTACGGCGAGCGACCCGGCAAAGGGGGATGCGAAACAAAAAGATGCATCCCTCTTCCGGAGCGAGCCTTTACGGCGAGCGACCCGGCAATACGGGATGCGAAACGAAAAGGCGCCTCCCTCCGCAACGAGGCGGGGCGTGAAGACCGACGCAAAGCCTCGCGGGCGCGGCCCGGCGGGGTTCTCCGCATTGCTCTTTGACACCGGCCGGGGATCGCTTGGCCAGACGCCCCACTCGGCAGGCGCGATGACCGGGCCGCCAAGCTCGGCAACCGGATGGCGTCTTTCGCGCAGCATTGTGGCCCCTGGCTGAGCAGCGCCTTTGGAAAGCCCAAAATGACGTGCAAGGAAGCCGCTAAAGCCGCTCCCGGTTCGATGAGCCGGGATCGGCCTTAGGATTATTTGCTGAGTCGCGCTTCTTATCCGAAAGCCGCGCAACAGCTTTCGGGAAGCGCTCTAGGCGTGAACAAGCGGTTGGGAGGAAGACATGCGCAGCGGACGTCGAACATTTGCAGCGGCGGCGCTGGCCGCTCTGGCGGGAGCGCTGTTGATTCCGGCCACGGCTCAAGCCGACGCCACGCCGCTGTTCAAGCAGCTCGTCGGGAGCTGGCAGGGCTCGGGCGACCTGGTGCTGGAAGACGGCACGCGCGAGCAACTCTCCTGCCGCGGCTATTATGTGCTGAAATCGGAAGGCGAAGGCCTCTCCATCGCCACGCTCTGCAACTCGCCGACCCAGAAATTCGAGATTCGCAGCCTCGTCGCGGAAACCACGAGCGGCATCGCCGGGAAATGGGAAGAGCGCACCTTCAACGCCGCCGGCGAAGTCTCCGGCAGCGTCACGGGCAACGGCATGAACCTGGCGATTTCCGGCCCGATCGAAGGCACGATCGCAATCTCGCTCGCCGGAAAGAACCATTCGGTGAGCATCACCGCCGCCGGCGCCGGGATCAAGGGCGTCTCGATCTCGCTCACCCGCAGCTAAGCAGGTTTTCCCAAAAGTGGCCGCCGGTTTTGGGTCAAAAAACCTGCTCGACAAAGGAAGCTAAGCAGCCATTCGTTGGCGAAGCCAGGAATGGCTGCTTAGCGCACCAAACCGAAAAGTGGGCGCCACGTTTCGGGCCAATCTGATGCGCCAGCAAGAGAGAGGGCGGGCAACAGATCCCAATTTAAACTTCGCCCGCCCGAACGGGCTCGCCGGCCGGGGTGAAGGCGAGTGGGGGGAGTTCGGCCGGAAAAGCCCGGGAGCCTCAATCGCGGATCGCCGCCGCGGCGCGGTTCAAGCCCAGGGGCGCGCCATTTGCGCCTGGCGCTCATAAGCCGCGATGCGGTCCTGCTTGGCGAGCGTCAGGCCGATATCGTCGAGCCCTTCGAGCAGGCATGTCTTTTTGAACGGGTCGATCTCGAAGCGGATTACGCCGCCGTCAGGGCCGCGGATCTCCTGGTTTGGCAAGTCCACGGTGATGGTGGCGTTGGCGCCGCGCGCGGCGTCGTCCATCAGCTTGTCGATCTCGCTCGGCGGCAGGGTGATGAGCAGAATGCCGTTCTTGAAGGCGTTGTTGTAGAAGATGTCGGCGAAGCTCGGCGCAATCACGCAGCTTATGCCGAAATCGAGCAGCGCCCAGGGCGCGTGCTCGCGGCTGGAGCCGCAGCCGAAATTGGCGCCGGTCACCAGGATCTTGGCCTTGCGGTAGGCCGGCCGGTTCAGCACGAAATCCGGGTTCTCCGCTCCGCTGGCGTCGTAGCGCATCTCATGGAACAGGCTGACTCCGAGCCCGGTGCGTTTAATGGTCTTCAGGAATTGCTTGGGGATGATCATGTCGGTGTCGACATTGATCATCGGCAAAGGCGCGGCGACGCCCGTCAGCTCGGTGAATTTGTCCATGGCGGCGATCCCGACCGGCCCCTGCATGGGCCGTCACGGAGTTCTAGCGAAAATCGCGCTCGCCGCAACCCCGTTGACGACCGGCAGCATGGCGTGGGCGCATCACCTATCAGACGGCTAGGGGCTTCAACGCAGGCTTACAGGAACGTCCGGCATCGAACGCTGAATATAGCCCGCTTTCGCGCCCTGAAGTGGATCAGCGTCCCAGCACGGAGGTGAGGCTGAAAGCGGTGCTGAGAAACAGCCAGCCGAGGCTGACGAGAAACAGGAACAGCGCATATAGAAAAAACTTGAACATGAGGAACTTACGCGCGGCAATCACGGATAGGGCGTAAATCTCCGCGACGCTTTGCTCCTTCAGGGTGTCGCTGAGGCGCGAATGCGGGAAGGCTTGGTCCAGGGCCTGGCGCAAGCCTGCTGGCCCGCATGCGCGGATGTCCAGGAAGTAGAAGAGGTTCGGCGTTCCCTTAGGCGTCGCTCTCAATCGAGGAGGTGAGATGAAGACGGGATAAATGCCAAGATAACCGAAGCCAACAGCGATAAGGGCTGAAGCAATATTCAGATTCAGAATGAGGCGAACCTCAAAAACGCTCTTGTCCAGTTTGGGGACGATGAATTCGCTCGCCGCGAACAGGAAGCTGACGACCAGCGTCATGCCGAGCGTGTGCTTGGAGTCGCTGTAGCGGATCATATTATGGAGTTCGGATACGATGTGGCTGATATACTGGAAACTGAGATGCGTGTCGTGATCCTCGACTTCCTTCACGTTCCTTCACGCTCCCGCTCCGGTCAGGCCTGGATATACTCGAATAGGAAGAGTTTTTGGCCATGTTTTGTGGTCCGCTCGCCGATTTCGCGGAACTGGGTGGCGTTCATCGGAGAACTCTCCATAATCCTGCTGTGTGCTTCTAGGCTGACCACAGTTTGCCCGACCCTAGCCTCATCAAGCAGCCGGCTGACCTTGTTAATTCCCTGGCCCGCGAGATTTAGCATGTCGTTCAAGTCTGTGAAGCGGAAGACCGGCCCGTGATGCAAGGCGGTCCGGTACTGAATCTGGCGGGACATATCGGTGGCGTTGCTATTCGCCACAGCACGCCTTATTCGGTCCAGAAGGCGGCTGATGTTTTGCCAGTCGATGCTGGTTGCGATCAAAGCGCCATCGCCGATCGAGATCTTGATCGGCTCTTTATTCTTCGGAAAACCTGTGCTGACGATCTCATCCTTGATAATTTTATGGAAATACTGAACGATCTGCTTTTGCTGCAAGGACCGTTCGGCTGAGTAGGCGGCGACATCGAATCCTATAAAATAATACTCTTCGAATCCGTCGGAAACGCTGAACTCTTTGAAGCGCTGATATTTTGAGATCGCCTGCACTTCGATATCGAACATCGTCCGCAAAATGTCGGCGAGCTTGCGCAGCTCATTGGGAAAGTCACCCGCTGCGGGTGGTTGATCAGCAGGGAATTTGTTCTCAATCTCGATTTCGGTGTAGCTCTCGCTATATTTGTTCAGAGTGCTGTTGAAGAAGTAGTAACGATCGAAAAGGATCCTGAAGAGATTCCCAGCGACGTGCACCGCCACGGTCGACCGCTTGATACGCACGGTTCCTTCCGGTCTGAATTGCGCACCGTCGTCACAATCCAGTTCGGCGTCCGGGAAGTACTCTTTCAATTCGGCGATGGAAATACCCCTTTTGAGGTGATCCTCAACCTGCTGCTGCGTCAGCTCCACCCGAAGCTCCCGCCGCTTCAGATATTCCAAGCCGTTGGTGTGAACCTTGCTTTCATCGAACTTGAAGATAAGCGCATCGGGTCGTTGCGCGTCGCTTCGGTCGTCGCTGCGCAGATGAAGAACGCAGGATTGATTGGCGAGTTTCCAGCCGTCATCGAAGTAGGTGTCCGTCCGCGCGCGACTCCTCTTCGAGGCATTAGGTGGGCTGACGATTTCAATCCCTAATATTCGAATTAACTTCTCCACCTTTTCGACGATATCTGCGGGGGGTTTCTTGTTGTAGAATTTGATTTGCGTGTTTGCGGTCGATATAAGCTTTATTTCGTTGTCAAAGGTTACTTCGGGCATGGGTCCGTGCGTTGGATCTTGTGTAGCGAGGTGAGGAGAATGAAGACGCTGCTCGGCTCGACTTCTCGCTCGTTTATCTTGGCTGAAGCAGTGTGCTAATTGTAAATGTCGCAAATTTTAAGGAACTGCTCAAGGCTGACCGACCGCGTGCGCCGCAGCAGATGCGCTACAGCGGCTCGCGGCCGGGGCGGCTTCGCGCGAAGCAGCGGCGCATCATGGCGCAGCGGCGCACGCCGAGGGCGTGGACGGCGGTGCCTTTGGAGCGGCTGATAAAATCGCAGATCTCATCCATGCCCGCCGCGTCGAGCCAGCCCTCCTGCCGGCCGCGCCGGACCGCATAGCAATCGGCCTCGCCCTCGTCATAGCCGACATATTGATGGCCGCATTCATGGGCGTAGGCATAGCGCTTGAGGGTCAGCGGCATGGTCTCGAAGCGTGGCGGGTTGAGGAGAATAAAGCCGAAGAAGGCGGCGCCATAATCGTCGAGCCGGGGGTTGAGAACGGTGGGAAAGCGGCCGCAGGTGAAGCTGTGCCCGTCGAAGCGGAGCTGGCCCGCCGGCACGAGCTGGCCGCCGCCCTTGGGCGAGGCGAGATAGTCGGCTGTGGTCGGCGCGGCGTAGAGCTGCTGCATCGCCCAGACCGCGCCCAGCCCGAGCGCGGCGAGCAGGGCGAACGCGCCGGCGATGATCGCGCCTCGCGTCAATCCGCGCCCTCCTCGATCGCGTCCATATCCTCGTCCGAAAAGCCGAAATGATGGCCGACCTCATGGATCAGCACATGGCGGATCACCGCCTCCACGCTCTCGCCCTCCTCGCGAGCATAGGCCAGGATCGGCAGGCGGTAGAGGAAGATCATGTCGGGGCCTTGCGGCAGGTCCCAGGTCGCCTTGAACGGGAGGCCGACACCATGATAGAGGCCGAGGAGATCATAGCGGCTGTCGAGGCCCATATCGTCGAGGGTGTCGCGGCTGGCGAAGTCGCGCACCTGGATGACGAGATTGCCGACGACGTCGCGGAATTCCCGAGGCAGGCCGTCCCAGGTCTCCTGGGCGACCTTCTCGAAATACGCCGCCGTATCGCTGTCGAACGCCGCCATGCCACTGCCTGGCGAGCCTCAGAGCTAGACCCGCCGCTCCACCATCTTCTTCTTCAGCTCCGCGATCGCCTTGCCGGGATTGAGCCCCTTCGGGCAGACCCTCGCGCAATTGAGAAT
>Ga0224723_1001038_pt1 | contig 17608 bp, 12 predicted proteins | sample Balambano_FR2_Me_FD_161647 | JGI IMG/M metagenome (GOLD analysis project Ga0224723, IMG submission 161647) | Freshwater sediment microbial communities from Lake Towuti, South Sulawesi, Indonesia - Balambano_FR2_MetaG | ecosystem: Environmental > Aquatic > Freshwater > Lake > Sediment | place...
TAGGTAAAGAAAAAGATCTGGACGGCAACATAGTGCATCAGGGCATTGCCGTCTATGGCAACAAGGGTTCGACAGATCAGCACGCCTATGTCCAACAACTACGAGATGGTGTGCCCAACTTTTTTGCTACCTTCATCGAAGTGCTTGATGATCTGCCTAACCAGGACGACATTGAAGTGGAACCTGATGTCACCTCTGGAGACTACCTCAACGGATTTCTCTATGGCACTCGCAGCGCCCTCTATGACAATGGCCGCGACTCGGTGACAATTACGGTTTCTGATGTAAATCCTCGCATCGTTGGCTCGCTGATTGCCCTCTACGAACGGGCTGTAAGCTTCTATGCTTCGCTGGTTAACATCAACGCCTACCATCAGCCTGGAGTAGAAGCAGGCAAAAAGGCAGCGGCTAGCATTCTGGATGTGCAGCGACGAGTATTAACGGTGCTACGGGAAGCCAATAGCCCACTAGATATCGAGACTCTGGCCACTAAAGCTGGAGCCAGTGAGCAGGTAGAGACGGTCTACACGATTGCTCGTCATTTGGCGGCCAATGACCGTGGCGTTGTCCTAACTGGCGACCTGGCTAAGCCAGCTAGCTTGCAAGTTTATCTCCAGCGCTAGGGCAACCAGTTGGGCTAATCATCCAACTCATCAGGCTCGTCTAGGCGCTCAGTCAATTCTGATAAGTCGTACCGGAGGTCGTCTAGAGCCTGCTTTTGACTACGACGAGAAGGGCGGCGATGGGTTTTAGTTCGCAATAGGGGTTCCTGACGGGTTTGTCCTCTGTCGCCAACTTTGACCTTAATCGCCGCGGCTTTTTCTCGTCGCTGGGCGTTATCCTCCTGTTGGGTAAGGGCATCTTCCAGCATGGCTAGATACAGGTCGTAGCGATCCCAGTCAGATTCAATAGCACAACCGGGTTCATCTCGATGTAAGCAGTCTTTGAACTGGCACTGGTTGGTCGCTAGGCGCTGACGAATTTCGGGAAAGTAGCGTCCTAATGACTCTGGAGAACAAAGCAGATCAGGTTGGTTAAACCCAGGGGTATCGGCCAGAAAGCCCCCTTCGGACAACTCAAACAATTCCACATGGCGAGTGGTGTGGCGGCCCCGACCCAGCTTACCTGACACAGCACTGGTTCTTAGGGTAGCTTGAGGCACTAATTGATTGATTAAGCTCGACTTGCCTACCCCCGATGGCCCTGAAACAACAGTGATTCCTCCTTTCAGGCGCTGAGTTAGGGCATCCAGACTACCTTTTCCTCGAACACTGGTAATCATTGGCGCGTAGCCCCACTCTTGCAGACGTGCCTGCCAATGCTGGCAGGTTTCTAAGCTAACTAAGTCCTGCTTGTTCAAACACAGCACAATGTCTAGACCCGTGGATTCTGCCTTGACTAAAAAACGACTGAGCTGTTGAGGGTCAAGGTCTGGCTCGGCTAGTGCAAACATCAACAAAATTTGATTAACGTTGGCGATGGGTGGCCGGTCTAGCTGCGTTGTGCGAGGATACACAGCGGCAATTGCCGCCCGTCCCCCTTCCCAATCAGGTTCCTCAACCCGCACGCGATCGCCTACCATCACCTGCTGCCCAATTTTCTTTAGCCGTGCCCGCCGAGTACAGAGCAAATAACTTTTTTCCCTGTTGCCAGGATGGGCGTTGCTGCTCAGGTGAACCCAATAAAAATTGGCTTGTACCACCGTTACCACACCCCACAGTCCTGGTATCTCTCCCTGAGGAAATGGGACGTGGGCATCTGATGCCTGCATACCTTAGGCGGGCCGACGCACGTGCAGGGCAAAGTAGCCAGCGCAGTCTTCTAACTGCTCAATGACATACCCCTCCATTCTCAAGCTATCGGGCACTTGCTCAACTGGCTCACCAGCATCTAGCCAGACTTCTAGAAGCTCACCCGGAGCCATCTTCTCAAGCTGCAACTTGGTTCGCACAAAGTTAATGGGGCAGGGAGTTCCCCGTAAGTCCAGAGACACATCAGGCCGTAGAGCATTAGAGCTACTCATCCGCGAAACAGCCCTCCTAAAAAGCCTTCTATGCCGCCTCGGTTAACTTTATCTCCACGAATTTCCGCCAGCTTTTCGATTAACTCTCGCTCTTCTGGTTTCAGGCGTGTGGGAATATCAACCTGCACCGTAATCAGGTGATCACCTCGGCTAACTGGATTGCCCAACTTAGGAACACCATGATTTTCAAGAGTTAGTACGGTGCCAGGCTGAGTACCTGCTGGAATATCTAGCTCAACCGAGCCATCTACGGTGTCTACCGTGAGCTTGCAGCCCAAGATAGCCTGCAAATAACTCACCCGCAAGTCCGAGAGAATATTAATGCCATCACGCTTAAAGACCGCGTCTTCACTGACGAACAGGTAGACATACAAATCCCCCGCTGGGCCACCTCGCAGACCGGCATTGCCCTCACTGGACACTCGCAGGCGGGTGCCATTGTCTACCCCCGCAGGCACTGTAATCTTCAGCTTTTTCGTTTCCTGAGTTTGACCGCTGCCACCGCACACATCACAGCGATCCTCAATCACTTCTCCCGTACCGCCACAAGTAGGGCACATTGACACCTGCGTGAAGCTACCAAAAGGTGTACGGGTGGCACGCCGAACCTGACCTGTGCCACTACAGGTTCTACAGGTAGTCGGACGAGTACCTGGCTTAGCACCACTGCCATTGCAAGTTGAACAGGTTTCAAGATGGCTGATTTTAATTTCTTTTTCGCCGCCAAAGACAGCTTCTTTGAAGCTTAGCTTCAGGTCTAGGCGAAGGTCGTCTCCTCGCGTTGCGGTGCGCCGCCGTCCACCCTGACCCATGCCGCCAGAAAATCCACTAAAAAAGCTTTCAAAGATATCGGCAAAGCCGCCCATATCCCCAAAGTCTTGATATCCACCCCCTGCGGCGCTGCCTACGCCTGCTTCTCCAAACCGGTCATATCGAGCTCTAACTTCCGGCTCTGATAGCACTTCGTAGGCACGGTTAATTTCCTTAAATGTCTCCTCAGCCCCCGGATCTTTGTTGACATCGGGATGATATCGGCGGGCTAGGCGACGATAGGCACGCTTAATTTCATCCTGGTCAGCACTGCGCGACACACCAAGCACGTCATAGTAATCACGGGCCATAGAGGACTACCTGGGCAACTCAACCAATACTCAAACTTTAAGCCATCTTAAGAACGTTCGCCCACCCTGACTAGGTGGGATACCCGCCCTTACTCTAAATCAATACTTTTAGTCGATGGCCTCATAGTCTGCCGTAACTGTAGCATCTAGCCCTAAATCACCATCAAAGTCATCCGTGTCAAAGTCGCTAACGTCATCCAAATCATCAGGGTTGTCTGCGTAGGTATAAGACTCTGGAATGTTCATATCAATGGTGTCTTGAGCTATGCTCTCTCGATACAGACGCGACCCAATAGCAAATAGGGCAGCTTGCAGAGCATCAATAGCTGTCTGAAACTCTTGGAGCTTAATAGCAGGATTCTGAGTAGCTTGACGCAGCAACGCATGTTTTTCGTCTAAATTGGCTTTAGTAGCCTCATCCATGGCCGCTGCGTGATCACGCAGGGTAGCCTCATAGCTGTAGAACAGGTTATCGGCGCGGTTGGTTAAATCGGCCAGTTGCCGACGGCGAGTGTCTTCGTCAGCAAAGACTTCAGCCTCTTGCCGCATCCGTTCCACCTCGCTAGGGGTAAGGCCGCCGGTATTCGTAATCCGAATGCTTTGAGCTTGACCTGTGCCTTTATCGAGGGCCGCCACTTGCAGAATTCCATCAGCGTCAATTTCAAAGGAGACTTCAATTTGAGGTACTCCCCTAGGTGCTGGAGGAATACCCTTAAGCTCAAACTTACCGAGGCTTTTATTGTCCTTTGCCATTGCCCGTTCTCCCTGTAGCACATGGATTTCGACCGAAGTTTGGCCGTCAGTGGCAGTAGAGAAAATCTGCGATTTACTGGTGGGAATGGTGGTGTTCCGTTCAATTACCTTAGTGAAGACCTCCCCTAACGTTTCGATGCCCAGCGATAGCGGAGTTACATCCAACAGCAGGAGATCCTTGACTTCACCCCCTAGAACGCCCGCCTGAATGGACGCGCCTAGGGCAACGGCTTCATCCGGGTTGACAGAGCGATCTGGGGTTTTACCGTTAAAGTAGCGGCTGATGGAGTCTTGAACGGCTGGAATACGAGTCGAGCCTCCCACTAGGAGAATCCGATCTATAGCGTCAGGCCCTAGGTCAGCATCTTTAATAGCCTGTTGAACAGGTTCCAAGGTAGATCGAATTAGGTCAACGGCCAGCTGCTCAAAATGCGCACGAGTCAAGTTCATTTCCAGGTGCTTAGGCCCAGATTCGTCAGCCGTGATGAAGGGCAAATTGATTGAAGTAGCAGGCATGCTAGACAGCTCAATTTTGGCTTTCTCTGCCGCTTCTCGAATCCGCTGCAGCGCCATTCGATCAGTGGAAAGATCAATCCCTTCCTGTTCTCGAAATGAAGTCAGCATCCACTCTACAATGCAGTTATCAAAATCATCGCCGCCCAGATGGTTATTGCCAGCGGTAGCTTTGACCTCAAACACTCCATCGCCTAATTGCAAAATTGAGACATCAAAGGTACCACCCCCCAAGTCAAACACCAACACAGTTTGATCTTGGTCTTGCTTATCCAAACCATAGGACAAAGCTGCCGCGGTAGGCTCGTTGATAATCCTTAGCACTTCAAGCCCTGCAATTGTGCCAGCATCCTTAGTGGCCTGCCGTTGGGCGTCAGTAAAATAAGCTGGCACAGTAATCACAGCTTGAGTCACATCAGTGCCCAAGTAAGCTTCTGCATCCTGCTTCAGCTTTTGCAGAATCATGGCGGAAATTTCTTGTGGTGTGTAAGTCTTTCCGCGGATCTGCACATCTACGGTCTGGTCGCGCCCATTCACACAAAGATAGGGCACCCGACCCCGCTCAGCCTCGGTATCATCCCAGCGGCGACCAATAAATCGCTTAATGCTGTAGACCGTATTCTCGGCATTGGTTACAGCTTGCCGTTTAGCCAGCTGACCAACCAATCGTTCATCATTTTTGCCAAACCCCACTATACTGGGCACGGTTCTCCCCCCCTCAGTACTGGCGATGACAACTGGCTTACCGCCTTCTAGGACAGCCACACAGCTATTAGTTGTGCCCAGATCGATACCGATTACTTTTCCCATAGCCCAAGGTGTTCAACGAAACAATTGCGTGTACCCCCAGATCAGGCCCATAATCATGGGCATAATCCTGCTAATACTGTAAGGTTGCCCCCTTGCCTGAAAGAAGTTATCGTTTAGGGCCAATCTAGTGTCCTAGCATCCCCTCTGCAAGTGCTACGGCTACTTCATGAATCCAGACAGGCTTACGACGACTCGCCCTCCCCGGTATCTTCCTCTGGCAAGGCAGACACCTTTACCATAGCGTGGCGCAAAACTCGATCACCTAACTGATAGCCTCTGACAAATTCTTCAATCACCGTGCCTTCAGAGTAGTCACGGGTAGGTTCGCGCATTACAGCCTCGTGCAGCAGCGGATTAAATTCCTGCCCTTCGGCCCGCATTGCTGAAACCCCCAGGCGCTTCAACGCCTCGACTAGCTGCTTGTATACCCCTTGGTAGCTCTTGTGAATAGTCATTTCGGCTTCAGTCTGCGGTTTGATTTGTGACCGAGCCCGCTCAAAGTTGTCTACTACTGGCAGTAGCTCAATGATCGTATTTCCCTTGATTTGAACCTCCAGTTCATCTTTCTCTTTGCTAGTACGTTTGCGATAGTTCTCAAAGTCAGCTGCAATCCGCATCGACTGACTGGTGCGATCCTCAAGCTGAGCTTTCAAGCTAGATAACTGCTGTTCTAGCTCAGTAATCCGGGCTGAGGCATCTCCTCCAGTGGCATCAGCTACAGCCTCAGAAGCCTCTTCTAGATCGTCGAGAGCTTGGTCAAAATCAATCTTAGCGGTGGCATCTGCTTCATGGAGTTCTTCGATACCTTCTACCTCAGAAGGCGTTTCAGACGAGTTAGTTTGCTGCTTTTCGTCAATCATGCCAATACGCAACCCGAATAGATAAACACAACATAGTCTCTAGGCTAAAGCTTATCTTAATCAAGAAAAAAGCCATAACACTTTCATAATTCCCTTTAGCAAGTCTAGACCTAGCTGACTGGGCAACGGCTTATGGCTCCCTTGCAGACGGGCTTGAAACCACTACAGTGCTGCCAGTAGTGAATCTACTCTAGTGGTGAATCTAATTTAGATAGGGGTATCATCGAGACTGCAGGTGTGTGGTTTGGGCCGCGGTTTTTAGGTGTTGGCATAATCGCTATGACTAATTCTTCCTCGTCTCGGCGGGCTCTGGTCTTACAACGCAGTTTCTCGCCCTTCGGCAACAAGCTGATTCAGGCAGGCTATGTGGACTCTGAGCAGATGCAGAAAGCGCTTGCCGAGAGCCGCAAGACAGGTCAATCCTTAACGGATGCTTTAGAAGCGCTGACAGGGCAGCAGTTGTCTCCGGAACTGCTGCGGCAATATAAGAAGCAGCAACTGTTTGAGCTTAAGATTCTATACGGGGTTGAGTCCCTGGATCCGGAACTCAATGACATCTCGCCAGCTCAGGTTGGCTACTTGATTGATACGTTGATCCCAGTAGATATTTGCCGCCGCCATCGGCTAGTTCCGCTCTCTCAGGAAGAGGGGGACATTCCGTCGGTGCTGGTGGCGATGGTCGATCCAGAAAACTTAGAGGCCCAGGACGATCTAAATCGAATTCTACGCCCTCGCAATTTGGCGCTTCGACGCATGGTTATTACCATCGAAGACTACCAACGGTTGATTTCGACCTACCTGGATGAAGCGGTAGCCCGACAGAAAAAGGAAGAGCTTGACGCTGCGGTAGATGTCAGAACCAGTCTGGAAGAGTTGGACTACGGTGATGGCAACTTAGAGGATGTTATTGACGAAGAAGCCGACTTAGGCGAAGCGTTGAAAGACGCTGGAGCGGCGCCGGTCATTGCTCTGGTCAACAAAATTCTAGTGAAAGCCTTGCAGGAGGGGATTTCAGATATCCACATTGAGCCCCAGGAAGAATTTTTGCGTGTGCGCTTTCGCAAAGACGGGGTACTGAAAGAAGCTTTACCCCATATGCCCAAGAAGATTATTCCAGCCGTGACCGCTCGCTTTAAAATTATCGCTGATTTGGACATCGCTGAGCGCCGATTGCCTCAAGATGGCCGCATCCGTCGGGTCTTTCAGGGCCGTAAGGTAGACTTTCGGGTTAGCACTATCCCCAGCCGCTGTGGTGAGAAGGTGGTGCTGCGAATTCTGGATAATTCCACTACTCAGCTAGGACTAGATAAATTAATCACTGATCCGGCCTCGCTTCAGATCGTTCAAGAGATGGCCTCCCGTCCTTTTGGGCTAATTTTGGTGACAGGGCCGACCGGATCAGGGAAAACCACCACGTTGTATTCTGTCTTGTCAGAGCGGAATGACCCAGGTATCAATATCAGCACCGCTGAAGACCCCATCGAGTACACCTTGCCAGGGTTAACCCAGGTGCAGGTAATCCGTGAAAAAGGCATGAATTTTGCTTCGATTCTGCGCGCCTTCTTGCGTCAGGATCCGGATGTCATCCTGGTAGGCGAAACCCGTGACCCAGAGACGGCTAAAACTGCGATTGAAGCTGCCCTTACTGGCCACCTGGTACTCACCACCCTGCACACTAACGATGCAGCCGGGGCAATTGCCCGTTTAGACGAAATGGGGGTAGAGTCCTTTATGGTGTCTAGCGCCCTAATTGGGGTACTTGCCCAGCGTCTGGTGCGCCGTGTTTGTACGGAGTGTCGCATTTCCTACAACCCATCAGCTGAGGAATTGGCCCACTTTGGTCTTAGCGCTTCCCTGGAGTCTGACATCACATTTTATAAAGCTAATACCCTCACAGTCGAAGACTTGGCCAATGCCAAGGTAAAAAATACCATCTGCCCTACCTGTCAGGGGGCTGGGTACAAGGGTCGGGTCGGGGTCTACGAGGTAATGCGGATTACTGAGCGTCTGCAAAAGCTAATTTCTGAAGGTGCGCCTACCGAGCACATCAAAGAAGCGGCTGTGGAAGAAGGTATGCAGACTCTACTAGCCTATAGCCTCGATTTAGTGCGTCAGGGCTTAACTACTCTAGACGAGGTAGAACGGGTTACCTTTACTGATACTGGCCTAGAGGCTGAACTTAAAGCTAGACGAAAGGCATCGCTGATGTGCTCACGCTGTACAGCCGAGCTTCAGCAGGACTGGTTAGACTGTCCCTACTGCCTTACTCCTCGATTCCACGACTAGTCGTTGAGCAGTAAACAGAATCCGTTCCATATCTGTAATAGCTCGATGACGGCATTGCATTAACAAGTGGGCATGATGGTAAAAATTTCCACCTGTTACCCCAAGTTCAGATCAACCCACTCAGACAAAGTAGAGTTTACGGTTTAGTTATTCTTAGCGTTTCTCCATCGATACGAGGTAGCCCCAATGGAATTGATGATTGAAGACTTGATGGAAGAGGTGATTGAGCGGGGCGGGTCTGACCTGCACCTGTCTGCTGGCTTACCGCCCTACATACGCATTAGTGGCAAACTCACTCCTACTGAGCACGAGCCGATGACGCCAGAATCTTGTCAGCGGCTCATTTTTAGCATGCTGAACAACACCCAGCGTAAGCAATTGGAGCAAACCTGGGAGCTAGACTGTTCCTATGGGGTAAAAGGGCTGGCACGCTTTCGCGTCAACGTTTACAAGGATCGGGGCACCTATGCGGCTTGTTTACGGGCGCTCAGTTCCAAAATTCCCAGCATGGATGTTTTGGGTTTGCCCAATATTGTGCGGGAGCTATCCGAGAAACCAAGGGGACTGATTCTGGTGACAGGCCCCACTGGGTCAGGGAAATCGACTACTCTAGCGTCGATGATTAATAATATCAACCTCACCCGACCCGAACATATTCTGACCGTAGAAGACCCTATTGAATTTGTCTACGAACCCATTAAAAGCCTAATTCACCAGCGCCAAATTGGGGAAGACACCAAGAACTTTGCCAACGCTCTGCGGGCCGCCCTACGGGAAGACCCTGATGTCATCCTGGTGGGTGAAATGCGTGACTTGGAAACCATTTCCCTGGCTATCTCCGCCGCAGAAACCGGGCACTTGGTGTTTGGCACCCTCCATACCAGCTCCGCGGCCCAAACCGTAGACCGGATGGTGGATGTCTTTCCTCCCGATCAGCAGCAGCAGATTCGAGTGCAGCTATCAGGTTCTCTAGTAGCTGTGCTCAGCCAAACTCTAATTCCCAAGGCTAATCCTAAGCCTGGTGAGTTTGGGCGGGTCATGGCCCAAGAAATCATGGTAGTTACCCCTGCGATTTCTAACCTGATTCGGGAGGGCAAAACCGCGCAAATTTATGGTGCTATTCAAACCGGCGGCAAACTGGGTATGCAAACCCTGGAAAAGGTGTTATCTGACCTTTACAAAGCTGGGACGATCTCCTTTGAAGCGGCGATGTCTAAAACCTCTCGCCCGGATGAACTGCAACGCCTCATGGGGCCAGCACCAGCCCCGACAAACACAGCTAACAAGCAAGGTGTTGCAGCCCGTCACTAACTTTCTTGATTGCCTTAGAGAAGCTAGGATATTAGCTTTCTGAGGCAGTCGCTATAATTAGCTGAAACTCATTGAGCCTTGAGCCATGCCTACCTACGTTGCTATTGGTCGCGATGCTAGTGGAGCCCAACGCAAAGAGCGGGTTTCTGCCGAGACACCCGGCGAGGCTCGTAATCTCCTGAAGGATCAGGGGTTATTTGTTCTCGATCTGAAGGAAGAAGCGGGTTTCAACCTTGATTTTGAGACCATTAAAACCTCACTAACCAGCGTTACTGTTAAAGACAAGGCAATTTTCTCGCGGCAATTCGCGGCCTTGGTGAATGCGGGGGTAGCGCTGGTGAGAGGCTTGGGGGTTTTGGCCGACGACTGCCCCAACCCAAAGCTTAAAAAGGCTCTATTGGCTATCAATGCAGACGTACAGCAGGGGACTAGCCTCTCGGACTCAATGCGTAAGCATCCAGCCTGCTTTGATAATCTCTATGTGGCCCTGGTTCAGGCCGGTGAAGTTGGTGGGGTATTGGATGAGGTGCTCAATCGTCTGGCAAAACTGCTGGAGGATTTGAACCGGCTGCAGAACCAGATTAAGTCGGCTCTGGCCTATCCGGTGACGGTGGGATTTTTAGCGGTGGTCATTTTTGTAGCTATGACCATGTTTCTGCTGCCCATCTTTGCCGAAATGTTCGAGAGCTTTGATGCTGAACTGCCACTATTTACCCAAATGATGCTGGCGATTAGTGCGTTTCTACGCAAGCCCCTGAATTGGGTGATTATGATCGCGGTAATTTCGGCCGCCGTGTTTGCTTTCCGGCGTTACTACGCTACCCTTAACGGTCGCCGGGTAATTGACCGCTTTGCCCTGAAAATGCCGCTCTTTGGCGATCTAATTCAAAAAACAGCTACTGCCCGCTTCTGCCGCACCTTTGGATCGCTCTCTAAATCTGGGGTGCCTATTCTTACGGCCCTGGAAATTGTACGCGACACCGCTGGCAACCAGGTGATTGCCGAAGCCGTAGACGAAGCTCGTAAAGATGTACAAACAGGCGGCATGATTAGCCTGGCGCTGCAAAAGCACTCAGTATTTCCCACAATGGCTATTCAAATGATTAGCATTGGCGAAGAAACGGGCGAACTTGACCAGATGCTGATGAAAGTGGCCGACTTCTATGAGGATGAGGTTGAGCAGGCCGTGAAAGCCCTGACTAGCGTGATGGAGCCGATTATGATTATGGTGCTGGGCGGCATGGTGGGAGCCATTCTGGTGTCTATGTATTTGCCCATGTTTAAGATTATGGAAGTAGTGCAATAAACATTCAGCTAACCTTTCACACCGCTACCGGTTTCAGTAGGCACAATATACCGCTGTAGCAGCACAAAAACCAAAATAGCTGGCAGTACCGATAACACCGACCCAGCCGCAATTAGCCGCCAGTCCAAGGAAAAGCTCCCGGCTAACTTAGCTACTCCCAGCGGCAATGTGTAGCGCTCTGGACGATCTAGTAGAATAAGCGGCCAGAGAAATTCTCCCCAGGTGCCAATAAAAACGAAAATGCCCAGAGTAACCAGGGCTGGTCGGGTAGCCGGAATCATAACATTCCACCAGATGCCCAGGTCAGAGCAGCCATCCATACGGGCGGCTTCTTCTAGCTCTTTCGGGACGCTCTGAAACGCTTGCCGCATCAAAAAAATACCAAAGGCTGAGGCAAGGTACGGCAGGATCAAGCCCATATACGTGTTGCGCAGCCCTAGATTGATGGCCAGAATATACAGCGGAATCATCACCACCTGGAACGGAATCATAATCGTAGCGATGATCAGCGCCAAAATCGTTTCTCGGCCTTTGAAGGATAGGCGAGCCAGAGGGTAGGCCGCTAAAGAACACAGCAGCAGATTGGTGGCAACAGTTAGGAAAGCCACGACAGTGCTGTTGAGAAAATATTGAAGGAATGGGTTGTCCTGCCAAACTTTCCAGTAATTAGCCAGCGTAGGAGACTGGGGCAAAAGCTGCGGTGGAGATGCTAGCAGATTTTCGGTAGGGCCTTTGAAGGAGGTGCTAACTAGCCACAGCATTGGAAAGACCATTACTAAGGCAATCAGCAGCAGTACCGAATAGAGTCTAATCGATGCCCAATGCGGCCAATTCAAAATAGCTCTAGTCAGACTGCTTTGCCCAGCCATAGCGCCTAACCCAACGATAGCGTTTGCAGCAACCAGAACCCCTCGAAGGATTCGCTTTCAGGGCTGGTTTGCACACCCAAAAAGTGTACCTGATTAGCCTTTTCCTTAGCCGCCTCAAACGCTTGAGCTTCAGCTAGTAGAGCCGGTGTGGTTAGACCCGCCAACACCCAGCTATCAGCAGCACCAGTTTCCAACACAAGCTGAGGGGTTTTGCCGTTATCTACACGCCAGTAGGCTAGTTCCAGGCCAGACATCCAGGCGGCCAAGGCCATCGCTCTAGGAGAAAAAATCAGCAGGCCCGGAATTGGAGTGTTGGGCGCTACCTCAGTTAAGGTAAGCGGAAAAGACTCGCCAAAGCCAATTTCCCACTCTGGCAAGTCTTGAAATGCTGCGGCCTCCAAACTAACAAAGGCCCACTGTTGACCAATCAACGCATCGGGGAGAGGTCGAGGAGTAGGGGGTGGTGCAGCCACAGCGGGGGTAGGGGCAGTGGTATAGCCGGGCTGGTTAGGGTAAAAAGACAGGTTACGCTCGGCTAACCACTGTTGCAGGGCGATTGTACGGCGACTGGGTTTAGCTGGGAGATTGATGCCGTCGCAGGCCCGCTGGATCATATTTTGCATTTGGTAGCGGAAATAGCGAATGCTGATGGGCGGCGTAGGGGCCTGGGCGATCGCTTCTTCAAGTGCCGCTTGAAGGCTGAGGGAATTAACTTCGGTGTTACTTAGAAACTTGCTGTAGCGAAACAAATCATCCCAGTTGGTCTGGGAATCCACAACGCCTTCACAAATCAACACCTCCCAGCGCCGTTTTTGGTTTTCATCCAGTAGGGGGCGAGAGTAAAAGTCAAGTTCCCAAACGGTGCCCATGAGTTACCCTAAGCCTCACTTTCGGCTAATATTCGGCTGACATCACTGATGCGATTCTCAGCATCAGCCATCACTATCTCAGGATCTTTCAAAAATTCGCCAGGATATTTTTCTAACACTCGAGTTGACAAAGAAATTCGGTTACGGTCTGAATCTAATGCTACTACAACGGCTTTGATAGGCTGACCTACCTTCAGCACGGTCGGCAACGATTCAACGTAGTTCTTGCTAATTTGCTTAATGTGCAGGAGGCCCGTAATGCCATCAAATTCAACAAAGGCTCCAAAAGGTTTAAGACTGGTCACCGTGCCTTCTACCAACTGCCCCAACTCTAGCTGGCCCATTACCTGGCTACGGGCCGCTACCCGCTGCGACATAACCAGCTTGTTGCTAGCCTGGCTGACTTCTAGAAAGCCGACCGTGATTCTCTGCCCCACCCAATCTTCTAGAGATTCATAAGTAGAATTTAGATGAGAGCGCGGCACAAACCCGCGTAACCCCTCTACGTCTACCGTAACGCCACCCTTATTGTAGCCGGTTACTTTAACCTCCAGCACAGCGCTTTGTTCGGCCATATCCGCCAACTTTTCCCATAGTTGCTTTAGCTGTAGCCGTCGAATTGACAGCAGCACCTGGCCATCGGCATCCTGGTCGCGAATCACCTGGAAAGCGTATTCGACCCCCGGCTCTAGTAGGCCGTCCAGGGAAGTTACAGCCCGAATCGAAGCTTCTCGGACAGGCATAAACGCTGCTGACTTGCCACCAATATCAACAGTAGCCCCATCGTTTGCACAGGCGACAACGGTACCTCGAACGGTGCTACCGACCTGAAATGCATAGTCGTGGGCTTCGAGAGCCTTTGCGAAATCTTCGGCTGAAAAGGTCAAACTAGCTTCTCCTAAGAAGATCGATCATGTGGCTTTCTACTATACACCGAGACACTGCTTAACGGTCAGGTAAGCCAATTATTCACACCATAGCAAAACCCCGCCTAAGCAACTCACTCTCGATGATGGAGTAGGCGGGGCCTGCTTGATAACTAAACTGTTGTGTGGCTTAAAAACACATTGTCAATTGATGCTAATCCTTTGGATTAAGACAGCTAACTGAGGTTGATCAAGGTGTTAAAGATATTGTTAGTTTCGTTACTCTCGGCAATTTCATCAACCAAATCAGCTACTAGAATCAGGTATTTAGCGCCAGCACTCCAAATTGGGTTGCTGCCATCAAAATCTACATCTTTTTCAAACCCCGCAATTTCAGAATAATCGTTGTCTACTGCCAGCCCGGCAGGAATAGATACTTCTCCTAGAAATAGAGCCGTGCCAAGTTCTTCAAGGCTTGTGACAGGTTGATTTGCCAAATAGAAGGAAACGCTAAATGGCTGATCAGTGTCGCGTTCGCCCTGGTTGATAACGGAGAATTCTACTTCAATTCCAACGTCTAAATCGAGAGTTCCTGGAACCACATCCAGAATGGTTAGATCAGGTCTGTCTAAATCGGGCAAAGCCGTAATAGTGAAGACCTGAATGTTATTAGTTTCGTTAGATTCAGCCGCAGCGTTTGTGCTATCAGCTACAATTAGAACATATTTGGTGCCAACGCCGTATTCCTCAAGATAATCAAACGTTAGGATCTGACTGCTGCTCCCGTAGGTACCAAGACTATCCACACCTCTAGTGTCTATCAGTATGGCGCTGGCATCCAGAGTTGGGGTATTAGATAAGTAAATACCCAGTGTGGTACTTCCAGAAGCAGTCTCACCCTGGTTTTCTACCTCAGCGTTGATGGTTATCGACTGCCCTACAGTGATGGTTTCAGTGGAGATTGAGGCATCAGAAATAACCAGGTCAATGCCGGGTTGCACCACATTCACAACTAATGGGACAGCGCTGACGTTGTTATTTTCATTTCTCTCAAATACGCTGTTGTTTGCATCTGCAACGAAGAGAACATACTTGGTGCCTGTACCAAAGGTAGCTGGGTAGTTAAAGAAGGCCGTTTGGGTAGGCGAACTGCTATTACCGGAAATTGCACCAATGCTTCTGCCCAAGACCTGAACATCACCTTCATTGAGGATTTGATCGTTGGACAGATAGACTCGCAGCATACTAGCGCCAGCCCCAACAGTTCCAATATTCTGAACTTGAGCCGAGATGTTAACTTGATTACCTGCGATTATGCTGGTTGGAGAAAGTGATGAACTAGAAACAACTAAGTCAATATCCAATGGCTCACTGGCCAGAATAGTGCGTTTAACAACATTGTTATCTTCCCTAAATTCTTCAATGTTGTTGGCTGCATCAACTACAAAGAACAAATTCTTTTGTCCGCTACCAAAAATAGAGCTATAGGTGAAGGATAAATTAGCTACACCCGACGCACCAGCGCCCAAAGCGTTGATAGGAACAGAGGCCACAAATGTAGCTGTGGCGATATTAAACTGATCTGCATCGGTTACGTAGTTAGAGACATACAGGCTGAGAGTAGTAGCTGCTGACGTTGTAGTGCCCTGGTTAAGCACTGTAGCGCTGGCGGTAATTGGCTGACCGATGACAGCAGTTTCAGGTGCAGTGCTGTCAATAATTGTGAAATCTATATTGATAGCGGGTGCAACGTTGATGGGCAGTGCTGTAATGTTGTTGTCTTCATTAGTTTCTTCCACTTCGGTCTCAGCATCGGCCACAAAGAACAAATATTTTTCGCCATCGCCGTAGGACTCCAGGTAGGGAAAAGTGAAGCTTTCTGTGGTTGTGGTTTGTCCGGCCAAGGCACTGAGGCGGCGAGAGATGATGGCTTCAGCCGTACTTGGATTAAAGGTAGGACTATCTGAAACATAAATGGCTAAAACACTGGCTCCAGCGCTAGCTGTACCCTGGTTAAAGACCTCAATACTGACAGTAACTTCTTCGCCAGCCACCCATAGCTCGGGGATTTCGGGATTTTGCAAAACCAGGTCGACATCGTCAGGTTCAGCAATTCCTACCGTAAAACTACGACTCAAAAGATTATTAGTTTCATTGCTTTCTAAAACTGAATTATTAGCATCAGCCACTGCAAAAAGATATTTGATGCCGGTGTCGCCCATTATGGCGGCGTTATAGGTCAGGTTTTGCTCAACAGTAGCTGTTTCGCCAGCCCGCAAAGAGCCTACAGCAATTTCTCCAACAAACGTATCTGTAGCCGCATCGAAGGTGTCATCATTAGAAATATAGTATTTCAATGTGCTAGGCAAACTCGTTTTAGACCCCTGATTAGTAACGTCTACGCTCAGGTTAATGACGTTGCCATCGCTGACAGTTGCAGGCACCCCGATAATGTCTTGCACGATTAAATCGGCCAGTCCACCTCTGGCCTGAGCCATTGGTTGCCAGAGTGCGGAAATTGTAGTCAGAAGCTTGCCACCGGTTAAGGTAGTTTTGTTCATAAACCACAGCACGACATCTCCTGCAGATTGATGCGCCCAGAGCAGGTCATTATGGCCGTCGTTATTAAAGTCTCCGCTGCCTTTAATTTGCCACTCGGTTGGTACAGCCATGACCTTTACTGCGCTTCCAACCTGAGTTACGCCATTCATCAACCAGATTTCTACCTCGCCGGTTGTTTGGTTGGACCAAACCAGATCATCTTTTCCATCACAGTCAAAATCAGCAACGGCTTTGAGTTTCCAGTCGATGGGACGGCTGTTAATGAGTTCTCCAGAGAGGCGGGTCGTACCATCCATGTACCACACCACCAGAGAGCCTGCCGTTCGGTGTGACCAGAGTATGTCGGGCTGATGGTCGCCATTAAAGTCGCCTACACCAGCGAACTGCCAATCTAGCGCCAATTGGTCAACTACAGCGCCACTAACCAGTTCACCTTGCTGATCTAACTGCCATACGACAATGTCACCAGAGATAGTGTGACGCCACAGAAAATCACTTTGACCATCCTTGGTAAAGTCTGCCACGGCTGCCAACTCCCAAAGGCTTGGTACCGATAGAAGTGCCTTACCATCGGTTCGGACATCGTTGTTCATCGACCAGAGCGATGTTTGGCCAGCGGTTAAATGACGCCACACCAAATCGGTGTTGCCATCTCCATTGATGTCGCTACCTGGAATTGAAAAATTGCCGGATGATCCATCCATGACCAGGGTACTCCTAGGGTAGGTGCAGCTTACATGGCTAAAAGTACCCCCAATGCAGGCAGTAGCTTTCACTCGCCATTCCGTATAACTGAGGATTTTGGCAATTGGTTGCAGGCGCTAACTACTGAGCCGCGACAAAGCGCTCCTTCGCGATCGCTCGCAGCCGTTCAATATCCTCTCGCCGGGTAATAGAGAGCGGAATCGTCCGCTTAGCTTCTTCCAAAAGCAGGGCGGTATCGGCAGGGCAAGTTTCGTGCAGCGCCCGATAGTGAGCGGTGATGACGAGTTGTTCAATTTCGGCTCCGCTAAAGCCCTCGGTGGCAGCTACCAGGGTGGAAATGTCGTACTGCTCAATGTTTTGGCGACGACGGTTGAGGTGAATACGGAAGATAGTCTCTCGCTCGGCAGTTGCTGGCAGGTCAACAAAGAAAATCTCGTCGAAGCGGCCTTTTCGCAGCAGTTCTGGAGGCAAGGCCGAGAGATCGTTAGCCGTTGCCACGACAAAAATTTCCTGGGATTTTTCTTGCAGCCAGGTCAAAAAGTAACCAAACAGGCGACGACTGAGGCCGCCATCGGCTTCGCTGCTGGCTTGGCCCATGCTTTTTTCGATTTCGTCAATCCACAGGATACAGGGGGCCATCGTTTCCGCCAGGGTGACGGCCCGCCGAAAGTTTTTGTCGGATTCGCCAATGTACTTATCGTAAAGGCGACCAGCGTCTAGCTTAAGCAGGGGCAGGTTCCACTGACAGGCAATG
>Ga0224723_1001039_pt1 | contig 17607 bp, 11 predicted proteins | sample Balambano_FR2_Me_FD_161647 | JGI IMG/M metagenome (GOLD analysis project Ga0224723, IMG submission 161647) | Freshwater sediment microbial communities from Lake Towuti, South Sulawesi, Indonesia - Balambano_FR2_MetaG | ecosystem: Environmental > Aquatic > Freshwater > Lake > Sediment | place...
AAACCTGAAACGGCAGCAGGTCGCTGTCGTGCAACATGCACAGGCGCACGGGCGTGGGGAACAAAAAGTAATCAACACCCTGCCACACCAATCGCTCACCAAAATTTTCAACCAGGCGTTTCTTAAGCGTGTAGGCAAACTGCACATTGATCTGCTGGCCCAATACGGCCCACACGAGCGACTCAAACAAGTCGGGTTGGCCCACAATGCGGTAGCCAAAATATTTTTTTGTCAATGTTTTAAGCAGTGGGTCTTTACTTGCCATTGCATAAAAAGGCTTCAGGTCGGTAGCCAGATCGAACCACTCGCTTACGTAGCCGGCCACTGCTTTCTGCGTTTGTTGTGAAGGCTTGCCGTTAAGAAAATATATGTGTAAAAAGTTATTGCGTTGCGTTATGGAAAAGAGCACCAAGCTACCGTCTACTGAAAGCAGTTTTGTAATAACCTTGCCCCCCACCCTATGCAATACTTCGCGGGGCGACCGCTGCAAAAACTCGCACGTAAGGTCAAAGCTGAATTCGGCCGGGAGGCGGATCTTCATGTCCATCTCATCAAATAAAAGAAAAAGCGCCCGGACATAGCGCGAAAAGTTCAGCAAGATTCGGGTTTTGCACACGAAGTGTGGGTCATAATTTTGAACTTGTGAACAGTTGCAGATCAGCGCGGCAAGCCTCGGGTGGTTGCACGCGTAAATTCCTGAAGCTGAGAAACTATGACTACCGATATGTCCAACTCCGAGTTTAATTACCAGCGAATTGAGAAAGCCATCTATTACCTGCAGGAAAACATGACGCGGCAACCCGCATTGGACGAGGTAGCCGATGCGGTACACCTCTCGCCTTTTCACTTTCAGCGGCTTTTTGCCGAATGGGCGGGCATCAGCCCGAAGCGTTTTCTTCAATACTTAACAGTAGATTTTCTGAAGACACGACTGGCGCAATCGCGAACACTGGCAGAAGCTGCTGAGGCCGCAGGGCTATCCAGCCAGTCGCGTGTGTACGATCTATTCACCACACTCGAGGCGGTTACTCCACAAGAGTACAAACAGCGGGGCGGCATCACCATTCAGCATGGTTTTGCTGATAGCCCCTTTGGGCAGGTTTTGCTGGGTGCCAGCCCGCGCGGCATCTGCTGGCTGTCGTTCGTTCAAAGCGATGGTGATACGCTGGCAAGCCTGTGTGAAATGAAAGCCCACTGGAACAATGCCGTGTTTAGCGAGAATCAAAAACTGGCATCAGATCTTGCCGGGCAAATTTTTTCTACTGCTGCATCAAGGGCTTCGACCACACGTGGCAGCGAGGCACTGCACTTGCTGGTAAAAGGCACCAACTTCCAGGTGAAAGTGTGGGAGGCGCTGTTGCAATTGCCGGTGGGCCATGTAACAACCTATCAAGCTATTGCGCGGCAGATTGGCAGCCCCAACGCGCTTCAGGCCGTGGGCTCGGCCGTGGGTGCCAACCACATTGCCTACCTCATTCCATGCCACCGCGTTATCCGCAAAGACGGCATACTGGGTGAATACCGCTGGAACGCCACACGAAAGAAAAGTATGGTGGGCTGGGAAATGGCGCGCCTGGAATCTGCTGATTGAACTACCAGCAATAAAATACTTACTGAGTCATGCAACTTTTTACATGTTGCTGAGTATCTCATAGGTATTCAAAACCATTTGCCCATGCTGCACAGCTATTTCAAAATCGCCCTCCGCAATCTCATCAAGAATAAAGGATACACCTTCATCAATATTGCCGGCTTGGCTGCAGGCATGGCTGTAGCAATGCTTATCGGATTGTGGATGTGGGACGAATTGACCTACAATCGCTATCACAAGAACTACAACCGGCTGGCACAAGTGTGGCAAAACAATATGTACAATGGTGTAAAGACCTCGCAAGTCTCCAACCCTTACCTGATGGCAGAAGAAATTCGCAACAACTTTGGCAGCGACTTTACCTACGTGTTGCAATCCACCTGGAACTTCAGCCGCATACTCACCGTAGGTGAAAAAAAGTTCAGTAAGCAGGGAATGTACTGGGAGCCTGAAGTGATCGATATGCTCTCCATTCGTCTGCTAAAAGGCGACCCTGCGCAAGCGTTGGCCGACCCCTACTCCATCGCCCTGTCAGCATCGGTAGCGAAGGCATATTTTGACGATGCCGACCCCCTTGGGCAAACCATGCGTGTAAACAACAAAACGGATGTCAAGGTAACCGCTGTGTATGAAGACCTTCCGTACAACTCGCACTTCCGCGAAATGGGCTTCATCATGCCGTGGAGCCTATACCTGATTGAGAGCGAATGGATAAAAACCATGGACGATCCGTGGGGCAGCAACTTCACGCAGACATGGGCGCAACTTGCTGACCAGGCCAACATGGCGCAGGTGTCGGCAAAAATTGTTGACGTGAAATACAAAAAAGTGAGCGATGACGGCCGCAAATACAAACCCGAGGTTTTTCTCCACCCGATGAGCAAATGGCGCCTGTACTCCGATTTCCGCGAAGGCAAGAATGTGGGCGGCCGGATAGAGTTTATATGGATGTTTGGCATCATTGGCGTTTTTGTACTGCTGCTGGCTTGTATCAATTTCATGAACCTGAGTACAGCCCGATCTGAAAAGCGAGCCAAAGAAGTTGGTATTCGCAAATCTATCGGCTCCATGCGCTCCCAACTCATCAAGCAGTTTTTTTGCGAATCGGTAGTAGTGGCCATATTTGCTTTTGTAGTTTCACTGGGCCTGGTATACCTGGCCTTGCCCACATTCAATCAGGTTTCTGATAAGCGACTTACCCTGCTGTGGAGCAGCCCTGCCTTCTGGTTAATAGGGGTGGGGTTTAGCTTCCTTACCGGCATGGTGGCCGGCAGCTACCCTGCCCTCTACCTGTCTTCCTTTCAACCGGTAAAAGTGTTGAAAGGCACGTTTCGCGCAGGCCGGCAAGCATCCATACCGCGACAGGTACTGGTGGTGTTGCAGTTCACCGTGTCAGTAATTTTGATTATTGGCACCATTGTCGTGTTCCGGCAGATTGACTTTGCGAAAAACCGCCCGATAGGATACGACCGCAACGGACTCATCAATATTTACCTGGCTACGCCCGAAATTCACAAACATGCCGAAGCAGTTCGCAATGAGTTGATAAGCCACGGTGCTATTGTTGACATGACAGAAGCAGGCAGCCCCACCACGCAGGTGTGGAATAGTAATGGCGGCTTTACCTGGGCGGGCAAAGACCCAGGCATGAGCGTGGATTTTCCCAACAACGGTGTTAACCACGAGTTTGGTAAAACCGTGGGCTGGCAGTTTGTGGCCGGCCGCGACTTTTCGCGCGCATTCGCCAGCGATTCTAATGCTTTCGTCATCAACCAGGCGGCTGCCCGTTTTCTGGGGTTCGAAAATCCTGTTGGCGAAACACTTCATTGGAACGACCGGCCCTATACAATCATTGGTGTGATTGAGGATATGATTATCGAATCGCCCTACGAGCCGGTGCGCCCCTCGCTTTGGCACATCGATCGCTACGACAACATTAACCTGGCTATTCTGAAACTCAACCCCGCCATGAGCGCTCGCGATGCACTCGACAAGATCAAAGCCGTGTTTACCAAATACGACCCTGAATCGCCTTTTAGCTACGAGTTTGTTGACGATGAGTACGCGCGCAAGTTTAGCGATGAAGAGCGCATCGGTAAGTTGGCGAGCTTTTTCGCCATGCTGGCCATTTTTATCAGTTGTCTGGGTATTTTCGGGCTGGCCAGTTTTGTAGCCGAGCAACGTACCAAAGAAATCGGGGTGCGCAAAGTACTCGGTGCCAGCGTGGTAAACTTATGGGGCATGCTGTCGAAAGACTTTCTGATACTGGTGGTAATTTCGCTGTTGGTGGCCATGCCATCGGCCGCTTATCTCATGCACAACTGGTTGCAAAAGTATGAGTACCGCAGCGATATGGCATGGTGGATCTTCGCTGCTGCCGGCATGGGTGCTTTACTGATCACACTGCTTACCGTGAGTTACCAATCCATAAAGGCAGCCATGGCGAATCCTGTGAGCAGCCTTAGAAGCGAATAGTTAACTTTCGGTCGGAAACGGTTGCTGCTGATTCAGTCGCACGCAAAACATGACGGAGCAAAAACTAACGCTGGCCGTTTCACCCACCATCGGCACGGTATCGGCCGAAGTGAAAATGCCTGTGCCCGTGAAGGCCATGCTCACACTGGCACACGGTGCCGGTGCAGGCATGCAGCACACCTTCATGGTTGCTCTTGCGCAACGACTGGCGACTCGTAACATCGGCACGCTGCGCTTCAACTTTCCCTTTATCGAACAAAAGAAAAAACGCCCCGACCTGGCACCGGTAGCACATCGTGCCGTGGCCACCGCTATCGAAACCGCCAGTGCCATGTTTCCGCGCATTCCGCTCTTCGCGGGCGGCAAATCATTTGGTGGCCGTATGACCTCTCAATGGCTCAGCCAACATCCGAACAGAAACATTCGGGGCATCGTGTTCTTTGGTTTTCCCCTGCACCCGCCCAACAGCCCTTCGGTAACGCGGGCCGATCATCTGGCTGCCATCGAACAACCCCTCCTTTTTCTCCAGGGTACACGCGATGCACTGGCCCGGTGGGATTTAATGTCGAACGTAACTTCTGAATTACCCGCGGCTACGTTGGTGAAATTGGAGGGAGCCGACCACGCCTTCAAAGGCGGCCGGACCGACTTCCTGACGGTGTTAGCGGAAGAAACCGAGAAATGGATGCAAACACTCATTGAGCAGTGATGATGTGAAATGTATATATGAACATTGTCACTTGAGGCGTTATCGAGGCGTCAAGCCGCTTGGCGCGCAATGTGTAACCTTTGCGCCAGGCGAGTTATCTTAGTCGCAAAAAAATGATAACATGTGCCGTTTGAAAACCTTACTTCTGCTTACCTCTATTTTTACCCGCTCAGTTGCGCCTGCCCAAAATTTTGAGCGACTGGTGTGGGCCGATGAATTTAACTACACCGGGCTGCCCGATAGCACGAAGTGGGGCTATGACCTGGGCGATGGGTGCCCCCACGTATGCGGCTGGGGAAACGATGAAAAGCAATTCTACACACGCGAATTGCAAAATGCGCGGGTGGAAAATGGTATGCTGATAATTGAAGCGCATCGCGAAAGCAGGCAGGGAAAAGACTATACCTCTGCACGCCTGGTGTCGCGCAAAAAGGGCGACTGGCTGTACGGGCGTATAGAAGTGCGGGCCAAACTTCCAAAGGGCCGCGGCACGTGGCCGGCCATCTGGATGTTACCCACCGACTGGAAGTATGGCGGCTGGCCCACCAGTGGCGAGATCGACATCATGGAACATGTGGGCCATAATCCCGGAGTAGTGCACGGCACACTCCATTCGGGCAAATACAACCACATCAAAAAAACACAACAGGAGGGAAAGACGTCCGTTGCCCATGCGCAGGATGCCTTCCACATATACGCTGTAACGTGGACGAGCGACAAAATTGAATTTTGGGTAGACGCCACGCGCTATCACACCGTACAACGCAACACCGCAGATGATTTTAACGGGTGGCCTTTCGACCAGCGCTTTCACCTGATTATGAATATTGCCGTGGGCGGCTTTTGGGGCGGCATGCAAGGCATTGACGACTCCATATGGCCGCAGCGCCTCGAGGTGGATTACGTGCGTGTATACCAGTAACCGCTGCTAAATCCACTGTAAGTCCTTAACTGTTTTTTCATGCTCCACATCGCCTGTGTGGCGGGTTTGCTTGGGCTCGAACAACATAACCCACACCTCCTCGCCATTGGTGCGTGGTAAGTGTTCCATTCCGCGGGGCACCAGCAGCATCTCACCCTCACGCGTGTGTGTGGTATGGGTGCGAAACTCCATGATCAGCGTTCCCTTCATCACCACAAACAGTTCGTCCTCATCGGCATGGTTATGCCAAATCAATTCGCCTTTGATCTTGGCAAGCTTTACATATTGGCCATTTAACTCCGCTACAATCCCGGGCGTCCAATGGCTGGTAATGCGATCAAACTTTTCTTGGATATTAATCGAGGTTATCATTTGTTGGGGTATCTTGTATAGCTAAAGCTACGAAAGTTAGTTCCTTAGATGACAAATGCGCCAACCTTTACGCGATTAACGCAATGACTGAACAACCCGCGTTGTTGGGCATCGACCTTGGTAGTTCATCCATAAAGGTGGCCATCGTCCACGAACAAAGCGGCCATGTGTTGGCGCAGGCTGCATCGCCCGCCACTGAGCTGCCCATCTTGTCGCCCCGGCCGGGCTGGGCCGAGCAATACCCCGAGGTGTGGTGGGAGCATACGGTACATGCTGTGCGGGCAGCACTCGCGCAGGCCCCGGGCGCCAATATCAAAGCCATCGGTATTGCCTATCAAATGCACGGCCTGGTGCTGCTCGACCGACAACAGGCGGTGGTGCGCCCCGCCATCATCTGGTGCGACAGCCGCGCAGCCGACATCGGTGAAAGAGCTTTTCGCGAAATGGGGGCACAACACTGTCTTACCCACTATCTTAATTCGCCCGCCAACTTTACGGCAGCCAAACTCAAATGGGTACAACAGCATGAGCCCAATGCTTTCGCGCGCGCGGATAAAATGTTGCTGCCGGGCGACTACCTGGCCTACCGCTTGACAAACGAAATCTGTACCACCGCCAGTGGCCTGTCGGAGGCTGTTCTGTGGAACTTCGCGGCCAACGGCATCGCCACCGATTTGCTGGCACATCTGCAACTGTCGCCCGATTTGTTGCCAGCACTTACGAACACCTTCGCACAGCAGGGACTACTTTCCAAAGCGGCTGCGCACGCGCTTGGCTTGCCGGCCGGCATACCTATTACCTATCGTGCGGGCGACCAACCGAATAATGCGCTTTCGCTGAAGGTACTGCAACCGGGCCAGGTGGCCGCCACTGCAGGAACATCGGGTGTGATCTATGCGGTGAGCCAATGGCCAATGCCCGATGAGCAGCAACGCATCAACACCTTTTTGCATGTTAACCATATGGCCGGGTCTCCGCGCCTGGGTGCCCTGATGTGCCTAAATGGCACAGGAATATTTTACCGCTGGCTGCGCGGTCATTTCCTTTCGGGCATGGCGTATGAGGAGATGAATGCGCTGGCCGGCCATGCTCCCCCCGGAGCAGACGGGCTCCTGGCCATGCCGTTTGGCAACGGGGCTGAACGCCTGTTGAATAACCGCTTGCCAGGTGCCGCTTTGCTGAACTTAGATTTTAACCGTCACACGGGTGCCCATGTGGTGCGGGCAGCGCAAGAGGGTATTGCGTTTTCGCTGCGCTACGGCTTTGATGTGCTGCAGAGCCTCGGGCTCGCCAAAAGCCAGATCAAAGCCGGGAAGGCCAACCTGTTTAACAGCCAATTGTTTTGCGAAATTTTTGCCACACTAACCCAAAGTGAGTTGCAACTATTTCATACCGATGGCGCAGTAGGCGCAGCCCGGGGCGCAGGTATTGGCGCAGGCAGCTATACCTCTCCTTCCGAGGCTCTGAAAAGCTTGCAGCCCTACCAAACAGTTGCACCTAAGAATGACTGGCATAATCATTACGAAGAACGTTATCAGCTTTGGAAGCAGTCATTGGAACATATACTGCAGCGATGTTAAAAGTAATTTCTTATATTAGTATTGAACATCCGTCTGCAAGAAAGAGCGCACCCGACCACCTGCTGTTTCTATCCAACAAAACTTAAATCCTAACAGATGAAAACCGAGAGATATTTTCGAAACATCCGAACCGTCCGGTATGAAGGTGCTACCACAGATAATCCACTCGCCTTTCGGTACTACAAGGCTAACCAAAAAGTGGGCAGTAAAACCATGACGCAGCACCTCCGGTTTGCCACCGCTTACTGGCACACCTTTGGGAGCACCGGTGCCGATCCGTTTGGCGCGCCCACGAAAAACTTTCCCTGGCTAACCGGCAACGATGCCGTAGAACGCGGCTACCGCAAGATGGATGCAGCCTTTGAGTTCATGCGAAAAATCGGAACACCGTTTTATTGCTTTCACGACTACGACCTGGTGGAAGAAGCTGCTACGCTGCGTGAATCAGAAAAGCGCCTGGAGAAAATGGTGCTACATGCCCAACAAAAGCAAAAGGAAACGGGCGTAAAATTGTTGTGGGGCACCGCCAACTTATTTTCGCACCCCCGCTACATGAACGGGGCCGCCACTAATCCAGATTTCAGGGTGGTAACCCAGGCTGGGGCACAAGTAAAAAACGCGCTCGATGCCACCATGGCGCTGGGCGGCTCGGGCTACACCTTTTGGGGTGGCCGTGAAGGCTACCTCTCGCTGCTCAATACGAATATGAAACTCGAGCGCGAACACCTGGCGCGCTTTCTGCACATGGCCCGCGACTACGGCAGGCGCAACGGGTTTAAGGGCACTTTTTACATCGAGCCCAAGCCCATGGAGCCCAGTAAACATCAATACGATTTTGATGCGGCCACCTGCCTCAACTTTTTACGTGAGTTTGACCTGATGGACGACTTCAAGCTAAATATCGAAGTAAACCACGCTACCCTGGCACTCCACACTTTTCAGCACGAGCTGCAAGTGGCTGCTGATGCAGGCATGTTGGGCAGCATAGATGCCAACCGGGGCGACTATCAAAACGGCTGGGACACCGACCAGTTTCCCAACAACGTGCCGGAACTTACCGAGGCCATGCTCGTGATTTTGCAAGCGGGCGGGTTTAAAACAGGTGGCATCAATTTCGATGCGAAAACCAGACGAAACTCAACCGACCTCGAAGATATATTCTACGCACACATCGCTGGTATGGATGCCTTCGCGCGTGCACTCATGGCTGCACATGCTATTTTGGAAGATGGTTGGTACAGCACCTTTTTGCGCGAACGCTATCGCTCGTTTCAAACGGGTAAAGGCAAGCAGTTTGCGCAGGGTAAGATGCTGCTTAGCGATTTGGCGCGCCTGGCAAAAGTGCAGGGCGAGCCAGCACCAATCAGCGGCAGGCAAGAGTACCTCGAAAACAGAATTGCGCGGTATTTGTAGCGATGTTATATCCCATTTCCGAAATTTTCAAACCCTGTTTTGAGGATTTACAAAGTTGCCGTATTATTGCAGCCCCATTCTCCCTTAGCTCAGCTGGTTAGAGCATCTGACTGTTAATCAGAGGGTCCTTGGTTCAAGTCCAAGAGGGAGAGCTTTCCACCAACCAGTTGTTTTTCTGCAGAAACAACTGGTTTTTTTTTGCTTCGCAAAGGTTTTGCACGAAAGCCCGCATCCACCGGAAGTTGCGGGTAGCGCTCGGTCACGCAGAAGTCGTTCCCGAAAGTTGCCATTTCCAAAAAACGCATTTTTTTTGCCGGCCATTGTACCGCAAGCCAATATTTGCAATATTGTTTCTGCCCTTACCTACCCGCAGCTATGACCCTTCCCAACCTTGAAACTCTGTTTTCTCAAGGCCGTTTTCTGGAAGTAAAATTACACACCGAGGCAGCCGCGCGCGCGGGCGACCTGCGCGCTATGCAACTTCACGCCATGGCCCTCTCCAAATCTGGCGCCCCGGCAGCAGCTGAGTCGTTCTTTAGACCGGTGTATGAGGCCCACCCCGATGATCCCGAGTGTGCCGGTATCATGGGTGGTATTCTGAAAGAGTTGTTCAAGAATACTCACAATCAACAATTTGCCATCCGCTCTCGCGATATCTACCTGCGGAATTTTAAACAAACAAAAAATTACTATACAGGCATCAATGCCGCTACCATGTTTGTGCTCACCGGTCAGGCGGTAACGGGTCGTGGGTTGGCCACACAAGTGTTGGAAGCATTACCCGAAACGACTGATGATTTTTGGGCGCTGGTTACGCGGGCGGAGGCAACCCTTTTGCTCAAGAAGCCTCAAGAGGCGATTGATTTGTATCTGGAAAGCAGAACGCGCGCAGCCAATGACTGGGGCAAGGTAAGCAGCGTCTACCAGCAACTTTGGCTGATGAATCATTATTTCCCTGTACCGAGAGCGGTACTGGCAGCATTTCAGCCTCCTGCTGTGGCCGTGTTCGTGGGCCATATGATTGATCGACCTGGCGCCAACCTGCGCTTTCCGGCATCCATTGAGAACCAGATTAAAGAGGCGATTGCCTCGTGGCTTCGCGCTAACCAAATCCAAATTGGCTACTGTTCGCTGGCTTGCGGGGGCGACATACTTTTTGCCGAGGCCCTAACCGAACTGGGGGGAGAAGTGAACATTTGCCTACCATTCGATTCAGACGACTTCTTGACTACCAGCGTGCAGTTCGCGGGCGAAGGTTGGGTAAAACGGTTTCACGAGTTAAAGCACCGCTGGCCGGTTCAATACCTGAGTAAAGACAAGTTTCATGGTGAGCCCGGGGTATTCGCATTACATGGCCGTATGTTGCTAGGCGTTGCCCTGCTTCGGGCCAGCACGGTACATATGGAACCCCATTTCATTACCGTGCTTTCCGGACTGGATCGCACCATGAAAGAGGGCGGCACCCGCGACTTGGTAAAACTTTGGCCCTACCCGAAGCAACATCACAATATAGATCCCAGTCAGTTTGTTCAACCCGCCAGTCCGGGGGGCTACACCGCTGATGTTCCTTGGTCTGACTGGCGGACGTTGTATTTGATAACACTGGAAATGCCTGGATTATCTTCGGCCGATGAAGCCAGCAAGTTAATTAGTCGCATTTCTGCGGAGTGGTCAAACGAATTAGTATTCCATCTTTTCGAGGCAGGACAGTGGTCTATTGGGCTCACTACGTCTTCAGGTGTGGTTCGCTTTTACCACGCGCTGGCGAACGCCTACCGATTGAAAACCACGCGGAACGATTTGCGCGCAGCCTTTCATGCGGGTGTAGTGCATGTAGCCCGTCAGGACAATACCTGGCAGGTGAGAGGGCAGTCGAATGACGTTAGCCGGGCAATGCTCAGCCTTGTGGAGGCGGGTTTGGTATTGGCCAGCGCACCCTTTGCCGCTTCGCTGCTGCTGGACATGCCCCAAGCGCAGCTTTTTCACGCAGGCTCGTGGCAACCCCCAGATGGCGCTGCAGAACTTGATATTTATCGTCTAGAACTATCACGCGCTTAGTTCAAACGTTCAAGCTCCGAACTAACCCGGAATTGTTTTCCAACACATGGGGCAACTTCGTTAATGCCGGTGAAAAAAACAGAACACCAAATCATATCAAAAAAAGGTTATTTTTGACAATGGCTGCAATCATCTCCGGTTTTGAGTACGATATCTTCGTAAGCTACCGGCACAACGACAACAAATACGATGGCTGGGTAACGGAGTTTGTCGAGAAACTCAATCAGGAACTGGACGCAACGTTGAAAGACAAGCTGTCCATTTTTTTTGACAAGAACCCGCGCGAAGGTTTACAGGAAACGCACCACGTAGATCAGTCCATCCACAACAAGATCAAGTCGCTGATCTTCATCCCCATTATTTCGCAAACCTATTGCGACACAAGCGCTTTTGCCTGGAACCAGGAATTTTTGGTGTTCAAGAAAGAATCAGAAGATCGCATTGGCCGCACCATCAAACTTCCAAATGGCAACTTTGCCTCGCGCATCTTACCTATTAAGATTCATGAAATTGATGTGGACGACCTGAAGCTGCTGGAAGGCGAATTGAACGGAGCATTACGTTCTATTGATTTTATTTATCGCGATGCGGGGGTAAACCGCCCGCTGCGCCCGGTGGATGATGACATTAACGTGACAGGCGGAAAAATCCTTTACCGCAATCAAATCAACAAACTGGCCAACGCCATTAAGGAAATCATCTCGGGCATTAAACTGGCCGAGCGCGGTCAACCACCGGCAACAGCTCCGCATGATTTAACGGCACGGCAAATTGTTCCGGCTACGTTCACCACTTCGCTGCCATCATCCATTAAAGTGCAGGTTATTGACCGGCAACGGCCAAATATTTACCTAGCCTGGACATCGGGCGATTTGAAAGAGCACCGCGAAGAGATGGCTATCATTTTGCAAAAGGCAGGTTTCAATGTGCTGCCTTCTACCGATTGCCCGGCCGATGACGAAACATTTAAACGAAAAGTGGCCGAAGACCTTTCGCGGTGCTCCTGCTCGCTGCACATGCTGAGCGGGGAGTTCGGGCGAAGGTTTGAAGCGAATGATGATGTTTCCTTTCCGCAGCACCAGTTTATAGAAGCCAAAAAGAGAATTGATGCGTCAACCGGTTTTAACTCGTTCATCTGGCTTTACCCCGACCTCGAACAAATCAAACCGGCCCAACAGAATTTCATCAAGCACATCCGCAACAACATTACGCGCAACATGATGTTCTCGAACAGTCCGGGCCCTATGCAACTGGTAGACGACATTCGCGTGGTGATGATGAAGCAGGACACAACCGTCTATGATTCGAAGGATACAGATATCTTCTTTATCTTTAATCAACAAGATGAAGTGGACGCTAAATTCATTACCGACCAGTTAAGCAGTGAATACCCGGTGGAGATCATGAACATACTACCCGATGGCGAAGACCAGTACCGCGAAATCTCCACCCAACAGATTCCAAAGAGCAAACTTGCGGTAGTCTATTTTAAATATGCAGCCGACTGGGCACTGCCTTTCATCAAACAGATTTGGAAACAGGTGGGCGGAGCCTCATCGCCAACTCCCCTGTTCCTGGTTGGCGAAGATGACCCAAAAACCAACCTGGCCCGGAATTTCAAAGCCCCAAAAGTGGTGAGCACGGTTGTGCCCAAAGAAAAAGTTCCGTCTGAAGTGAAGAAGGCGTATACCACCGTGGTGGAACTAAAGTAATGTGTATTTCACTTCATCATTCATTATTCAGCGTTCTACATTCATCATTGAAAAATAGCATGGAATAACGAATGTGGAATGATGAATGTTGAATAATGAAGTGAGGAAAACCGCAATGTTCAAGTGAAGTATTATGGAAGACAAAAAACGACAGTACAATCTCGAAGAGAGGCTCATAAATTTTGCTGTAATGATTATTGGCTTGACGAAAGATTTACCGAACACCAGAGCAGCCAACCACTTGGCTGGCCAGTTGCTACGTTCGGGCACTTCGCCCGCACTTAATTATGGCGAAGCCCAAAGTGGAGAATCGCCAAACGATTTTATACATAAAATAAAAGTTGTGTTGAAAGAGTTACGGGAAACATTGGTGTGCCTGAAGATTTTGTATCGCACTAAGCTATTTAAGTCGGAAGACAAGATGAAAGCCGTATTGAAAGAGACGGACGAGCTTGTGGCGATTTTTGTAACGAGTGTGAAGACTGCAGAAAGAGCAAGAATTGGAAATAGAAAAAAGGAATAACGAATATCGAATGATGAATGTTGAATAATGAAGTTGCTCTCGTTCGTGATTCATTATTCTACATTCTGCATTCTTGATTCAAATTATGAGAAATGGAATAGTGAAATGATGAAGGTTGAATGATGAATGATGAAGTAAAATAGAATATGTTCGAAGACTACCAGATTTGTCCCTACACCGGCCTGCGCTCTTTCACCGAAGAGGAGTCGCTGTATTTCAAAGGACGGGATGAGAACATCGAATCAGCTACCGAACAACTGCAACGGAACAAATTCCTGATGCTGACCGGGGCATCGGGCGATGGTAAGTCATCGTTGGTCTATGCGGGCATCATTCCGAATGCCCGTGCCGGTTTTCTGAAATCAAAATACACACAATGGTGCGTGGCTGATTTCAGACCGGAACGCACACCCTTTAAAAATTTATGCAAATCGCTTTCCCGGCAGTTAGACATAGCCAATCCGTTAACAGTCGAGTCTGAATTAACGCACGGCTTCTCCGCCCTGGTTGATCTCTACCGCAACTCGAAACGTTTTGTTGATACCGAATCCGTTGCCTGGCAGCAAGCCAATGAATCCGGTAAGGCCGCATTAAAGCGCGAAGCTGCCAATCTGATTGTATTGGTAGATCAGTTCGAAGAATTTTTCACCAATCCGGAAAACTACCATCGCGGTGTTCCCTCCCGCGACAGCAACCTGGTGCTGAACCTTTTGCTCGAAACAACCCGCATCGCCCTTGAGGAAGACTTGCCTATTTATGTAATCTTCACCATGCGCTCCGATTTTATCGGGCAGTGTGCGGCTTTTCGGGGATTGCCGGAATACATCGGGTTCTCGCAGTTTTTTGTGCCGCGCCTCAACCGCTCGCAACTGCAGCAGGTAATAGAAGAGCCTGCCGTTCTAAGCGGAAACAAAATCACCCGGAGGTTAACCGAGCGGCTTATTCTAGACCTTACCGAAGGTGTTGACCAACTGCCCATTATTCAGCATGCTCTGAATCAAATCTGGCATGCAGCCGATAACGGCAAAGAGGAAATGGATTTGATTCATTACGCTATGGTGGGCGGAATGCCCGTTAGCGAGCTGCCCGATGAGCATGTAGCCCGCTTCAATACGTGGTTCGCTGCATTGCCATCCGAAATCAAAACCTGTTATCACCAACCGGATTTACAGAATGTATTGGATACCCATACCAATAAGTTATACGAACAGGCAGCCGAGTACTATCAGAAGAAAACAGGAAAGACCATATCGCATGAAGATGCGAAGTCAATTATTAAGGCAGCGTTTATCTGCCTGACGAAGATTGACCAGAGCCGTGCCGTGCGCAACCGCATGACCCTGCTCGAGATAACTAACATCCTGGCCCGGCCTGAATTCGGAACGAAAGAAGTAGGTGCTGTACTCAACATCTTCCGCGAACCGGGCAACACCTTCATCCGGCCCTTTATACTGGATGACCCGGAGAGCCAGGCGTTGAAAGACGACACCGTACTCGACATCACGCATGAAAGCCTGATCCGCAACTGGGCTTACTTAGAGCAGTGGGCAAAAGAAGAGTTTGATAACTACACCGTTTCGCTTGATTTTGAGCAACAGCTTAGCCGGTGGGTGGAAAGCAGGAAATCAAACGGATTCCTATTGTCCATTGGCCAACTCACCTATTTCGAAAACTGGTACAACAAGGTAAAACCCAATGTTTACTGGATTGCCCGCTACCTGCCGGAAGACATTGCCCAGAACAAAAAGCTGACGAAGGCTAAACAAGTGCTTGAGAACGCACAGGATTTTATACAGCGCAGCACGGCTAAACATGCCATTACCCGAGCTGTGATGCGATACGGCCCGCGCAGAATTGCAGCGGTGCTCGCTATTCTGGTGGCATTGGTGTTGAGTTCGTTTGCTTTGCGCGATTACTACCGGAAGCAGAACGACTATGTGCTGAAATCCATTCAAGATGAAACGTTGCGATTGGCCGCCAACCCAAAAGCCACCTATGCCGACCGGATGACGTTGATTGTGCAAGAACTAAGGCTGGGGCAATCAACCGTAAAAGAAGTAGTTGATTTTGTAAAAGATCCTGCCGAGAAACTTCATGTGGCGATGGGCATAGCCACGCGCCTGGTTTTTCAGGGGGGCGACCAGCCCAAAAAAGAAATTTTTCAAAGTCTGCAGCTTACCGATAGCTTATTCAACACATGGAAGCCGGAACAATTAAGCACCGAGAATCTTTCCAAAATTCTGCAAAGGATTAATCAATTCAGGGTTACGCTTGAGTTTGCCTACGCACACAATCCCGATGCTCAAATTGACGCGTGGCGAAAAAGAAATGCCGAACGCGCAGCGGCATGGGCTTCTTACATACTAAAAAAACAGCCGGCCGGTTTTCATGACATGCAGAACCTAAACCTGGCCATCGAACATGCCATCAATCGGAAAGCTGCGCCAACGGAAATGCTTGACAACTGGCTCAAGGTGCTGTCTCCTTTTGAACGTGCAGATTACCCGCAATGGCTCAGGGAAAATTATCATGCCGATAAACTTTTAATTAGAGGAACGCAGGATTATGGCTTCAAGCATAATGGGTTGTACCAGCTATTGGGTTATCTCTATGCCAGCAAAGGCAATTCGCAGAAGGCATTGCAGTGCATAGACACGCTGATGGCCAACAGCCAATATTATTACCAGGGCGATTATGGCGCAGGAACAAACAATGCAGCCCACATTGTTGCGACCTACTTTACGTATGGCCACACGGGCAAACAGCTCGATGAATTTGTGCTCGGCTATTGCCAGCGCAAAAAGATTACGGAAGAGAATTTCTATTCACGCCTGCTGGGTCGTGCGCTGCCGCACCACGATCAGGGTCCTTCCAATCTGCACCTGTATTGGTTTATGGATGCCAACTCCAATCTTATTCTTCAATTCAGCAGTAACGAACTAATGGAGATGTATTTCAATAAATACAGAAGCGTAGTGGAGCGTCTTACCTCACCGGATGAGCGCAATTTTTTGCTGGCGTGGTCTTTTAAGAATGAAGGCATCCTCAAATCAATCCGTACAGGAAATTCTTCCGATGCGCTGTCGGTAACCGATTGTTTTGACCAGGCCGTTGCCTTCTATAACCAAGTGAGCAAGCCTTACCTGCATCAGCCCGTTTCAGTTTTGGCCATTGCGGGGAACGAGCAAATGACGCAACCCCGCAAGTTTTTATTTATCTATCCGGATATCCGCTGGCCTCATCATCCAAACGATCCCCGGAGTTTTGTGTTCTTTTATTTCTCCGATTCCTTTTTGCTTTACGTGCTGGACAAAAACCTGTTCAAGTACTTTTATCCGGCAGAGAATGACCTGACTTATCTTACTTATTGGTTTCGCGATTATCACCAGAAGGCCTGGGGGCTGCGGTATTTTACAGGCAACCTCATGCGCTATGAAGTGCTGCAAAAACTGGAATCAGTCATTGCTAATCATCAGGATGCAGGCTCAGTTGACTTCAATTTTCTTCATCTTAATGCTGGCGCTGAGGCACAGCGGGTGAACGACACCGCCTCCATGCTCTCCTATTATCGAAGGGTGAACCCGAGCAACCTGCTGAACCTGCTTCGCTCTAAAGAGTTTCCCGGTCAAACAAACTCGCATGCCTTGAGGCTGATGTCTTATGCTGTAAAGGGTTTTGCCACACAGGGTCAATTTGATGAGGCCTTCCGGCTGATGTCGGTTTTTAAGCGGCCCATCAACCGGTCTTCTTTGTATGCATTTGCTGCCACCCGCCTTCAACTGGAAAGAGGAAACAGTACTGCAGTGAAGAGGTTATTGGATTCGGCCAACATTGAATTGACCCGCGTAACCAATCTAACCACCGGGCAGCCGCATCGCCAGGTGATAGCCCAGGCTATGACACTTGATGATCCGGAGAAACGAGCGGCAGAAGCCAATGTGCTGATCAAAAATCTCGGAGGTAAGTCAATCGCGCAACAGCGCATGGCCCATGCGTTTGGATTTCACTCGCTGTTGCATGACGGCCTTCAGAATTTTCCGCCCCTGATATCCGATACGGATCAGTCCATATTTTATTGGTGGCTGTTGTATGGATACGAAATGGGCACCAATCATAAACCGGATGCCTGGCAAAGCTATGACCGCTATCATATAAAAGCAAACACAGAATGGATAGGATACATTGATGAAAACAACTGAGTTTTAGAGAATGGAATAATGAATAACGAATGATGAATAGCGAATGATGAATA